>Ga0308169_10000336_pt1 | contig 77863 bp, 69 predicted proteins | sample PhyBR1_2_FD_202139 | JGI IMG/M metagenome (GOLD analysis project Ga0308169, IMG submission 202139) | Phyllosphere microbial communities from UC Gill Tract Community Farm, Albany, California, United States - DLSLSB.R1 | ecosystem: Host-associated > Plants > Phyllosphere > Unclassified | place...
GGAAAAGCAAAAACCCAGCCACAGGCTGGGTTCTTTAATAAGTGGTGCCCGAACTCGGACAAAAACGTCAGGAACGTTTTTGACGGGCGCTTCAGCGTACGCCCGCAGGGCGAGCCACAGGGAGGTGGCGAGTCAATCGAACGGCGTTCGATGAAGAGTTCGGCTCCTGAAAAGCAAAAACCCAGCCACAGGCTGGGTTCTTTAATAAGTGGTGCCCGAACTCGGAATCGAACCAAGGACACGGGGATTTTCAATCCCCTGCTCTACCGACTGAGCTATTCGGGCAACGGGGCGCATTAAACCGTAAAGCCCGCAGGGCGTCAACGGCTTTATGCGAAAAAGTGCCCCTGAGCGCGTCAACTGCGCTTTTTTCAGGCAAAGTCAGGTTAGCGCGCCGTTTTTACGGCACATGGCAAAGCGCAACACATCTTCCGCCAGACGCTTTGCCGTCGCCACATCCTGCACGCTGTGTTTTACCAGCAGTTTGCTCAGACAGCCTTCCAGAATCAGCTCCATCTGCTCCGCCACCAGCGTTGGGTTATCAGCCTGCAGCTGCACTAACAGATCGTGCGTGTATTGCCACGAAGCGCGTTTCTGCTGTTCGGCGATGCGATGAATCGGGTGATCGGCGTGCGGGTAGAAGGTACAGGCGGAGATAAACAGACAGCCGGGAAAACGACCATTGTTAACCGACTGCTCCAGTACGTCATAGCGCGCCAGGAGCTTCTGTTCGGCATCTAAGGTTTCATCAAGCAGTAACTGGCGGCGCCAGGTGTCGATTTGCTCGCCGTGAAAGCGCAGTGCGTCATAAAGCAGCGCATCACGATCGGGCCAGAAGCGCTGAAGTTGTTCCAGCGGAAACTCAATTTCTGCGGCCAGCATCGCCAGCGATGTGGTGGCGGATAAGCCGTGTCGTTCAAGCACATTAAGCGCATGTTCGAGTACCTGTTCACGTTGCAAGTGACGCTCCTCACTAATGCGTTTGCCGGTTTTTCCGGCTGGTTCAAATTAACGTTCAGTGTCGTTTACTGACTTAATTTCTGCAAATGCGCCGTAAAGTCAGCGGCGTTCAGAAAGCCGGTGATGCGCGAGCCGGGGATCTCTTTGCCGTCGGCAAAAAACAGAATCGTCGGCAGCCCCAGTACATTCAGCTGTTGCAACAGCGCGCTTTGCTGCGCGGTGTTGGCGGTAACGTCGGCCTGCAACAGCTGCACGTTGCTCAGCGCCTGCTGCACGCTGTCATCGCTAAAGGTATATTTTTCAAACTCTTTGCAGGCTACGCACCAGTCAGCATAGAGATCGAGCATCGTGATTTTACCCGATGATTGTTGCAGCGCCTGCGTCAGCGCAGCCTGATTGTCGATACGCGTGAAGTTAAGGTGTGCAGCACTGCTGCTTGCAGTCGGCGTGCCAAACACCCAATCCTGCAGCGGACGGGCGGCGATCAGCGCAGCGGCGAAGAGCACGATCTGCACGATGCGCAGCCAGGGCTTCGATGCGCGCAGGCTGGTAATGAAAGCCCAGCCAAAGAAGGCGACGCCCAGCAGGCTCCAGAGCCGCAGGCCCCACGCCGCACCGATCACGCGTTCCAGCAGAAAAACCGGCAGCGCCAGGATCACAAAGCCAAAGCCGACTTTGACCGTTTCCATCCACGGTCCGCTGCGCGGCAACAGGCGGTTGCCAAACAACGTCACGACAATCAGCGGCAGGCCCATGCCAAGCGCATAAAGATAGAGCGTACCGGCACCGGCCAGCAGGTTTCCGCTCTGCGCAATGTAAAGCAGAATGGCGCTCAGCGGCGCGGTGGTGCAGGGCGAACAGATCAGGCCAGCGAGCGCGCCCATGAAAAAGACCCCTGGCAGCGAGCCGCCCTGCTGGCGGTTGCTCCACAGCGTCAGCCGCGTTTGCAGCGAGGCGGGAAGCTGCAGCGTAAACAGGCCAAACATCGACAGCGCCAGCACGATAAACAGCGCCGACAGGCCGATCAGCACATAAGGATGCTGTAAGGCCGCCTGAAAGCGCAGGCCCGCCGCGGCGACCACCATGCCCATCAGCGTATAGGTCAGCGCCATGCCCTGTACGTAAACCATCGCCAGTGCGAACAGGCGCGCCATGGAGAATTGTCGGCTTCCACCAAGAATAATGCCGGATATCAGCGGATACATCGGCAGAACGCAGGGCGTAAAAGCGACACCGATGCCAATCAGCAGCGCCCAGAATGGCGAAAAAGGCAGCGGGGCGCTGACCGGCGCAGGTTGTGCACTGGCGGCAGAGGCTGGTTGGGCAGCAGGCGGCGGCACGGCGCTGGCCGTTACCGCGCTGAGCGGAATGGTGCGCGTTTCCGGCGGATAGCAGAAGCCCGCCGCGGCGCAGCCTTGCCAGGTGACGCGCACGCTGGCGTCGGCACCGGCCTGCTGAATGGTCAGCGCCAGCTGCAGATCGTTGGGGTAAATCTCTGACTTGCCGTAGAACTCATCTTCGTGCGGCTGGCCTGCGGGCAGCGTAAACGGCGCGAAGGTAGCGTGTTCGGTTTCCAGCGAAATTTGCTGGCGATAGAGATAATAGCCCGGCTTGACCTGCCAGCTTAGCGTCAGTTGCTGCTGGTTCTGGCGAAAATCAAAAGCAAATGCCTGATTGACCGGCACAAAGCGGTCGGCGGTGGTTTTCGGTGCAAACAGCGAGGCCTGCGCGGGCAGGCTGAACACGGAAAACAGGATAAAAATTAACGTAGCGATGCGCTGAGCCATGACAGGTATTCACTCTCTCCATGTGTAACCGGCAGCACTAATAGCTCCGGCGTGTCGTAAGGATGCGCTGCTTTTAGCAGCTCAATCAGCGCCTGCTGATGCGCTTCGCTGCTTTTCAGCAACATTTGCACTTCAGCGGTGCGCTCCAGCTTCCCCTGCCAGACGTAAAGTGAGGTGGCACCTGGCAACAGCGTGACACAGGCGGCGAGCTGCGCGTCCAGTGCCCGTTGTGCCAGCGCATTTGCCGTGGCGTCATCGGGTGCGGTGCAGAGTACAACAACAGCAGACAGGGGATTCATTGCGCCTCCTTTCCGGCGAAAGCGCAGATGATATCACGGGTGAAGCTACAGGGATTTGATCAGTTGTGACTCAAAGCCACAGGCCGCCAAACAGAAAGCCAAACGCCACCGACAGCGCAATGGCGATAACGCCCGGAATCAGGAAGGAGTGGTTGAAGACAAGGCGGCCAATGCGGGTTGAACCGGTATCATCCATCTCTACCGCGGCGAGCAGCGTTGGGTAGGTCGGCAGCACAAACAGCGCCGAGACGGCAGCGAACGAAGCCACCGCGGTCAGCGGCGATACGCCAAGCAGCAGCGCGGCAGGCATCAGCGCCTTGGTGGTGGCTGCCTGGGAATAGAGCAGCGTAGAGGCGAAAAACAGGATCAGCGCCAGCATCCACGGTGAGCTACGCAGCAGATCGCCAGCAACAGCCTGAATATCCTGCAGATGACCCTTGACGAAGGTATCGCCCAGCCAGGCGACACCGAGCACACATACGCAGGCGCTCATGCCTGACTTAAAGGTGCTGGCGTTGAGAATCTCACCGGTATCGATGCGACAGGTCAGGCAAATCAGCGTAGCCACCGTCAGCATAAAGACCACGATCGCTTCATTACGCGGCAGCAGCGGGTTGGTAATTAGCCCAACCGCATCGCTGGTGGCGGTGGCATAAAACACCACCGCGACGATACCGGCCAGAAACAGCAGCAGCGAGCGTTTGGCACCGGGCTTTTCCACAAAGCCGTTGCTGCCACGGCGTGATACTTCTCCTTTGGCCAGTCGCGCCTGATAAATCTCATCGTCAGCCAGTTCTTTACCCAGAAAGTTGGTGACGATCGCTGCGATAAAAATAGCCACCATGGTTGACGGAATGGCAACCGACAGCAGCGCCAGATAGCTGATGCCTTTGGGCTCAAGAATACCGGCGAAAAACACCACTGCCGCCGAAATCGGCGATGCGGTGATGGCGATCTGCGAGGCGACCACGGCGATAGAGAGCGGACGGGAAGGGCGGATACCCTGCTCTTTGGCCACTTCGGCGATCACCGGCAGCGTGGAAAAAGCGGTATGACCGGTGCCTGCCAGCAGTGTCATGCCGTAAGTCACCAGCGGCGCGAGAAAGGTGACGTAACGCGGATGACGACGCAGCAGGCGTTCCGCGAGGCTTACCAGATAATCCATGCCGCCCGCCACCTGCATGGCGGCGATGGCGGCGATCACGCCCATGATAATTTCAATCACGTCAAAGGGGATGGCACCCGGCTTCATGCCGCACACCAGCGTCAACACCAGCACGCCAAGGCCGCCGGCAAAACCGATACCGATACCGCCGAGGCGCGCGCCAAGGTAGATCGCCAGTAACACTACAACCAGTTCCATCGCAAACATTGGACGCTCCCGTCAGGCCAGTACAAATAAGGGGCAAAAAAAAAGCACGCCGCATTTTACTGTGGCGTGCCGTATACGATGAGTGACTATATCAAATTATTGTTCACTTTCGTCGGTATAGCGTTTGGCTTTGTAAGCCGGGAACATCAGGTTCTGCACAGAGAAAATATCATCCAGCTCCGCTTCGGTCAGCAGGCCGCGCTCCAACACCACTTCACGTACGCTTTTACCGGTTTCAGCACAAATCTTGCCGACAATATCGCCGTTGTGGTGGCCGATGTAGGGGTTGAGGTAAGTAACAATACCGATGGAGTTAAACACGTAGGCTTCACAAACTGCACGGTTGGCGGTGATGCCGTTAACGCATTTTTCCAGCAGGTTGTAGCAGGAGTTGGTCAGAATGCTGATCGATTCAAACAGCGCCTGGCCAATCACCGGCTCCATCACATTGAGCTGCAACTGACCCGCTTCTGACGCCATGGTGACCGTGATGTCATTGCCGATAACCTTGAAGCAAACCTGATTGACCACTTCCGGCACCACTGGATTGACCTTGGCTGGCATAATCGATGAGCCCGCCTGCAGTTCCGGCAGGTTGATTTCGTTCAGACCAGAGCGCGGGCCAGATGACAGCAGGCGCAGGTCGTTACAAATTTTCGACATTTTTACCGCAAGCCGCTTCAGCGCGGAGTGCACCATCACGTAGGCGCCGCAGTCTGAGGTTGCTTCGATCAAGTCTTCTGCTGGCACCACCGGCAAATTACTCACTTCTGCCAGTTTCTCCACCGCCAGCTGCTGATAGCCGTCGGGGGTGTTCAGGCGGGTGCCGATTGCCGTCGCGCCGAGGTTAACCTCAAGCAGCAGCTCCGCGGTGCGCAGAATATTTTTGATCTCTTCATTGAGCAGCACGCTAAAGGCGTGAAACTCCTGGCCGAGCGTCATCGGCACTGCATCCTGAAGCTGGGTACGGCCCATTTTCAGGATGGTTTCAAATTCTACCGCTTTACGCTGAAAACCTTCGCCAAGCTGACCAATCGCATCCAGCAGTTTCAGGATGGAAGAGTAAACGGCGATACGAAAGCCGGTGGGGTAGGCGTCATTGGTGGACTGACACTTGTTGACGTGATCGTTCGGGTTAAGGAACTGGTAGTCGCCTTTTTGATGACCCATTAATTCCAGGCCAATATTAGCCAGCACTTCATTGGTGTTCATGTTTACCGAGGTGCCCGCACCGCCCTGATAAACATCTACCGGGAACTGGTCCATGCATTTCCCGTTATTTAACACTTCATCACACGCCTGGATAATGACGTTGGCGATATTACGGGGAATAGTGTGCAGCTCTTTGTTGGCCATCGCCGCTGCCTTTTTCACCATCACCATACCGCGAACAAACTCCGGGATGTCACTGATTTTGCTGCTACTAATATAGAAATTTTCAATCGCACGCAGAGTATGAACACCGTAGTAAGCATCAGCTGGAACTTCGCGCATGCCCAACAGGTCTTCTTCGATACGAATGTTATTTGCCATGGGAACCTTCTTGTTTGGCTGCCTGCCGGCAACCCATAATCTTTGCGTTATACATCACTGAGGATGTGTTTATGTTGTTCTGGAACGCCAGCACCGATATTTTATCCATCAACGGTGAAGCGAGCACGATCATATTCTGTTGTCATCAAATTGCATGAACATAGATCACCTTCCCAATATTTATCGGCGTAGGTATGTTAACAATATGTGATATTTGTCACGAAAGTAAGACAGTGCCAAAAAAACGGCAGGTTTGGTTGAAAAGGCGCTTCGTTGTGCCCATCTCTGTTAATACGATCTTCGGGATCGTCCATTTCTGCTGCCTGGCAACGCGCCGGGCTGCTATAACCGCAAGGAGTATCCGGTGCGCTGGTTACCACTAATTGTTTTCTTTGTGCTGGCGTGGATTGAAATCACGCTGTTTATCCAGGTTGCTCACGTGTTGGGCGTCCTGATGACCATGTTGCTGGTGGTGTTCACCTCGCTGATTGGTATTTCACTGGTGAAAAATCAGGGCGTTAAAAACTTTATGCTGATGCAGCAGAAGCTGAATCAGGGTGAAAGTCCGGCGAAAGAGATGATCAAAAGCGTATCGCTGATCATCTCTGGTGTGCTGCTGCTGCTGCCTGGCTTCTTTACCGATTTCCTCGGCCTGCTGCTGTTGTTACCGCCGGTGCAGAAACACCTGACGCTGAAGCTGATGCCGCACCTGCGCGTCTGGCGCGGGCCAGGCGCCGGACCGGACAGCGGATATACCGTCGACGGCGAGTTTGAACGCAAAGATGTGAAACAAATTGAGCATGACGATCGCCCCGATCGTTGATCACAGCATCAAGCGCCTGCGGGCGCTTTTTTGTTATTTAGCGCCGCATTTCTTCCGCCGTTACGCTTGGCGAAAAAAACAGCAAACGCCCTTTTCGTGAAAAAATTTTTGTTAGTGGCCCTTGAAAGGGCCCCTGACTGGCCCTATCTCTTTGGTCACGAGGCCGGAAGCCTGTAAGCCCGGCGTTCATCCCAAAAATGACTGATTGGACTTCTCAAAGGAGAGCTATCAAATGAATATTCGTCCATTGCACGATCGCGTAATCGTCAAGCGTAAAGAAGTTGAATCCAAATCTGCTGGCGGCATCGTTCTGACCGGCTCCGCTGCGGGCAAATCGACCCGTGGTGAAGTGCTGGCCGTAGGCAATGGCCGTATCCTGGAAAGTGGTGATGTGAAGCCGCTGGACGTGAAAGTTGGCGATGTCGTCATTTTCAGCGAAGGCTACGGCGCGAAAACCGAAAAAATCGACAATGAGGAAGTGCTGATCATTTCCGAGAGCGACATCCTCGCCGTTGTTGAAGCGTAATTAGTACGGTATTCACTGAACGAAACGAATTTAAGGGAAATTTCAAATGGCAGCTAAAGACGTAAAATTCGGTAACGACGCCCGTGTGAAAATGCTGCGCGGCGTAAACGTACTGGCAGATGCAGTAAAAGTTACCCTGGGCCCAAAAGGCCGTAACGTAGTACTGGATAAATCTTTCGGTGCACCGACCATCACTAAAGATGGCGTTTCCGTAGCACGTGAAATCGAACTGGAAGACAAGTTTGAGAACATGGGCGCGCAGATGGTGAAAGAAGTTGCCTCTAAAGCGAACGACGCTGCAGGCGACGGTACCACCACCGCGACCGTGCTGGCACAGTCCATTATCACCGAAGGCCTGAAAGCCGTTGCGGCGGGCATGAACCCGATGGATCTGAAACGTGGTATCGACCAGGCGGTTATCGCTGCGGTTGAACAGCTGAAAAACCTTTCTGTTCCTTGCTCCGACTCTAAAGCGATTGCTCAGGTGGGTACCATCTCTGCAAACTCCGATGAAACCGTCGGTATGCTGATTGCGCAGGCAATGGAGAAAGTCGGTAAAGAAGGCGTTATCACCGTTGAAGAAGGCACCGGCCTGCAGGACGAGCTGGACGTGGTTGAAGGTATGCAGTTCGACCGTGGCTACCTCTCTCCTTACTTCATCAACAAGCCGGAAACTGGCGCTATCGAATTAGACAGCCCATTCATCCTGCTGGCTGATAAGAAAATCTCTAACATTCGCGAACTGCTGCCAGTACTGGAAGCGGTTGCTAAATCAAGCAAGCCTCTGCTGATCATCGCTGAAGATGTTGAAGGCGAAGCGCTGGCAACGCTGGTGGTTAACACTATGCGCGGCATCGTGAAAGTGGCTGCGGTTAAAGCACCTGGCTTTGGCGATCGTCGTAAAGCGATGCTGCAGGATATCGCTATCCTGACCGGCGGTACCGTGATCTCTGAAGAGATCGGTATGGAGCTGGAAAAAGCAACGCTGGAAGATATGGGCCAGGCGAAGCGCGTGGTGATCAACAAAGACACCACCATCATCATTGATGGCGTCGGCGAAGAAACTGCGATCAACGGTCGTGTCTCGCAGATCCGTCAGCAGATGGAAGAAGCCACCTCTGATTACGACAAAGAAAAACTGCAGGAGCGCGTAGCGAAACTGGCAGGCGGCGTTGCCGTTCTGAAAGTAGGCGCAGCCACTGAAGTTGAAATGAAAGAGAAGAAAGCGCGCGTTGAAGATGCTCTGCATGCAACCCGTGCAGCGGTAGAAGAAGGTGTGGTAGCAGGCGGCGGCGTTGCGCTGGTTCGCGTAGCTTCTAAACTCTCTGAACTGCGTGGCCAGAACGAAGACCAGAACGTGGGTATCAAAGTTGCGCTGCGCGCGATGGAATCTCCTCTGCGTCAGATCGTTTCTAACGCCGGTGAAGAACCTTCTGTAGTGACCAACAACGTGAAAGCGGGCGAAGGTAACTATGGCTATAACGCACAGACCGAAGAATACGGCGACATGATTGAGTTCGGTATCCTGGACCCAACCAAAGTGACCCGTTCTGCACTGCAGTACGCGGCATCTGTTGCTGGCCTGATGATCACCACCGAATGTATGGTGACTGACATGCCAAAAAGCGACGCGCCTGATTTAGGCGGCGCTGGCGGTATGGGTGGCATGGGCGGTATGGGCGGCATGATGTAATTGCCGTTGTAACGTTCGACCCGAACCCCCTGTCAGAAATGGCAGGGGGTTTTTCTTTTGGTGGCAAAAAGGTATAAGTAAGGGCGCGATATTTCAGCTACAGACATTTCCGGCAACGGATGTTCAGGAAATCCAACGGTTTTCTGGTACGCTTGCCGCACTCAGATGATAATAAATGGGGATTACAATGCGGATTAACCTTTTGCCTGGACTGGTATTTGGTAGCCTTTTACTGGCAGGTTGTAGCGGCACGCAGCAGCTCAGCTCGGCAGGACAGCGCGTGACCTTTACCGATCAGCAGCCAGGCAGCCAGTGCCAGCTTCTGGGCAACCTTACCGGCTCACAGAGCAACTGGCTGAATGGTGCGGGCGGCGAGGGCAGTTCACTACGCGGTGCGGCCAACGACCTGCGCAACCGCGCGGCTGAGATGGGCGGCAACGTGATTTATGGTGCCACCAGCCCAACGCAAAATATCTGGTCCAGCTTTGCCCCGCTCGACAGCAAAATGTCCGGCCAGGTGTATAAGTGCCCGTGATGTGATGCAACGGGCAGCGTTGTCGCTGCCCCGTTTCCCGCCCGCTATTCCTGTTTTAACTGCAAATCCAACGGTGTTTTACTCGGCTCACCGCCAATTTCACGCGCCAGCTTCGGCACCAGATAGCCCGACACCAAAGCCAGCAGCTCGCGTACCAGCCGGCGCGCCTCGCTGTCGCTGACGTGAAAATGCGCCGCGCCCTGAACCTTGTCCAGCACGTGCAGATAGTAGGGCAGGATGCCGGCATCAAATAACGCGTTGCTCAGTGTGGCCAGCGTCTGCGCATTGTCATTCACATCGCGCAGCAGCACGCTCTGATTCAGCAGCGTGACGCCGGCCCGCTTCAACATCTGCATGCCATGACGCAGCTCATCATCAATTTCCTGCGCATGGTTAATGTGCGTCACCATCAGCACCTGCAGCCGCGTTTGCGCCAGCAGCTGACACAATCCTTCGGTAATGCGGGCCGGAATAACCACCGGCAAACGGCTGTGAATGCGCAGACGGCGCAGGTGCGGAATCGCTTCCAGCTGCTCGATCAGCCAGGCTAACTCGTGATCTTTCGCCATCAGCGGATCGCCGCCGGAGAAAATTATTTCATCGAGTTCCGGATGATGTCGGATATACTCCAGCGCGCTCAGCCAGTTGCGTTTATTGCCCTGGTTGTCCTGATAAGGGAAATGGCGGCGGAAGCAGTAGCGGCAGTTGACCGCACAGCCGCCTTTGACCAGCAGCAGCGCGCGGTTCCTGTATTTATGCAGTAAGCCGGGCACCACACTGCTTTGCTCATCGAGCGGATCGGTGGTGTAACCTGGCGCCGTGGTGAACTCCTCACTGTCAGTGAGCACCTGCAGCAGCAAAGGGTCGCGCGCATCGCCCGATTTCATGCGGCGCACAAAAGAACGCGGTACGCGTAAGGCAAACAGCTTGCGCGCCCGGCCGCCTTCGACCAGATGCCGTTCAGCGTCCAGATTTAAAAGTTGTAGTAATTCATTTGGTTCAGTGATGACATCAGCAAGTTGCTGCAACCAATCTTCTCTGGACAGGGTGTTTAGGGTTACAATGTGTGCCATTTTTTTGGCTAAGTACCAGTATTAAATTGTAGAGGGCCTTTATGGCGACTTATTCTAGCAACGATTTCCGTCCCGGTCTTAAAATCATGTTCGAAGGCGAACCTTACGCCATCGAATCAAGCGAGTTTGTGAAGCCAGGTAAAGGCCAGGCATTTGCTCGCGTTAAAATGCGTCGCCTGCTGACCGGCAGCCGCGTTGAAAAGACCTTCAAATCTACTGACTCCGCTGAAGGCGCAGATGTGGTTGATACCAACCTCAACTACCTCTACAACGACGGTGAGTTCTACCACTTTATGCACCCGGAAACGTTTGAACAGCACCCGGTTGAAGAGAAAACCGTGGGCGATGCGGCCAAATGGCTGCTGGATAACGCGGAATGTATCGTGACACTGTGGAACGGCAAACCGATTCAGGTGTTACCACCGAACTTCGTTGAGCTGGAAATCACCGATACCGATCCTGGCCTGAAAGGCGACACTGCCGGTACCGGCGGCAAGCCAGCGACCCTGTCTACGGGCGCAGTGGTGAAGGTTCCGTTGTTCGTACAGATCGGCGAAGTGATCCGCGTCGACACGCGCTCTGGCGAATACGTTTCTCGCGTTAAGTAAGTGGCTAAAAGGCGTACCGAACAGGTGCGCCTTTTTACTGAAGAGGCAGGGGTAATGATAAAGCTGCTTAAACTCGCCGCACTCGGTGCGCTTATGGTTACCGCACTCAGCGGTTGCAACACCTTTCACGGCTTTGGTGAGGATGTCTCCCACCTTGGCGGCGCTATCTCCCGCGCGGCAAAATAACTTCCTGTTATCTCCTTTCCTTTTCAACGCGTGCAGGCAAATTCGGTCTATGCTTAAAACGCTGTACGTTACTACAACTAATTAAAAGGAAAGGATCATGCTCAAGAAAAGTATTGCTGCAATCTTCTCAGTTCTGGTGCTTTCATCGCTGCTGTCGGCGTGCAACACCACGCGCGGCGTCGGCGAAGATGTTGAAGCGGGCGGTCAGGCGATTCAGCGCACCACGCAATAATATTACCGTGCCGGTGCGCAGCAGCCTGCGGACCGGCCGCTTTTACCGCTGTTTAACCCAGATTAACGCATTCACCTCAAAGCCATTCTCCCGCGCTTTTTGCACCAATTCCTCTTTAACCGCAGCGTCCAGCTGTGGCGTGCGCGACAGGATCCATAAATAGGATCGGTTTGGGCCGCATACCAGCGCATAACGGTAGTTTTCATCCAGCGCAATCACGTTATAGCCGCCATAAAACGGGCCAAAGAAGCTCACCTTTAGCGAGGCACGCTGCGGATCGCCGGTAAAATAGGCTTTGCCAGTACTTTCCTGCCAGCGCTGTTTTTGCGTATTAAAACCGCGATTCACCACTTTCAGGCCGCCATCTTCGCGTGGGCTGTACGTCGCGGTGACCTGTTCAAGGCCGCGCTCAAAACGGTGATCCAGACGGGCAATCTCATACCACTGGCCGAGATAGCGCTCTGACTGAAAGTTTTCCACCACGCGCACATTGTCAGGCGGCGTGGTGGAACAGGCGACGGAGAGCAGCGAGCCGACAGCAGCGGTCAGCATTTTCCACGGGGACATAACGATTTCCTTGTCTTAAGTCAGCAGCATTTGCTGTGGTTGATTCTGGCCTTAAACCGCGCGCTTAGCCAGCCAGAGTAAATTTTTCGTGCGGGTTTGTTTGCCGACAACGTTACGGGTAGACTGCTTCACCTTGTTTGACTAAGGAGTGAACACCATGAGCGAAACGGCAAGCTGGCAGCCGAGCGCACCCATTGCCAATTTGTTGAAACGCGCAGCAATTGTGGCCGAAATTCGGCGATTTTTTGCCGATCGCGGCGTGCTGGAAGTGGAAACACCAGCAATGAGTCAGGCAACGGTTACCGATATTCACCTTGTTCCATTCCAGACGCGCTTTGTTGGCCCTGGTGCGGCGGCAGGACGCGATCTCTGGCTGATGACCAGCCCGGAATATCACATGAAACGCCTGTTGGCGGCGGGAAGCGGGCCGATTTATCAGATGGGCCGCAGCTTCCGTAACGAAGAGTCGGGGCGCCATCATAATCCTGAGTTCACCATGCTGGAGTGGTATCGTCCGCACTACGATATGTACCGGCTGATGAACGAGGTGGACGATCTGCTGCAGCAGGTGCTGGAGTGTGATAACGCAGAATCGATCTCTTACCAGCAGGCGTTTATTCGCCACCTCGAGCTGGACCCGTTGTCGGCAGATAAAGCGCAGCTACGTGAGGCCGCGCTGAAGCTCGGCGCCGCCGAGTTTGCCGCCACGGAAGAGGATCGCGATACGCTGTTACAACTGCTGTTTATGCTGGGCGTGGAGCCGAAGATTGGCCTGGAAAAGCCGGTGTTTGTGTACCATTTCCCCGCCAGCCAGGCAGCACTGGCGGAGATCAGCACGGAAGATCACCGCGTCGCTGAGCGGTTCGAGGTCTATTTCAAAGGCATCGAGCTGGCAAACGGTTTTCGTGAGCTCACCGACAGTCGCGAACAGCGGCAGCGTTTTGAGCAGGATAACCGCCGTCGCGTGGCACGCGGTCTGGCAGAGCATCCTGTTGATCACTATCTGCTGGATGCGCTGGCGCATGGCCTGCCTGCCTGCTCGGGCGTGGCGCTAGGCGTTGATCGCCTGATCATGCTGGCGTTGAAAGCGGAATCGTTAAGCGATGTCATCGCCTTTCCGGTAGAGCGTTGCTAAACAAAAGGGCCGAATTAATCGGCCCTTTTGTTCATTACAATCCACCCGATCTGAAGTTTCTGGCGGCGGGCGCACCGTTGCTGGCGGGCACTTTACGGCCAACAGTTTCCATGCGCACCTGGAAAGGCGGGAAGGGCAGTTCAATACCGTGCTCGCGATAACCGGCCAGAATCAGCTGATGCAGTTCATGACGCAGCGGCATGCGATGCGCCATTTCTGCGGCGTGAATACGCAGTTCGAACAGCTGAATACCCTGCTGCAAATCGACCAGAAACACTTCCGGCTGCGGCATCTTCAACACATAGCTGCACTGCTCGGCGGCCTGCATCAGCAGGTTAGTCACTTCCTCACTGTTAACGCTGCCCGGCGCCGGCACGGTCAACACCACACGCGTGACCGAATCGGACAGTGACCAGTTAACGAACTGCTCGGTGATAAAGGCCTTATTCGGCACGATAATCTCTTTGCGATCCCAGTCGGTAATGGTAGTCGCGCGGGTATTAATGCGGGTGATGCTGCCGGTCAGATCGCGAATGGTGACCGTATCGCCAATGCGAATCGGCTTTTCAAACAGAATGATCAGGCCGGAAATAAAGTTGGCAAAAATCTCCTGCAGACCAAAACCCAAACCTACACCCAGCGCGGCGACCAACCATTGTAGTTTCGACCACTCAATACCAATCAGCGAGAAGCCTATCAGCCCGCCCACCAGCAGCAGCACATATTTGGTCAGCGTGGTAATGGCGTAACCGGTACCGGGCGTCAGGCTAAGATGCTGCAACAGCGCCAGCTCCAGCAGCGCAGGCATATTGCGTACCAGTTGGGTGGTGATGATAAACACCAGAATCGCGATCAGTACCGAGCCCAGCGTAATAGGCTGAATGCTTTCCACGCCCTGCACCGTGGTGCTGGCATCCCACAGCCGAATATTTTCCAGGAAGCCAAAAGCAGAATGAATCTCTGACCAGAGCACAATCACCGAGACCAGCGCAATCAGCGTTAAAATCGACCGTACCAGGCGCAGCGACTGGGCGCTGATCGCATCGAGATCGATAATCGGCTCGTCGACTTCGCTGCCATCGGCGTTCAGCGTTGCACTCTCTTCTTCATTACGCGCGCGGTTAGCCAGCATGTCAGCTCGACGCTGGCGGGCACGATCAAAGGCGATGCGCCGCCGCTGAATCAGCATCCAGCGGCGAATAATGTGGTAAATCACCAGCAGCAGGAACCAGATGGCGACCGACGTTTCCAGGCGTGCCAGTAGCGCCTGCGCGGTGGCCAGATAACCGATGCAGGACGCCAGCGCGGCCACCAGCGGAATGGCGATCATCAGGTTCCACAGGATGCGGTTAATGAAGTTTTCACCGCTGCCTTCTTTATCGAGATAGAGCGGAATGCCGGCACGTTTCAGGCTGACGGTAACTATGCACAACGCGCCGCAAATCAGAATAAAGCAGACGCGTCCCAGCGTGCCGGAAAACTGCCGATCCTGCAGATTATCAAAGGTGATCAGCAGCATGATCAGCGGCACGATAAAGCCGATGGAGAGCGAATAGTAGCGCATGGCGCGCGCCACGCTGCGCTGCGGCCAGCGAAAATGAATAATGAACAGCCCGTTGGTGCGCGCAAACGCGGCGCTGATCATGAAGGCCCACAGCAGCGGTACGGTGACGGTAACGCCATCACCAATCGCCACCGCAATCGGGTAGGGCCAGGCATTGCGCAGGCCATAACCCAGCGCCGCCCACAGCACCGGCACCGGTATCGCCACCAGAATTGACCAGAACACCGTACGCAGTGTCAGGCGAAAGCGATCCTGAGTGACTTTGCCGACGCGATTGGCGGAACGTGCCAGCCACGCGCTGAAATGACGGCGCGAGCTAATGCTGAAACCGACCAGCAGCAGCGCACCGATGATCGGCAGCAGCGTTTCCCGGCTGGTAAACATCATTACTACCGCTTTGCCCAGTTGACTGAGCGAATCAAGCGACAGGAACAGGCTAAGATCGCGTGCCACATCAAGCGGGAAGCTCAGACTTAACGGGCTGACATCGGCGGTCCAGAACAGATAGCGGTGCGTCGCCTCTTTGATCTCGGTTAGGGCATCTTCCAGCTGGCTGTTGGCGACCTTGAGCTTGGTAACCTCCAGAATCAGCGTATCGGCACCCGAAAGCAGCGAGCTGAGCAGTTCGCGCTGGGTTTTAAGCTGAGCATCCAGCACGCGTTCCTGCGCCGCAGAGAGCGGGGCACCGTTGGCCTGCTTAAGCTGTTTGAGCTGCGGCTGACGATTCAGCAGATCTTCATAATGCAGGCGCTGCACGCGCAGCTGGCCCATTTCGCTGTCCAGCTGCTGTGATTTAGGCATCTCCGGCAGCCGTGCGACCTGCGCTCGTAGCGCTTCGCCCAATAAATTAGAGGCGCCCAGCCATTGTGACTGCTCGCGAATGGTGCTCAGCGCCTGACGAACCTGAATGGTGTGATTAGTGGCCTGGCGTTGTTGCGAGGCCACCAGGTCCATGCGCTGCGCCTGTTGATTCAGCGCGGCGGACAGCTCGCGGTTAACCCGGAACTGATCGGTGATGTTGGCTGGCAGATCGCCGCTGTTTTCAGCCAGCTGTTCGGTACGCGCCAGCGCCAGCTCTGCTTCCCGCTGCCGTTGGGTGTTCAGCTGATTGCGCAGCGCCTGCAGATAATCATCCAGCTGTTCGGCTTTGCGCTGATGCACTTCGCTGCGCATGCGCGCCAGTTCCTGGCGATTGTTGGCAGAGAGCTGCGCCAGTTCCAGCTCGTCGATGCGCGCTTTTTGCGCCGCGGATTCGGCCAGCCGTGCGTTGGTTTGCGCCTGAACCAGCGGCGTGGCCGCGGTGGGCTGATTTTGCAACCGGCGTTCGGTTTCGCTCATGGCGCGACGGGCGTCGGTTTGTTGTTGCGGCAGCTGAGCAAGCGAATCGCTGATATCGCGGGCGCGATCCTGCTCCTGCTGCGCCTGGCGGCTCTCTTCCAGCAGCTGGCTGCTGACCTGCAGGATCTCCTGATCCAGCTCGGCGCTGCTCATGTTGCTGCGAACGGTTTTAGTGCTGTCGGCGAGGCTGGCTATTTGCTGGCGCAGATCGCGCGCCAGGCGGGGAAAATCATCGATAACCTGTTGATACTGCTGCGCCTGCTGCAAAGACGCATCACGTTCATCCAGAAAATTCAGCGTCGCTTCCAGACTCTGTACCAGCTCTGGCTGGGCAGTGCCGTTCTTTTCTGACTTCGCCTGCGCCAGATCCTGTTTAATTTGATCGGCATCAGGCAGCGCCGCAGCGAGAAGAGGCTGGCTGAGGCAGAGCCCCAGCAGCAGAGTGATCAGCAGACGCACAGCAGAGGCACCTACAGGTCAGTGGCGGATGCAGCGACAACGACAGGCTGCTGCGGCAGGGAAATGGCCAGCGGCTGACCCAAACGCGTTGGGCTTTCCGCCTCAAGGCTCTCAGCCAGTTTAACTTTGCCTGGCGCAAACAGATTAACCACGGTCGAACCGAGCTTGAAGCGGCCCATTTCCTGACCTTTCAGCAGGACAACCGCACCTTCCGCATCAGCGGCAGGATAACGCCAGCGTTTAATCACCCCTTCACGCGGTGGCGTAATGGTGCCCGCCCAGGTGGTTTCGATGCTGCCAACAATGGTCGCGCCAACCAGAATCTGCACCATCGGGCCAAAATCGGTATCGAAATAGCAGATTACGCGTTCATTACGGGCAAACAGGTTGGGAATATTGCGTGCCGTCAGCGGGTTGACAGAATAGAGATCGCCGGGCACGTAAATCATTTCGCGCAGAATACCGCTGCACGGCATATGTACACGGTGGTAGTCGCGCGGCGCCAGATAGGTGGTGACAAACTCGCCGTTGCGGAATTGATCGGCCATGGCGGTATCGCCAGCCAGCAGCGCTTCCAGCGTGTAATAGTGGCCTTTGGCCTGAAAAATATTATCGTCGTCGATGTGACCAAGCTGGCTGATCGCGCCGTCGCACGGCAGCACCAGCAGATTGGGATCGGTATCAACCGGACGCGCATCATCTTTAAGCGGACGCACGAAGAAATCGTTAAAGGTGCGGTAGCTGGCGGTATCAGGCTTGCGCGCTTCAGCCATATTTACTTTGTAGAACCAGACGAAAATATCGATCACCAGTTTGGTGAACCAGCCAGCACGTTTGCTGGCTCCCCAGCCGGCCAGTTCAGTCAGCCATTTTTTAGGCAGAAAATGATTCAGGCCGAGTTTTAAACGATCCAGCACGGTAGCCTCCAGGCTTACAAATATGAGGTTGCACAACAAAAAGATGGGGGCGAATTGTAGCAGCGGCAGGCTGCTAAGGCTATTTCGCCCCGTTGCTGTTACTCGTCGGCAGCAAAGTTTTTACGCGTTTTTACCTGCGACATGCTTTCCAGAATGCGATGGTAATTGTCAAAGCGCGACCGGTCGATTTGACCGTTTTCCACCGCTTCGCGAATGGCGCAGCCAGGATCGGTGTCGTGCTTACAGTCGCGGAATTTACAGTCGCCGAGGAACGGACGGAACTCAGCAAAACCGCGGGTAACCTGATCGGGCTCAAGGTGCCATAAACCAAATTCGCGCACGCCGGGTGAGTCGATTACGTCACCGCCGTGCGGGAAATGATAAAGGCGTGCGGCGGTGGTGGTGTGCTGGCCAAGGCCGGACACATCAGAAACATCGTTGGTGACGATCTCATTGCTGCTGAGATCGAGATCGAGCAGCGCGTTGAGCAGGCTCGATTTACCCACGCCTGACTGGCCGGCAAAGATGCTGACGCGGCCGGTGAGGGCGCTTTCCAGTTCGGCCAGACCCTGTTTTTCATGGCTGGATACCATCAGCACGCGATAGCCAATCTTGCGGTAGATATCCATCTGCTTATCAACAAAGGCGCGCGCGTTACCATCCAACAGATCGGTTTTATTCAGGACCAGCAGCGGCTCAACGTCCAGTGTTTCACTGGCGACAAGATAGCGATCGATGATGTTCAGCGACAGCTCCGGCAGAATGGCCGAAACGATAATAATCTGGTCAATATTGGCGGCGATGGGTTTCACGCCATCGTAAAAATCGGGGCGGGTCAGCACTGACTTACGTTCGTGTACCGCTTCCACGATGCCTTTTGACGCGGTGCCTTGTTGCAGGCCCGGACGCCACACTACGCGGTCGCCGGTGACCAGCGAACGGATGGTACGACGGATATTACAGCGGTGAACGCTGCCATCAGCATCTTCCACGTCGGCATGCATGCCGAAACGGCTGATCACCACGCCATCACGCGCTTCGTCAAACAGGCTGTCATCCGGCTCGGGTTTATCCGCACGCTGCTTCAGACGGCGCTCATGATTAGCGCTGACGCGACGCTGTTGACCTTTCGACAGTTTATTTTTACTCACTCATCCTCTCAGGGTTCGGCAGGCTTCGCCCGACAGGGCAAAACGTCTATGATACACCTTAACAGAGACAATTATGGGACAAAGCATGAGCGGAAATGAAAACAATCTGATTTGGATCGACCTTGAAATGACCGGTCTCGATCCGGAGCGCGACCGCATTATCGAAATCGCGACGCTGATTACCGATGCTAATCTGAATATCCTGGCAGAAGGCCCAGTGATGGCGGTGCATCAGAGCGATGAGCAGCTGGCGCTGATGGATGACTGGAATGTGCGGACGCATACCAACAGTGGGCTGGTGACGCGGGTCAAAGCGAGTGAGTTTGACGATCGCGCAGCGGAGCTGGCCACGTTAGCGTTCCTGCAGAAGTGGGTGCCCGCTAACACTTCGCCGATCTGCGGCAACAGCATCGGTCAGGATCGCCGTTTTCTGTTTAAATATATGCCGGAGCTCGAAGCGTACTTCCACTATCGCTATCTTGATGTCAGCACGCTGAAAGAGCTGGCCCGCCGTTGGAAGCCGGACATTCTGCCGGGCTTTAAAAAAACCGGCAGCCATCAGGCAATGGATGACATTCGCGAATCGGTGGCTGAGTTGGCCTACTATCGCGAACATTTTATTCAGCCATAATGCCCTTGCCAGCAGCAGGTTACTGCCGATCTGCTGGCATTTTCGCCGCTTTGTTGATAAAAGCAGCAGTCGAACAAAAATCGCAAAAAAAATGTCAAACAGGCTTGCGGGAGAACTTTTTCCTCGTATAATGCGCTCCCCGTACCGATGAAGATTTTATATCGTTGCGCAGAGCGGGAATAGCTCAGTTGGTAGAGCACGACCTTGCCAAGGTCGGGGTCGCGAGTTCGAGTCTCGTTTCCCGCTCCAAATTTTTACAGCAGTAAAGCAGTTGCAAAACGTAGTACCTATGCGGGAATAGCTCAGTTGGTAGAGCACGACCTTGCCAAGGTCGGGGTCGCGAGTTCGAGTCTCGTTTCCCGCTCCAAAAAGTCATATCAAAGTAGTTCACCCCTGCGGGAATAGCTCAGTTGGTAGAGCACGACCTTGCCAAGGTCGGGGTCGCGAGTTCGAGTCTCGTTTCCCGCTCCAAAATTTTTTCTCTTCTTCAGTTATCCACAGCGATAAGCGCCATTATTTCGGCGTCGTCAGCCTGTATCAAAATCATTGTGAACAGAGTTATCCACAATCCAGCTATTTTCTTATGCTGCTGAATCGATACATATTTTCTTACGCCTTCTTTTTAACTCTTTGAATATTCTGTTAATATTTTTATTTCAAATTGTTATGCAGATCGCTTGCGGAAACTATGTCAGTTGAATGACAACGATTTTTTAATTTTATTCACAGCATGTGGAAAAGCCATCAGGCATCTCTCGGCAAGCCTTTTTCTACCGCACGAACCAGACGTTTTTGCTGCGGAAGTTGCACATCAATCGCATTTCGCGCACGTTTTTCGCGCTGCTGCGCCATTGCCCAGTGAATATGCTCATCGAGCATGGCATTTTCGCCGAGTCGTGATGCCAGAACGGCGTAGTGATCGTCGTGCCAGGGTGCATTGCCTAACGCCACGGCAACGTTGCGCAGCCAGCGCAAATGGCCGATGCGCCGAATCGCCGAACCCTCCGTCACTTTCAGAAAGCGCGCTTCGTCCCAGGCAAACAGCTCAACCAACGGCGGTGCATGCAAAACGGCGCGTGGGCTGAAATCATCTTCATCGGTTAACTGGCCGAAGCGATTCCACGGACAAATTAGCTGACAATCGTCACAGCCATAAATGCGGTTGCCAATAAGCGGCCGATACTCTTCAGGAATGGCGCCTTCCAACTCAATGGTCAGATAAGAGATACAGCGGCGCGCATCCACGACGTAAGGCTCAACGATGGCGCCGGTGGGGCAGGTAGTGATGCAGGCTACGCAGCGCCCGCAATTTTCCGGCTGAGGTTCATCGGTGGGTAAGGGCAGATCGATCAGCAGCTCCCCGAGGAAAAACCACGATCCCGCTTCACGATTCAGGATTAACGAATGTTTGCCGGTCCAACCCAAACCCGCTTTCTCGGCCAGCGGCCGCTCCAGTAGCGGTGCGGAATCAACAAAAGGACGAAAATTCAGCGACTCGCAGCGCTCGCGGATCATTTCGCCGAGCTTTTTTAGGCGATTACGCAATACTTTGTGGTAATCGCGGCCAAGCGCATAGCGGCTGACATAACCCAGCTGAGGATTTTTCAGGGTGCTGGCAAAGGCGGCTTTAGCGGGCAGATAATTCATGCGTACGCTGATAACGCGCAGTGTACCGGGCTGTAATTCATGAGGACGTGCGCGCATCATGCCGTGCCGTTCCATCCACGCCATTTCGCCGTGATACTGCTTGTCCAGCCACGCCTGTAGCTTCGGCTCTTCAGCGGAAAGATCGGTATCGCAAATGCCGACCTGTTGGAAGCCGAGCGATAAGCCCCATTGTTTAATATCCAGAGCTAATTGTTGAAGATCGAGAGGGTGTGACATGACGGACCGAAACCTGAAGGAAAACACGCGCAGTTTACCACACTCTGTTTGGCCTGCGCAGGCGATACGTCAGCTGGAGATGCAGGGCGCTGCCGCCATTGGTATCACGCTGTATGAGTTGATGCTGCGTGCCGGCGAGGCGGCCTTTACTCAGATACGTCAATGCTGGCCTCAGGCGCAGCACTGGCTGATTCTCTGTGGCCACGGCAACAACGGCGGCGACGGCTATGTAGTGGCGCGCCTGGCGCAGGCGGCAGGCATGCAGGTGACATTGCTGGCCTGCGCGGGCAGCAAGCCGCTGCCGGAAGAAGCAGCCCGTGCGCGGCAAAGCTGGCTGGACGCGGGCGGCACCCTTGCTGACGCCGATGCACACTGGCCCGAGCAGGTTGACGTGATTATCGATGCGCTACTTGGAACCGGCCTGAACCGCGCACCGTCCGCGCCTTATGACGCGCTGATCCAGGCTGCTAACCAACATCCGGCACCCTGTTTTGCCCTCGACATTCCTTCTGGCTTGCTCGCCGACAGCGGTGCGGCGCCAGGAGAAGCGATCGTTGCGCAGTCTACACTGACGTTTATTGCGTTTAAGCCAGGCTTATTGACCGGCAAGGCGCGGGATTTTACCGGCGAAGTGACCTGCGATGCGCTCGGGCTGGAGGCTTTTTTAGCCAGCCAGTCGGCGCCAATGCACCGTTACGATGCCGGTGCATTGACGCACTGGCTGAAGCCGCGACGTCCTACTTCGCATAAAGGCAGCAACGGTAAGCTGGTGATTATCGGCGGCGATCACGGCACCGCAGGCGCCATCCGTATGACCGGCGAGGCGGCGCTGCGGGCGGGTGCCGGTTTAGTGCGAGTACTCACTCACAAAGATAATATGCTGCCGTTGCTTACCGCGCGCCCGGAATTAATGGTGCATGAATTGACCGATGATTCGCTGAGCGAAAGCCTGCAATGGGCCGATGTGATTGTCATCGGTCCCGGCCTGGGACAGCGCGACTGGGGTAAGAATGCGCTGGCCGCGGTGAGAAAGTCGGAAAAGCCGATGCTTTGGGATGCCGATGCGCTTAACCTGCTGGCAATCAGCCCGGATAACCGTCAGAATCGCATTATTACGCCGCATCCCGGTGAGGCGGCACGCCTGCTCGATATCGCCACCGCAGAGATAGAGAAAGACCGTTTACTGGCCGCGAAAAATCTGGCAAAACGCTATGGTGGCGTGGTGGTGCTGAAAGGCGCTGGCACAGTGATCGCGAGTGAAGCATGCCCGCTGGCGTTAGCGGATGTCGGCAATGCCGGCATGGGCACGGGCGGCATGGGCGATGTTCTTTCAGGCATTATTGGTGCGCTGGCAGGACAGCAGCTCTCGCTATTTGACGCAGCTTGCGCAGGAACCGTCGCACACGGTGCTGCTGCTGATGCCGTTGCAGTACAACGCGGCACGCGCGGCATGGTCGCGACCGACCTGTTTTCCGAGCTGTACCTGTTTGTAAATCCTGAGATGTTGAATAATAAAGCATGAATACCCGTGTTATTGCATTGCCCGATGAGGCAGCGACCCTCAACCTGGGCGCAGAGCTAGCGCGCGCTGCTCCGCGTGCCGCGACCCTTTACCTGCATGGCGATCTGGGTGCAGGTAAAACAACCTTCAGCCGCGGCTTTTTGCAGGCGCTTGGCCACCAGGGCAATGTGAAAAGCCCAACCTATACGCTGGTTGAGCCTTACCAGTTGCCCAACCATCAGCTTTATCATTTTGATCTCTATCGCCTTGCCGATCCCGAAGAGCTGGAGTTTATGGGTATTCGTGATTATTTCACCGAGCAGGCCATCGCCCTGGTGGAATGGCCGCAGCAGGGGGCCGGCTTCTTGCCGCCTGCCGACCTCTCCTTAACGCTCAGCTATGATGGCAATGGCCGTACAGCCGAAGTGACTGCTCACACTGATTCTGGTGTTGCGATGCTGCAACGTTTCGACGCGGAGAGAACGCGCTCATGATGTTGCGGGTAAAATTGGTGATATTCATGCTGCTCAGCCTGATGGCTTTTTCATCGCTGGCGGCAACGTTGTCCGATATTCAGGTGGCCAACGGCGATCGGGTCGCTACGGTGACGCTGCGTTTTTCAGGTCAGCCGGTTTACGGCTATTTCCCTCTGCGCAATCCCAATCGCGTGGTGCTGGATATTCGACAGAGCGGCGTGATTAAAGGCCTGCCACTGACCTTCAGCGGCGATAATCTGGTTAAACGCATCCGCAGCAGTCAGCCAAAAGATAGCCAAAGCCTGCGTCTGGTGTTCGAACTTACCCAGCCAGCGAAAACCCGGGCGGTCACCCAGCAAACCAGCAACGGTTATCAGGTGGTCTTTACTATCACCGGGCCAGCCGCCAGCCGGGTCAGCACACCGGTAAGCCAGCCGGCGCGCAATCCGGTAACTGCCGCTCCCGCACCGGTTACCTCGCAGGGCAATCCGTTTGAAGGCAATAAGGTCACCGCCGTTAGCAGCGGCAACGATCGCGCGGTCAGCGGCGCCACCATCAGCGACAACGACACCATTGTGGTGGCGATTGATGCCGGTCACGGCGGGCAGGATCCGGGTGCCATCGGTCAGCGTGGTTTGAAAGAGAAAAATGTGACCATTGCCATCGCCCGCAAGCTGAAGGTGCTGTTAAACAACGACCGCATGTTTAAAGGCGTACTGACCCGTAACGGCGACTATTTTATCTCGGTGATGGGACGATCAGACGTAGCCCGTAAAGAAAACGCCAACCTGCTGATTTCGATTCACGCTGACTCCGCCCCAAGCCATAGCGCCAGCGGTGCTTCGGTCTGGGTTCTGTCAAACCGCCGTGCCAACAGTGAAATGGCAGGCTGGCTGGAACAGCGCGAGAAGCAGTCTGAACTGCTTGGCGGCGCAGGCGATCTGCTGGCGAACAGTCAGGCCGATCCCTATCTGAGTCAGGCGGTACTTGACCTGCAGTTTGGTCATTCGCAGCGCGTCGGTTATGACGTTGCGGTGAAAGTGATTCAACAGCTACAGGGCGTATCGCCACTGCATAAGCGCCGCCCGGAACACGCCAGCCTGGGCGTGCTGCGTTCGCCGGATATTCCGTCGTTATTGGTGGAAACTGGCTTTATCAGTAATTCATCGGAGGAGCGACTGCTCGGCAGTAGCGCTTACCAGGATAAAATTGCCGCCTCGATCTATCGAGGCCTGCGCAATTATTTCCTGGCGCATCCGCTACAATCTGCCCCAAAGGCGGAAAACCGTCCTCTGGAGTCCGCAGAGGCGGTTAACGTCCAACCCAACGTGGCATCCGGTACCACGCAGTACACCGGCAGCACCACGCGCCATGTGGTGAAAAGAGGGGAAACCCTGTCTGGGATCGCCGCGCATTACGGCGTAAGTATGTCGACGCTGCGCTCGCTAAACCGCCTGAAAAAAGATGTGGTATGGGTAGGTCAGCGGCTGAAAGTGCCTGCTGACAGCGCGATAAGCGCGACGGCAAGCGCGTCGCCAAAACGCCACAAGGTGGTACGCGGTGATTCACTGACCGCTATCGCCGTGCATTACGGTGTGAGCGCCAAAGCGATTATGCAGGTGAACAATATGAAATCGTCTAATGTCATGTTGGGACAGACGTTAACCATTCCTGCTTCCTGATTCTGCGATCTTTTAGAGTGGACGGCGCCATCCGTCCCATTCATCAAGGATTATTACCATGCCTATTCAAATTCTTCCGCCACAGCTGGCTAACCAGATCGCCGCTGGCGAAGTGGTGGAGCGGCCGGCATCGGTTGTAAAAGAGCTGGTCGAAAATAGCCTTGATGCCGGTGCTACGCGGATCGATATCGATATCGAGAAGGGCGGCGCTAAACTTATTCGCATTCGTGACAACGGCGCGGGCATTCCGCAAAGCGAGCTGGCGATGGCGCTGGCTCGCCATGCCACCAGTAAAATCGCCAGCCTTGACGATCTGGAAGCCATTGTCAGCCTGGGATTCCGTGGAGAAGCGCTGGCCAGTATCAGCTCGGTTTCCCGTCTGACGCTGACTTCCCGTACTGCCGATCAAAGCGAAGCCTGGCAAGCCTATGCCGAAGGGCGCGATATGACCGTGACGGTTAAACCCGCTGCACATCCACAAGGCACCACGCTTGAAGTGTTGGATCTGTTTTACAACACGCCCGCGCGGCGCAAGTTTATGCGCACCGAAAAAACCGAGTTTACCCATATTGATGAGATAGTGCGGCGCATTGCGCTGGCGCGTTTTGACATCGCCATTTCCCTCAGCCATAACGGCAAGCTAGTGCGCCAGTATCGTGGCGTCAGTGACGAAAGCCAGCGCGAACGTCGGCTGGGCGCCATTTGCGGCACCACCTTTATGGCGCATGCGCTGCGCATTGAATGGCAGCACGATGATCTAAGCCTGCGCGGTTGGGTTGCCGATCCTGAAGGCGCGCGCCAGCTAAGCGAGCTGCAATACTGTTACGTGAACGGCCGCATGATGCGGGACAAGCTGATCAACCATGCGATTCGTCAGGCCTATCACGATCAGCTGGGTGCCGATCAGCAGCCAGCGTATGTGCTTTATCTCACCATCGATCCGCACCAGGTTGATGTGAATGTGCATCCTGCCAAGCATGAGGTGCGCTTTCACCAATCACGGCTGGTACACGACTTCATCTATCAGGGCGTGATCAGCGTGCTGCAATCTGCCAGCACGCCAGCACTGCCGCTGGCCGATGAGCCAGAAGCACCGGTACGCTGGCAGCCTGAAAATCGTCAGGCCGCTGGAGAAAATCAGTTTGCTGCTCCGCCATCGGGCGGTACGCCACGTCAGCAAGGCGGTGGTTCAGCCAGCTGGCAACGGCAGGAACCGGGCTATCAAAAACGTGAAGGCGCGGTATATGAGCAGCTACTCAAGACGCCTGCCGTTGCCCGCGAGCCAGATCCGGTGCCCGACCCTATAAAGGCCACGCCGCAGAGCGCGCCTTTACAAAGTCACAGCCAAAGCTTTGGACGCCTGCTGTCAGTGATTGAAAAGCAGTTTGCCGTGATTGAACGTGGCAACGGTTTGGCGTTGCTGTCGCTTTCGGTCGCCGATCGCTGGCTCAAACAGGTCCAGCTAACGCCAGGCAGCGAAGGGCTGAAACCGCAACCGCTGCTGATTCCGGTCAGGCTTAAAATGGGTAAATCGGAGTTGGCGGCGATTGCGCAGCATCAGCCGTTGCTTACACAGATGGGCATTGATTTGCAGGCGGAAGGCCAGCATGTCACGCTGCGCGCGGTGCCTTTACCTTTGCGCCAACAAAATTTACAAATCTTGATTCCAGAACTGTTAGGCTATCTCGCCCGGCAGCAGGAGGTTGCCGTCAGTCAGGTAACACAATGGCTGGCGCGTCATACGATGACAGCAATCCCCGACTGGAATCACTCGCAGGCGATCGCTTTATTGGCCGAGGTCGAACGACTTTGTCCCACGCTGGTAAAAAAGCCGCCTTCCGGATTATTGCAACAGATTGATATTGAAACGGCGCTGAACGCCCTGAAGCATGAGTGAACAACATCAGGCTGGCCAACCAAAGGCTATTTTTTTAATGGGGCCAACGGCCTCCGGTAAAACTGCACTGGCGATTGCCCTGCGAAAAGTCTTGCCGGTGGAGTTGATAAGCGTAGATTCCGCTCTGATTTATCGTGGTATGGATATTGGCACGGCTAAGCCGAATGCCGCAGAGCTGGCGCAGGCGCCTCACCGACTGTTAGACATTCGCGACCCGGCAGAAACCTATTCCGCCGCCGAGTTTCGTCGCGATGCGCTGGCAGAAATGACGGAGATTTCCCGAGCCGGAAAAATCCCGTTGCTTGTTGGTGGTACGATGCTCTATTACAAGGCGTTACTGGAAGGATTGTCACCGTTGCCCTCGGCCGATCCGGAAGTCCGTCAGCGTATTGAGCAAATGGCGAATGATCAGGGATGGGAAGCCTTGCATCGTCAATTATGTGGAATCGATCCCGTTGCTGGACGTCGTATTCATCCGAATGATCCGCAGAGACTTTCGCGAGCACTGGAAGTTTTTCTTATTTCGGGTAAAACTTTAACAGAACTGACTAAAATATCTGGCGAAGCTCTGCCCTGGCACGTTCATCAGTTTGCTATTGCCCCGGCAAGTCGCGAACTTTTGCATCAGCGCATTGCCTTACGTTTCGAACAGATGATGGCGTCAGGATTTGAGGCGGAGGCCCGGGCACTGTTTGCCCGAGGTGATTTGCATACGGATTTGCCTTCCATTCGTTGTGTGGGATATCGCCAGATGTGGTCTTATCTGCAGGGCGAAATCGATTACGACGAAATGGTTTATCGGGGGATTTGCGCCACCCGGCAGCTTGCTAAACGTCAGATTACCTGGTTACGTGGCTGGCAGAACGTCCACTGGCTCGACAGCGATCGGCCTGACTTGGCTCGTGATGCGGTATTACAGGTAGTTAGTGCTAAGCATGGGTGATTGTGTACAATTAGCGAGTTGTCTATCGTGCGCAAATTTTTACGCAGTATTTCAGAACTCCGGTTCTTGAGTAAGATACCCGACATAATTGGAACTGATTCAACGCGGCAAGGTAGCGCATCCGGGATAGTGTGAATAGTACGCAATTCAGGTTTTTGAGCGTCATTTTTTGCAGAGACGGTTTCCACATAAAGGGTATAAACAACAAGCATATAAGGAAAATATAGAATGGCTAAGGGGCAATCATTACAAGACCCGTTTTTAAACGCATTGCGTCGCGAACGTGTTCCGGTTTCGATTTATTTGGTGAATGGTATCAAATTGCAAGGACAGATTGAGTCATTCGATCAGTTTGTCATTTTATTAAAAAACACGGTTAGCCAGATGGTGTACAAACACGCTATCTCTACCGTTGTTCCGTCCCGACCGGTTTCCCACCACAGCAACAATGCAGGTGGCGGTAGCGGTAGCTCTAACTATCATCACGGCGGCAGCAATCAAGCAGCCTCCGCGCAGCCACAACAAGACGGTGATAACGCTGAATAAGCTGTTTCGCCGCATGTCCGGGACAGGAAAAATTTTATTCCTGTCTCGGTATTTGATTACAGAGAGGTTAACGCTTGTTTGACCGTTATGATGCCGGTGAGCAGGCCGTACTGGTACACATCTATTTCTCGCAGGACAAAAATACGGAAGATCTCCAGGAGTTCGAAACTCTGGTTTCTTCTGCTGGCGTTGAAGCGTTATGCGTTGTCACAGGCAGCCGCAAATCGCCCCATCCCAAATATTTTGTCGGTGAAGGAAAGGCAGTTGAAATTGCCGATGCGGTAAAATCCAGCGGTGCATCGGTTGTGCTATTTGATCACGCCTTAACCCCAGCTCAGGAGCGAAATCTTGAGCGTCTGTGCGAGTGTCGGGTTATCGACCGCACCGGTTTAATTCTTGATATTTTTGCCCAGCGCGCCCGTACCCATGAAGGGAAATTACAGGTTGAGCTGGCACAGTTGCGCCACCTGGCAACTCGCCTGGTACGTGGCTGGACCCACCTTGAACGCCAGAAAGGCGGCATCGGCTTGCGTGGCCCAGGTGAAACACAGCTGGAAACGGACCGTCGTCTGCTGCGAAATCGCATCAGCCAGATTTTGTCCCGTCTTGAACGTGTCGAAAAACAGCGCGATCAGGGCAGACAGTCGCGCGCTAAAGCAGATGTGCCAACCGTGTCTCTGGTCGGCTATACCAACGCCGGCAAATCCACGTTATTCAACGCCATCACTTCCGCGGACGTCTATGTGGCAGACCAGCTTTTTGCCACGCTGGATCCAACGCTGCGCCGTCTTGATGTGGCCGACGTCGGCGATGTGGTGCTGGCAGATACCGTCGGGTTTATCCGACACCTGCCGCATGACCTCGTTGCTGCTTTTAAGGCGACATTGCAGGAGACGCGTCAGGCGACGCTGCTGCTGCATGTTATCGATGCTTCTGACGTCCGTATGGGTGAGAACATCGAAGCGGTGCAAACCGTGCTGGAAGAGATTGAAGCGGATGAAATTCCGGCATTGCTGGTAATGAATAAAATTGATGCGTTGGATGAGTTTGAACCGCGTATCGATCGCAACGATGAAAATTATCCTGTTCGCGTGTGGGTTTCGGCTCAAACCGGTGCGGGATTGCCGCTGCTGTTTCAGGCGCTGACTGAAAGACTGGCGGGTGAAATTGCGCAGTATGATTTGCGGTTGCCTCCTGAAGCTGGACGCTTACGCAGCCGCTTTTATCAATTGCAGGCAATTGAAAAAGAATGGAATGAAGAGGATGGCAGCGTGGGATTACACGTGCGCATGCCGATTGTTGACTGGCGCCGACTGTGCAAACAGGAACCGTCAGTAACAGATTATATTGTTTGATCGACGTCGCCTGAAACGTGTATCCCGGTCTGGGATACCACCGCACACACTTTTAATGGAGTATAAACATGGCGTGGAATCAGCCCGGTAATAACGGACAGGACCGCGACCCGTGGGGAAGCAGCAATAATAAAGGCGGCAACTCTGGGGGAAATAAAGGAGGTCGCGATCAGGGGCCGCCGGATTTGGATGATATCTTCCGTAAGCTGAGCAAAAAGCTTGGCGGACTGGGCGGTGGCAAGCCAAACGAAAACGGACAGCGCCCTGCAGGAAGCAGCGGTAAGCTGATCGGTATCGTTGCGGTTGCTGCGGTGGTCATCTGGGCAGCCAGCGGTTTCTATACCATTAAAGAAGCAGAGCGTGGTGTGGTGACGCGTTTCGGCAAATTCAGTCATCTGGTTGAGCCAGGTTTGAACTGGAAGCCAACCTTTATCGATCAGGTGCGTGCGGTGAACGTTGAGGCGGTGCGGGAACTCGCAGCTTCAGGCGTGATGCTGACCTCTGATGAAAACGTGGTGCGCGTTGAAATGAACGTTCAGTACCGGATCACCAATCCGGAACGTTATCTGTTTGCCGTAACCAGCGCTGATGACAGCCTGCGTCAGGCAACGGACAGCGCGCTGCGTGGCGTAATCGGCCGCTCCACTATGGATCGCATCCTTACTGAAGGACGAACCGTAGTGCGTAGTGAAACCCAGCGTGAAATTGATGAAACGGTACGTCCGTACGACATGGGCGTGTCCATTCTCGACGTTAACTTCCAGGCGGCACGGCCACCGGAAGAGGTGAAAGCGGCGTTTGACGACGCGATTGCCGCTCGTGAAAACCGCGAGCAGTACGTGCGTGAAGCGGAAGCTTATGCCAATGAAGTGCAGCCGCGTGCTAACGGTCAGGCGCAGCGTATTCTGGAAGAGTCGCGCGCGTACAAAACGCGGACCGTACTGGAAGCGCAGGGTGAAGTGGCGCGCTTTGCCAAGATCCTGCCTGAGTACAAAGCAGCACCGGAAATCACTCGCGAACGTCTGTATATCGAAAGCATGGAACGCGTGCTGAGTCATACCCGCAAAGTGCTGGTTAATGACAAAGGCAACAGCCTGATGGTGTTACCGCTCGATCAACTGATGCGTGGACAAGCCGCTGCGGGTGGCAACAGTCAGGGCAGCAGCACTCTGACGCGGCCACCGGCTAACGGTGACAGCAGCAGTCGCGCGAACAACAGTGCTTCATGGAGTCCGGAAAATATCATGGACCAGCGTCGGGCCAATGCTCAGCGCAACGATACCCAGCGCGAAGGGAGAGAATAATCGATGCGTAAATCCTTAGTTGCCTTACTCATTGTGGTGTTGGTGGTGCTTTACGCCTCACTGTTTGTGGTTCAGGAAGGCCAGCGTGGCATCGTGCTGCGTTTTGGCAAAGTCCTGCGCGACGATGAGAACAAACCGCAGGTCTTTGCACCCGGCCTGCACTTTAAAATTCCGTTTCTGGAAACCGTTAAGAACCTGGATGCACGCATTCAGACCATGGATAACCAGGCCGATCGCTTTGTGACCAAAGAGAAAAAGGATCTGATCGTCGATTCTTATATCAAATGGCGCATCAGCGACTTTAGTCGCTACTATCTGGCGACCGGCGGCGGCGATGTTTCACAGGCAGAAGTCCTGCTGAAACGTAAGTTTAGCGACCGTCTGCGCTCTGAAATGGGCCGTCTGGATGTGAAGGATATCGTTACCGATTCTCGTGGCCGCTTAACCACCGACGTGCGTGATGCACTGAACACCGGTAGCGCGGGTCGTGATGACGATGTGCAGACACCTGCTGCAGATGACGCTATTGCCAGCGTGGCGGCACGCGTTGAGCGCGAAACCACCAGTAATGAGCCAGCCATCAATCCAAACAGCATGGCAGCATTAGGTATCCAGGTTGTGGATGTGCGCATCAAGCAGATCAACCTGCCTGCGGAAGTGTCTGACGCTATCTACAACCGTATGCGCGCTGAGCGTGAAGCGGTTGCACGTAGCCAGCGTTCACAGGGGCAGGAAGAGGCAGAGAAACTGCGTGCCGGTGCAGATTATGAAGTGACCCGTACGCTGGCAGAAGCGCAGCGTCAGGCGCTGATTACTCGTGGTGAAGGCGATGCCGATGCCGCTAAGCTGTTTGCTGATGCATTCAGTCAGGATCCCGATTTCTACGCGTTCCTGCGCAGCCTGCGCGCGTATGAAAACAGCTTCCAGAGTAATCAGGACATCATGGTGATGAGTCCGGACAGCGATTTCTTCCGCTTTATGAAATCGCCTGCTCACGCAACGCGTTAAGAAACTGCTATAACAGCTCGGGCCGGAATCTGTTCCGGCCCTTTTTTTTGGAAAATTATCAGTAATGAACTCAACTATCTGGACGGCGCTGGCGTTGGTATTGGTACTCGAAGGGCTTGGCCCGATGCTGGCACCCGGTTTATGGCGTCGTATGATTCAATCTATGACGCAATTGCCCGATCGCCTGTTGCAGCGCTTCGGTGGTGGATTAGTGGTCGCAGGCGTGGTGGTTTACTACATGTTGCGTGTCCACGGCAGTAATTGACCTGGATAAGCGCTACGGCAAAACGTTGGCTGACATAACAGAAATTGCTGTTCAGGAAATGTTCAAAAAAACTCCGCAATCGTATGCTAAAAGTGCTGAAACCGAAAAATGACGATGGTAGAATCCATTTTTAAGCAATCGGTGATTTTGAGAAATGGGTAAGAACGTCGTCGTACTGGGCACCCAATGGGGTGACGAAGGTAAAGGGAAGATTGTAGACCTTCTGACTGAGCGTGCTAACTATGTGGTGCGCTACCAGGGTGGTCATAATGCAGGCCACACTTTAGTCATCAACGGTGAAAAAACCGTCCTCCACTTAATTCCTTCTGGCATCCTGCGTGAGAACGTCACCAGCATCATCGGCAACGGTGTGGTGCTGTCGCCTGCTGCGCTGATGAAAGAGATGAAAGGCCTGGAAGAGCGCGGCATACCGGTACGCGAACGCCTGCTGATTTCTGAAGCCTGTCCGCTGATCCTGCAATATCACGTGGCGATGGATCTGGCGCGCGAGAAAGCACGTGGCGATAAAGCCATCGGTACCACCGGTCGTGGTATCGGCCCGGCTTACGAAGATAAAGTCGCTCGCCGCGGTCTGCGCGTTGGCGATCTCTTTAACAAAGAGACCTTCGCAGTGAAGTTGAAAGAGATCGTTGATTTCTACAACTTCCAGCTGGTGCACTACTACAAAACCGATGCCGTTGACTACGATACCGTGCTGAATGATGTCATGGCGGTTGCCGATATCCTGACCAGCATGGTCGTTGACGTTTCCGACCTGCTTGATCAGGCGCGTCAGCGTGGTGATCTCATCATGTTCGAAGGCGCGCAGGGCACGCTGCTGGACATCGACCACGGTACCTATCCTTACGTGACCTCTTCCAACACTACCGCGGGTGGCGTTGCTACCGGTTCTGGTATTGGTCCACGTTATGTCGATTATGTGCTGGGTATCGTGAAAGCCTACTCCACGCGCGTTGGCGCTGGTCCTTTCCCGACGGAACTGTTCGATGAAACTGGCGAGTTCCTCTGCACTAAAGGCAACGAGTTTGGCGCGACAACCGGTCGCCGTCGTCGTACTGGCTGGCTTGATGCGGTTGCGGTGCGTCGCGCCGTGCAGATCAACTCACTTTCCGGCTTCTGCATGACCAAGCTGGACGTACTGGATGGCCTGAAAGAGATCAAAATTTGCGTCGGCTACCGTATGCCGAATGGCAAAGAAGTGACGACTACGCCGCTGGCCGCTGAAGGTTGGGAAGGCATTGAGCCGATTTACGAATCGCTGCCGGGCTGGAGTGAAAATACCTTTGGCGTGAAAACGCTGGAAGGCTTACCGCAGGCCGCACGCGACTACATCAAACGTGTCGAAGCGTTAACGGGCGTGCCGGTGGATATTATCTCTACCGGGCCGGATCGCAGTGAAACCATGATTCTGCGCGACCCGTTCGACGCATAATCAATCAGGGCCGGACACGTTCCGGCCTTTTCTTTTCCACTCTTCAGCCAGGTTTGAGCCGTAATCGGTGATATCCGGGCCACGTCGGTTCTCTTTTCCTTTTAGAAAATCTACACTTGCTAGCACTATATCGTGGATGTCTGCTGCTGCTTATCAGACAATACGGCTATCCTGTTAGATGAGTAAATCGCCCTGGGCGATGCAACGAGGTATCATTGCAGCTGACAAGTTTTACCGACTACGGTTTGCGCGCGCTGATTTACATGGCTTCGCTTCCAACCGGTCACATGACCAATATTACCGAAGTCACTGAAATTTACGGTGTTTCGCGTAATCATATGGTCAAAATTGTTAATCAACTTAGCCGCGAGGGGTTTATTCTGACCACGCGCGGTAAAAATGGCGGTATCCGGCTGGCGATGCCGGCGGAAAAAATTGTTGTTGGTGAAGTCGTCCGTCGGTTGGAGCCGTTGCAACTGGTGAACTGTGAAACCTGTGCCATTACACCTGCTTGCCGGCTCAGGGGAATCCTGAATAATGCCGTCCAAATTTTTTTAAAGGAGCTGGATAATTACACCCTTGCTGACCTTGTGCGCGAAAATCACCCGCTTTATAAAATCTTACTCCCGGAGCCAGGTGCGCACCCGGCCCGATGACAACGGAGGACCCGCAATGTCAAACGATCCTTTTCAGGAAAGAGAAGCTGAAAAATACGAAAACCCTATTCCAAGTCGCGAGTTTATTCTTGCGCATTTAGACAAACGTGAAAAACCGGCCAGCCGCGAAGAGCTGGCGCAGGAGATGAACATCAGCGGAGAAGAGCAGCTGGAAGCGCTGCGCCGTCGACTGCGCGCCATGGAGCGCGACGGTCAGCTGGTGTTTACCCGACGTCAATGTTACGCGCTGCCAGAGCGCCTTGATTTGCTACGCGGCAAGGTGATCGGCCACCGCGACGGCTTCGGCTTTCTGCGCGCCGAAGGGCAAAAAGAGGATTTCTACCTTTCAGCCGAACAGATGAAGATGTGCATGCATGGCGATATCATCCTCGCTCAGCCAATGGGCGCTGACCGCAAGGGCCGCCGTGAAGCACGCGTGGTTCGCGTGCTTGAGCCGCGTAACAACCAAATCGTCGGTCGCTACTTTACCGAAGCGGGCGTGGGCTTTGTGGTACCGGACGACAGCCGTCTGAGCTTTGATATTCTCATTCCGCCAGAAGAGCTGATGGGTGCGCGCATGGGCTTTGTGGTAGTGGTTGAACTCACCCAGCGTCCAACGCGCCGCACAAAAGCGATCGGTAAAGTTGTCGAGGTGCTGGGCGATAACATGGGTACCGGCATGGCCGTTGACATGGCGCTACGGACCCACGAAATTCCGCACGAATGGCCGCCGGAACTGGAACAGCAGATTTCAACGCTGAGCGAAGAGGTGCCGGAAGAAGCGAAAGCCGGACGCGTCGATCTGCGTCAGCTGCCGCTGGTCACCATTGATGGCGAAGACGCCCGCGACTTTGATGATGCGGTGTTCTGTGAGAAAAAACGCGGCGGCGGCTGGCGCCTGTGGGTAGCCATAGCTGACGTCAGCTATTACGTGCGTCCGGGCACACCGCTTGATGACGAAGCGCATCGTCGTGGCACCTCAGTCTATTTCCCGTCGCAGGTTATCCCGATGCTGCCGGAAGTGCTGTCTAACGGCCTCTGCTCGCTTAATCCGCAGGTTGACCGTCTCTGTATGGTGTGCGAGATGACCATTTCCGCCAGCGGTAAGCTGACCGGATTCAGGCATTACGAAGCGGTGATGAACTCGCACGCGCGCCTGACGTACAACAAAGTGTGGAATATTCTGCAGGGCAACCAGGAGCTACGCGAACAGTATCATGCCCTGGTGCCGCATCTGCAGGAGCTGCACAACATGTATCAGGTGCTGAGCACCGCACGCGATCAGCGCGGCGGCATCTCGTTTGAGACCGAAGAAGCGAAGTTTATCTTCAACGCTGAGCGCCGCATTGAGCGCGTTGAGCAGACGGTACGTAACGATGCGCACAAGCTGATCGAAGAGTGCATGATCCTCGCAAATATTGCCTCCGCACGCTTTGTTGAGAAGCACGAAGAGCCTGCGCTGTTCCGCGACCACGATCGCCCAAGTGATGACAGCATCACCAGCTTCCGCACCGTGCTTAATGAGCTTGGCCTGACGCTGTCGGGTGGCAATAAGCCGCAGCCGATCGATTATGCCGCGCTGCTGGAAGCGATCGCCGACCGTCCCGATCATGAAATGCTGCAAACCATGCTGCTGCGTTCGATGAAGCAGGCAGTTTACGATCCGGAAAACCGTGGCCACTTTGGCCTGGCGCTGACGTCGTACGCGCACTTTACCTCGCCGATTCGTCGTTATCCCGATCTGCTGCTGCACCGCGCCATTAAGTATCAGCTGGCGAAGCAGGAGGGCGAAGTCACCGGCATCACCACGCCAACCGGTGGCTATCACTACGAGATGAACCAGATGCTTGAGCTGGGTCAGCACTGTTCGCTGACCGAGCGCCGTGCCGATGAAGCGACGCGCGATGTGGCGGACTGGCTGAAGTGTGACTTCATGCTGGATCAGGTCGGCAATAACTTTACCGGCATCATCTCCAGCGTGACCGGCTTTGGCTTCTTTGTGCGCCTGACCGATCTGTTTATCGATGGTCTGGTACATGTTTCCACGCTGGACAATGACTACTATCGCTTTGATGCGGTTGGCCAGCGTCTGATCGGCGAGTCTGGTGGCCGAACCTATCGCCTTGGCGATACCGTGGAAGTGCGCGTGGAAGCAGTGCACATGGAAGAGCGCAAGATCGATTTCGCGCTGGTTTCCAGCACCCGCCAGCCGCGCGGCGCCGGTAAAACGGCCCGCGAGAAAGAGAAAAAAGGCGGTACCACCCACTCCGGCAAACGTCGTCGTGAGCAGCGTAAAGGCAAAAATTTTGAGCCTGATACCGCCTTCCGCGGCGACAGCAAGCAACCGGCTGCGGCCAAAACCGGGGTAAAAGCTGAGAAAAAAGTGAAATCTCCCTCAGAGAAAACCCGTAAAATCGCCACGGCAACGAAACAGAAGCGCGCGGCGAAAAAGCAAAGCAGCTGATCCGCTGCCTTGATGCTTGCCCGGGCGCCTCAGCGGCGCCCATCCTTAATACCGGCCGGAGCATCTCTCCGGCTGAAATACTTGAGTTTACGAAATGAGTGAAATTGTTTTTGGCATCCATGCGGTGCAGGCGCTGCTGGATAACGATCCGCTGCGTTTTCAGGAAGTGTTTATCCTGAAAGGGCGTGACGATCGCCGTTTGCAGCAGCTGGTCAAAGCGCTGGAAGCGCAGGGCATTGTGGTTCAGGTGGCTACGCGCCAGTGGCTGGACAGCAAAGTGGATGGCGCTGCACATCAGGGCATCATTGCGCACGTTAAGCCGGGCCGTCAGTATCAGGAAAACGATCTGCCGGATCTGATCGCTTCACTGGATCAGCCTTTTCTGCTGATCCTCGACGGCATTACCGACCCGCATAACCTTGGTGCCTGTCTGCGTAGCGCCGATGCGGCGGGCGTGCATGCTGTGATCATGCCAAAAGATCGTTCTGCCCAGCTGAATGCCACCGCTAAAAAAGTGGCCAGCGGCGCGGCGGAAAATGTACCGCTGATTCGCGTGACCAACCTCGCGCGCACCATGCGCATGCTGCAGGAAGCGCAGATCTGGATCGTCGGCACCGCTGGCGAAGCCGATCACGACCTCTATCAGAGCAAGATGACCGGCCCGATGGCGCTGGTCATGGGCGCGGAGGGCGAAGGTATGCGTCGTCTGACCCGTGAACATTGCGATGAACTGATCAGCATTCCGATGTCGGGCAGCGTCTCTTCGCTGAACGTGTCGGTGGCCACCGGTGTGTGTCTGTTTGAAGCGGTGCGCCAGCGCCGTAAATGATCGTCCGGGGCGTGATCTGCGCCCCGAATTTCCCTCTTCTGCCAGGTAAAATAGCGCGCACTTCTCATACTTAATCCAGTGAGAACAGGAGCGACGCATGAACTGGACTACCCACAGCGTATTCAACCAGCCCCGCCCCCTGAGCAACAGCAATCTGTTTCTGTCTGACACGCCGCTGCGTGAAGCGGTCGCGCGTGAAGGCGCACAGTGGGATGCTGAGCGGCTCGCCTCCGTTGGCCAACAGTTGGGCGGCAGCGAATCGCTGGAATCAGGCCGCCTGGCCAATGCTTTTTCTCCCGAGCTGCTGCGTTACGATGCGCGCGGAGAGCGTCTTGATGAGGTCCGTTTTCATCCGGCATGGCATCTGTTAATGCATGGCCTGTGTGCCAATCGTCTGCATAATCTTCCCTGGCAAATCGATCCGCCCGCAGCGGCGATGGTCGCACGCGCCGCGCGTTTCATTCTGCATGCGCAGGTGGAAGCGGGCACGCTCTGTCCGCTTACCATGACCTTTGGCGCCATTCCGCTACTGCGCCAGCATTTGCCCACGCTGTTCAGCGACTGGCTGACGCCGCTGCTCTCAGACCGTTACGATCCTCATCAGCAGCCCGCTGAGCAAAAGCGCGGTTTGCTGATCGGCATGGGCATGACGGAGAAACAGGGCGGCACCGATGTGTTGAGCAACACCACGCGCGCCGAACCGCTGACCACACGTGGACCGGGCGAAGCCTATCGGCTAACGGGCCATAAGTGGTTCTTCTCAGTCCCGCAAAGCGATGCGCACCTGGTACTGGCACAGACGCAGCAGGGCATCAGCTGCTTCTTTCTGCCGCGTCTGCTGCCTGACGGTACGCGTAACGCCATCATTATTGAGCGTCTAAAAGACAAGCTGGGGAATCGTGCCAACGCCAGCGCCGAAGTGGAGTTTAGAGAGGCGATCGGCTGGCTTATAGGCGAAGAGGGTGACGGCGTTCGGCATATCATGCAAATGGGCAGCTTTACCCGGGTGGATTGCGCGCTGGGCAGTCATGGCCAAATGCGGCGGGCGCTGTCTGTCGCCCTGTTTCACGCCCATCAGCGACAGGTAATGGGCAAAAACCTGGTGGATCAACCGTTGATGCGGCAGGTATTGGGTCGACAGGCGCTGCAGCTGGAAGCACAAACCGCGCTGCTGATGCAGCTGGCGCACCGTTTTGATGCTTCGTCCACCGCCTGGTGCCGTCTGTTTACGCCGGTGGTGAAGTTTGCCATCTGCAAAGCGGGCATCCCTTTTGTCGCCGAGGCGATGGAAGTGTTGGGCGGTATTGGCTATTGCGAAGAGAGCGAACTGCCGCGTCTTTATCGCGAAATGCCGGTGAACAGCATCTGGGAAGGTTCGGGCAATGTGATGTGCCTTGACGTGCTGCGCGTACTGCGTAAGCAGCCCGCATTACAGGAGATGCTGGACGCTGAGTTTGCTGAGCTGAAGGGGGTTAATCGCCATTTTGATCGCCGGTGGCGCCAGCTACAGCGTCGTTTGCCACGTCTGCAGGAAAGTGACGCGCGCGAAGTCACAGGCGATCTTTACGCGCTGGCGGCCACGTCGCAGCTTTTGCGCGTGGGTTCACCACCGTTAGCCGATGCTTACGCGCAGATGAGCCTTGATGCGCGCGGGCAAAAATCGCTGCCGCCCGCGCTGGTGGATCGCCTACTGCTGCGTGCCTGCGGTGGGTGATGGGCCATATAGCAGCGCCGTGCCATACCACGAGCCGAGCACGACAGTTTCACTGATCATCAGGATTTGATAGTAGGTTGCGCCAGCCCGATTCGCCTGAGCAGCCAGATCGCGCTGCGCATCGTCGGGAGAACCGCGTACGGTTGTGGTGATAGTGCCCAGCTTCGGCAATCCACGGGTCTGTTCGCGGCTGATTTGCTGAGATTGCGCAGTGGGTGCCGGTGGCGGCTGCGGCGTACCGCGCAGCGCACTACAGCCGGTTAATAACAGCACAAGCAGGATAAGGCTTTTTCGCATCGTCATGCTCCAGAGCGGGGATGAAAAGATAAGTGTAAAACATCCCCGCGCGGGCATTACTGTTTCAGGCTAAATATGCTTACCAGCTGTGTGAGATGATGGCCTTTCTGGCTTAGCGCTTGCGCCGTCTCTTCGGAGCGTGTCACCAGTTCACTGTTGTGATGAGTTGCCTGGCCAATATGGGACATTGCCAGATTAACCTGGCCGATGCCCGCCGCCTGTTCCTGCGACGCCACGTTGATCTCTCCCATTAGCGCTTTGATCTGCTCAACGCGCACCACGATATTTTCCATCGCCTGCTGAGTATTTGCCGAGAGCCGGTTGCCTTCGGTAACGTGGCTAATCGACGCCTCAATCAGCGTGTCGATCTCTTTGGCCGCCTGCGCGCTGCGCTGTGCCAGTGCACGCACTTCTGCCGCCACTACCGCAAAACCTTTGCCCTGTTCGCCGGCACGCGCGGCTTCCACCGCGGCGTTCAGCGCCAGGATATTGGTCTGGAAGGCGATCGATTCGATCACCTGGGTAATATCGGCAATGCTTTGCGAAGAGACTTTGATCGCTGACATGGTGCTCACCGAGCGCGATACCGTTTCGCCGCCGTGGTGCACGGCGGTTGCCGTTTCCGCCACCAACGCCAGCGCCTGGCGCACGCTGTCGGCGTTCTGTTCCACCGTGGCACCCAACTGCTCCATGCTGGCGGAGGTCTCTTCAACGCTGCTCGCCTGACGGTTAATCTGCTCGCTGATATCGCCACTGCCCGCTGCAATCGCATCGGTGCCGTCGCTGATCTCCTGTGCTGCGCCACGCACCTGCGCCACGATCTGCGCCAGACCGTTGCCGATGCCATTAATGGCAATGATCAGCTGACCGATTTCATCCTCGCGGCGGGTGGCCAGGCTGGCCTGCAAATTACCGGCAGCATACTGCTGCGCCAGGCCGATCACCTGGTCCAGCGGCTGCGTCAGCCAGCGACGGCAGATCCAGATAAAGCTCACCGCAAACAGCACCACAATGCTGAGCCCGCCGAGCAGGAACAGATTGCGCGTGTGATTGATCGGTGCCAGTAACGCGTCACGACTGACTTCGCCAACGATAATCCAGTCCCAGCCCGGCATCTTTTGCCATGCCAGAAACTGCTGCTCGCCGCGATGTTCGGCGATCTGCGTACCCACAGGTTGTTCCATCAGAGAGCGTTGGGTATCGGCCGACCAGTCCGGCAGCTTGCCTTCCAGCTGACGATCAAACAGATATTGCCCGTGCGCTTTGCCTGCGGCGCCATTCAGCACAAAGAAGTGACCGCTGTCGCCCAGCGAACGTTCAAGAATTTTGCCGCGCATTAGCTGAATCTGGGCGCTGATCTCCACGCCAACAAACAGAATGCCGATCACTTGCCCACCGGCATCTTTAACCGGTTGATACTGCGTGATGTAGCGTTTGCCAAACAGCGTAGCGAGACCGCGATAAACCGTGCCGCCCGATACCGCTTTCCAGGCGGCGCTCTGGCGATCGAGCCGTGTGCCAATTGCGCGATTGCCATCTTCTTTCAGCAGCGAAGTAGCGATACGAATATAGTCATCGCCATCGCGCACAAAAATGGTGGAAACGGCGTGGGTGCGCTCCAGGAAATCATCCACCGCGGTTTGATCGAGATTCAGGGTTTTCAGTCCGGCGCGCAGGGTGGGTGTTGATTCATTTCCGACGATTACGCGGGAGCTTTCATCACGGCTGAACTTTTTTGGCAGGAAACTGCTGAACAGTTGGGTATAGCTACTGACCTCTTCATTGAGCGTGGCATTGAACATCTCTGCCATTTCGCCCATGCCTTTCACCTGATTTTGCATATTCTCTACGGAGAGCTGCTGTAACTGCTTTGCTGCATTCTGGCTTAAAGCGAGCGTGAAAATAAAAACCAACACGGCCACGCTCAAAGACGTCATTACCGACAGCTTAAAGCCAAGACTCATGGCGCTGAGAGAGAGACGCTTCATTTGTTTACCTTTTAATCGCATTGTTAAAGTACGATTAACGGCAGTTACATTAAAAAATTTAGCGTCAATGACGCAGATCAAAGAACTATTTATCGTGATTAAAGTGTGATCGGGATCGCATTGTGTTAGCGCCCTGATGCCTGTTGATACGGAAGCAAAGAAAGAGAGGCAAAGAGAATGATTGAACTGGCTGTTGAGCAATGGGCTGGCATTGAATGTTTGCACGCGGCACCCGCCGGGCAACGTGCGCTGCCGCTGCCCACCATTCTGTTTTATCACGGCTTTACCTCGTCGAAAGAGGTTTACAGCTACTTTGCCGTGGCGCTGGCTCAGGCGGGTTTTCGCGTCGTTATGCCAGATGCGGACCGACACGGTGCGCGTTACGATGGCGACAGCGAGGCACGGCTACACCATTTTTGGGACATTCTCAGACACAATATTGATGAGCTTCCGCGGCTGGAACGGGCGCTGAAGGGGCAGGGGATGGTCGCGCCGGGCAAACTGGCGGTCGCGGGCGCCTCGATGGGCGGCATGACTGCGCTGGGAGCAATGGCGCGTTATCCGCAGCTTCACAGCGTAGCCTGCCTGATGGGCTCGGCCTGGTTTATGTCGCTCAGTCAGACATTGTTTCCGCCGTTGCCCGCCTCACATCCCGATTTTGCCGCGCGCATGGCGCCGCTGGCAGATTACGATCCCAGTCAGCATCTTGCCGCGCTCGGTAATCGTCCGCTGCTGCTCTGGCACGGCGAGGCGGATGAGCTGGTGCCAGCCACCGAAAGCGTCCGTCTGCAGAAGGCGTTGCGCGCGCAGTCGCTGGATACGCAGCTCACCTGGCTGACCGAGAAACAGATCGGCCACAAAATTACGCCCGCCGCGCTCTCCGCCGCCGTGGATTTTTTTACCCGCTCTCTCTGATGTCAACTTAGTGGCCAGGCGACGGATAGCATCCGCCTGGCGCTGACCCGCACGATAAATCCGCTTTGAGCAGTAATGCTGCTTGTGTTTATGGCCTGGAATCCCTATTATTACGCGTCAATTTTTCAGCCGCATTACAGGGCTGTGTCTCAGAATCGCTGGTGATTCGCCAACCATTCTGAGACACAGCCTACAACGTTCCTTGCTTCCATGGGCCGCGGTTGACCCCGACAGGAGGCTGAATAATCCGTAAGGAGCAAATTCGATGCGTCATTACGAAATCGTATTTATGGTTCATCCTGACCAAAGCGAACAGGTTCCTGGCATGATCGAGCGTTATTCTGCAGCTATCACTGGCGCAGAAGGTACGATCCACCGCCTGGAAGACTGGGGCCGCCGTCAGCTGGCTTACCCGATCAACAAACTGCACAAAGCCCACTACGTTCTGCTGAACGTTGAAGCACCGCAGTCTGCTATCGATGAGCTGGAAACAAACTTCCGCTTCAACGACGCCGTTATCCGCAGCATGGTTATGCGCGTTAAAAACGCGGTTACCGAAGCATCTCCGATGGTAAAAGCGAAAGACGAGCGCCGTGATCGCCGTGAAGATTTCGCCAACGAAACCTCGGATGATTCGGATGCTGGGGATTCTGAAGAGTAATCAACCGTGACGGCAAATCGACTGCGCCTGTCTGGCACCGTGTGCAAGACGCCAGTGCGAAAAGTGAGCCCGTCCGGTATTCCACACTGCCAGTTTGTGCTTGAGCACCGCTCGCAGCAGGAAGAGGCCGGTTTCAGCCGGCAAGCCTGGTGTCGATTGCCTGTTATTATTAGCGGCAGCCACCATCAGGTCATTACTCAACATATAACGGTCGGCACGCAACTCAGTCTTGAAGGTTTTATTAGCTGCCATCAGGCACGCAATGGCCTCAGTAAACTGGTGTTACATGCCGAGCAGATTGAATTGATAGATTCTGGAGACTAGCCTAATGGCACGTTATTTCCGTCGTCGCAAGTTCTGCCGTTTCACCGCGGAAGGCGTTCAAGAGATCGATTATAAAGATATCGCAACGCTGAAAAACTACATCACTGAAAGCGGCAAGATTGTTCCAAGCCGTATCACCGGTACTCGTGCTAAATACCAGCGTCAGCTGGCTCGTGCTATCAAGCGCGCGCGTTACCTGTCTCTGCTGCCGTACACTGATCGTCATCAGTAATCGGTCACTGTCCATTAACGACTTTGAGAGGATAAGGTAATGCAAGTTATTCTGCTTGATAAAGTAGCAAACCTGGGCGTCTTAGGTGATCAGGTTAACGTTAAAGCGGGCTACGCTCGTAACTTCCTGGTACCACAGGGCAAAGCTGTTCCTGCTACCAAGAAAAACGTTGAGTTTTTTGAAGCACGTCGCGCTGAGCTGGAAGCCAAACTGGCTGACGCACAGGGCGCTGCAAACGAACGCGCTGAGAAAATCAACGCACTGGGCACCGTTACCATCGCGTCTAAAGCAGGCGACGAAGGCAAACTGTTCGGTTCAATCGGCGCTCGCGACGTTTCTGATGCAGTAACTGCAGCAGGCGTTGAAGTAGCTAAGAGCGAAGTTCGTCTGCCAAACGGTGTTCTGCGCACCACTGGTGAGCACGAAGTTGAGTTCCAGGTTCACAGCGATGTGACTGCGAAACTGATCGTGAACGTGGTTGCTGCGAAGTAATTGCGTTAAGAATGGCGTCAGGCTTGCCTGATTGCGTTCGACAAGAAACCCGGCTTCGGCCGGGTTTTTTATTGCCTGCGATTCGGCGGATGCTGCCGGAGATGCGATCTGCGCCATAAGGCGGATAAAGAGAGCGGGCGGGAGAGTAGGCAGAACGCCATCGTCCGCTGACGCAAGAATTACTGCGCGCGAAGAAAGGAACCGTCTGGCTGGCGAGTAAACAACACCGGGCCATTGTCGGTTTCAATCGTCAGGCCAGTGACCACGCCCTGTGCATCCTGACGAATCTTCACCTGCTGCCCGCTGCGCAGGGTGCTCAGCGGTTTATCGTCGCCCTCAACCTGCGCCATAGCAAACACATCGTTTACCGGCAGATTATTGTCACGGAACAGCTGCGCCAGCGTTTGCCCGGAGGCGATTTGATAGCTGCGCCAGGCGCCCTGGCTGTCCGCTTTCGCCGCCGGTGCCGCGGGAGTATTGCCCTGCAACTCAGCCTGCATCGGCACCTCGCGCGACGGCGTGACCGGCTGTTCCACCGGATAGCGCGTGGTGGGTGCAGGCCAGAGAATGGCCACCAGCAGCACGATTAACGCCAGCACAATGCCGCGCCGGTGCATGGCGGGCAGGGGATCCATCCAGCGCAAATTATCCGTCAGATGCCAGATGCGTAACGCCCATTGTGGCGTACGGGATGATGCAGCATTGGGCATGGCTTCCTCCTCGCGGTGCGGGCGGACTAACTGGGTGATTCTTTGCATCAGCGGCACAGACTGCGCTGATTTCCGTTTTTTAGGGGCAATTCGGCCCATGTAAACTCTCTTGTTATGACGCAGTGCGATAGAAGGCGAAAACAACCGGCATGATTACAGTATGGGTAATGTTGACGCGAAGTGCCTGTCATTATTGATAAATTAGCACGCCGCTATTGTTTACTTTTCGCGGGCAAAAGTCATCTTTCCCACGTGGCATTTTACCCTCAGCGCCTGCACTGTTATGCTGCGCCTTCTGAAATTTTCAATGATGAAAGGAAATGCAATGACCACCCCTTCTTTTGACAGCGTTGAAGCGCAAGCAAGTTACGGAATCGGTTTACAGGTTGGCCAGCAGTTGCAGGAGTCCGGTTTAGAGGGCTTACAGCCGGAAGCGCTGCTTGCGGGCCTGCGCGATGCGCTGGAAGGGAATGCGCCAGCGGTGCCGGTTGACGTTGTGCACCGTGCGCTGCGTGAAATCCATGAGCGTGCCGATGCGGTGCGTCGCGATCGCCAGCAGGCGATGGCCGTGGAAGGTCAGCAGTTCCTTGAAGAAAACATCAAGCGTGAAGGCGTCAGCAGCACCGAGTCTGGCCTGCAGTTCAGCGTAATCAAGCAGGGCGATGGTCCGATTCCTTCCCGCCAGGATCGCGTACGCGTGCACTATACCGGTAAGCTGATCGACGGCAGCGTGTTTGACAGCTCGGTAGCGCGTGGCGAACCGGCTGAGTTCCCGGTCAGCGGCGTGATTGCCGGCTGGATTGAAGCGCTGACCCTGATGCCAGTGGGTTCCAAGTGGGAGCTGGTCATCCCACAAAACCTGGCGTATGGCGAACGTGGCGCAGGTGCCTCGATTCCACCATTCAGCACGCTGGTGTTTGAAGTTGAGCTGCTGGAAATCCTGTAATCCCTTGCAGAAAGCCGATAAAAAAGCCAGCGGAAACGCTGGCTTTTGTCATTGTGTCACCGGCTGTCAGGGCTTCGGCTGCTGTAAATTTACCTGCCACAGCGCAAAACCAATCGCATCATTGCCCTTGGGTTGTAACGGATACTGCGCGTAATCCTTAATGAAGCGCGTCGCCTTCTCGCCCGGTGCGGTTTCAAAACGAATATCCAGCGGCGTGCTGCTGTTTATCGCCGCCAGTCGCCAGTTATTATCCGCCTGCGGATGTACTTCGCCGTGCGCTTTGGTCTGCGCGCTGATATACGCCGCGACCACCGATCGGTTCTCATCCGGCGAGGCAAAGGCGATATGGCTTTCACCGGTCCCGGCAAAGCTGCCGCCAGTGGCGCGGTAATTATTGGTCGCCACCAGAAACGTCGCTGCCGGATCGATCGGCTTGCCGTTAAAGGTAAGCTGATGAATTCGCGACGCGCCAGCATTGATCAGCTTGCAGTCGTTGTTATAACGCGCGGGTTGCGTCACATCGATTTGATAATTAACGCCATCGATCACATCAAAATTGTAGGTACGGAAATCCCAGTTAATCAGCGACTGCGGCTCAGTGCGTGTGGTATCGATCTGATTAAACTGCCCGGCTGAGCACTCCAGCCACTCTTTAACCTCGGCGCCGGTGACCTTCAGCACCACCAGCGTGTTGGGATAGAGATAGAGATCGGCGGCGTTACGGAAGGTTAGCGCGCCTTTTTCCACTTCAACATAGCTGGCGGGATCGTTTTTACGCCCACCCGCTTTGAACGGCGCCGCCGCGGAGAGCACCGGCAAACGCGCCAGGTCCGGATCGCCCTGAATAAAACGCTCAACGTAATCACGCTGCGCATTGTTCACAATCTGCACCGTCGGATCATCCTGAATCAGTGACAGATAGCTGTACATGACGTCGGCGGAGCGGCCAATCGGCTTGGCGACGAAGTCGCGCGTCGCCTTGTGCGCATCGGCCAGCACATTGACCAGCGCCTGATCTTCTCCGGCCAGCGACTTCTTCGCCGCCTTGTCATAAATCGGCCGCGCTTCCGCTTTGCCGCTGCTGATCTGCCAGCCGCCCGCGGTTTTGCTCTCCAGCACCAGATCCACCACCCCAAGGTGATCGCCCCACATGCCTGGCATCACCGCCGGTACGCCGTTCAGCGTACCCTGTGCAATGTCAGCGCCTTTTATCGCCTTAAATTCATCGCTCGGGAAGATGGCGTGCGCATGGCCAAACATAATGGCATCAATGCCGGGCACTTGGCTGAGATAGTAAACCGAGTTCTCTGCCATCGCGTGGTAAGGTTCGCTGGACAGGCCGGAATGCGGAATCGCCACGATAATATCGGCGCCTTTGCTGCGCATTTCCGGAACGTAATGGCGTGCGGTCTCGGTAATGTCGTTAACGGTAACTTTGCCCTGCAGGTTCGCCTTATCCCAGACCATGATCTGCGGCGGCACAAAGCCGATGTAGCCAATATTCAGCCTGTGGGTTTTGCCGGCGCGATCGGTCACGGTGGTGGCTTTGATCAGATAAGGCGTAAACAGCGGCTGGTGGGTTTTGCTGTCGATGATATTGGCGTTCACATAAGGGAAATGCGCGCCGCTCAGCGCCTTGTGCAGGTAGTCGAGGCCATAGTTGAATTCGTGGTTGCCGAGGTTGCCGACGCTGTAATCCAGGGTATTCATCGCTTTATACACCGGATGCACCTCATCCTTGCCCAGCCCTTTCGCTGCCATATAATCGCCGAGCGGACTGCCCTGAATGATATCGCCGTTGTCGACTAAAACACTGTTTTTTACCTCGGCGCGCGCGGCGTTGATCAGCGTGGCGGTGCGCACCAGGCCAAACTTCTCGGTTGGCGTGTCTTTGTAATAATCGAAATCCATCATGTTGCTGTGTAAATCGGTGGTTTCCATGATGCGCAGGTCAACCGTGGCCGCATGGCTTGCAGCGGTGACCGCCAGCGCCAGCAGCGTGATACCGGGTTTAAACATGTCCCTCTCCTTAATCAGATTTTTCCAGGCCATCAACATCGCAAATTTCACTGCAATCGAGGTTATTTATCTCATTAAAATGTGATCATTGTAGGATTAATGCGCGAATTGCCGCCTGAGGGCGATAAGCGCTGAGAACGATCCGCGGTTAGCAACGGGCAGCATCATGAATACAGATAACTATGCTGTTGATAACATTATCAATTAGAATAGATGACCGCCCAAGACAGGCGCGAGCGGTGACCATGGCGCGAAATGCTATGCTCACTAAGTGAACCTGTTAACCGCTGTATGCCCAGCGCGGCGCAGACGGCTACTTAAACGAGGTGAACCATGTTAGAGCAAATTTGCCAACTTTCCCGCAAGGCGGGCGACGCAATCATGCAGGTCTATAACGGCGAAACACCGGCAGATATCACGCACAAGAGCGATGATTCTCCGGTCACCGCTGCGGATATTGCAGCACATCACATCATTATTGCGGGCCTGCGCGAGCTGGATGCGGAAACGCCGGTGCTGTCCGAAGAGGATCCTGCGAGTTGGGAAGAACGCCAGCACTGGCAGCGTTACTGGCTGGTTGATCCGCTGGATGGCACCAAAGAGTTTATCAAGCGCAACGGCGAGTTCACGGTGAATATCGCCCTGATTGAGCACGGCAAACCGGTGATGGGCGTGGTCTACGCGCCGGTGCTGGATGTACTGTATTCCGCCGCCGACGGCAAAGCGTGGAAAGAAGAGGGCGGGCATAAAACGCAGATTCATGTCGCTGACGCGCGCCCGCCGCTGGTGGTGATTAGCCGTTCCCATGCCGACAGCGATCCGGAGCTGAAAGAGTACCTGGCGCAGCTGGGCGAGCATCAAACCGTTTCGATCGGCTCCTCGCTGAAATTTTGCCTGGTTGCTGAAGGTAAAGCGCAGCTCTATCCACGCTTTGGGCCGACCAATATTTGGGATACCGGCGCGGGTCATGCGGTGGCCATTGCGGCTGGTGCACATGTTCATGACTGGAAAGGACAAACGCTGGATTATACGCCGCGTGAATCTTTCCTTAATCCGGGCTTTCGCGTCTCCATGTTCTGATTAAACCAGGCGGCCAGCAGGTCGCCTTTTTTTATCCCCTTAATACTCACTGGCAGGCAGCCTGTTCCGCTGCGAAGGTTGTCAGTGCTGTGTTTTGTACAAATCATGCTCCCACCAGATTCCCTTTTTATCCGTCATTTTCCTGCAATATTTCCCCGGCATCATGCCGCAGTCGTTAAGGCATGCTGACTTTGCGGCACAGAGCACAATCGAGCTAAAAGTGAAGGTTTATACTGGGTTGTAGCTGCCAGGTAACGGAGTGTTCTGTAATTGTGTGTCAATTCGGTAAAAAAGGTTATTTTCGGGCACACAAAAATTCATCGTGATCTATAGTTATCCCACTTTGCGCTTCACGGGCTTGTTGCCCCCCTTTTGGTAACGGCGAAGCGTAGTTAACACTGTTCAGGAGTATAAGCAGTATGAAGATTTTTCAGCGTTACAATCCCTTGCAGGTCGCCAAATATGTCAAAACGTTGTTTAAAGGGCGGTTGTATATCAAGGACGTAGGAGCGTTTGAGTTCGATAAAGGAAAGATTTTGCTGCCGCGCGTTAAGGATAAACAGCACTTTAGCGTGATGTCAGAAGTAAACCGCCAGGTCATGCGTTTACAGGCTGATTTTGGCTAGCAATATTGGGCGCCTGTTGGGCGCCCAATATTGCTTTGTACGGAAATTCCCACGTTTGGCTTATAACCGCTGTTTCTGCGCTTTTCTGTTCTTCATCCCGCCATGTCGCTTTTCACGCTGTCAGATTTATAATTCTCTTTCGAGACGGTTCCTCACGCAATTTTTGCCCGTGCCTTTTATAACGTAAGCGGTTTTTTATGCTTATAAAAAGGAATAGCAACATGAAAAATAACGGTGCCGACAGCGGCAAAAATGCAGCAACCGACGCACAGGCTGGCGCATTGCCGCTGAGCGATTTTTCTCTTAACACCTCGACTCTGAACATTACCCAGACAACTTCACCTGCGGCGCCGCGCATGGCCACAGCCAATGCACCCGTGACCATTACTCAGGTTATCGATAACATCGGTAAGACCGGCACCGTGACGCATAACAGCACCATTGACGATCCGCGCCCAATGTTCCTGGGTCGTGCGGGTGCTAACCAGCTGGTCACACTTTATGATCACCTTGGCGAAGCTCTGGGCAGCGCCTATGCGGATGCCGCAGGTCACTGGCGCATCCAGCCAGAATTTGATTTGCCTGAGGGACCACAGAGTATTACCGCAGAAACCGCGACCCGCTGGAGCGCAGGCTTCCAGTTCAATTACAAGCCGGCGGCAGATTTTCCGCTGGAAATCACCTTCGTTGAAGACCATGTCGGTGACTATGCAAAACACTACAACTCTATTCACCAGCTTAAAATGGTCGACGATCCACGTCCGCCTGTTAGCGGCCGCGCCGGTGTCGGCGAGCTGGTAACCGTTTATGCCAATACGCAGGCTGGCAAAGTCCTGATTGGCAGTGCCGTAGCAGATGAAGAGGGGCGCTGGACGGTAACGCCACTGGCGGACATGAGCAACGGCCATCAGCAATTGGTAGCCGAAACGGCCTCGAAGCAAAGCGCGGGCTTTACGTTGGTGGTTAACGTACCCCAGCCAGCGCCGGTGCAGGATGAGCAGCCCGCGGCGGATACGCCTTCTCTGCTGGCGAGATCGGCCGCCGCTGACAATACGCCGGTAACCATTACGCAGGTTATGGATAACGTGGGCAAAACCGGCGTGGCAGGCAATCGCGACAACATCGACGATCCGCGTCCGACCTTCAGCGGGCGTGCAGGCGCGCATCAGCTGGTAACGCTGTACAACATGGCTTACGAGGCGATTGGCAGTGCCGTTGCCGATCGTCATGGCAACTGGACTATCCAGCCGGATGTTGATCTGGTGAAAGGTCTGGAGAGCTATACCGCTGAAACCGCGACCCAGTGGAGCACCGGTATCTGGCTGAACTACATCCCGGCAGCCGATGCGGTGCTGGCGATCACCCAGGTTGATGACGGCACGGGCGGCTTCAACAATTCCGACACCTTTAAGATTTCTGGCGATGCGCGTCCGACCATCAGCGGCGTAGCCGGTGTCGGTGAAATCGTAAACGTGTACGCAAACAGTCAGGCTGGCAAAATGCTGATCGGCAGCGCCGTCGCCGGTCATGATGGACGTTGGGTCCTCACGCCGGAAGTGGATATTGCTAACGGTCATGTGCAGCTGGTGGCTGAAACGGCTTCGAAGCAAAGTGCAGGCTTTACGCTGGCGGTTAATGCGCCTGAGGCAGCGGAAGAGAACAACCTGTTGATCATCAATGATTACGCCTGGGATGACGTGGGCCGCCCGGGTTTTATTGGCAATGCCGGTGCCGCGGAAAGCTACAGCGGTGCCGATCGCACCGATGACACCCGGCCAACGTTTGATGGCAGCGCTGCACCTGGCGAACGGGTAACGCTATACAGCGGTGACGTGGTACTGGGCAGCGTGATCGCCGATAACGATGGCTGGTGGGAGCTGGAGATTACTACGCCGTTACGCCAGGGCGTGGTGCATAACGTGGTAGCGAAGACCGAGACGCATACCAGCAATGAGTTTGTGATCAATATCGATAATCCAGGCTATGCGGCGGTCAATATCAGTCGGGCCTTCGACAATGTGAATAAGCAGGGCGCTATTTCGCAGGGCAAAGAAACCGATGACGCGCGTCCAACCTTTAGCGGCACTGCAGGTGCCAATGAGGTGGTCACGCTTTACAGCGGCGATCAGGTCCTGGGCAGCACCCTGGCCAACAGCAACGGTAGCTGGACACTGGAAATCGATGAGAGCCTGGATAACGGTACGCATTTGGTGCGCGCGATGACCGAGCACAACACCAGCAACGCGGTGAACATTAACGTGCAGGCTCCAGAGCCGACGTTCTCGCGCTCGCTGGCCCGTGGCTTTGACATGGTTGATGATTCGCTGCTGGTAGCCGGCGATACGCCGTTATTCGATGAGACCATTGACGCGGAGTCGGCCGATTTGCCGTTAGCGCTTAACACCGTGGATTGGTTAGTGAGCAGCGAAAATGGCGTAATGGCAAATCTCGGCGCCGCCAGCGACAGCCTGAAAGTGGAAGAGGAGATGAATACCTTAACGTTTTAACGGTGAGGAGTACGTCAGCCAGACCGGGAATCTTCCCGGTCTTTTTTTTGCCTGTGGCGCGTTATGCTGCGGCCACAGGCAAACGTGCATTATTCCGCTTCTTCGTTTTTTAACACGTTGAGCGTAGTGGGGCGGGCATCAATGCGCGTCACCAGCAGCTGATCGATGCGGTAGCTGTCGATATCCACCACTTCAAATTTGTAGCCAGAAAACTTCACGAAGTCGGTACGCTTCGGGATTTTACGCAGCATAAACATCATGAAGCCGCCGATGGTTTCGTAATTGCCTGACTGTGGGAAATCGTCGATATCCAGCACGCGCATCACGTCGTCAATCGGCGTGCCGCCCTCAACCAGCCATGAGTTCTCATCACGGGCAACAATCTGCTCTTCCAGCCCCTGGCCGACCAAATCGCCCATCAGCGTGGTCATCACATCGTTAAGCGTAATGATGCCGACCACCAGCGCGTATTCATTCATGATCACTGCGAAATCTTCGCCCGCGGTCTTAAAGCTTTCCAGCGCTTCTGACAGCGTCAGCGTATCCGGCACGATCAACGCCGCGCGAATCTGCACGCCGCTGCTCAGCGCCATGCTCTGATTGCCCAGCACGCGCAGCAGCAGTTCTTTAGAATCGACGTAGCCGACGATATGGTCGATATCATCATTACAGACCAGAAACTTGGAGTGCGGATGCTGGGCAATTTTGGTTTTCAGGCTGGTTTCATCTTCGTGCAGGTTGAACCAGACAATGTTCTCACGCGAGGTCATGGAAGAGGGGACGGTGCGCGATTCCAGCTCAAACACGTTTTCAATCAGCTCATGTTCCTGCTTACGCAGCACGCCGGCCAGTGCACCCGCTTCCACCACTGCATAAATGTCATCGGAAGTAATATCGTCTTTACGCACCATCGGAATTTTAAACAGGCGGAAAATAGTGTTCGCCATGCCGTTAAAGAACCAGACCAGCGGGCGCAACATAAACAGGCAGAAACGCATTGGGTTGATAATGCGCAGAGCGATCGCCTCGGGCGCAATCATGCCGATACGTTTAGGCGTCAGGTCAGCGAAGAGAATAAAGAAGCTGGTGACCACGGTGAACGAGCAAATAAAGCTGAGCTGTTCAGCCAGTTCATGATCGGCGACGCGGATGAACAGGGAATAGAACGCCGGTGAAAATGCCGCATCGCCGACGATACCGCCAAGAATCGCCACGGCGTTCAGGCCAATCTGCACCACGGTAAAAAACATACCCGGCGTTTCCTGCATCTTCAGGACGCGTTGCGCGTTGATGTTGCCGTCGTCCGCCAGCAGCTTCAGTTTAATTTTGCGCGCGGCCGCGAGCGAGATTTCCGACAAGGAGAAAAAGGAGCTGACCGCAATCAGCAACACAATGACAAGCAAGCTGTTTAACATAAAATTTCCGTTGGTTTATCGACTTGTCATTTTTGGCCTGGGCAGCATTAGCGTCATGCATGATGCGCATTGAAGGCTATCCGTGCCAAAAATGTCTGCCTGGATCGGCGAAATGCCGTAGCAGAATCACAATCAGAGGCCGTAAAAGGCCGGTGAGCGCGATTATAGCAGTAGCGCTATTGCCGCCGCCAGAGGGCGATGCAGAGAGAAATATTCCAGACAGCGCTCATAGCGCAAACAAGCCTGGCAAATAACAGTAGCGGGGCCGCGCAATGGGTGCGCGGTTTTATCGGGCAACGCGCCGATTAATGCGCTTTGGCGGTTGTATCGATTCACGCCTTTGACCACAATAAGCGCAACGATTTGGCTTAACGGCGCGCTGCAGGTGATTACCGCAGGACGCACGCCAGCCAGCGGCTATAGTGATAGCACGCCGCATGCGCATCAGAGCGCGTTAAAACTGGCTTTGCCCCACTTGTATTGGGGTCGGCATTATAAACAGGAGTGAACGTGCCAGGATTTCGTTTTTATTGCTTATGTTGCCTGCTGGTGGCACCGGCCGTTGAGGCCGCCACCGTGCGCTTGCAGCTTGAAGGGTTAACCGGGGAATTACAGAAAAACGTCAGGGCACAATTGTCGACCATCGCCAGCGATGAGGTGTCGTCCGATGGCCGTTTTCGCGCGCGCGTTGCGGAGGCGATTAAAGGCGGGCTGCGGGCGCTGGGCTACTATGAGCCGGATATCGATTTTGAATCGCGCCCGGCGCCGGCTGCCGGTGGCCGTCCGGTGCTGATTGCACGTGTTAAGGCGGGCGAGCCGGTAAAAATAGCTGGCAGCACCATTATTGTCAGCGGTGATGCGCACAACGACAGCGATTATAAAGCCTGGGTTGCACAGGGCACGCCAAAAAAAGGCACCGTCCTGAATCACGGCGCCTACGAAAAATTCAAAAATGGCTTTACTAACCTGGCGCTGCGTAACGGTTATTTCGACGGTGACTTTAAAAAAAGCCAGCTGGGCGTGTCGGTTGAACGGCGTGAAGCCTTTTGGGATCTCGATTATGACAGCGGCGAGCGTTATCGTTTTGGCGACGTCACCTATCAGGGCTCGCAAATCCGCGAAGAATATCTCGATAACCTGGTGCCGTTTAAAAAGGGCGACTATTACAGCTCGCGTGAACTGGCAGAGCTGAACCGTCGCTTATCGGCCACCGGCTGGTTTAATTCGGTGGTGGTTGCGCCTGAATTTGATAAAGGCCGCCAGAGCAAAATATTGCCGCTCAGCGCCGTGGTCTCACCGCGTACGGAAAATACCATTGAAACCGGCGTTGGCTACTCCACCGACGTGGGGCCGCGGCTGAAAGCGACGTGGAAAAAGCCTTGGGTGAACGATCGTGGGCACAGCCTCAGCGCCAGCGCCAACGTCTCCGCGCCCGAACAGGAGTTGGCCTTCGGCTACAAAGTGCCGGTGTTGAAAAGCCCACTTGAACAGTATTACACCTTTTCCGGTGGCCTGAAGCGCACCGATCTCAACGATACCAAAGCCGATACCACCACGCTGGGCCTGGCGCGTAACTGGGATAACAGCTCCGGCTGGCAAAAAGCGCTGAACCTGCGCTGGAGCCTCGACCACTTTACGCAGGGTAACGTCACCAACACCACCATGCTGCTCTATCCGGGCGCCAGCATTAACCGCACGCGTTCGCGCGGCGGACTGATGCCAACCTGGGGCGATTCGCAGCGCTATTCGGTTGACGTCTCCGATACCACCTGGGGCTCGGACGTTGATTTCATGATTTTGCAGGCGCAGAACGTCTGGATCCGCACGCTGGCGGATAAACACCGCTTTGTAGCGCGCGGTAACCTCGGCTGGATTGAAACCAACGACTTCGATCGCGTGCCGCCCGATTTACGCTTCTTCGCCGGTGGCGATCGCAGCATCCGCGGCTACAAATACAAAAACATCGCGCCACGCGATGAGGACGGCAAGCTGGTGGGGGCTTCCAAGCTGGCCACCGGCTCGCTGGAATATCAGTACAACGTCACCGGAAAATGGTGGAGTGCGGTGTTTGTCGACTCCGGCGAAGCGGTGGACGATATCAAACAGAGCAACGTGAAAACCGGCGCGGGCGTCGGCGTTCGCTGGTCATCCCCGGTGGGACCAATCAAGTTTGATATCGCCAAACCGATTGGCGATAAAGAGTCGAGTAACCTGCAATTTTATGTCGGACTGGGGCCGGAATTATGAGTTGGTGGAAAAAGGCCCTGATTGGCTTACTGATATTTCTGGCGGTGCTGTTGGCTGCCGTGGCCTTCCTGATTGGCACCACGCCGGGCCTGCATCTGCTGCTGAACGGCGCGTCACGTTGGGTACCGGGGCTGGAGATCAAAAAGGTGGATGGCGGCTGGCGGAACCTGACGCTGAGCGGCGTGCAATATGAGATGCCGGGCGTCAACGTCAACGTCGGCAAAGTGCATCTGGCGGTGCAGCTCGGCTGTCTGACCCATTCGGCTATCTGCGTGAATGATTTCTCCATCAGCGATGTGAACGTCGCCGTGGACAGCAAAAAAATGGCGCCCGCCGCGCAGCAACCGGTGGAAGAGCAGCCTGGCAGCGGGGATATCAGCACGCCTTATCCGATCACGCTGCGTCAGCTGGCGCTGCACAATATCAATATTAAAATCGACGACACCGCGGTGTCGCTGCTCGATTTCACCACCGGCCTCGCCTGGCAGGACAAAAATCTCACCATTACGCCAACGCATATTCAAAGCCTGCTGATTGCCTTGCCGAAAGCGGCGCAGGTGGCACAGGAGCAGGTGATTGAGCCGAAGGTGAATAAGCCGCAGGCCGATGAGCCGCCGTTGGGCGAAACGCTGAAGGCGATGTTTGCCAAACCGCTGCTGCCCGATCTGCCTGAATTTCGTCTGCCGCTGAATGTTGACGTGCAGGAGCTGATCGGCGAACAGCTGCGCATTACCGGCGATACCGATATCGCCATCAACCGTCTGCTGCTCAAAGCCAAAACCGCCGATCAGCTGTTGCAGTTGCAGACGCTCGATATCGATTCACCGCAGGGGCAGCTTAATGCCAGCGGGGAGGCGACGCTGGCTGATAACTGGCCGGTGAATTTCAATCTGAATGGCGCGTTAAACATCGATCCGCTGAAAGGCGAGAAGATCAAAATGACGCTGGGCGGCGCGATGCGTCAGCAGCTCAACCTCGCACTGAACCTCTCCGGCCCGGTACAGGCCCAGCTCAACGGTGACGCGCAGCCTGCGGTAGCTGGCCTGCCAGTGAATATGTCGCTGACCAGCCCACAGCTGCGCTGGCCGTTAACCGGCCCGGTGCAGGTTCAGGCCGACAATCTCGATTTCTCCTTTAAGGGCAAAGCCACCGACTATGTGATGGCGTTGCGCACCGCGGTAAAAGGCGAGTCCATTCCACCTGCCAACATTGCGCTGGATGGCAAAGGCAACGTGGAACAGTTCAGCCTCGACAAGCTGCGCATTGCTGCCTTGCAGGGCAACGCCGATCTGACCGCGCTGGTGGACTGGAGCAAGGCGATTAGCTGGCGCAGCGAGCTGACGCTTTCTGGTATCAACACCGCGAAACAGTATCCGGACTGGCCGGCGAAGCTGGACGGTAAAATCACCACGCGCGGCAGCCTCTATGGCGGCACCTGGCAGATGCGCGTGCCGGAACTGCAGCTGAAAGGCAATGTGAAACAGAATGCGGTATCGGCGCAGGGCACGCTGTATGGCAATAGCTATAACCAGTGGAACATTCCGGCGCTGCAGCTGGCGCTGGGGCGCAACCATATTGATGTGAAAGGTTCGCTGGGCGATGCGCTGAATCTTGATGCGCTGGTTGATGCGCCGTCGCTGGATAATGCGTTACCGGGCCTTGGCGGCGTGGCGAAAGGATCGATAAAAGCGCGCGGCACGCTGAAAGCACCGCAGCTGCTGGCCGATCTCACCGCTACGCGGCTGCGCTGGCAGCAGTTGCAGATCGCCCGCGTCACGCTGCAGGGCGACGTACGCTCCAGCGATCAGGTGTCTGGCAAGCTGGCGCTGCGCGTTGAACAGCTTCAGCAGGATGCGCTGAAAATCAGGCTGCTTACCCTGAATGCCGATGGCGATGAGAAAAAGCATCAGCTGAAGCTTAACGTGCAGGGCGAGCCGGTTTCTGGGCAGCTGGCACTAAGCGGCAGTTTTGATCGGCAGAGTGAGCGCTGGCAGGGCAGCATGAACGATACGCGCTTCGATACGCCGGTTGGCGTGTGGCGGCTCTCTCGTGCGATGAGCCTGGATTATCTTAACAGCAAGCAAACCGTCACCATTGGCACTCACTGCTGGCTCAATCCCAACGCTGAGCTTTGCGTGCCGCAGCCGATTGAGGCAGGCCCGAGCGGCCACGCGCGCGTGGCGCTGAACCGCTTTGACCTGGCGATGATCAAGCCGTTCCTGACCGATGAAACCAAACTCACCGGCGTGTTTAGCGGTGATGCGGATGTCACCTGGACCGCCGATGGTGCGCTGCCGCAGGGCCGCGTCTCGCTGAAAGGCAACGGCGTCAAGGTTGAGCAGGATGTACAGGGCAATACGTTGCCGGTGGCCTTTACCGCACTGAACCTCAACGCCGCGTTGCGCGACGGACGCGCCCAGCTCAACTGGCTGATCCGCATTGCCAACAACGGTCAGCTGGATGGCAATGTGCAGATCGCCGATCCGCAAAACCGCCGTACGCTCTCCGGCAACGTCAATATCACCAATATCTCGCTGGCGCTGCTGAATCCAGCGCTGATGCAGGGCGAGAAAATCGCCGGCATGCTCAACAGCAATCTGCGTCTGGGCGGTAATCTGCAACAGCCGCAGGTGTTTGGTCAGCTGGGATTGCGCAATATCGATGTTGAAGGTAGCTTTATGCCGGTTGATCTTACCGCCGCTAACCTCAGCATGGTGTTCAACGGCATGAGTTCCACGCTGCAAGGCGCGATTCAGACGGCAAAAGGCAATATTAATCTCAACGGCAACGCCGACTGGAGTCAGATCGATAACTGGCGCGCGCGCATCGCCGCGCAGGGCAGCCGCGTACGCGTGACCGTACCGCCAATGGTACGGCTCGATGTCTCGCCGGATTTGGTGTTTGATGCGTCGCCGACCGCCTTTAATCTCAACGGCAGCGTTGATATTCCGTGGGCGCGCATCACGGTGCAGGAAGTACCGGAAAGCGCCACCGGCGTCTCTTCGGATGAGGTGCTGCTGGATGAGAACCTGAAGCCGATCGCACCACAAACCGCGGCCATTCCAATCAACAGCAACTTGGTCATTCACGTTGGCAACGATGTGCGACTCAGCGCGTTCGGCCTCAAGGCGAAGCTGAATGGCGATCTCAAACTGGTGCAGGATAAACGCGGCCTCGGCCTGAACGGGCAGATCAACATTCCGTCCGGTCGTTTCCACGCCTACGGTCAGGATCTGCTGGTACGCAAAGGTGAACTGCAGTTTGCCGGTCCGCCGGATCAGCCATACGTTAACCTGGAAGCGATCCGCAACCCGGATGCCACCGAAGATGGCGTGACCGCCGGATTACGCGTTACCGGCCTTGCTGATGAACCAAAAGCGGAAGTGTTTGCCGATCCTGCTATGTCACAGCAGGAAGCGCTCTCTTACCTGCTGCGCGGGCAGGGATTAGGTAGCGATGGCGACAGCAACGCATTAACCTCAGCATTAGTTGGGCTGGGGGTTGCACAAAGTGGGCAGGTTGTGGGTAAAATCGGTGAGACCTTCGGCGTCAGCAATCTGGCGCTCGACACCGCCGGTGTTGGCGACAGCCAGCAGGTGCAGGTGAGCGGCTACGTGCTGCCAGGTCTACAGGTAAAATACGGTGTCGGCATATTTGATTCACTGGCGACCTTAACCTTGCGTTATCGCCTTATGCCTAAGCTCTATTTGGAAGCGGTGTCTGGTCTCGATCAGACGCTGGATCTGCTCTATCAGTTTGAGTTTTAGCAATGCGAATAATTGTCTACGGCACGTTACGGCGCAAACAGGGAAACAGTCACTGGATGACGAATGCGCAACTATTAGGCGAACACCAGATTGAGGGCTTTCAGCTCTACAGTCTGGGCCATTATCCCGGCGTCGTGCCGGGTGACGGCAAGGTCATCTGTGAGGTTTATCGCATCGATGCCAGTACGCTGGGCGAGCTTGATGCGTTACGCACCAAGGGCGGTGAATATAAACGCCAGCTGCTGCAAACGCCTTACGGCAGCGCATGGCTTTATGTTTACCAGCGCCCGGTTGCCGGGCGGCAGCTGATCGACAGCGGCGACTGGTTGCTGCGCGATGAGCAGCCAGAAGGCGAATAGCAGATAAAAAAAACGCCGTCATCATGACGGCGTTTTTTATGCGGGCAACAACAGAATTACTGTTTTGCTGCGCGTTCGAATGAGGCCACGATTTCAGCTTTAGCCGCTTCCACGTCGTCCCAGCCGTCAACTTTAACCCACTTGCCTTTTTCCAGATCTTTGTAGTGCTCAAAGAAGTGGGTGATCTGCGCACGCAGCAGTTCTGGCAGGTCGTTCACATCTTTGATGTGATCGTATTCTTTAGACAGTTTGGTGTGCGGCACGGCAACCACTTTGGCATCTTCACCAGACTCGTCGGTCATTTTCAGCACGCCAACCGGACGGCAGCGAATGACGGAACCCGGCACCAGTGGATAGGGCGTTGGCACCAGTACGTCAACCGGATCACCATCCAGAGAAAGGGTGTTATTGATGTAACCATAGTTGCAAGGATAGAACATGGCAGTAGACATGAAACGGTCTACGAACAGCGAGCCAGACTCTTTATCCACTTCATATTTGATAGGATCGGCGTTGGCCGGGATCTCAATGATTACATAAATATCTTCTGGCAGGTCTTTACCGGCTGGAACATGGTTCAAACTCATCTCGGATTCCTTGATTAGTCATAAGTCGAGTGATGGCTATTATAGCCAACTGCCCCTGAAAGTAAGCCCCCTTTTTACCCTTTAGGAATGCGCCTTGCTTTACTTGCCGACAAGGAACAGCGAGACGATGCCCGCGGCAATCAGCGGTCCCACCGGCACGCCGCGAAACAGCGAAACCCCAATGATGGTGCCGATCAATAATCCACCGACGATGGTTGGCTGCGCGCCCATCAGGCTAACGCCGCGGCCGCCTAACCACGAGACAAAGATGCCAACCACAATCGCCAGCAGCGACTTCCAGTCGAGAAAGGATTTTACCAGCGTGGAAGGGGGCAGGGTGCCGCTGGCCAGCGGTGCCATCACCGCAATGGTGAGAATAATAATGCCCAGGGTGATGCCCTGTTTTTCCACCACCGGGAAAAATTGCGCCAGCGGCGTCAGCTTGATCGCCAGCAACACAAGAATAGAGATGGTCACGGCGGTGTTGTGGACAAAAAAGCTTAGAACGGCGAGCAGCACCAGAATAATCAGTGAGGCGTAAGCGGTCATGACAGGCTCCAGCATGGCTGGCACCTGGCCAGCCGGTTCAGAAATTAACAGTCGTCCGGATTTGCACAGCTTCCCTGAGTCAGGGATTGCAGCATCAGGGTCTGATTTTTTATCAGGCTTACCGCCTGTGCGCCATAGTTGAGCACGCCCGACGTGCCCTGCTGCGCCGCCAGACTTTTGCTGGTGGCCAGCCAGCTGTCACGATAGGTGAGCCAGGCCCGCTGCGCGCTGCGCAGTTTGGCTTTGTCATCACCGGTGAGTTTTGCCATCGCTGACTGATAGGCCAGGTTCAATTCCTTGTCCCAGGCTTTGCTGGCAGTGGTGTAACAGCCGGACATGCCCGCAGTGGTACTTTCATGCTGCAAACACTGCTCAAGCGCCTGATCGGCCGGTGCGGCATGGGCTAACAGGCTGGCGGTCATTAATCCGCCACAGAGTAAAATTCTTTTTCTCATCACTCGCTTCCTTTTTCTGAATGAAAAAACAACGATTAGCGCCGCTAACGCATCAGCGTCACAGCCAACGGCAGCCATCATACCAGTAAAGTTTCCCGCTTTTATTGCCGATAACTTATCCGCTTCAGGCATCGGGATTTTTGCCTCTTCTTGGATAACGGGAAACATCATGCTGAAAAAGGTCTCACTTCGTTCCGGGTTATTACTCTTACTGGCGTGTATGACATTGCTGCTGCTGTTGGTCAGCGTGATGGGCATTATCGCTATCAATAAAGGCAACCGTTCTCTGGATGTGATCAATCGAATCCAGGCGATCGAACTCAACAGCCTTTACCAAAGCAACAGTGGATTAATGAGCGCGCGTACCAACGCCGCGCTGGCAGTGCGCAAGATTGAGATTGGCCTGCTGGATGAGGGGACGGCCATCAGCAAGCACGCCGCCGCCGATCTGGCTGAGTCACGCCAGCGGCTGAAGCAGTTCGTCGATGCCGGTACGGTAACCGCCCATGGCAAAACGCTAGCCGATGCGGTGGTAGCCACTTTCAATGTTTATGTTGATCAAAGCATTACGCCGATGATGACGGCGTTAAATAAACAGTACACCGATGAGTATTACGATCTGCTGGAAGGCAACATGTCCGCGCAGGCGCAGGCTTTTACCGAGGCGGTAGGGAATTTTGGTCACTACGCCAATCAGGTTACCGCCGCGCAGCTGGCGCAGGCGGCGTGGAATGAGCGCATGATGAAAATTCTCATCGGCATCAGCTGCGTGCTGACGGTGCTGCTGATCGGTTTTGCCTGGCATATTTTGCGTATCATGCTGCTTACGCCATTAAATCAGGCGATTACGCATCTGGAAGGCGTTGCCGCAGGCGATCTATCGCAGCCGGAACCGGCTGGTGGCAGCAACGAACTGGGGCGTTTGAATCGGGCGCTGGCCGATATGCAGGTGGCGCTGCGTCACTCGGTGGGCCGGGTACGTGAGGCGAGCCAGCAGATTGATGTCGGCAGCCGCGAACTCTCCGCCGGTAACAACAATTTATCGCAGCGTACGGAAGCGTCCGCGGCGTCGCTGGAACAGACCGCCGCCAGCATGGAGCAGCTGACCGCTACCGTGCGGCTCAACGCGCAAAATGCCGAGCAGGCGCATCAGCTGGCTAATCGCGTTTCCGATACCGCCGATCGCGGCGCGCAGGTGGTGTGCCATGTGATGGAAAAAATGCAGGAGATCACCAGCAGCTCGGCGCGCATCGGCGATATTCTCAGCGTGATTGACGGCATCGCTTTCCAGACCAACATCCTGGCGCTTAACGCTGCCGTCGAGGCTGCGCGCGCTGGCGATCAGGGCCGTGGTTTTGCCGTGGTGGCTAACGAAGTGCGTAACCTGGCGCAGCGCAGTGGCACCGCGGCGAAAGAGATTCGTACGCTGATTGCCGAATCGCAAACGCGCGTCCGTGAAGGCAGCGACATGGCCACGCAGGCGGGTGAAACTATGGATGATATTGCCGGTGAAGTGATGCGTGTCACCACCTTAATGAAAGAGATCTCCAGCGCCTCTGCGGAACAGAGTCGTGGCATTGAGCAGGTTAACCTGGCGGTCACGCAGATGGATGAGGTGGCGCAGCAGAACGCAGCCCTGGTCGAGCAGGCGGCAGCGGCCACTCAGTCGCTGGAAGAACAGTCACAGCAGTTGGTGCAAACCATGGCGCTGTTTCGGGTCAGTGCAGCATAAAAAAAGGGCGCTCATGGCGCCCTTTTTTATGGCAACGATTAGCTGGCAGATTCGTCAGAGTAGTCGCGAATAAAGCGTTCGATATCATCAACCATCGAGGTATTACCCACGAAGAACGGGCAACGCTGATGCAGCGTTTCCGGCTGCAGATCGAGAATACGGCGTGCGCCATCGCTCGCTTTGCCGCCCGCCTGCTCGGCGAGGAACGCCATTGGGTTGCACTCATACAGCAGGCGCAGTTTACCCTGTGGATGGCTTGCAGTGCTTGGATAGAGATAAATTCCACCTTTCAGCAGGTTGCGGTGAAAATCCGCCACCAGTGAACCGATATAACGGGAAGTGTAAGGGCGATGAGACGCCGCATCTTCTTCCTGGCAGAATTTCAGGTATTTTTTGACACCCTGTGGGAAACGGATGTAGTTACCTTCGTTGATCGAGTAGGTATAACCTTCCGGTGGATAGGTCATACGCTCTGCGCTCAGGCAGAATACGCCCAGCGAAGGATCGTAGGTAAAGGCGTGCACACCGCAGCCGGTGGTATACACCAGCATGGTGGAGGAGCCATACACCACATAGCCGGCGGCAACCTGCTGACTGCCTGGCTGCATGAAGTCTTCTTCTTTTACCGGCGTGCCTGGCGGCGTGATGCGACGATAAATAGAGAAGATGGTGCCGACAGAGACGTTAACATCGATATTCGATGAACCATCCAGTGGATCCATCAGAACTACATATTTACCGTTTTCTGCGCCTTCAAAGATGACGAACTCGTCTTCTTCTTCTGATGCAATACCGGCCACAATACCGCGGGCTTTCAATGCCGCTTTCAGTTTCTCGTTAGCAAACAGGTCGAGCTTCATTTGCTGCTCGCCCTGCACGTTTTCAACGCCGCTGGCACCCAGAATATCCACCAGGCCCGCTTTGTTGATGTCACGGTGAATAATCTTTGCGCCCAGTTTGATGGCGGAAATCAGCGCCGTCAGTTCACCTGTGGCGTGCGGAAAGTCGTGTTGCTTCTCGACGATAAATTCGCCTAACGTTTTCATAACACATTCCCTGAATCTACGGTGGAGTGTCAGCAGGTTTAACAAACTGCCAACGTATGCGTTCGCAGTTTAGCCGATTGAACCGCAAAGGCCATAGTCCAAATCCGTTTCTTCCGCCGTCACTCGGCGCTACACTGTGCGCCGAACTTTTAGTAACTGGATCTGTTATGCGTATTCATATTCTGGGAATTTGCGGTACTTTCATGGGTGGGCTGGCGATGCTGGCACGGGCACTGGGCCATGAGGTTACCGGCTCAGACAACAACGTTTATCCACCAATGAGCACGCTGCTGGAAAAGCAAGGCATTGATTTGACAGAAGGTTATGACGTCAGCCAGCTGGATCCGGCACCCGATCTGGTGATCGTCGGTAACGCCATGACGCGCGGCAATCCGTGTGTCGAGGCGGTGCTGGAGCGTAACATTCCTTACCTCTCAGGACCGCAATGGCTGCACGATTATGTGCTGCGCGATCGCTGGGTGATTGCGGTAGCCGGAACCCACGGAAAAACCACCACGGCGGGCATGACAGCGTGGATTTTACAGGCCTGCGGCCTTGAACCTGGCTTCGTGATCGGCGGTGTTCCGGGTAACTTCGACGTTTCGGCAAATTTAGGAAAAACCCCATTCTTCGTGATAGAGGCGGATGAGTATGACAGCGCCTTTTTCGATAAGCGTTCCAAGTTTGTGCATTACGCGCCGCGCACGCTGATCCTCAACAATCTTGAGTTCGACCACGCGGATATTTTTGACGATCTGCGCGCTATTCAAAAGCAGTTCCACCATCTGATCCGCATCGTACCGGGCAGCGGCAAAATCCTTTTCCCGGAGCATGACGCCAACCTGAAGCAGGTATTGGCGATGGGCTGCTGGAGCGAGCAGGAGAGCGTCGGTGACGGCGGCCACTGGCAGGCGAAAAAGCTGAAGCCGGACGCATCCCACTGGGAAGTGCTGTTCGATGGCGAGCGCGTGGCCGAGGTGAACTGGGCGCTGGTCGGCGAACACAATATGCATAACGGGCTGATGGCGATTGCTGCGGCGCGGCATGTAGGCATTAAGCCGGAAGATGCTGGTAAAGCGCTGAATGACTTCATCAATGCGCGCCGCCGTCTTGAGCTGCGTGGCGAGAGCAACGGCATTCAGGTTTATGATGATTTTGCCCATCATCCCACGGCGATTCACGCCACGCTGGCGGCATTACGCAGTAAAGTTGGTGGCCGTGCGCGCATTTTGGCCGTGCTGGAGCCGCGCTCCAACACCATGAAGATGGGCATCAACAAAGACGATTTGGCTCCCTCGCTGGGCCGTGCCGATGAAGTCTTCCTGTTACAGCCCGCCCACATTCCGTGGCAGGTCGCCGAAGTGGCTGACGCCTGCGTGCAGAAAGCGAGCTGGAGCGCGGATGTCGATACGCTGGTTGAGATGATTGCTAAATCCGCCCAACCGGGCGACACCATACTGGTGATGAGCAACGGCGGATTTGGTGGCATTCACCAGAAGTTGTTGGATCGGTTGGCGTAAGGCCGCCCAAAGCGGAGAGGTTTGCCCGGAAGCGGGCGGCTTCTTAAGGTCAACGTCTTAGGGTCAATGTCTTAAGGTCAAAAGCCATTTCGTTCTGCCTGAAGGCAGCCCGAGCAGGGCCGGCAGTCGCCCCGGCCCTGCACCCGCGCTATCCGGCAAACACAACCGCCCGCTGCGCGGGTACCCTCAGCAAAAGCCTTTTCCTGACGGACCAGGCGCGATTCGCTCCCGGCTCAACGCACCTTCTCGCCGCATCCCTGCGGCTCGCCCTGGAAAACGCTTTTGCCTCGGCGTTTGTGATGCCTCCTCAAGGTCAACACCCAAGTCAAAACCAAACAGACTAAAAAAAGTCTTAAATAAAACCCAAAATTAAACCCAAATTATTGTTTTTTATATTGAAATTTTAGGGGTGAGCACTAAGCACTAAGTTTTAGACGTTCAGGCATTTGGCATTTGGCATTTGGCATTTGGCATTTGGCATTTGGCATTTGGCATTTGGCTTTTGGGTTTTGGCTTTTTGGTTTTGGCTTTTGGCTTTTGGCTTTTGGCTTTTGGCTTTTGGCTTTTGGCTTTTGGGTTTAGCTTTTGACCTGGATTTTGACCTTGAGGAGGCCTCACAACTGCTGAGGAGGTGAACATTTTAGGATGTCCCGCCATGGATGGCGGGACAAGGGAGCGCTGAGCAGGAGCGAATCGCGAGCGGTCCGTGAAGAAATGTGAGCTGACGAAGGTACCCGCTTCAGCGGGCGGTTGTGTTTGCCGGATAGCCGGGGTGCAGGGGCGGGGCGCATGCCGCCCCTGCTCGGGCGGCCCGAAGGGCAGAACGAAATGGCCGTTGACCTTAAGACGTTGACCTTAAAGCCGCCAGTAAGGCAGAACGAAATGGCCTTTGACCTTAAGACGTTGACCTTAAGACGTTGACCCTAAAGACCTTGACCCTAAAGACGTTGACCTTAAGACGTTGACCTTAAAGCCCGCCTGCAAGGCAAAAGCCTCCCGCTATTGTGTTTCCGCTAACTCACGCAAATACTGGAAAATCTGGCGATAAGCCTTCGGTGGCTTATTAGTCGCTTTCTCTTTCTGGGCGTTGCGGATCATTGAACGCAGCTGCTGGCGATCGGCATCGGGATAGAGTGCGATCACTTCAGCGATCACGTCGTCGCCTTGCTCGACCAAACGATCGCGCAAGCCTTCCAGCTTATGAAACAGCGCAACCTGCTGGTTATGACGGTTCTTTAACTTATCCAGCGCCAGACGAATCGGTTCTTCTTCGCGGCTGCGCAGCATTTTACCAATCAGCTGCAGCTGGCGGCGGCGGCCCTCTTTTTTAATCCGCTGTGCCAGTTCAATGGCGGCACGCAAATCATCGTCAAGCGGGATCTTATCGAGCGAGTTTTTACTCAGCTCCATCAGTTCGGCACCGAGGCGTTTCAGCTCTTCGGCATCGCGTTTAATTTCGCTCTTGCTGACCCAGATAATCTCTTCATCTTCTTCTTCGTGATTATCGGGGGCATCGTCGAGCCATTCGTCTTCGGGGTGGTTATTCATTATCAGGTTCCTGAAAAAAAGTTGGGCTCCGCTGCGCAAAAAAAAGCGATAGCGCCGAACGCAAAGCCCACTATCAAGGCGACGGCGAAGGGCAAAGATATGCTCTGCTCCTGGCCTGGAGAGCCGACAGCGGGCCTAATGCTATCAGGTTACGCCGCGACTGCGAAATTGTTCTCTGAGTCTGTTAGACTCAAATCAGCGATCCACAACCCTCAGCCGCATATTCATGGTCCTGGGCATGGCCCCAACCTCATGACGGCTCTCACTATTATGGCAGGTTCATGAACGTATCAAATCAAGTCGCAGAACAACGTAAGGTGCTGGAGCAGGCGGTCGCGATGGCGCTGGAACTGGCTAAAGCGGGCACCGATGGCGCAGAAGTCGCCGTCAGTAAAACGACCGGAATTGGCGTCAGCACGCGCTATGGTGAAGTGGAAAACGTCGAGTTCAACAGCGATGGTGCGCTCGGCATTACCGTTTATCATCAGAACCGCAAAGGCAGCGCTTCATCAACCGATCTGAGTGAAGACGGCATCAAGCGCACCGTGCAGGCGGCGATCGACATCGCCCGTTACACCTCACCCGATCCGTTTGCCGGTATGGCCGATCCCGAACTGCTGGCCTTTGACGCGCCGGATCTCGATCTTTACCATCCCGCCGATCTGGACGCCGATCGCGCCATCGAACTGGCTGCTCGCGCCGAGCAGGCGTCGCTAAAGGCGGATAAGCGCATCACCAATACCGAAGGCGGCAGCTTTAACAGCCACGTCGGCATCAAAGTCTTCGGCAACAGTCACGGCATGCTGCAAAGCTACTGCTCCAGCCGTCACTCGCTATCGAGTTGCGTAATTGCCGAAGTGGATGGCGACATGGAACGCGATTACGCCTACACCGTGGGACGCGCGCTGGGTGATTTGCAATCGCCGGAATGGGTTGGCGAAGAGTGCGCCCGTCGCACGCTGGCTCGCCTGTCGCCGCGCAAACTCTCCACCATGAAAGCGCCGGTGCTGTTTGGCCGTGAAGTGGCTACCGGCCTGTTTGGTCATCTGGTGGGCGCTATCAGCGGCAGCAGCGTTTACCGTAAATCGACCTTCCTGCTGGATGCCATGGGGCAGCAAATTCTGCCGGAGTGGCTGACCATCAATGAACAGCCACACCTGCTGAAAGGCCTGGCGTCTACGCCGTTTGACAGCGAAGGGGTGCGCACCCAGCAGCGCGATATCATCAAGGATGGCGTGTTGCAAACCTGGCTAATGACCAGCTACTCGGCGCGCAAGCTCGGCCTGCAAAGCACCGGCCATGCGGGCGGCATTCACAACTGGCGCATTCAGGGCCAGGGCGACAACTTTGAACAGATGCTGAAAAAGCTGGGCACCGGTCTGCTGGTGACCGAACTAATGGGCCAGGGCGTTAGCGGCATCACCGGCGACTATTCGCGTGGTGCCTCGGGCTTCTGGGTGGAAAATGGTGAAATTCAGTATCCGGTTAGTGAGATCACCATCGCAGGCAATTTGAAAGATATGTGGCGTAATATCGTCACCGTCGGCAGTGATATTGAAACGCGCAGCAATATTCAGTGTGGTTCTGTGCTGCTGCCGGAAATGAAAATCGCCGGGCAATAATCCCTTCCTGCGGGCAGCGGTCGTTGCCCGCGACTATTCCAGTCATAATAAAAACAGGAAGTGCGCCATGCGTAAGCCTTTGTTAGCAATGTTGTCGATCTCACTTTTATTCAGTAGCGCTGCGGCGCTGGCCGATCTCGAGCAGGATATGGATATGCTCAAAGGCGGCCTGCGGGTGGTCATGAAAACCGACGACCGTGCAGAAATGACGCGCGCGCTCGGCGATATGCGCAAGGCTGCGCAGGATGCCAGAACACAGACGCCAGATAAGCTGGAAGGTCAGCCAGCGGACAGCGCGCAGGTAAAAGATTTCCATGCCGGTATCGATTCGCTGATCGCACAAATCAATGTGGTGGATAAGCTGGCGCAGGCAAACAACCTCGACGGTGCCAAAGCCGAAGCGAAAAAACTCACCGACATTCGCGACAGCAACCATAAGAAGTTCCGCTAAAACTTAATCGGATAGCGTTCCCTTATGGCGCTATCCGCTTCACTTTCTGCCCTGCCATCACCTTTTCTTATCCTTCTCCGCCTTACTCATTTTTTTTCTGCTTTTTCTGACGGCAATCGGCCCTAAGCCCTGCGTTCAGCGCCAAAAGATGCACGTTTTGTGCACTGGATCGTCTTTATCCCTCTGATTTTCTCATCCTGCGATCTCTGACCAGCATTGCGCGACCATTTCCACTTCGAGCTGGAAAAAGTGCGTCTGTAAAGCGGCGCGGCACAACGCTAAGTTGAGGTTCACGCGACAGTGGATTTTTCGCTTTAACAGGAGTGACAGGGTGAACAACGGCGCGGTTTCAGTGAGCAACACGGCGACCCCGGAGCAGATTCAGGCGTTGGCCGACAGGGTGCTGGGGCAAATCAACCGGCTGTTTGCGGCGCAGCAGATTTCGCCCAATCCGGTGCAGCAGCAGATGCTCGCTTCGCACGTTAAGGCGATGGCGCTGCGTTCATTAACCGGCGAGGCCCTGCCTGACGTCGATGCGGATCTGTTTGATGAGATCTCTCCCGCGTCGATTGCGCTGGCTCAGCAGGTGGTCGATCTGTTCGGCAATTTACCGGTTGAGGAGGCCTGGCTGTTATCCGTGCATATCGATGTGGCGCGGGAAAATCAGTAGATCCAGCGTGCCTGATATTCGATCGGGCTGCGCAATACAGACAATAAGGAAGAGAAAATGGTAACCGTAGTGATTGGCGATCGTTTAGGTAAAGGGCTGAAAGTCGCGGCTGGCGTTGAGAAAGCGGGTGGCCGTGCGGTCGTGGTGCCGGGCGTGGCGGCAGATATGAAGCTGGGCGACGTGATGAAGGCTGAAGGGGCAGATTTTGGCATCTCCTTCTGCGGCAGCGGCGGCGCAGGCGCGATCACCGCGCAGAATAAATATGGCTACAAAGCGAAGCATGGCATGCGCTCGGTGGAAGAAGGCGTCACCGCGATCAACGAAGGCGCCACCGTATTGGGCTTCGGCTTTATGGATAAAGAAGAGCTGGGCGAACGGCTGGTGCAGGCCTGGAATAAAAAGTACAGCGGATGAAAGAACATTACACCACCACCGTGACCGTCAGCGGCAAAGGCGAGAGTAAAAGCCGCGCCTTTGCCGATGCGCTGAATCAGGTGCAGCATGCGGTGCTGCGCTCAACACAAAAGATCCTGCTGCGCATTGAGCCGCAGGACGTCAGGGTGATCTCGGCCCATGAAGCGGTAAAAAAAGAGGCGTTCCTGTTCTTTTTCCTTGCCCGTGAAAAACGCAGCTATCGCGTTGAGCTGGAGATTACCGTCAACGTCACGGTGATCGACACCGATAAAGTGACCTTCACGGCGGCATGAAAAACGGTGTTGTCGTGCTGGCTACAGCAGCCCGTACAACGAATAACAATGTAAAAACGTTGGCGTAAGCCGCACAGGAAGACGGATGTTTTTAATTATATTGTTTAAATCTCTGATTATCGGCGCGCTGGTGGGTGTCGGCGTGGGGGCCGGCGCGGCGCGCATGTTTCATGCGCCTACATCGCAAGGTATGGGTGCCTTTCGTACGCTGGGCGAACTTAACTCCTGTGAAGGCGATCCCGCTTCTCACTTCTCTTTTGGCCTTGGCTTCTTCTTTAACGCCTGGGCATCGTCGGTGGCGGCGGGCGCCTTCACGCAGGATGTCGATCATCGCATCATCCCCAACTGGGGCGCGGCGGCGCTGATGGTAAAAAATCGTAACCTCGCTGAAACGCTGCACGATCCGAAAAAGATGGCCATCGCCTGCGGCATCATCGGCATGATCGTGGTGGCCTTCCTTAACTCCACCGCCTCAGCGGTGCCCGCGGCGCTGCAGGTGACGGCGGTAAAAGTGCTGGTGCCTGCGGCGAACCTGCTGGTCAACACGGTAATGCCGGTGATCTTCTGGCTGGCTGCGATTGATGCCGGTAAAAAATCGGGCTTCTGGGCAACGATTTTCGGCGGACTGGCGCAGCTGATCATGGGCAATGCGGTGCCGGGTCTGGTGCTGGGCATTCTGATTGGCAAAGGCGTGGAAGAGAGCGGCTGGAACCGGGTAACGCGAGTCATGATGGTGGCGATTGTGCTGCTGTTTGTGCTGAGCGGCTTCTTCCGCGGCTTCGATATGAAAATGCTGCAGTCTTTCCAGCTGGGCATTCCGGGCTGGCTTGATGCGATGCACAACGCCATCAGTGGCAAATAAGGGGCAGGCGATGGAAGAGTCAAAGCAGGGTTTTTGGTATGCCGACTGGTCATTCCCGCTGTTTGTCGGGCTGCTGTCATCCGGCGTGTTCGCCGGTACGCACATGTATTACCTCTACGGTATCGGCGCCTTCAACGAGGTGGCGTTTGTGTCGATGCTGCGCGCGGGTATCGAAACCGGCGCTTATGGCGCGGTAGCCGCCTTCGGTGCCAGCTTTCTGTTTGCCCGCATCATTGAAGGCTCGCTGGTGGGTATTCTCGATATTGGCGGCGCGATTCAGACCGGCGTCGGCCTCGGCGTTCCGGCGCTGCTGCTGGGCGCGGGTATCGTCTTTCCACTGGAAAACTTTGCCGCCTCGCTGGTAACCGGCCTGTTGATCGGTCTGGCGGTGGGCTACGTCATTATCCTGGCGCGTAAATTTACCATTAATCAAAGCGATTCTACCTACGGCGCCGACGTGATGATGGGCGCGGGCAACGCCTCCGGGCGTTTCCTCGGGCCGCTGATCATTCTCTCGGCAATGGCGGCATCCATTCCGATCGGACTCGGTTCGTTGATTGGTGCGTTGCTGTTCTATCTGTGGAACAAACCGATCACCGGCGGCGCCATCCTCGGTGCCATGATCCTCGGTGCCATTTTCCCGGTGGCGATCGCCTGATTCCACGGCGCGTCCAGTGCGGACATGCCGTCGGCAAGGAGCATGCAATGTACGATCTTATTATTCGTCGCGCGCGACTGGTGGATGAGCAGCAGGTGGATGTGGCGCTGCACAACGGCAAAATCGCCGCGATTGCGGCGCACATCGCTGAACCCGCGATGCAGGAACACGATCTGGCAGGACGTTATTATCTGAGCGCTGGCTGGATCGACAGCCACGTTCACTGCTATCCCGCATCGCCGATTTATCACGATGAGGCCGACCAGGTCGGCGTTACCTGCGGCGTGACCACGGTGATCGATGCTGGCAGCACCGGTGCCGATGACATCGACGATTTTTATCAGCTGACGCGCAGTGCCAAAACCCAGGTGCACGCGCTGATCAACATTGCGCGCAGTGGCATTGTGACCCAGAACGAACTGGCGGATATGGCGCAGATCGATGGCGAAGCGGTGCAGGCGGCGGTGCAGCGTCTGCCTGATTTTATTCTGGGCCTCAAGGCGCGCATGAGCAGCAGCGTGGTCGGCACCAACGGCGTTCAGCCGCTACAGCGCGCGAAGGCGATCCAGCGCGCGATCGGCGGGCTGCCGTTGATGGTGCACATTGGCAATAATCCGCCCGATTTGGATGAGATTGCGCCGCTGCTCAGCCAGGGCGACATCATTACGCACTGCTTTAATGGCAAACCCAATCGGGTGCTGACGCCTGCCGGTGAACTGCGGGCGTCGGTTGCCGCCGCCATGCAGCGCGGCGTGATGCTGGATGTCGGTCACGGTAGCGCCAGTTTTAGCTTTGAGGTGGCACAAGCCGCCATCGCGCAGGGCATTCTGCCCGACACCATCAGCTCCGATATTTACTGCCGTAACCGGCTAAACGGCCCGGTACGCAGCCTGGCGCATGTGATGTCGAAATTTCTCGCCATCGGCATGACGCTGCCGCAGGTGATCGCCTGCGTCACCGTGCAGGCTGCCGCTGCGCTTCGTCTGCAGCACAAAGGCGAACTGACGCCGGGCTACGATGCCGATCTGACCATCTTTGCCCGGCAAAATGCGCAGCAGGACTTTATCGATTCAGATGGCGTGCAGCAGCACGGTGAACAACATCTGGTGCCACTGGTCGCCGTCGTGGCGGGCCACTGGATGCCAACAGCAGAAGGGAAAACGCATCATGGCTTCGATCTATGAAAAGTATGGCCTGAAACAGGTAATCAACGCCTCAGGCAGAATGACGATTCTGGGTGTTTCCACACCTACCGCCAGTGTGGCTGCGGCTGTAGAAAATGGCCTGAGCCACTATTTTGAAATGAAAGATCTGGTCAACAAAACCGGCGAGCACATCGCTAACCTGCTGCAGGTCGAGAGCGCGGTGGTGGTCTCCTGCGCGTCGGCGGGCATCGCACAGGCGGTGGCGGCGGTGATTGTAAAAGATGACGCATGGCTGCTTGAGAATCTGCATGCTTCGCCACTGATCGTGCCGCACGACATTGTGCTGCCAAAAGGCCATAACGTGAATTACGGCGCGCCGGTAGGATCGATGGTGGCGTTAGGCGGCGGCAGAGTCGTGGAAGCGGGCTACAGCAACGAATGTTCTGCCGCGCAGCTGGCCGCGGCGATTACCCCACAGACCGCGGCGGTGATGTATGTGAAATCGCATCACTGCGTGCAAAAAAGCCATTTGAGCGTGGCGCAGGCGGCTACGGTTGCCCATGAACATGGCTTGCCGCTGATCGTCGACGCCGCAGCGGAAGAAGATTTACAGGCTTATTATCTGGCCGGTGCCGATCTGGTGATCTATAGCGGGGCGAAAGCCATTGAAGGCCCTTCCAGTGGCGTGGTGATTGGCCGTCAGCGCTATATAGAATGGGTAAAACTGCAGGCAAACGGCATCGGTCGGGCGATGAAAGTCGGCAAAGAGGGCATTCTTGGCCTGACTCAGGCGATCGAAGATTATCTGATCCACGAGCAGAGCAGCGGCGCACAGATGGTGGATAAAATGATGCCGTTTATCAACCAGCTTAACGGCCTGCCCGGCGTCAGCGCACGCGTGGTCTGGGACTCGGCAGGGCGCGACATTGCCCGCGCCGAGATACGGTTTGATGAGGCGGCCTGCGGCATCGGTGCCGGAAGCGTGGTTCAGGCGTTGAAAACCGGCGACATCGCCATCTATTTTCGCGGTTACAAAGCCAACGAAGGCATTATTGAAGCCGATGTACGCAGCGTTTCTGCTGACCAACTGCAGCTAATTTTTGAGGCAATCCAACGCCTGCTCACTGGAGTAGAAACCGCATGACCTTACAGGCTAATTTTTATCGCGATCGCGTTTGCCTTAACGTGCTGGCCGGTTCCAAAACCAATGCCAGCGATATCTGGCAGGCGGCTGAAGGCCACGTGCTGGTTGGCGTGCTGTCAAAAAATTACGCCAGCGTAGCGGCAGCGGTGGACGATATGCGTGATTATGCGCAGCGTATCGATAACGCGCTGTCAGTTGGGCTGGGTGCGGGCGACCCACGGCAGTCAGCGATGGTCAGCGCTATCGCCGCCGAGTTGCAGCCGCAGCATGTCAATCAGGTGTTTACCGGCGTGGCCACCAGCCGCGCGCTGCTCGGGCAACCGCATACGCTGGTGAACGGGCTGGTGTCGCCAACCGGCCAGGTAGGCTGGGTCAAAATCTCCACCGGCCCGCTGAGTTCGCTCGCCGCCGATGGCATCGTGCCGATTGCCACCGCCATCGCCATGCTAAAAGATATGGGCGGTAGCTCGATAAAATATTTCCCGATGGGCGGATTGCAGGCCATCGACGAGTATCGCGCGGTGGCGCAGGCCTGTGCCGGGCACGATTTCTGGCTTGAGCCAACCGGCGGTATCGATCCCGATAACTATGCGACGATCCTGCGGATTGCACTGGAGGCGGGCGTAGCGAAGATCATTCCGCATATCTACAGTTCGATTATCGATTCGGCAACCGGCGATACGCGGCCGCAGGATGTCAGCACGCTGCTGGCGATCACGCGCCGCGTGCTGGACGAAACCGCCTGATTTCACTGCTTTCACCGACGCGAAGGGGAGTAATGATGAGATTTCCCAACCAGCGCCTGGCGCAGCTGTTCAGCGCGCTGCAGAATGAAACGCTGCCGCAGGATGAGCTGGCCCGCCGTTTTGCGGTCTCGACGCGCACGGTGCGCACCGACATCAGTGCGCTCAATGCGCTGTTGCAGGATCACGGCGCGCGGCTGGTGCTGACCCGCGGTGCGGGTTATCAGCTCACCGTTGATGACGCCACGCGCTATGAGAACCTGCTGCGTTCGGCGCCGGCGCAGCTGCGGGTGCCGCGTTCATCACAGGAGCGGGTGCATTATCTGTTAACGCGCTTTTTAACTTCTGCCTTTTCGTTGAAGCTGGAGGATCTGGCTGAGGAGTGGTTTGTCAGCCGGGCGACGTTGCAAAGCGACATGGCCGAAGTGCGTGAATGGCTGGGCCGTTATCAGCTTTCGGTAGAAACTCGTCCGCATTACGGGATGAAGTTGTTTGGCAGTGAAATGGCGATTCGCACCTGCCTGACCGACCTGCTGTATGACATCGCGCTGCACAGTGAGCACAGCCCATTATTGACGCTGGAAGCGCTGCACAGCGGCATGCTGATTACGCTCAAACCGTTGTTGCAGCGCTGCTTTAATCGTTGCCGGGTGCGGGTTACCGATGAAGGCGAGCGCTATCTGCTGCTCTACTGCGCGGTGGCGGTGCGACGCATCGGCGAGGGCTATCCGCTGTCCGATTTTGTTGCTGACGATGTGGATGATGACGTGCGCGATGCCGCGCGCCAGCTGGTGAATCAGCTTGAGCCGATGGCCGGTAAGCCTATTTCACCGGCGGAAGAGGCATTTCTGCGCATTAACATCGCCGCACGCCGCACCGAAGAGCGGGCGCCGAGCGCCATCAACGCTGACGACAGCGACACGCTGGTGGAATATATTCTCGGTTATATCAACCGCCACTATAACTACGATTTACAGCGCGATGCGCAGCTGCGTGCCGATCTGCTGACCCACGTGAAGACCATGATTACGCGGGTTCGCTATCAAATTAATATTCCCAATCCGTTGCTCGGCAACATTAAACAGCACTATCCAATGGCGTGGGATGTGACCCTGGCGGCGGTATCGAGCTGGGGTAAATATTCGCCCTACAGCATCAGTGAAAATGAGATCGGTTTTCTGGTGCTGCACATTGGCGTCGGCCTTGAGCGTCATTATGACGTTGGCTATCAGCGTCATCCGCAGGTGCTGCTGGTGTGCGATACCGGCACTTCCACGGTGCGCATGATCGAGGCGATGCTGCTGCGTAAATATCCACACATCGTGGTACGCGAGCGGTTGTCACTGCGTGATTATGAGCAGCGCGTGGCGATCGACGAAGATTTTGTGATCTCCACCGTGCGGCTCAGCGACAAAAATAAGCCGGTGGTAGTGATGTCGCCATTTCCCACCGATTATCAACTCGAACAGATTGGCAAGCTGGTGCTGGTGGATCGCACGCGGCCTTATATGTTTGAGAAGTTTTTTGATGCCGGGCATTTTATCGTGCTTGATGCGCCGATGGATCAGCATGGGCTGTTCAGCCTGCTGTGCCCGCAACTGGAGCGGGAAGGCTTTGTCGGCGCTGACTTTTTCCCCTCGGTGGTAGAACGCGAGGCGATTGTCAGTACGCTGTTGGGTGAGGGCATTGCGCTGCCGCACTCCCTTGGCCTGCTGGCAAAGAAAACGGTGGTTTATACCGTACTGGCACCGCAGGGCATCGCCTGGGGCGACGAAACGGCCTGGGTCATTTTTCTGCTCGCTATTAGCAAGGATGACTACGAAGAAGCGATGGGCATTTACGATCTTTTTGTGACCTTTCTGCGCGAACGCGCAATGCCGAGACTGCGCGAGAGCCAGGATTTTGCCAGTTTTAAAGCGGTTGCCATGGAGTGTCTGGGGCAGGGATGAGAGGGCAGGAGCGTGCCTGTAAGCCGGCGGCTTTTGCCTTGCAGGCGGCTTTTTAAGGTCAATGTCTTAAGGTCAACGGCCATTTCGTACAGGCTAAAGCCTGCCCGAGCAGGGGCGGCAGTCGCCCCGCCCCTGCACCCCGGCTATCCGGCAAACACAACCGCCCGCCGCAGGCGGGTACCCTCGTCGGTTCACATTTCTTAACGGACCGGTCGCGATTCGCTCCCAGCTCAACGCTCCCTTGTCCCGCCATCCATGGCGGGACATCCTGAAATGTTCATCTCCTCAGCGTTTGTGATGCCTCCTCAAGGTCAACCCCCAAGTCAAAACCCAAAACTTAAGATCTAAAACCCAAAACACAAAACACAAAACACAAAACATAATGCTCAACACCTAAAAATCTAAGAGCAAAAATAAGGACTTGGACTTGGACTTGGACTTGGACTTGGACTTGGACTTGGACTTGGACTTGGACTTGGACTTGGACTTGGACTTGGACTTGGACTTGGACTTGGACTTGGACT
>Ga0308169_10000337_pt1 | contig 77787 bp, 76 predicted proteins | sample PhyBR1_2_FD_202139 | JGI IMG/M metagenome (GOLD analysis project Ga0308169, IMG submission 202139) | Phyllosphere microbial communities from UC Gill Tract Community Farm, Albany, California, United States - DLSLSB.R1 | ecosystem: Host-associated > Plants > Phyllosphere > Unclassified | place...
TGTCATATCTAAACCTAGAAATCAAGAAACAATTATATGGTCAAGAAAAGAAGATATCATCTCCAACCCTAAAAACTGGAGATCGATTTATTCTAGATGGCGACGACAATCTTTGGCTTAAATTGGGCATTGTCTCAACTGATAATCAATATCTCTGTTCAAATGAGGAAGGAAAGACAAAGCTACTTGATGGTGATCTTAAAGTTACCAGAATAAATGGTATCTGTGGTTCACTTAATTTTCATTCGAAAGAAATAGTTAAACATTTTTTGGAAAACCATTAAATTTAGGTCAATATGGATATCAAATCTTTTTTTCAGATTACGCTCAATGCCGATCAGGAAAACGTCATCCAAAATTTCGTAATTACTGATCCTCAGTTAGCTTATAATTCAAGTTTTAAAAAATATTTGCAGGCTTTATAGGCTTTGCGAGCAAACCGATAAAAAATCAACCTCATTCGTATGTTTATAGTCTAATGATCTAATTCGTTAGCTTAATATTATGGAATTTATAATTAAAGGTAAAATTTACTTAGGAATTGTAAAAAGAGTGAAAGGGAAATTAAAAATCTTTTTCAAAACGGATGATAACTACAGAATCCAGTATGGATTTGATTTACCAAGCTTTTCTTGCAGTCGAATGGATTGTAGGTGGAAAAGTTTTAGAGATTGGAAGGATGATTTAGTATCCGGTAGACTTTGCGACTTTGTTATTTACTCTTAACTAAAGAAAGCCTCTATAATTGAGGTTTTTATTTTTTTATATTTTGGAAAAATTTTTCTAGGGTAACTTCTTTTTTACGACAGATCTTCGAAATTGTCTTTACAGACATGTTGTAATCGGTTTTCGATGTGCCTAGTGCTATATTTTTGATTCTCCTAACAGTACTTTCTTCTATATCACATTTAGACGCAAAGTCTCTCTGTGATTTTGCTTTTGAAATCCAGTTTGTGTATACATATTTGCAAATAGCAACTATTATTTCTTTTTCATCGTCCATTATGACAAATTAAAAGAAAGAGAAAAAAAATAGTGCGGTTTTCTGTGCGCGATAATAAAATATTGTTATATTTGTAAAATAGGTTACTGTAATGTAACTTTGCGATACTTCAACGAATATTAGAAGCTATTGCTTAGAATCTTGTACTAGAAAACTGGTAATTTTATTGAGACAAGAGGATAAGTATAAGCTCACGACCTAGGCGTGGGCTCTCTTATCTGTCTCATGGTATACCAGTACCTCTAGTTCGGATATTGTAGAGTCCATGCTGTTTTATTTTCATGCCGTCCGCTTTTTCTACAAAACAATCTAAGCCCGCTTCACCACATAGAGTATCTTGACATGATACAGTAGGGTGTACAACCTATTGCGGCTTTTAAAGCTTTCACGGGACACATTTTTCATTCATATTAATTAATGCTTTCCGGTGTCTTTTGGTCATTGGTTTAGACCTTGTTATGTCTTTTTTTGTACTAAAAGACACTTAGGAAAGTTTTGTTTTCAAATACATGAATTCGGTAGTGATATTATAGATGACAATGAAATAGCATTTCTACAGGCTCAGCCTTAGAAGAAAAGTATTCAATAAAGAAAATGCCCCTTCCCTTAAGTTTGGACACTGAGGAAGGAGCACTGATTATTGAATCGTTTAATTAAAAACTTTACAAAACTATGAAAAAATCCTATAATTCTATAGGAAGTATTGGCTTTGCCCTAATGTTAACCGCCGTTTGCGGTTCTGTTCAGGCTCAGACCAAAACCGTTACGGGAAAGGTTACCGTAGGGAAAGGAGATCAAATGTTGCCTCTTTCTGGGGTGAGTGTTTCTCAAGTTGGAAGTGACCAGACTGCGGTTACTAATTCTCAGGGTGTTTATCGGTTGGAGATTTCTGGAGATGATGGGAGTGAGAATGTGATTGAGAATAGGGATGGGAATGGGAATGGAGGTGGAAGTGCTGTCCTTGTCTTTAGGCATCCTGAATATGCTGAGCAGAGGGTTCCTTTAGGGAACCGGTCTGTTGTTGATGTTGGGATGGTCTTGAGAAGTGGAGGTGATGGGGTTGGTTCTGGTTTTGATTCTGATTCTGATTCTGGTTCCGGGAAGGTGCAGGGGATTGAGGAGGTGGTGCTGAATGCAGGATATTATAAGGTTAAGGATAAGGAGAGGACGGGGAGTATTGCGAAGATTTCTGCCAAGGATATTGAGAATCAGCCCGTGACGAATGTTCTGGCTTCGGCTCAGGGTCGAATGGCGGGAGTTTCGATTGTTCAGAACTCGGGGACTCCGGGAGGTGGGTTTGATATTCAGATCAGGGGAAAGAATAGTATCCGCAGGGACGGGAATGAACCTTTGTATATTATTGATGGGATTCCTGTTATTTCCGAAACTCCGTCTATTTACAGTGCAGCGATTCTTCCGTATGCTTCAGTGAGTCCACTGAATGCGATCAATCCGAATGATATCGAGAGTTTTGAGGTGTTGAAGGATGCCGATGCTACTGCGATCTATGGAAGTCGTGGAGCGAACGGGGTGATTATCGTGACGACCAAGAAAGGGAAGAAGGGGAGGACTGATCTTAAATTGAATACTTCGTATTCATTGAGTACGGTGACGAATCGACTTCAGATGATGGGAACTTCCGATTATCTGAGAATGCGTCGTACTGCTTTTCAGAATGACGGGATTTCTGCAATTCCTGCAAATGCGTATGATCTGAATACCTGGAGTCAGGAGAGGGAAACGGACTGGCAGAAGGAACTGATCGGCAAGACTGCCGAATCTTCTGTGGTGCAGCTTTCACTGAGTGGCGGATCTGAAACCACATCTTATCTTATCAGCTATGGGCATACGGAGCAGTCTATGGTTCTGCCTGCAGGTTTTCAGTATAAGTCGAATAATCTGACGGGGAATTTCAGTTACAGGACACCTGATCGCAGACTGGAAGTCAATCTGACGAATACGTTGTCATTTCAGGACAACAATGTTCTTAACAGTGATGTGACGGGCAGAAGTATTACGCTCAGTCCGAATGCGCCTTCGTTATATAAGTCTGACGGTTCTCTGAACTGGGAGAACAGCACGTTTACGAATCCTCTCGGGGCTTTTAAAAGTGAGTATCTGAATTCGACAAGTTTTATCAATTCGGGAACGCAGGTTTCGTACAAACTTTTCCCGTTTCTTTCTTTAAAGTTCAACGGGGGTATTACCCATCAGAATTTTGAAGAGTTTTCCTTGCGTCCGCATACGATGTCGAATCCTGCAGCAAATCTGACGAGTGCCAATTCTACTTCGTCCAAAAACAACAGTTCGATTCTGTCTTATATCCTTGAACCTCAGATAACGGGTGCCTATACTTTTGGGAATCACAGTTTTGATGTGCTGATCGGTGCCACTTTGCAGAAATCTGAAACCAATCAGTCTTCGATGCAGGGACTTGGTTTTGAAAGCAATGCTTTGATTCAGAATATCGGGGCTGCCAAGACCAAGATCATCAGTGATCAGGTTAGGAACCAGTACAATTATACCGCAGTCTTTGCAAGGCTGAACTACAAGTTCCTGAAAAGGTATATCGTCAATGTGACCGGGAGAAGGGACGGTTCAAGCAGGTTTGGTCCTGAAAACCGTTTTGGAAACTTCGGAGCTGTCGGTGCGGCATGGGTGATGTCGGACGAAAAGTGGATGAAAAATATCTCATGGCTGAGTTTTGCCAAACTGAGAGGAAGTATCGGTACTTCGGGAAATGACAGGATAGGTGATTATCAGTATCTGGATACGTATACGGTGTCTTCCAATATCTATAATACTATTACGGCATTGAATCCTTCAAGGTTGTACAATCCTGATTTCAGTTGGGAGAAGACGTTGAAGAAAGAGGTGGCAGCGGAGGTTTCGTTTTTTAAGAGCCGCTGGAATATTTCGGCTGCTTATTATGAAAATACTTCTTCCAACCAGCTGGTGGGAATACCGCTTCCTGCCACGACAGGTTTTTCATCGATTCAATCGAATCTTCCTGCTAAGGTACAGAATACGGGCTGGGAGTTTGAAACTTCCGTACAGGTTTTCAAGGGTGGAAAATTCAAATATGACACTTCATTGAATCTTTCGGTACCTGACAGCAAATTGCTGGAGTTTCCGAATCTTGAAGGATCTACGTATACCAATCAATATGTGATCGGTTATCCGACAACGTTGGTAAAGGTCTATCAGTATGCAGGTATTAATCCTGATACGGGACTGTATCAGTTTACGGATTATAACAACGATGGCAAGATTACGTCTCCTGATGATAATAAGGTGATTGAGAGACTTGGGGTTAGATTTTTCGGGGGATGGTCGAACAATTTAAGATATGAGCGGTGGTCTGCTTCTTTTCTGTGGCAGTTTGTAAAGCAGAGAAACTGGAACTATAACCGACAGATGCTTATTCCGGGTTCAATGAACAATCAGCCTGTTGAAGTTCTTGATGTATGGTCGGCATCCAATCCGACAGGAACGTATATGCCGTACAGTTCGGGAACTGTTGCAGCGAAAAGTTCACTGCATTCTTTCTTTCAGAACTCGACGGCTGCCGTAGGAGATGCTTCTTTTGTCCGTCTTAAGAATGTTCAGCTAAATTACAGTATTCCGGTGAGCCGTTTTGGAATCAAAGAAGCGATGATCTATGTGCAGGGTCAGAATCTGTTGACGATTACCAAATATTTCGGGCTTGATCCCGAGTTTCTGTTGACTGGTTACCTGCCTCCGCTTAAAACCTATGCTGTGGGATTTCAGCTGACATTTTAAGTAAGGCGTTGTAAAGCGGAAAAAATGAAATTAAAATTAAAGAAAAAGATTATGAACTTAAAAATAAAATATGGGATCGCCGTATCCATTGTGATGATGGTGTTGTCCATGACGATTTCGTGTGAGAAAATGATTGAGACCGATTATCCGAACAACCAGATTCCGTCCGAACTGGTATTCGAGGATGAGCAGACTGCCGAAGCTGCTTTGGCAGGATTGTATTCCGGTTTGTGGGAAACTTCGATGTATTCGGGAGGGATCAACGGAATGGGTGCTTTGCTCGGAACCTATACCGATGATCTGACTTGTGTTTACACCAGTGCCTCCAACGGTGTGCTGGATCTTTATATCAATCAACAGTTACCCACCAATACGGCGGTTACTGCTTTATGGACGAGTACGTATCAGCAGATTTATTATGCCAACAGTATCATGGAAGGTGTTGCCAACTCCAAATCGTTGTCGGTTGCCGTAAAAGACAGGATAAGAGGCGAGGCTCTGTTGGTAAGGTCGACGTTGTACATGGATCTGTACCAGATTTTCGGTGAGATCCCGTATACAGACACTACAGATTATGTGATCAACAGCAAGCTTTCGAGAATGCCCAAAGATGAATTTTTGACAAGAGTGGAAACAGATCTTTCCGAAGCGGTCAATCTGCTTCCTTCTGCTTACAGAAACAGTGAAAGGATATATCCCAACAAATATGCGGGATATGTTGCGTTGGCCAAGATGAAGATGCTTCTCAAAAAATGGAATGAAACGGATGTGATCTGTACTACAATTGTTCAGGCTCCGGGTTTGTCTTATCAGAATGATATCAGCAAAGTGTTTCAGAAGACGGGCGGTCACATCATCTGGCAGCTTAAACCTAAAAACAGCAATGATGCAACGAAGGAAGCTTCATTGTATAATTTTACGTCGGCACCGACTTCTTTTGCGATGAATCCTGATCTTGTCAGTTCTTTTTCAACAGGAGATCTTCGACGTGTTCATTATTTTACTGCGGTTCCTTTCGGTCAGCAGATCAATTACAAGCCTGCGAAATATAAAAATCTTGCGGTGAACAATGCTACTGAGTATTCAATTATTTACCGTCTGGATGAAGTGTTTTTTATGCAGGCAGAAAGTTTATTGCAGCAGAATAAAGTGAGTGAAGCGGTTGTTTTGATCAACCGTTCGAGACAGAGGGCAGGTTTGCCTGCATTGAGCACGAGTATGACTGTTTCGGCGGCAATGGTCCAGTTGAAAGAAGAGAAGAGGAGGGAATTTTTTACGGAACATGGCATGCGATTTTTTGATCTTAAAAGGTGGGGAATGCTTGACGGATTGACTTCCGTGAAGCCAAACTGGAAAAGCTTTCAATCGCAATGGCCAATTCCGCAGAAGGAACTTTTGGTGAATCCTAGTCTTAATCCGCAGAATACAGGTTATTAAATTGAGGGATATGAAATTAGTACAACAATTGGTCTGCGTGATACTCTTTGTATTGCTGACTTCTACACTGCCACGACTGCAGGCACAACACAATATGGATGATCTTAAACAGCTGACGGAATCCGCTGAGGAAGTAATGTCTGTTTACCCTTCTCCTGACGGAAGGTATGCAGCTTTTAACACAGCTTATGAAAGCAAGCCCAAAACGCTGACCATTATTGAAACGAAGGCTCCTTTCAGGAAGATTGTCAGAGAGAAAGTGAACGGTTATTATTTTATCAGTCCGGATAGGGCGGCTGTGCTTACTGCCGGTGTTTTGCAGATCATTGATTTGAAATCGGGTTCGGTAACCGAAAAAAAAGACGTTTCGAGGATAGAGTATATGAAAAAGGACGGTTTGCTGCTTGTCCATTCTAATTCCGGTCAGAGTAACAAAATGGAGATTTACGATTCAAATTTTAAACCTGTTCAGCAGATTGAATCTGTTATCCGATGGGCGATAGGAAATAATTCGGTTTTGGTTTTTACAAAAGATATTTTGAAAGATGAAAATCATGTATATGAATTGACCGATCAGGGTAAGAGCAAAATAAAACTATGGTCTTCGAAAGAGGAAGTTGACAAAGCTGTTGAATCCGACTCTGATCTTGGAGGATTTGTAGTGGCTACGAAAGCAAGTACCGGACTTCGTGTTTATTGGGTGAGGAGAGATGCTCAGGCTATTGAGCTTAAAGATGATGGTTTGCAGGGTATTTCATATGTGAAAATTGATCGGTCGTCTGATGGAGAAGCTGTTTATCTGAGATTTCAGAAGGTCAAGCCCAAAGAGAATTCTGTTGTAGATATCTGGTACGGAAAGGAACAGAATTTAAGGAATTATACGACGGAGCAAAATACAATCAGGGAAGTTTTATGGTATCCTGAGTCGGGTAAAATTTTGGATTTTGATCAGAATTTTACAGGGTATACGGCAATAGGAAAAAACAATCTGTTCCTGAAAATGAGAATTGACAAAAGCATGGTCGATGTCCATGACGATCAGTTCGGTTTCCACAAAAAAGAAATTTATCTTTGGAACTCCAAAACCGGCAAGGATGTTCTTTTGCCTTTTGATGACGGTCATATGAATTTTGATCCTTTAGGGAAATCTCTTTTGATCAAAACCGGGGAAGGATGGGTAAAATTTGATACCGGGAATTTGACTTCCACGAATATGGGCTGGGGTGACGGTTCGTCGCCTTATTATGCTGCGAATGACAGAATTATCTGGACTTTTAAAAATGAAATCTGGGAACAGGATTTAAAGAGTTTGAAAAAAAAGAAACTGATGACGGTGGAAGCCGAAGAGATTGAATTGTACAAACCTCAGGTGATACACAGTGGGGTGGGTGTGTACAGATCGTCAGAGTATTTGGAGCAGGACAAAAAATTGATTTTAGTTGGGAAGAATAGTAAAGCTCTTACTTCAAGCTATGTGTTTCTGAATAAACATCAATTGAAAATAGTTGTTCCTGAAACATCGGATCGTATTCAGGTTTTTGGTGCTGACAAGGATTACAGGTCTTTTTTCTGGATTGAAGACAACTACAACAAGGCTTTTACAATCAGATACAAGAATGACTCAAAGAATGCTGTTGCTATATATAAATCCAATAGTTCAGATACGCAATTGGGATTGATTAAAAAAGTTGCCTTGAAGTATCGGGGAGCGAATAATGAGGAGATTGAAGCGAGTTTGTATCTGCCTCCAAATTTTGATCCTGTGAAAAAGTATCCTGTAGTGTTGTCAGTTTATGAAAAGCAGCAAAGATTCATGAACAAGTTTTTGATACCCACTTTTAAAAACAACAGAGGCATTAATCCCAGACTTCTTTTGGAATCGGGATATCTGGTGATGTTTCCTGATATTACCTACGGTGATCGGGGGCCTGGATTGTCAGCTCTTCAGTGCATTGATAATGTTTTGGATGAATTGCAGAAGTTTTCTTACGCCGATATGAGTAAAGTGGGAATGATAGGACAGTCTTTCGGAGGTTATGAAACCAATTTTATCGCAAGTCACAGCAAGCGGTTTTCTGCTTTTGTTTCGGGTAATTCAGTATCGGATATTGTTCATACTTCTTACGCCCTGAATTATAATTTTAATTCACCCGATTACTGGCGTTATGAAGAAGGACAGTTTAGAATGAAGGGGAGTTTTGTCAATCAGAGGCAAAAGTATCTGGACAACAATCCGATTTATGCTGCCTCAAATATCAATGCGCCAATGCTTTTGTGGGCGGGTACCGCTGACAAGAATGTTGATCCTCAGGAAAGTATATCGATCTTTAATGTTTTGCGAAAATACCGCAAACCTGTTGTTTTGCTGAACTACAGGAATGAGAATCATTCTTTGGGGAAAGTTCCGGCTCAAAAGGATTTGTCGATCAGGATTTTGGAGTGGTTTGATTATCATCTTTACGGAAAAAAAGATATTGACTGGATAAATAAACAAATGAAGGATGCTTTTTAGCATCCTTCATTTATTTGTGTACTTTCGAGATGACATCTTTTTTGTAAAAGTTTATGATTTGATCTGAATGACTTTTACAAAGCAGAATATGATCCAATTAATGCTGTTTTTTTATCAGTAGCTTGACTGGCTGTAATACTTCTTTTTATTTATTTTTTCTTTTTTTCATTTTCATTAAAAATACCTGCTTGTAAATCGAGCATTGGCATTCGGTTACCATATCTGTCAATTAAAAAAACTTCTGCATTCTTTTTTACATAGGCATAACCATAAAAAGTGAATTCACTTGCCATCTCGTAAATAAATGGTATAACTTCTTTTCCATCATAATCAAGATATCCGTATAATCCATCTTTTTTGGCAGCGATCAATCCATCATGAAAAGTGAAAGACGCATAATCAATTTTTTTTGGAGATGAAATTCGTTCCGCCATCATCGTCAGGTTTGCACCTGCTTCATACAATATTTCATTGACAATGAATTTTAATGTACTTTCTGTATAACCTGCAAGCACCTTTAATTTACCAAATTCGGCCATATCAAAAGTAGCATCTGCCGGCAATTTTAGTTTGTCAGTGTTTATGATTTTACCTCCCTTTGCGACAAGATGATTTCTGTTACCTTTTTTTAAAGAGGAATAGCCATTATGGTAAAAACTAAGTAGTTCACTTCCATTGGCGTCTGTGAGGACGTCAAATGTTACAGGAATAACTTCTTTGCCGTTACCGTCAAGAAAACCAACTTTTTTATCACGCTGCACAAAAAAACAGTCCGGTTGATCCAATACTTCCTTGTAGGATAAATCAGTAACAGCTTTCCCATTTTTATCTGCTATTCCATTTGAAAGGCACATCATCCCACAATTTTTTGCGATATGGAAACCTTCTATCCCTGCATAATAGCGTATATAATCAAAATCTTTAGATAGGAATAGTTTTTTGTCTTTGACTATATAAAGACCATCCAATGAATTTCCTTTTTTAACTCCCCTTATATACAATACATATTCCGAATTGGATTTTGATGAATCCAATTGAGCTGAACCGAGATCATATTCAAACGGCAGCACTTCCTCTTTTGTGGCAAGATCTATTGCGCCCCATTTTCCATTACTTTTTTTCAAAAATGCATATTGAAAGTAAGCGCCCTTTATAGGTTCAGTGTGTTCAAGTTTAATATCTTCGTATTTTCCAAATGGAATTTCCATCTTTCCATCCTTTGTAATTAAAGCAACTTTCTCATCTTTTCTGATGATATAATAGGTTGAGCTATGCCAAAATCCGAATGGATTTCCGTTAAGACTTGAGTAATACTCAAATGGAATCAGTGTTTTTCCTTTTGAATTGATCACTCCATAACCATTTTCAGTTTTTGCAGATATGATACCTTCTCCTCTGTGTTCAACAGTTATGTCATTTTCATTATAGGTTCCTTGTGGAAGTAATGGTTTTCCGCTAGTGTCGATAAATTGCCATCGGTCATCGTATTTTACCTTGGCAATACCAAGAATCTCACTGTCGAAAGTAGAGGCATCCTGAAAAGTACGGTTAAAAAGCTGGTTGCCTTTTGCATCGTAAAAACGATAAATGCCATTTTCGTTGTCAGTACTTCGTTTTTCAGTTGCCGTAAAAATGGTTGAATCGTCATTATCATATATCGAAAGACTTTCTATAGGAAGTATAAACTTTTTAAGAGCATAATTGTAAAGGCCGGAAAGCCTCTTTTGACGTACGACAACCATCGTGCTTTTAGCGGAGAGTTTTTCAAGCGATTGTTTTTCAAATGGAAGAAGTATTTCCATTTTTTCATTCAGAATACCGGTCAGTCCTTCTGAGTTTTTTACTTCATAAATTCCCGGAGCTATTTCTGTAAAGGTTTTCATCCCTTCAAGGACGAGTGGTGTACCGACCGGACTGAAATTGTGAAATTTAATGTTTTCGTCCACTCCCAAGAATGAACCGTTTTCATCGACCCTGCTGTAAGAAAAATTAAAAGGGACAAGGACTTTATTCTGGATAGTAATAAGACCCCACTTACCATTTTTAACTGCAGACATCGTGTTCTTTTTACTGATGAGTCTGTTGATAAAATCATATTCGATGGGGACCACTAATTTGCCATTGCTATCAATTAGCCCGTACTTACCTTTGTCTAAAACAACTGCAAAACCTTCAGAATAATCAGAGATAAAGTCATATTTTTCTGGTACAACTGCATTTCCACTGTGGTCTATAACACCGTATTTACCGTTATTCTTAACTGTTGCCCGACCTTGAGAAAATAGTTCTGCCCAATCATATCGGTACGGTATAAGTGGCTTCAGAACATTGTTATTAAGTGCCCACCATTTGGTGTATCCTATTTTTTTCTCAGGGTTCATGGTGGTAATTGTATCTACCTTAGTGGCACTAGATTCAATATATCCTGAAAGATCCTGTGCTTGCAATTTAGGATTACAAAATAGGATTATAATCAAAACCGTTGTGAACCCTTTTATCCTATTTGAGAAGGGTGCTGACAAGTGAGCAAATGATATAATAATGTTGTCCTTACAACATAGTAAGAAATTGTTTGATAAGAGTTTCATGATATTAGTAGGTTTAATTTAAAAATAAGGGAATTTGAGGCATTTTCAACTCATGTTGGATTTAATAGTTAACTTTAGAATACTTCCGATAAAAATATAATATTTTATTTATTATAAAAATACCCCTTTTGGCGTATTTTGTCTTAATAAATTATTTGTCACTGTCTTGTAAATATCAATAATTCCAGACATAAAATCTTATTAAACAAATAGTATTGAGAGTGGATAAATTTCTTCATCAGTACTTAAAGCGACTTTAAATGAGATTTTTTTTATGGCAATTAAATCAGTAAATTTTATATTGCTTATCTTCGAGGGTACGGAACAAAAAATAGAAGGATGCTAAAAGCATCCTTCATTATTAGTAAATTATTTTATTTACTGAATTTCAAACAGTTGACCAACGCAAGAAGTACCATTGTTAATCTGAAATAATTCATGGTTGTCAGAACCGTCATTCCAGGTACAAACCGGCCCGATTTCTGTGGTGCAGCGCTTCTCTACGAGGGTGCATTTTTCGGACGGTGCCGATTCGTTGTAAAAGTATCCCTGCATTTCTGCGGTTTTTGTTTCAAATGCTGTTCCAGCATACGCACTTCCGGCACCCAATAAAAGGATTGCTACAGGCAATGCGATTTTTCTCATTTTTTTCATGATGTTGAAATTTGATATTATTGCCTACTCTTTTTGAAGGTTTTCGGCATTTCCCTTTCTGAAATGTTGAGACAGGTTCTGCGCAAAACGGTATCTCACGATTTCATTTCCTATCAATACAATAAAGTATTGATCAGTTACTTGAAACTGAATTTTTTTTATTTCTTTGGGTTTTGGAATGTAAAAGCTTCCGATGTATTTCTGCTCAAGAGTAGAGTACACATCAATAACTGCTGAAGTATTCCACAATTCCCTGCTTTCATCCCGCCCGATCAAATTTGATTCATTGAATAAAAGGCCATATTGTACAACAGATTTTTTATTGACGGCCAGTGGCGGATGATTCATTTTTCTTCTGCCGTCAGACAGTTTTGAAATATCGATCTGCGGCTGACTGATTGTATCAATTGTTTTGTATGTTGCCTTCAGGTTCATAGCCTTGTCCATCACTATGACCTCATTTTTGTAATAATGAACGTACACCAGTTGCTGGTTGTTACAGTCGTAGTGCAACTGTCCGTCGGTTTCAAAAACAGGATCTTTTTGGTTTTTTAAAAGATTTGGTTTTATCAATAAACTCTCATGCGTCTCGGGAAACAGCAACCCTAAAGACTGGGTTTTCCTTGGCGCGTAAAAAGTGCTGAGAGAAAAGGAATTTTCATTCATATTCACCAACTGACTAAAATAGGCCTGACCATAACTCAATGTCTGCGCATTTTTTTGACCGATGATTCCTCTGTAAATCACAGGTACTGATCCGTCATACAGATAGTAGTATTTTCCGTTGACCTGAAATTGTGCACGTTTGAACTGGTAGTTACGTACATCAGGAATGACTTTTAATTCTTTTACATCTTTAAAAGCAATATCCATTGATGTCAATGTAAACGGAGTAGTGTAATTTCCCAAATAGATCGAATCTTTGGTCGTCCCTGCAAAATAATAAGAATTAAATCCAAGATTTAACCTTTCTTCCTGCTTCAGAGGATGCTGCAAAACTCGTCTCGTAAAATTGTTTTCCTTTTTGATGATATACTCAGATCTCTGATACAAAACTATTATTGATGAACCACTTACAACCGTCAGTACCAATAACCAAAGCGAAGTTTTTTGAACGGATTTCTTACTTTCGGCACTTTGAAAAAATATGGCCACCGCTGCCAATATTACTGTTGCAATATTGAAGATCAAATGGGTTTTCCAATCCATATCCTCCAAAATACCTCCACACGAGCAGGGAATAAAATCACTGTAGTTCAAGATCAGATATATGTAAACCGTGAACGCTATCATCAAAACAAAAGAACAGTACAAACCGAGTCTTCTTGTTTTTTCAAAAACCAGCACACTGCTCACCAATAGTTCTATGGTTAGTATACTGTAAGAAACAATATCTGCAAATGCACTGAGCAAAGGGGATTGAGCAATTTGAATCCGGAAATTTTCGAAGTCCAATATTTTACTGATGCTTGCATAGCAAAACAGCAGTATGAAAAAATAGCTTGTAAATTCTACAATTCTTGTTTTGATGGTATTCATGGTTGATTATTTATCCGTTATCAATTAAGATCCACTTGACTTTACTGCCGCAGTAATCCGGCATTGGTTGTCCTTTTGAAACATACACTATTGTTGAAACCGGACCTTGTAATTCCCATTCTCCACTGACTGTACATTTTTTGCCGGTTTCAAGTATGATTTGTTTGTCTTTCACTGTTATCATTTTCTTGACTCTTTATACAATGAATCCCTAATGGTTCTCCAATGCTGCTTATCTTTTCGTGGCTCGTCGTCATCGCCGGTATCCAAATCCAAATTGTCCTCACCGGTTTCTCTGGAAAAAACTGTCGAAGCATCGTCGTCTGAAGATTGGTTTTCTGTGGATCTTAAAAAATCTTTCATATGCAGGTTTTCCGGATTTTCGGTGTCTGCACCGGCGTCAATTCTTTCACAAGATTGAAGAGCCAGTATGGTTAATAAACTTAAAATTGAGATATACTTTTTCATAAGGTTCTGATTTTTTTAAAGTGTTATCCCGGCCGGTTGATTTAGAATTCTGGTTCGAAATTATAATGATATCGACTCTGAAAAAAGCATCGGATGGATCAATGGATCATTATGAAGGGAATAATTGGTACGTTATTCCTTCAAAATGTGAGTTTTAAGTATTGCTTTTCAGTGAGTTGCGTAAATTAATCGTTTTTAGACTTTATCGTCCTTCTACGACATTGTATTTTACTTAAATTTGGATTAACCATACTCACATGCAAAATCAAAAAAGGCTAATAACGCTTATATTACTTTTGGCAGTCAATATTTTTTATTGCCAGAAAAAAGAGTATACCTACAAAGAATTATCAACCCTTTTCAATTCCTATTCTGAAAATGACGAGAGGGCGATGGTTTATGTGAATTTGTATATTGATAAGGCCAGAAAAGAACAAAATTTAAAAAAGCTGATTGCCGGATATGAGGAGGCTATTTATTTCACCGGGAAGCCCGAGAAAAAGTTGCAGTTGGGTGACAGTATAATTATCATTGCGAAGAAATCGGGTAATTCAGATCAGATTTCACGTGCTTACCTTGGAAAAGGAATAATTTATTACTACAATATCAGAAATTTCAGGAAGGCTCTCGAAGAATATTTGAAAGCATTTCAGTATTCAAAAAATTCGGATGATGCCTATTTGAAGAATAAAATCGTGTATCATCTTGGAATCGTCAAATCATATCTCGGATATTATGAGGAAGCTGCGGCTCATTTTAAACAGACTGCTTTCTATTTCGAAGAAATAATGAATCAAAAGGATATTCACGAGATTATCAGACAAAACAATGAATCCGGCTATCTGAACAGTATTTACAGGCTGAGCAAATGCTATTACGATTTGGAAATGCATTCTAAAGAAGATTCCTTGATTAATATAGGACTTCAAAGGATTGGAGAAAATAATCTTCAAACAATTGAGTATGCTTATTTTCTAAAGGCTAAGGGACGCCAGATGATTCGAAATGGGGATATTGAAAATGCCTTCAAAAGTTTAAGATCTGCAGAGGATATTCTAAAGCACAATCAGGATTACGCCTCGTTGGCAACCGTCAATTATTATCTGGGAAAATTATATTGGAATACAGGAAACAAAGACCGGTCAGTGTTTTATTTTAAGAAAATAGATTCTCTTGTCAGGAAGTTTAATTTCATAACTCCTGAAACAAGATCGAGCTACGAGTATCTTATAAATTACGCAAAAAATCAAAATAATGATAATATGCTGTTGTATTACTCCCATCAATTGGTGAAAGCCGATTCTGTAATGATCAGTGACTTTCCAAAGCTGTCCTCCAAAATCAGGAATGAATATGATTCAGACCATTTTGCGGGAGAAAAGAAGATATTGGTGAAGGATAAGAAAATTATCAGTATTGTCTACTTTTTATCCATTGCGGTCGGCGGGCTGCTTTTGATTTATCTTTATTTTGATCATCGCAGGAAAGAGAAAGAACTGACTGTACAGTACAATCTTTTGTTGGAACGGTTTGAATTAGGAAATCAGGATTCGAAATTCAAAGATATAGTAACGTATGATCAAAAGACACCTCAGATTGTAGTAAGAGAGCCGAATGAAACATATGTTGGGAAGGAACAATATTCTGCCGAAATTATCGAAGAGATCAAAACCAAACTGAAAATTTTTGTAGACAAAAAACAATTTTTAAATAAAAATCTAAAACTTCCTGATGTTGCAATACTATTGGGCACCAACCGTACGACACTATCTTATATTTTAAATGATCATATGAATGTTTCATTTCCTGATTATATAAAATTGTTGAGAATTAACTATATCACCAATCTGATGCTTACAGACAAAAAGTATCTTAATTATAAAATTGAAAGTCTTGCAGAAATGTGCGGTATGTCGAACAGGCAGGTTTTTAGAGTGCATTTTCGACAGATCAATGGAATGAACCCGACAGATTTTATACGGAAACGTTTTGAGGAGTTGAATCAGCCAAAGGTTTAAATTTTTACACGAATTTTATGGCCATAAAAAATTATAATTATGACCGGAATTAATTTTAAGAGAAAAATTGATGAACTATGGAAAAACCTCAGCAACGACATTGACACAGTACTCCGAAACAAAAGCGAAGTGCTTTCCTATGCCGAAGAAATTTTGATGCTTACTGACAGTGCTATAAGAAAACTGAAAATATATGTCCGGGAATATCAGTTCAAAGACTGGAGTGAAGAAATTGAATTTTTTAAGGTTACAAAGCCGAAATTTGTTTCTGTTTATATTTATTATTCAAAACTGCTTGCGATCGAAAGCGCAAAACCGTATGCAGATCCTTTGGTTTTAAAGAACTATTACGAGACGGAGAGAGCAAATCTCATTTATTTTTACCAGGAGCATAAAGATTTTATCAGCTACTACAAGCGTAAAGCAACTTATCTTGACAAGAAATATTTTGTGAAGTTCAAATTCGATTTTAAATTAAAATTAAGTCCCGAACTTTACAGCTACGACGAGTCATTTTCAACTTCCCATGATCATACCGTTTCGCAAATACTGGCGAATGACCGTTTGGATTTATATCTTACCACCAAAATAAACTCCGATCATGTAGTCGATCATTTGGTTTTTCAACACAGCCCGTTGGAGTGGACAGCTCCGAAAGTGGCACTGATTGAACTACTGTACGCTCTCTATTTGACAAAATGCTTCGATGCGGGAAAAGCAGAGCCTTCAGATATTTTTCGATGGGCTGAGACTGCTTTAAATATCAATTTAGGCAATTATCACAAAACATTAAATGAAATCAAGTTGCGAAAGACAGATCGAACTAAATTTCTGAAACTAATTCAACAGAATTTGGAGCAATATCTTGATTATTCCGATGAATAGCCGATTAATTTACTGAGAATTAAACTTTTTGTATAGTAAACTGTTTCATTTGACTGTTTTTTAGACTTTGTTATAACTATTTCATTATCGTTAAATTTTTAGAATCGATCTACGCTGTTTAAATTCAATTGTTTTCCGGAATCTTTCGGTAGTTACGAAATACTACCGAAAGGGTAATTGAAATTTTTCTGAGCTTTGATGTGTTCAAAAAGATGGCTCAGTGCAGTTGGCTTAGCAAAAACGTAGAGCATTTTTAAGTGAAGAAAATTTAAACGGGTAGTTATGAAAAAAATAGATTTAAAAACTCCGATTTGGCAATTGACTATTGAGGAATTTTTGGAAGTTTCGAAGAACTTCAGTGCTGAAAAAAAATATGAATACGGGCTGAAAGGTCTGGCAAAAATTTTAGGCTGTTCAGTTTCAAAAGCTTCGGAAGTGAAATCATCCGGTATTCTGGATAAGGCTATAATTCAAAATGGAAATATCATTATTATTGACAAGGAAATGGCATTGCAGCTTTTTGGTAAAAACAAATAATATCGAGGCAAATGAACTCAATTAATCTTTTGAAGATAACTTTCTTCGTGCACCTGAGTAATATGTGCCTACGTAAACTTTCTCAACGTATAAAATGATACAGGGTGATTTTTAAAACGTTGACGTTATTTATCCTTAGTTGCAAAGTAGACGAGTTATTAGTATACTTTAAAAAATGCTTGATATGATTTATATACTGAATTAGTATTTCATGATCCCTCGTTACGTTTTTACGAGTATATTTTTTTGTAAGAAATTTATAGCAAGATGTGTCTTTGTATATACAAACTTTACAAGTTTGATATCAAGAGACGATCTTGCCTTTTTTGCAAAAAGGGGAAAAACTGCGGAACTTGTTTTTTTATTCGAAGAGAAAACCACGAGATTCTCTGCCGGAATCATTTTTTCCGAAAAGCTTACAATGAAAATACCTTTAGCAGTGGTTGAACTTCCTGAAGAAAGATCTTTTTCTTTTTGAATGCCATAGTTTTGAACACCGATTTTTATGGCCGTATTATTAGTAATTTCAGTAATTTCCTTTTGGACTCATAAAATTTTCTTACTATATTATATGCTAAAATTACATAGTAAGCTGGTGAAAAAATATTACGGAAATCATAGCGTCTTAATTTATAAGCTCATCTATATTAATAATAGCATCTGTGAAGATTTTCCATTGAATTTTTGAAAAGCCGACAATAGCTAGCAATGCAGTAAAAGTATTTTTGATTTTGTTTATAAAACCTGTATCAAAGTTTGGAGTTTCATTTCTTCCGTAAACTGCAACCGTTATTTTTTTGTTTTCTCTAATGACTATAAATGTTGATGAAGAATGTCTGCTGTAGAAATGCTCTATATACTCCTGTTTAATACCAGGATCATGAGAAGGCCGAAAAACAATAAGTGATCGTTGGACATCAACAGTATTATCATTGATAATATCTTGTATTGTGACCCAAAAATAGGAACTACCAGGATAAGCGGTAATATGTATTCTTACAAAATCACCTTTTTCAGGTTTACGAAAGACAGGCTCTTTGTTGCAATTGAAGAGTTTGAAATTTGCAAATGTATGATGACAGTACGTCGCCCAATCGTTGATATTGAAAAATTTGTTTCTTACCGATTCAAATACCTGTGAGGCAACGCCGTTGCTCTCAAAGCATTTCAAACTTTCAGTATTGTGGAATGCTCCTTTTCTCTGCGCGGGAACTCCTGAAATCTTTTTAGCTTTTAGACAGATAAACAATTGTAACTAAATAAAAATACCAAAATAAAGATGTATTCTTATTATTGTTTATGATTTTAGTCAGATATCCTAGCATTTGTTCCTAATCTTTCCACTGCTTTATCTACTTAGTCCCGTGAAAATCACACGGCCGCCTTCCTTAATGAATTGCCGGGCTGTGGCAAGCTCATACCTTTTCTTCCGCCTGTAATGATTGCTAATTTGTTTTAAATCTTTGCATCGTTTTAGTTTTCAATTCTAATTCAAGATTGGAATTTGTAATGAGGTAGAAAATGTGAAACTTGCTGTATTTTCGAAAATATCTTTATACTTTCTTAAATGACAATTGCGGTTTTATTTTTGACAAACATCAGTGGCATCTACTGAAGTCATGTCTTTTCTGCAGACAATGTTGCTGGCTTTATGATGGACGATCAAGACAAAATTCGAAGAATTATCAAACATTTTATTGTTATGCGCTAAGTCATAATTTTCTAGTGATGACAGTTTTAACTTTGAGTACACCAAAGAAATAAAATATATGAAATCGATTATCACATCAGTACTTGTTTTAGTGTTTGCAATCAGCAGTTGCAAAAAAAATTCATCGACAGACACTTCAAACAATGAAGATTCGGCATCTGCCTATGACAATAACAGTATGCCGACAAACAACTCATCATCAATGTCAACAGACAGTTTGAGTACAGCATCTCAGAATGCGGCTATACCAAATCCGTCCAGAATAGATTCATCACAAAACTCTCGAAACAGCGCATCACAAAATAATCAAAACGGCTCCACACCGGAGAATCAGAGCGGTTCATCACAACATAACTCTCAAGGTGATTCGCCAGCGGGAACAAGAAGGTAAAAGAAATCCCATCAGTATGTTTTCGCCATGAAGGTATATAAGTTAGAACTGTATTGAGCTGCTATTATGACAGTTGACAATTTTATGCTTATAAATACTTCTAAAAAGTTTTCCATTAACTACCATTGATTATGATTACAAGTGAAATCAGAATTATGCGGGGTCCAAACATGTGGTCACGCACTCACCACCGTCTAATTGTCATTAAATATGATCCTTTTACAATTTCGGAAACATACTCTGAAAAACAGCAGTTGATCACAGATTATTTCCGTTCAAATTATCAATTTGAATCTTTCTATGATGAGTTTGGGCTTTGTATACTAAGCTATATTTTACAACTGGCTTCGAAATTACAAGGGCCATCTATTTATTATAATATCGTTTCATCATCACCGGGGATATTTTATGGAGTAATAGAATATGAGGTTGAGGAGGCCGGTCTGGAATCACTGAAACTGGCTTCAGAAATTATGCAGTCAATCTCTGAGAATGAAATTCCTGCAACATTCAATGAAGCTCAGCAACAAGTCATGACTGTTCACTGTAAGTACAGCGATGGACCCACAACTTCTATGATCATTGAGGCTGCCAGAAAACGGAATATACCTGTAAATAAAGGACCTGCAGGATTTACTATTTTGGGGTGTGGGAAAAAGCAGAAAAGGATCAGCGCTGCCATTTCTCATTACACATCCTGTATTTCCGTAGATATTGCCTGTGATAAAGATTACACAAAGAAGTTTTTAAAAAGTGCCTATTTACCGGTACCTGATGGAAGATTGGCGAAGGATGAAAGTGAACTTTCACTGATTGCGGAAGATTTAGGATATCCCTTGGTCACGAAACCCTTTAATGGTAATCAAGGAAAAAACGTGACTTGTGGTATTAAAAGCTTTGAAGAGCTTCTCATTGGATTTAGGTCTGCGGCAGAAATTTCAAAATCTGTGATTGTTGAAAAAGAAATTATAGGCGCCGATTACCGAATGTTGGTGATCGGAAATAAATTTATTGCAGCCTCATTACGGCAGCCTGCTTCTGTAGTCGGAGACGGTTTTTCAACCGTTTCAGAGCTGGTAGAAACCGAAAATAGCAGTCCTCTGCGAGGTGATGGTCATGAAAATGTCCTGACTAAAATCAATCTTGATTCTGTTACAGAACTGCATCTTCAAAAACAAGGACTGCAATTGCATTCTGTTCCTGCAAAAGGGCAGCAGATATTTGTAAGGTCTACAGCCAATTTAAGCACAGGCGGTACTGCGGAAGATGTCACAGACATCGTACATCCATCCAATATATTATTGTCAGAAAGAGTATCAAAAGTTATTGGTCTCGATATTTGCGGAATCGATATTATAAGCCCGGATCTTACTAAGCCTCTTTTAGAAAATGGCGGTGCGATTATAGAGGTGAATGCTGCTCCGGGATTAAGAATGCATAAGTATCCTACAAAAGGAAAACCACGTGAAGTCGGTGACGCAATAGTAGATTTAATGTTCACGCAAGGAGATGAGGGCAGAATTCCTATTGTTGCAATTACCGGGACAAACGGTAAAACAACCACGACCAGACTGATGGCACACGTCGCATCATTTGCAGGATATACTGTGGGGTTTAGCTCGACTGACGGTATTTATGTTGGAGGGGATAGAATTAAAACAGGTGATTGTTCCGGTCCACAAAGTGCGCATACAATATTACAGGATGCAACCGTTGATTTTGCGGTGCTAGAATGCGCCCGAGGCGGGATTATCAGATCAGGTCTCGGATTCGACCAGTGCGATATTGCTATTGTTACCAATGTTGCAGCTGATCATTTGGGATTAAAGGATATTTATACGGTAGAGGATCTTGCCAACGTAAAAGCAGTGGTTCCTTGTGCGGTAAAGAAAGATGGCTGGGCTATTTTGAATGCAGCAGACGAGCTTGTATATGGAATGAAAGACAAAGTGAGTTGCAATGTTGCTCTGTTTTGTTCTGATGAAAACAATACTCGCCTTCAGGAACATTTAAGGAATGGCGGATGTGCAATATATGCCGATCGTCGACATGATATATTCCTTTACAATGGTGCTAGTAAAATTTTCGTCTTTAACCTAACAGAAGCACCCATTACCCGTGATGGAAAAGCAGAATTTATGATTGAGAATTTACTGCCGGTAATTTTAGCCGCCTATTTTTCAGGAATTCATACTGAACAAATCACGCTTGCATTAAAGAGTTTTATTCCTGATGCAGAACAAACACCCGGGAGAATCAATGAATTCGAAATCAATGGCTTAAATGTCATCGTAGACTATGCTCACAATCCTCACGGCCTGAAAGCGCTTGCAGGATATCTTAAGCATATTTCGGAAAAAAAAACCGGGATTATTACGGTACCGGGTGACCGTCGTGATAATGATATTATAGAATTTGGTGAGATTGCTGCATCAATGTATGACGATATTATTATTAGGTTTGACCGTGATACTAGAGGCAGAAGTGAAGAATCCATTATCGAACTTTTAGCACTGGGAATTCAGAATGTAAAACCTGACTTAGAATATAAGGTTATTGCAGATACCCAATCGGCTATTCACTTTGCTATTGATACTGCAGAAACGGGAAGCTATGTTGTTATTTGCGCAGACGATGCCATCGAGACACTCAAGATTACCAGAAAAGTTGCGCAGCTATATCTAGATTAAACTTCGATTGCGATTATAATGAAAGTCTGTTTACATTTAATAATTGATATTTTTTAAAATAATGAGCGTAAGATTGTTTTATGAGCATAAATGGTGATTACTGAAAAATATGGCAGAAAAAATTAAAGTTGCAGTGGTAGGAGCTGGAATATCGGGGCTATATATAACTCATCTCCTACAAAAAAAAGGATATGATGTTACGGTATTTGAAGCAATGCCCACTATAGGCGGTCGATTGAAAGAAGGCTATATAAGGGACTTCAAGGTAGATCTCGGAGGGCAATGGATGCATAAAACCACATCAAATGGCAACCCACTGTCGGAACTGATAAGAGTTTCTGGTGAAGAATATTTTTTAGATACAAAAGAAAGTCAGATAGTAGGTATGGAAGGCGGAAATATTTACCATCAGCCCCACATCATTAAAGAATTTTTTAAATACCTACGTAATACACTGCTCGAGAAAGATCTACCATTAGCCGATACGATAAATGCTTTCTCTTCAAGTAGTTTTCTTAAAAGCTATATGGAGGCTTTGCTGGTAGATCTTGGCTCATGTAGTAGTGATTTCTCGACATTAAAGTTTATAGAACTACTGCAATCTGATATGCTGTATGGTTATATGTTGAAAAACAGGACAATGACAAATTTTCTACTTTCAAAATTTTCACTTATCCAAAATCAAAAAGTACTGCTTTCTTCTCCTGTACAAGAAATAATCTATACCCCAGGTCATGTAGACATTATCTGTAATAAAGAACGCTTTAAATTCCATAAAGCAATCATCAGTGTTCCGATTTCACAACTTCAGCAGGACAAAATAATTTTTTCACCGCGCTTACCAGACGAGAAAATAGCGGCATTTAAAAAAATTGGGATGGGAAAAGGCTTAAAAATTTTTATGCTATTTAAAGAAAGCTTGATTGGTAATTTCTCTTTTAAACATCAATACGCTCCATACTATATTGAGCAGAAAATGGGGAACTTTTATGTAATTATAACTATTTTGATGGGATGCTTTGCAGATAATTACTACAAAGATAAAAGTAATTATCTAGAAGGAATCTTAAAGGAGCTCTCCGAAATAAGCGGGAAAAATGCCGAAGCAATTGTTGAAGATACCCTTGTTCAAGATTGGAGTTCCGAGCCTTATATTGAAGGTACTTATAGTTACCCGCTTGTCGGAATCGGCAATGCACGAAAAATTGCAGCAAGTCCTATCGATCATACATTGTTTTTTATCGGTGAGGCGATGAATACAGAACTTGCCCACGGTTATATCCATGGAGCTATGGATACAGCTTTGAAAACAAGCGAAATGTTTTAATGACTGTATAATATTTTTGTTTACTTATAACTAAACTATGAGAGAAAACGTCTTGATTAAAATTGTATATGTTTATTTAACGAAAGCGAAACATTTTCACAGTCTTCGGGGCAATAGCAATGCTATCAAAAACTTCAATGAAAATATTTTCATTGAAGTTTTTGATATATGATTTGTCTCATATACTACCCTCATTTTTTTGGTATAATTTTGAAATTACAGCATGATTTGTTGTGGAGATTACCGTTTAATATTTAAAAATAGATTGATTTTATGATTCCAAAAGGAAAATTATTAATTGTTGGTGGGCATGAAGACAGAGCCGATAACAAAGTTGAAATGAAGGAGGACAATCATGAGTTTTCACCCAATGAAATTCTTAAACTTCTCGCAGAATCCAAAGATGACAGAATAGAAGTGATTACAGCAGCGAGCTCGGAACCTGAGAGTATGCGCGACACCTATCAAAAAACATTTGAGGAGATAGGGTATACTAATTTTGGTTTCTTACATGTTATTGATGACAGTACACCACTTGATGTGTATTTAGACAGAATATCTAATTCAAAAACGGTATTCTTTACAGGCGGTGATCAAAGCCGGATTTGTGAACATCTGAAGAATTGTGACATTCAAAACTTACTTAGGGAGAAATATCAGAATGAGAGTGGCTTCATCCTTGCCGGCACCAGCGCAGGAGCAATGTGCATGCCAGAGATTATTATCAGTGACGCAGAAAATGGAGAGGCAATACTGGCAGATGACATAGAGCTGAATTCAGGACTAGGCATTCTTAACAATCTTGTTGTTGATACTCATTTTGTACATCGCGGAAGATTTGGAAGACTTGCCCATGCGATTTTACTTCATCAGGATCTTCATGGCATCGGTCTGGGAGAAGATACAGCCTTACTAGTAAAGGACGGCTGCAAAGCAGTATGCAAAGGATCAGGTATGGTGATTGTGATCAGTGCCAAGAATATTGGCCAAACCAACATAGGCACTGCTGAAAAAGGATGTCCGATATATGTCGAAAATCTCACAGTTCACCTCTTAGCGGAAAACTGCATTATAGACCTCAATACGGGGCAAATGGAAGGCGCGAATATTGGCAGCTAGGATTAATTTTAAAGATGGTGCTATATTTTTAAGGAACTTATACATATTACATCATTCACATGCCTAGTAGCGACAGGGTAAAACCCGGTAGAATTTGTTCTAAGTATAATGCTGAAATGCAAGTAATATCAGATGTTTTGCTGAATAAAAAAATAAACGTAAAAGTAAAAGTATTTGTCAAAGGGATAAAGAGAAATAATATATTTACGTTTAATTTGTAAAGGACTAATATCAAATTGTTTAAAATGCTCATAAAGTTAATTATGGGCATTTTTTACGTCAATAGATATAAAAGCATATCAGAATCAAACAATGCGATTTAGCTTTAGTAAAATTTGAGATTGTGATTTTTTTCGGCAAATTGAACTTGCGCTAATCATATTTATTGCAAACATAGTTTTGATAATGACTTACATCATAAAATGTAAAGGTTATGACTATATATCTTTGAAACACACCACAAAATATAAAAATTATGAAACTATTCGCACTACTAGCCCTGTTTGGGTGCTTGATCATTACAAGTTGTGAACAGAAGCAACAACCACAACCGACAAATGTCGACTCGTTCAATACCGGAGATAGCATGGTTTCAGGCAATGCTGAAATAAGTCCTGATTCCGGCGATGAAACTCTTCCTATGGATAGTACAGCTTACGATGTAGATTCTATTAAAAACAGTAAGTAATCATTGTACTGCTTTCATTTCAGGAGCTACCTCAAATTTTGCAGGTAGATGATGTTTAATGGCAATAATTTATAACTAATCCATTATTTATTATGGCAGAACCCTCTTTATTTAATCAAACCGGTATCCAGATAACATTATTGCTCATGTTGATGATCATCATCGCAGGTTTAATAATTGTTGTTATTAAATTTCTGTCTTTATATTCCAATATATTAAGGAAAAAAGAAGAGCGTGAAATGCAAAAAAAACTTCATTCCTTATCTCCCGAAGAATTGGCAGATTATGAAAACAGGCAACATGAAATTAAAGAAGATCCCAATACTATTCTATCCGGTAATGTTCCTGCGGTAGATAGTAAGGGAGTAATTCGGAATATTAATATTGTTGAAGAATTCCGGTTTTTTCCGGAAAAGAGAAGAACTTCGTCTTTCTTAAATTATGTTTCTCCACAACTTACACGTCTGATATTGTACTTTTTGGGAACAGCGATCTTTTGGCTTATCATCGGAACTACGTTTGGGCTTTACGCAGGTATTAAATATGTTGCGCCAGATGTGGAGCATACGAGTTGGCTGAGTTTCGGAAGATTAAGACCTGCCCATACAAATGCTGTTTTTTGGGGATGGGCATCTCTGGCAATGGTAGGCTTATCCTATTACGTTGTCACCCGTGTCAGTAATGTTGAAAATTATAATTTCAGACAAGGATACATTTCTTTAATATTAATAAATGCAGCGGTTTTAGCCGGAACAATTTCTCTGTTGTCTGGTGTGAACAACGGTGGCGGCGAATATCGGGAATACATTTGGCCTATAATGATTACGTTCGGTGTCGGTGTAGCCATATCAGCTAACAATTTATTTAAACCGGTAGCCAAAAGGATTGTTAAAGAAATATACATATCCAACTGGTACATTATATCTGGATTTATGTTTATAGTCATCGTTATTATTGTCGGCTATGTTCCCCTGTGGCAGGACGGAGTAGGTGAGACCATTACACAAGGATATTATATGCATCAGGCAATCGGGATGTGGTTTATGATGATCAACCTCGGCTTAATGTATTACTTTTTACCTCAGCAGCTTAATAAACCTATTTACTCTTACAGCCTCGGGGTTTTGGCATTTTGGACACATACATTATTTTACACCTTAATTGGAACCCACCATTTTATATTTAGTGCTATTCCTTGGAGATTACAGACAACGGCAATTATTGCAAGTGCCGGAATGTTGATTCCTGTTGCAGCGGGAACAACAAATTTTCTGCTGACATTTAACGGAGCATGGTATCAATTAAAGACAAGTTATACTCTGCCATTTTATTTTATGTCCATCATCTTCTATTTTACCGGGTCATTGCAGGGAACTGTTGAAGCATTTAGGTATACTAACCTTTTATGGCATTTTACAGATTTTACAGTTTCGCATTCTCATCTTACAATGTACGGTATCATCACTTTTATGCTCTGGGCATTTTGTTACACTTTGATCCCTAGACTTACAGGAAAAGAACCTCCAAAGCTTTTGGTAGGAATACATTTTTGGCTTGCATTAATAGGGTTGATGTTTTATGTAATTGCTTTAATGATCGGAGGAACAGAGACAGGACAGATGTGGATGAAGAAGAAACCTTTTATCGATGGGGTTATCAATATGTTTCCGTATTGGTTGTGGAGAGCAATCGGAGGAACAATGATGTGGATTTCTCATCTTATTTTTGCTTATAATTTTTACAGAATGCTCAAACCAACTGAGATGACTAATATTCCAACTACTCCCGCTGAAATTCTGTCCGCTAAAAGACAGACTGGTAATACTGAGTTTAATCCTTAAAAAAATTACATGATACTTTTTAACGACCATAGAATTCTTTTTGGCTCTGCCTTGTTACTGTTTGTTTGTTTGACGCTGTATATTGCGGTTATTCCTGCGCTGGATAATCAGAGAATCAATAGACCGTTGCCCAGACAGGCAAGGATGCTGACCGATGAAGAAAGAGCGGGTAAATTGGTATATATTGATAATGGCTGTGTTGCCTGCCATACACAACAAGTGAGGAATGTGGAAATGGACAATGTTTTTGGAAAAAGACCGAGCATTCCCGCAGATTTTGCAGTAAACAGAAGAACTGATTTTTGGAGAAATACGGCTAACCTGATGGGTACACAACGAGCCGGCCCTGATCTTACCAGTGTAGGAGAGCGCCAACCTAGTGCTGAATGGCATTTGATTCATTTATTCCAACCTAGAGCAGCAATTGAAGCTTCTATTATGCCATCGTATGAATTTCTTTTCATTGAAAGAGATTATCTTCAGCCGGGAGACGTAGAAGTAAAAGTACCTGAAAAGTTTATTAAGCACAAAGGGAAAAAAATTGTAGCAAGCAGAAAAGCTCTTCAGTTGGTGGCTTATTTAAAATCTTTAAAGCAAACAGATTATACCGATAAAACGATTGTTCCGGCATTTCTTTATAAACAGAAGAAAGAAAAAAACGATGATCAGGGCGGTGAGCAACTACCCGACGGTGCAGAACTTTTCACAGCCAATTGTGCTTCATGTCATCAGGCGAACGGTGAAGGGGTTCCCGGAGCCTTTCCTGCATTAAAAGGAAGCCCGGTTGTCAGTGGCGGAGATTTGGAACTGTATGTTACTATTATTATGAAAGGTTACGATCCCAGACCGGAATTTGCTACGATGCCACCTGTAGGATCCAATGCTAATTTTACTGCAGAAGATGTTACTGCAGTCATCAATCACGAAAGAACAAACTGGGGTAACAATGCTAAAAAAGTAACCTTGGAGGAGATCAAAATAATCATGGATAAAATTAAATAATATGAAAAATTGTGTAAAATTTATATTCACAATAACTGCGGTATTTATCTCAACATATACTTTGGCTTGTGATGCCTGCAGTCTGAAACAACCTGAGGTTACAAAAGACCTAACGCATGGACTTGGACCTGAGAGCGACTGGGATTGGTTTATCGTCGGAATTGTTATATCGATTACAATTATCGCTTTTATATTTTCGATCATGTATTTGATACGTCCTGGTGAAAAAGAAAAGAATCATATTAAATATTCGATATTACAATAAAATAAAAAGCATGACTAAAGACCGCAGCAAAGTTTATCTCTTTATCGACGATGATCTGGTTCCTATTGCGGAACTTGATACTCCGATCGTATTTGACCTTGATACAAAAAAGCTGACAGATGGGGAACATATTCTTAAAATCGTAAGTCATTCCCCAACGGGAAGGGAAGGGGTAAGGAAAATCAATTTTACAGTTGCTAACGGACCAGCGATCAGAATTGAAGGTTTGAAAAATAAAGATGTGGTAGATGGTACTCTTTCACTGATGATTAATGCTTATGACAAGGGGAATCAAAAGAGTTTCCTAATTAACGGAAGTGAGACTCCTCAAACAATTCCTTTTTGGATATGGATTATTGTAATTGTATTTATTGGTTGGGCAGTATACTATGAAATAACAAGTGCTAATATTCAGTAAAAAAACTATGGTTATAGAAGAACATTATTTACTTTCTGCAGGAGCTGAAATTATAGAATATAGGCCTCAGGAATTTATTTTCTATGAAGGAAATTTATCTTCGTATTACTACCAGATAATTGAAGGACAGATTAAACTCAATAATATTACTGAAGACGGTAAGGAGTTTATTCATAACATTCTCTCTGAAGGGCAGTGTTTTGGGGACATGGTATTGTTCCTTAAACAACCATATCCAATGAATGCAGTTGCGCTTACTGCATGTAAGATAATGAGAGTCTGTAAACAAAATTTCTTCGCAATGCTTGATGTTTATCCGAAACTATATCAAAATCTATGTCTTGCAATGTCACACAGAGTTTGTTGTACTCTTACCATGCTCCATCAATATCCCGCAGTAAACCCTTCAAAAGATTGCTGAAATGAACCTTATCTAAAATTCGCATTTTGGAAGATGTCGTTTACAGATTAATCCGTCTGCAAAATAGAGCTGCTAAAACTTACAATAAATAGCAATAAGATATTACGGGCTAAAAACCCTTTGTGCTGTATTAATATTGAAATATATGCAAAAAGTTAAAATTTTTCCTCTTATCCAGGCGGCTTATTTTTTTGTCACCGCTGTATGGCCACTTATAGATATAACGAGCTTTTTAGCAGTTACCGGATATAAAAGGGAAGTATGGCTTGTTAAAACTGTTGGTGTATTGCTATTGCCTTACTGTCTGATTTTACTTCATCTTGCATTCAGCGACAAAAAGAATTTTATCATGGCAATTGCAATCATTCTTTGCTGTCTCTCTTTAGCGATTGTTGAAATCTACTATTACTTTAAAGGCGTAATCAAATGGGTCTATTGTATCGACGGAGGACTGCAGTTAGTATTTATGAGCTATTGGATATTACATATCATTTTGAAAAAACGCTCCTATTCTTCTATAGAGTAATAAGGTATATCATATTGTAACAATCTTCCGATTTGGAAAGTAAGTATCTCAGTTATACTTGAAAATGAATAGGCATCCATAATAATAAAATTTTGGACATTATTTAAAAACTTTATGACTATAGTCATAAGTGTTTGATTTTTAGAGGTTTAAATACCACGACAATAGTAGTTGGCATAAAGTTAGCAGATTTTAAGTCTAACACCAAAAAATAAAAAATATGTTTTACCATTCACAAAATCTTATTAATCCAATTGTGCTTGATGAACCGGATCCATCTGCGGCTAATGCCTTGCAGGAAGGATTAGGTGGTCAGTTCGGCGAAATGCGTACCATGATGCAGTATCTTTTCCAGAGTTTTAACTTCCGGGGCAACGCTACGCCCTACATGGATCTAATTCAGGGAGTAGGTATTGAGGAGATTTCTCACGTAGAGCTAATCACCAAAACTATTTCTCAGTTATTAGATGGGTCTCCAAGATATCAGGGAGACAAATATGAAGCACCCAGTAAAGACGGAGGTGTAGCATTGGATATGGCTAAAGAACAACAAAATCCACATCATTACATCATAGGTGCCCAAGCTGCGCTACCAGTTGATGCTGCCGGGAATCCATGGAGTGGAAGCTATGTACACAATCATGGGAATTTAGTTCTCGATCTGATGGACAATTTAGTGCTAGAGGCTACCGGGAGGATTCAAAAATGCAGAATCTACCAGATGAGCAGTAACAAGACCTTACGCGCAACTGTCGCATTTCTTATCGTTCGGGATGAGGCTCATCAGGCAGCTTTCGCAAAAGCTCTGGAAACTTTGGGAGTAGATTGGAGCAAGGCTTTACCTGTACCAAAATTTGATTCTTCACAGTTTCCTGAAGTAAAAAGACTAATGGACTTAGGTCTGCATCGAGAACAATACACGTTCCGTATGGATGGGTCACTAATGGAACAGATTTTCAGCGGACCATCGCCATTTAATGATGGAACACAACTGACAACACTTAAAGAACCTCGTGAATCGTTTCCAAGCCCACAAGCGCCTGAACGACCAGAAGAATTTGCTCCGGGTCTTGATGAAGAATTGCAGGCATTGGCAGATGCTTTCACTGAATTTAAAGAATCAGGAGGGAATATTAAAAATAATGTTTTTATTAGGGGAGATGAAAAAAATGATTCTTTGTGATATTTGATTTTTAAAGGTCTGTAAAGTAATTCTTTACGGGCCTTTTTTTAAGTTATCACCAAATTATAAAAAGTAGCTTAGTCACTAACCAAGATAGTATGGCATTAAGAAAACTCGGAGAATAGAGGAATCTACATATACTGATCGCAAAAGTTGTCACCATTAATTCTCAGTACGAAGAATATAACAAAACAGAGGGTAAATAAAACATAAAAAAACGGTCGGATTCTCTTCCGACCGTGAGTAGATTAATCGTCGTTTTTCTTTTTTGACGATAGTACACTTACGGCGATGGCTGTCACCGTCGCTGCTACAGCCACTTTCAGCAGAAAATTCTTTTTATTGTACTTCCATTCGGCTCCCCAGCCGCGCTCGGCAAAGATGTTGGGCAGATAACCATTTTTTAAGTCGTCAATAATTCCTTCAACTGCGCCTATACGGTCTGCCAGCACAAGCGGAAGCCATCTGCCATAGCTGGACTCGCTGTAACGGAATGCCAATTTTCTGATGGCTCCGTTAACACCTTGCGGCGGAGATGCGGTGCCAAAAACAGCGGTTAAATTGGGCCGCTCAACGGACTTTAAAATTTCGACGTCTTCCGATTGCTGTTGTGGTCGTTCCCAAGCGTAGCCCTCATGTTCTTCGTTGGAGCGTTTTTTCATCGGATAAACGGGGTCGTTTTCAAGGTCGGCGTCTATTCCCCAACCTTTTATATGACTATAATCTGTCTGTTGGCTCTTTTTAAAATCAGAGGGTTTTGTTTCGTCTGTAAGCATGTCGTAATATTTTTAGTTAGAAACTTTTAATTAGTTGGCGGAATAAGCACTGTCTTTATGCAGCCGTCCAGCTTGCGCGAAAATATATGATAGGCATCGGCTACTTCTTCAAGTGGAACCCGGTGAGTGATGATTTGTTTTGGGTCAAGAATACCGTTTTTTATATGCTCAATAAGCTTAGGCAAGTTGCGTTTTACGGCTGCCTGATTGGCCCGGATCGTAATCCCCTTATTCACTACGTTTCCTATCGGCACTAATGCATCTGTAGGGCCATAAACACCCACAATAGAAACAATTCCGCCTTTCTTTACAGCATTAATCGCCCAGTGAAGTGCCGTGGTAGAACCACCCTGTAAAAGCAACTTCGTTCCCAGAATCGTATTCGTTAAATTCCCTTTTGCTTCGCACCCTACGGCATCTATACAGACATCTGCACCCAGAGAATCAGTTTGGGTTTTGATGAAGACCACAGGGTCTCCGATGCTGTTAAAATTATAAGCTTCACATTGCGCATATTTGGCTACAAAATCAAGCCGGTATTCCAGATGGTCGATCACGATCACTCTTCCTGCACCGAATAGCCACGCAGATTTCGCCGCCATAATACCGATTGGCCCGGCGCCGAAAATTACTACGGTATCGCCTTTCTGAATGCCGGCCATCTCTGCGGCCTGATAGCCGGTAGGTACCACATCGGTAAGCAGTACGGCATCGTCGGGATCCATCCAGTCAGGGATTACGGTTGGTCCTACATCTGCGTAAGGGACGCGGGCATATTCTGCCTGCCCGCCCTGAAAGCCGCCTGCCGTATGAGAGTAGCCAAAAATACCTCCTACTGCAGTGGCCATTGAATTGGATTCATGGCAGTTTCCGAAAAGTTCCTGTTTACAGAAGGCGCATTTTCCGCACGCAATATTAAATGGCACCATTACCTTATCGCCCACTTTCAGTTTTTGGACAGAGTAGCCAATTTCAACCACTTCTCCGATAAACTCGTGTCCAAACGTAGTGCCCACACGGGTATCGGGAACAAGGCCATGATAAAGATGCAGATCCGATCCGCAGATGCAGGATCTTAAAACCCGCACGATGGCGTCTTCGGGATGTTCTATTTGCGGCTCCGGCATATTGCGGTCTGCGCGTATGCGGAAAGGTCCGCGAAAATTCATTGCTAACATAGGTGTTTATTTTTATTGTATTGGAATTTTAAAGTAAGATAAATATGGTCATAAAGGCTGGCCATATTGATGGTTTTGACCGTTTGATTAAACGTAGTACTTTCGAGACTTTTTGACTTAGGACTACAATCTTATTTAATTAATAAAGGTTTTTCCAGACTTTAGAATAACCCTATTATTAAATAGTTATAAGCTGTTCACTAAACATGCTTAGTTCTGTGAATAGTATCAGTGGCTTTTCTTGAAAGCAAGACCGCTATCATCTCAAATGCTCCTAAAATGACGTGTGGCAGATAGATCCTGTCGCTGAAGCCGAAAAGCCAGGGTGATGCTAATAAAAGTAACCCTGCAATAAAATCGATTGTAAGATGAATTTTGTAGGGAAGAAGTCGGGCTAAACTGTATTCGTAGTTTGTAAAGAGACTGTATACTATTGTTGAAGCCCCCAAAATAACCGGAATTACCGTCACAGCAGTGTTATCGGCAAATCCTAACAGCCAGGGTGCTGCAATAAGTAGGATTCCTACAATATAATCTAAAACGGCGTGAATTTTTGATGAAATCATATCAAATATTTTTAATGGTGTGTAGCATGTTAAATTCAATTTCTGTACCACTGAAAGTTAAAATATTGTATAAATTATTGATTTTTAATACGTTGTAATTGTGTTTTGATAGAGAAAAAATATTGATAACCTTTTGTTTATGATTAAAGTCCTATGACATTTAAAAAAAAACATTACAGTTGTTAAGAAAAATGGCTACTAGTGAACCAACATATGTTTTCGGTTAAAAGAAACTGAGAGCTATGAATTTAGAATCAAACCAGAAAATTCCAATATTAACATCTGATAACGGTAATAATATTAGGGTAAATTCTTTTTAATAATCAAGTGTTTCAAGTCACTAAGTCATGCATACTGATACCATATTTAGCATTAGGAGGGCAATACAAGCTTGTATTTGGCCTCTGCTCCAATGGTTTTACCGTCGAGATAAAAATGAAGTCTTTCCCCTCAAGGATATCAAATAGTTGTAACTTTACACTATTCATCAGAAAAATGGCAGAAAACGAAAAGCATTATAAAAACTATAAAATAGCTGCTCCGACGGGCTATGAGGATATTTTTTCTCATTTCTACTTTGCTGAAAATACAACCGGTGAAACCATTACCAAGACATTACTCCCATCATATCAAACCATTCTCATCTTCAATTTCGGGACATCTGCTTCTCTTTATTCTATTCAAAACACCGAACTAAAGGTTGATAAATGCCTTGTCTTAGGACCGATAAAACAGGCTTTTACTTATTCGCTACCTGCAAATTCTGGGATTTTGGTTGCCAATTTTAAAGATGATGCATTTTACAACTTCTTTGGCAATGCTGCCGTTGCAGAACATCTGCCTGTCAATCCGGATGATTTATTAGACGAGAACTGTTTCACTTCTTTATGGGCGCAACTTAACAAAATAGAGGATATTAATGATAGAGTGGAGTATATTTTAGAATTCTCAAAACCATATCTGAAACAGAGAAATGTAATTGCAGAACAGTTAGCCAATTTTAAAGACACAAATTTAAATCCTATCAAATCTGTAGCTGACTTACAAAACCAGACTGAAAGAAATATCCAGCTCAATCATAAGAAACATTTGGGATACACCGCCAAAGAAATCAGCCGTTATCAAAGGTTCTTAAAAGCTGTTGAACTCATACAGAGTGTTGCTTCCTCTTCCAATAAAATGGATTGGTTCGATATCATTAATGAATGTGGCTTCTACGACCAAAGCCAGCTGATCCACGATTTTAAGCATTACATCAATCTTAGTCCTACAAAATATCTGAAGTTCCAACAGGACATTTGCAATCCAAAGGGTGAATAGCCACATTTCGTTTTCTTACAATTTTAGCAGACTTCGCTCATCTACTTTTGTTCTATCAAATTTAAACAATAGAACAATGAAACATTTAATTATTTATGCCCATCCAAATCCGGAGAGTTTAAACAGCTTTTTAAAACAGACAATAGCCGAACATCTATGGGACAACGGACACGAAGTCATTCTCAGGGATTTATATGAGCTCAATTTCAGCCCGGTTCTTTCCCTGGAAGATATGCAGGGGCAGCGAATGGGAAAAGTATCAGACGATGTAAAACAAGAACAGGAATTTATTTCCTGGGCAGACCACATTACCTTTATTTATCCGATCTGGTGGACGGGAATGCCAGCTATTATGAAGGGATTCATCGACCGCGTGTTTAGTTACGGTTTTGCCTACCGGTACGACCAAAGCATACAGAAAGGCTTACTTACAGGCAAACAGACAACCATCATTAATACGCACGGGAAATCAAAAGCAGAATATGAAAGCATCGGGATGGATAAAGCGCTCTCGCTGACATCAGACAAAGGTGTTTTCACGTATTGCGGACTTGAAATCAATCAGCATTTCTTCTTTGACAAGGCGGACAGGCCAGCACCGGAGAGCATAGAAAACTTGGCAAGCGAAATTGTATCCACCTATAAACCTGAATAATGATGAAATATCGAAGACTTAGAAATATAGGATTCGGAGTGGTTTCCTTCCTTTTGGTAATCTCATCAGCTATTTTTTTACTTGAATACTTCAGTAATTACAAAACATCAAAGACCATTCATCCGGATGCGCCTGTGATCACAAGAAAGAGTATTGTAATTAATGCCCCAATTGAAAAGGTCTGGAAAGTTTTCAGTGACGTTGATCATTGGGATTCCTGGCAAAAGGAAATTGTGACGCCTAAAATTAATGGTGCATTTAAACCCGGAACATCCTTCACCTGGAAAAGCAATGGCTTAAAGATAACTTCTACATTGCAGACCGTAGAACTTAAAAAAATTGTTGGCTGGTCGGGTCCTGCCTTTGGAGCATTTGCCATACACACCTGGTATTTTACTGAACATAATGGGCAAACAACCATCCGTGTGGAAGAAAGTATGGAAGGCTGGCTGGTCAGCTTATTGAAACATCAATTTCAATCCAGTCTTGATACGTCAATAGACTATTGGCTCAATTCATTAAAAATTGAAGCAGAAAAATAATTATTTAACAACAATTAAAATCACAAAAAAATGGAACAGACAACAAAAGTACCTTTCGACAAATCGGCTTACACTCCGGTATTATTTAAAAGCTATAAAGCAGCAAAAAAGATTCTAAAATATAGCTTGTATGCAATTATGCTATACTTTGCCTATGAAGGATTTATGGATTGGGAATAGAATTTGGGCACAAATAACTGCTAATAAGGAGGCAACAAATAAGGCTGAAGTTTAAACTTCAGCCTTATCGTAAATTTAAAAGTAGTTATCAGGCTTATTAATATAAGTATCCAATATAGATCCGATATTATTGTATATTTTTCAGAGAAAAGCAACAAATAACTCCATCTGAAAAAATAATCGGGAATTAACGGATAGCTGTCTTAATGGACAGCCTTTCTTCTTATATTACTTTCTGCTGGCATTTTATTTGTTTCTTTTCTTCAAAATCACATTATGGCAGACAATAAATCAAAAAAAGACCAGCGTGACCGCAGTCAGGTCAATGGTTCTGAAAATTATGAAATTCAATATTTCAAAGATAAACTGGGCGTAAGCTCACAGGCAGTAACCGGAGCAATCCGGGCAACGGGATCGAATGACCGCAAGACACTTGAAGCTTATTTAAAAGGTAAGCATAAATAATAATTTAAAAAGCCAGCAGCTAACAGCAGAAAGCTTTTTAATGATCTGATCTTTCTGGCATTGTCAGGGAGATTTTTTTTTGTTAAAGAAATTAATATGAGCTTATCAAACTATCAGAAAAAAAGATCTCAAGATAAAACACCTGAACCCTTCGGCGGTGTTCCGTCAGGAAAAGAATTGAGATTTGTCGTTCAGAAACACGATGCTTCACATTTGCATTATGATTTTCGTTTGGAAATGGATGGTGTCCTGAAGAGCTGGGCGGTACCGAAAGGCCCTTCGCTGGATCCGGATATCAAAAGGCTTGCGATGATGGTGGAAGACCATCCGTATGATTACAAAGATTTTGAAGGAATAATTCCTAAAGGCCAGTATGGTGGCGGAACGGTCATTGTCTGGGATGAAGGAACCTATGAAGCTGCAGACCCTATTGAGGGAGACCTGAAGAAGCAGGAGAAAAATCTGCTGCATCAGCTTTATTCAGGCAAACTGAAAATTAAGCTGAAAGGAAAAAAACTAAAAGGGGAATTTACCTTAGTGAAAGCCTACGGAAGAGGAGAGAACGGATGGCTATTGATGAAGCTGGAGGACCGGTATGCCACTACAGATGATATTACGCTAAAAGATAAATCGGTGATGTCCAAGAAGACCATTGCCCAGATGGAGAAATCTCCTGATCGTGTGTATGGTAAAAACATCATAAAGAAGGACAGTACAAAAAAAAGTGATCCATCAGTTTCCGAGGAAGCATCAGAAATTGTAAAATCGCAGCTTGAGGCGGATGTTCCTGATAAAAAGAGTTCAGCAAGGAAAGTCAATTCGATCATTAACAAGGCGCCTGCTGAGAAATTTTATGACCATGTCGAACCCATGTTGGCTACCTTGGTAGATGAACCTTTTGACAGCGATGAATGGCTTTATGAAATCAAATGGGACGGGTATCGAGCCGTAGCTTTTATGGATGGTAAAAACGTAGAGCTTAAATCAAGAAATAACAAAAGTTTTTCTGAAAAATTTTATCCCATACAGCAGGAGCTTGAGAAGATAAAGCTGAAAGCAATTATCGATGGGGAAGTGGTTGTACTGGGAAAAAAAGGATCAGCAGATTTCGGGTCTCTGCAAAACTGGCGGAGTGAGGCTGACGGAGATCTGGTCTATTATGTATTTGATATTCTCTGGTATGATGGTAAGGATCTAAAAGATCTTCCATTGACAGAGCGGAAGAGGGTTCTTGAACATATTCTTCCCGAAAATGATTCCATTCTTCTCAGTCAGGATTTTCACACTTCGGGAATCGAATTTCTGGAAGCTGCTAAAAAGATGGGTCTTGAAGGCATTATGGCAAAAAGAAAAGACAGCTTATACCATACGAAGAATCGAACGAAAGACTGGCTGAAAATTAAGTCAAACAAACGTCAGGAAGTGGTGATCGGTGGCTTTACGCTCAATGATGACTCCAGTAAATTATTCAGCAGCCTGCTCGTAGGAGTCTACGAAAATAAAAAGCTGATCTATACCGGAAAGGTAGGTACCGGTTTTAATGCAAAAATGCAGAAAGAAATGATGGCGCTTTTCGAGCCTTTGATTACGGATAAAGTTCCTTTTTCTGAAGAACCGGATGTCAACAAACCATCCCGATTCCGACCAAATCCTCCTCACGCGACGGTAACCTGGCTAAAGCCGGAACTGATCGGAGAGGTCAGCTATACTGAAATGACTACTGACGGAGTGATGAGGCATCCGTCATTTGAAGGAATGAGGTCTGATAAAAAATCTGCGGCAGTAATGCTGGAAAGAGAAAAGCAAACCAATGATATCGTAGAGCAAAATCAAGCTCTAGTAAAGCCAAGAAATAAGACCGCCAGAAAAACACTTCTTAATCCCACGGAAAGCACCCAAGTCAAAAAAATAAATAAGCATGAGCTGAAGTTCACCAATCTTAAAAAGGTATTTTGGCCCGATGACAACATAACAAAAAGGGATCTCATCAATTACTATTATCAGGTGGCGCCTTATATTCTGCCTTATCTTAAAGGACGCCCGCAAAGTATGAACAGGTTTCCAAACGGGATTGCTGAGGAAGGATTTTATTTTAAGGATATTACCGGCAAAGCTCCTGAATGGATTGAAAGATACCGATACTTTAGTGATACGGATAAGAAAGAAAAGCAGTATCTGGTGGGAAGTGATGAGGCTACTTTATTGTATATGGCTAACCTTGCATGCATAGAGATGAACCCATGGAACAGTACCATAAAGAAGCCTGAACATCCTACCTATTGCATTATCGATCTGGATCCTGATAAAAATACCTTTGATCAGGTTATTGAAACTGCATTGGTGACTAAACAGCTGTTGGAGGATATGGGCGTGCCGTGTTATTGCAAAACCAGTGGTTCAACAGGATTGCATATTTATATTCCGTTAGGCAATAAATATACTTATGAGCAGAGCAAGGAGTTTGCAAGGATTATCGTGAAAATGATACATAATGAGCTTCCAAAGATCACGACGATTGAAAGACAGATTGCAGACAGGAAAGGAAAGATGTATCTCGACTTTCTCCAAAACAGGCCTCATGCTACGATCGCATCGGTCTATTCGGTAAGACCTAAGCCAGGAGCCACTGTCTCAATGCCGCTTCACTGGGATGAGGTGAAAAAAGGGCTGAAAATGTCTGACTTTACTATTTTCAATGCCGTTGAACGTCTGGAAAGTGTGGGTGACATCTTCAAACCGGTACTGGGTAAAGGAATTGATATGATGAAAGTATTGTCTAAGCTCGAGAAAGAATAAGGAATTCCCGTATACAGCAAATGATTTAATACAATAAATTTAAGTATGACCGATTTAGAAAAATTAGATAAGATTATAGAATTTGCAGATCATGCGCACGGTGACCAGATGAGAAAGTACACTCCTGACCGGTACATCGTTCATCCTATAAGGGTCATGAGAACTTGTAGCCAGTATACCGACAGCCTTCCTGTTCTGGCGGCGGCGGTACTTCATGATGTGCTGGAGGACACCCCTTACACACAAAATGATCTGTTAGTATTTTTACGTAACTATATGAGTGAGGAAGAGCAGGATCTTACCGTGAAACTGGTAACAGAACTTACCGATGTATATATCAAAAAAGATTTTCCTGCTTTGAACCGTTTCCAAAGAAAGAAGAAGGAGCTCGATCGACTTAAAGCAATCAGTCCGGAAGCCCAGACCATCAAATATGCTGATATCATTGATAATGCTACTGAGATTTCGCAAAGCGACCCGGATTTTGCCGTCAGGTATTTGCAGGAATGCTATGATATCGCATCTGCATTAACAAAAGGAAACCCTGAGCTCCGAACGATTGCCCTGGAAGTTGTTACTGCAACAAAAAAATATAATTAACAACAATCTACCTTGCTTATGAAAACATACATTGGCTACCATTGTTCTTTAGAACGGTACACACCGGCAGAACATTTTGAAAATATTAAGCTGGCAGCATCTAATGGATTTCAAGGCATTATGTGTTCCGACCATTTCTACCCATGGAGTGTCCGCCAGGGAGCTTCCATTGCTTCATGGCCATGGCTTGGCGGTGCGATGAATACCGTCGATCTTCCTTTTGGTGTAGTCACATCACCTACAGAGCGCTGCCACCCGGTAGTTATTGCTCAATACATTTCCACATTAGCATCCATGTACCGGGATCGGTTGTGGATTGCTTTAGGAAGCGGTCAATTGCTGAATGAGCATATCACCAACAATCACTGGCCGGTAAAAAGTGAACGAAATGCAAGATTAAAAGAAGCTATCCATATTATCAGAGCATTACTCAGCGGGGAAACCGTTTCCTTTGAAGGGAAATATTTTCAGGTGTATGAGACAAAGCTATTTACCGTGCCCTCAGTTCAGCCAAAACTTATTGTGGCAGCACTGTCAAATGAATCTGCGTATGAGCTTGCAGCATGCAGTGACGGGATTATAACAGTTGTAAAGCCTGTTGAAGATCAGAAAGAATTCATCGATGCTTATCGGCAAGGCGGTGGTGATGAGAAACCCTTGTATTTGCAGGCCATTACGTCCTTTCATGAGGATCAGAAAAAAGCTGAATACGAGGCCTGGTATAACTGGAGGCATGCAGTTCTGGGCGGAAAGCTTCAGTCTGAGATCAGAACACCTTCTGATTTTGACAGCGCGGCAGAAAACATTACCATAGAACAGGTAAAGGAGATCATTCGTATTTCTTCGGACCCGCAGGACCATCTTGAATGGCTGCGTGAATACAGCAGTTGCGGGTTCTCCGAGATTTTCATTCAGGACGTTTCTGATGATCAGAGTTCAACCATCAGGATGTACGGTCAATTGCTGGACAAAGTTTATTAATAAATGTGACAAAAATCTAAAAACAGCTAGTTCTGTTTTTAGATTCATCAAAACCTGATTACTATTTTTAAAAATTCACTCTAATATCACCGGCTTTTTTTATTTTGATCATGACCTTGTCAAGATCATCTATAACTTTAAACCACTCGATATTCGTTCCACCTTTAAAGTATAAATTGGAAAAATTGACTGTTTAATTTTGGGGTCAAATTTACCGGAACAAAAGATATTTGGCTTAATTTTAGATATGGAAATTTAAACCAAATTTAATATTATTATGGCAAAGTCAACAGAGGTGAGGGTATAATGGAGGAAACAGAGGCTGGTTCTGTTCGTGATGCAGCCATCATTGCAGCGGCGCAGAAAGTTGAACATTATGAAATCGCTTCATCTGGAACTTTGGTTGCGTACTGCCAATTATTGCAAGAAGATGAAGCGATGAAAATTCTTCAGCAAACATTGGATAAAGAAAAGTCTTGTGATTCATTATTGACAGACCGGGCAATTTCTGAAATTAATCTTGAAGCTGCTGACACACAATAAAAGCCTAAGTTTTAAAAAAAGCAATCTTTTAAGGTTGCTTTTTTATTTTTGCTGAAAGCGTTTATGCGATTGATTAGAGTCAGAATTAAAGTTCTTAGGATCAACATTTGGGCAACTATCATGACATAATATCGTAGGTTTTAAACTTTCTGGTTGTACTCTCTTAGATTGGAATGGTAAATCAGCGCTTGTAGAACATTTCCACAGACATTCTAGTCTATAAAAATCCACATGTGATTTACCTTATAAAGTTTTTATGTTTTTCCAGTGTATGTTTGAAAATCATTTATTGATGATTGAATAGGCATTAATAAATTGGAACCAAAAGACAACAATTGTATATGAATCCAAAGGGAAAATTATTAATTATTGGCGGACACGAAGATCGGGCTGATAATGAAGTTGAAATAAGGGATAACAACCATGAATTTTCGCCAAATGAAATTCTCAAACTATTGGTAACCTCGAAAAAAGACCGAATTGAAGTTATTACTGCGGGGAGTTCAGAACCGGAAAGCATGCGTGATACTTACCAGAAAACATTTACTGAGATAGGCTATACAAATTTCGGCTTTTACATACGATTGATGAGTCGATGCCTCTTGACCTTTATTTGGAAAGAATATCAAAATCAAAAACAGTATTCTTTACAGGCGGTGATCAGAATAATATACGCAGACATCTGCAGAACTCAGCGATTCGCAGTTTACTTAAAGAAAAATATCAGAAAGACGAAAATTTTATCATTGCCGGCACCAGCGCGGGAGCGATGTACCTGCCTGAAATCATTATCTGCGATGCAGAGAACGGAGAGGCAATACTGGAAAATGATATAAAACTCGATTCCGGGCTGGGCCTGATTAGTAATGTTATTGTTGATACGCATTTTGTTCACCGGGGGAGATTTGGCAGGCTTGCGCATGCTGTTTTACTTCATCAACTTTATGGTATTGGCTTGGGTGAAGATACAGCAATGCTTATTGAAGATGGCGGTAAGGCGAACATGATTGGTTGAACAGTTTCGGAAATTTGGGACTGCTATCCGTCGGAGAGAATTCCAAATACAACAATCAACATGTAAAAAAGAAAAAAGTGGATTTTGATGAAAAGGAAACTTATGACTCGCTCAAATTGGCAAAAGTGTACTCTTCGCACCACATCGAGAGTTGGGGTATTGAAAATATACAAGAGCATCGAAATCAAATGAAAACCAGTATAATTAGCCACTACATGAAATAGTAACCCGAAAAATACTGTGTAGAAGAAAATTTCAGCCAGAAACAACTTATTTCGGATTGTTTAAATTTAACAAATGAGGTTTACATTTTGTATACCTTTGTTATACGGGTTTATTACAGGATTATTGGAATGATTGAATAAAGTATTGGATTATATGTGATCAGTCTTAAAACGAAAAAGCATCTGCCGTAGTAATCACGACAGATGCTTTTTTCCAATTTGACACTTTATGTTCGAGTACAATGATTTCCTATTTTGAAGAAATTGTCGATCATTTTCGCAAATTCCGAAAATTGTATCTAAAATATTTTACGAGTCGTCAATAGATATTATCCGGCAATAACTTGTTTTATATCAAAGAAACCAATTCGGCTATTCGGTTGGAAATGCCAACTTCATTGTCGTACCAGGAAACCACTTTCACCATTTTACCGATTGTTTTGGTCATGCTTCCGTCGACAATGGAAGAGTGTTTGTTGCCGAGAATGTCTGCGGACACAAAAGGTACTTCTGTATATTCCATAATACCTTTCATTGAAGTCTCTGAATAATGCTTTAACAGTTCGTTGAGCGCTTCTGCTGATACCTCTTTATTGAGGTTTATTGACAGATCCACTATGGACGCATCAATAACCGGTACACGGTATGAGAAGCCATCCAGTTTGCCCTTTAAATTGGGCAAAATATCTCCGATAGCCTTCGCTGCTCCTGTTGTTGTGGGAATGATTGAATAGGATGCAGCCCGTGCACGGCGCAGGTCACTGTGAGGTGCATCTTGCAGGTTTTGATCTGCAGTGAAAGCATGGACTGTAGCCATAAAACCTGATTCCACTCCAAATTCCCTGTCAAGGACGGAAAGGATCGGCGCAATGCAGCCCGTGGTACAAGATGCGGTAGAATAAATCTGGTCATTGTAGATGGGTGGATTATTGACACCATGGACAATCGTTTCAACTCCCCCCGAAGCCGGAGCCGTGATCAGAACTTTTTTTGCTCCCGCCTCAATATGCGATTGTGCTGCTTCTTTGCTTGTAAATCGTCCTGTGGATTCGACAACCACATCAATCCCGAAATCTTTCCAGGGAAGATTGACAGGATTTTTTTCGTTCGTGATGATGATCTTTTTACCGTTGACAACTATAGCGTTGTCTTCAGTTGATATTTCCGAAGGAAAAAGTCCGTGAGCGGTATCGTATTTTAATAAATGAGCCAACGTTTTCACATCAGTCAAATCATTTATTGCCACTACTTCCGCTTCGGGATGATTTTGAAGAGCTCTGAGAGTCATTCTTCCTATTCGGCCAAAGCCATTAATTGCTATTTTCATAATTTTATACTTAAATTATATTAATAATTATTTTTTTTAAACTAAAAACTACTGATTAACATATATAGGATTACTTATATTTTATCGAAAAAAAATACCATTTAGTATGTTTTTTGATAAAAATAAAACACACCTAGGGCATGCAGATTTATATTGCTAAATTTTCAGGATTGTATTAATCACCGGCAACTATCATTCATTTTTCCATTTCTAAATTGGTTTTTATTAATCGTACTACAAATATAAGCAAATGATCGCTTTCGAAATTGTCAAAATGCGACTAATTTTTATGGTCCTCAGCTCTTTACATTTATACCTTCTGCATTTTCAGGGTATAATAAAAAGTCAGCGTAAAAGTCAGGGATTTCACTATTATAAATATCCCTGGCAACTGATTGGATATCGTAATCTACTTTAATGATCTCGGCTTTGAGTTCATTATCGCCAAAACTAACTACAGTATAAACAGCCTTTCTGTCATACTCTTTGCTTCTTCCAACTGAACCTGCATTAACAAGCATTAAATTATCAATTTTTTTAATGTACGACAGATGGGTATGTCCCATAACCAGCATATTTACTGCTTTTTTGTTTAACTCATCAATAATGTGTTGGTTAGGATCATTTTCATAGATATATTCTTTATTATCTTTTAAACTTCCATGAACAAGCATTATTCTTATTTTTTTTCCTGAAAGATCTGTTTTAAATGTCAGTTCCATTTGGTACGGAAGCGATTTCAACCATTCTTTGTTGTCCTGAGTAATAGACTTTTTGCTGTAATTTATAGCAGCTATTCTGGCAGCAGTTTCAGCTTCATGGTGAAAGGCAGCACGCAATATGGGTCGATCAAATGCTATACCTTCATCATGATTTCCTAATATGCAGGGGATACCTCGTTTTCGAATTATATCAATAACTTCATTTCCGGCGGGACCGTAATCAACCAGATCTCCTAAACAATAAATCTGTTGAATTTTTCTTCTTTGGATATCTGCCAGTACAGCATGTAATGCGGTACTATTTGCATGGATATCACTAATAATTGCTACCATAATCAGTAAATATTTATTTTTAAAATTTATCTATTTTCGACGTATACTCTATAAGTGTGACTATAATTGTCCAAATCAGTATTTGGAATAAAGCCATATTCCATCCACCCCTTAAACCAGGTGACCGGTCCGCAGAAAGTTCCAAACCTCGCTCCTACAAAGCATGTTGTAATATAAATAGTATTATGTCGGCTGTGGGATTGTTCATCTAAGGAATAGATTCTATTAAAGCTGATAATTTGAGTTGCCTGAACCCCGATATCTTAAGTAAAGATAGCAAATATCAATATAAATTCATGCACATCTTTTGCGGTCTTTTTATTAAAATTAAATGAATTATTGTCCTCTCTAAAAAATTACCCAAGACTTTGGCAATTCTACGACAGACCACATTATGAATTACATTCCATTGTCATCTGAATTAAACTTTTCTGATGTTTTCTATTTATAGTTTCGTGTAATTTACTCGTTATTAATCTTTTGCGTGTTCTTGTTATTGTTTCATAAATATTTTTCGCTCAATTTTGTCTCAGGATTTAACAATAATAATCATGAAGAAATTGGGTTTAATTATTCTTTCATTTATTTCACTTGCAGCGCATTCGCAGGTTGGAATAAATACTCAAATTCCTGAAACAACTTTGGATGTTGTGGGAAAACCTACGGATCAGAATCATTTTGACGGAATTATACCTCCGAGAATTGCAGGCAACCAACTGGCAGCCAAAACCTATTCCGTTGCAAAAAAAGGTGCTTTGGTTTTTGTGACGACAGCACCGTCCATTTTGTCTGGACAAGTGGTGAATATTGCGGAAACCGGATTGTATTATTTTGACGGTACCGTATGGCAGTCTTTTTCAAAAGACAAAACTCCTACGGAATACAGCATTTTACTAACGTTCGACCACACAGCAACGGCAGGACTTGCGGCTGTGGGCACATGGTCGGCCGCAGTCAATTTTTGGGGAAATACCAATGCTTATCTGACTGCCACCAAAAATTATACGATCGGTACCAAAAATTTCGGAGGTCTGAAAGGTGCGGTACGTTTCAGAAAGATCAACGGAATTGTCAACGTTTGGTTTCAGATATACAGATCGTATGATTCTGATCCGATCACCGGAAGTGCTTTTATAAGCATTCCCGATATTTACAGTGACATAGGGTATATTCCCAATCAGATCGTGCTGCTGCATACGGAAAATTCAACACAGTTTTTTCCTGCACTCCTGGAAAACTATTCCATACAGATTCCGCAAAGCTCACTCAATTCAATGTCGACGCAATACTACACCTATGGTGAAGTACAGGGATATTCGAACTGGATCAAGCCTTATTTGCCATAATATTTTGGTGATCTCAAGTTTGGGTAGGTGTCTTTTTTAGCGGGAAATGATGGAGAGAAAAGGTAAGGAAAGTCAAATTGTTTTCAGAATCGAAAAGGATAGAAAAAAGATTTGGAAAAAGCTCTGTTCCGAACAAAAAATTTCTGTCACGAGTTTGATTGTCGATTCTGTGGAAAAAAGAATTTTTGATGACGAACGCAGAAAGATTTTGCTTTTCATCGAGAAACAGGACAATGTTTTCAGAAAAGTTGAAACGAACATCAATCAACTGGCTAAAATCGTGAACGGTCAAAAGTTAATCACCCAGACACAATTTAATGCTTTCAGAGAGCAGCTGAAAATAGTCGTTGATCTGAAAAAAGAGCAGAATGAAATATTCAACCAGATATATTCCCTGATCGCCGATGATCGTTAAGATTTTCAAATCGTCGGGTTCTGATTTTAGCGGCGTAAAATACAATGACAAAAAAGTAGAAAAAGGAACGGGAGAACTGATGCTTATGAAAAACTTTCCTTCTTTCATCGGTCAGGATAGCGGTCAGGAGGAGGTAAGGAATTACTTGAAATCTGTTTCCAAAAGTCATAAGGTGAAGAAGCCGCAGTTTCATGCAGTCATTTCAACGAAATTTCAGGAGCACAGCAAAGAAGAGCTTACCGAAATTGCCGAAGGTTTCATGTCTGAAATGGGATACGGATCACAGCCGTTCATAGCCGTTTTTCACAATGATACCGATCACAACCATATCCATATCGTTTCGACAAGAGTGGATAAGGTGACGGGAAAAAAAATAGATGACAGCTACGAGAGGCTTGCCGCTCAAAAGGCGCTGAGTGCTGTAATGGAAAATCTATACGACACTGCCGTTGAAAGTGAACTCGACAAACTGCTGCGTTTTAAAATCGGCTCGCTGTCGCAATTGGAAATTTTGCTGAACAGGAACGGTTATAAATTGAGAAAAGACAGGATCGACGGAAAGTCGCTGCAAATTATGAGAAACGGTGTTGTGTTGCGCACTCCTAAAGGTGACCGGATTGTTTTTGACCACGCGAAAAACGATCAGAGATCGAGGCAGATAAGAGCCATACTGTCAAAGTATAAGGAGATTTGTTCCAACAAGGTCTTTATGGTGGAGGACAACAGAAAAGAGGAATCAAAATTTCCCAAAAGCGCCAATGATGATATTGATCTGTCAAAGGTGCAGATTTCGTTTGAAAGCGAACTTCAGAAAAAATTGAAAGACGTCTTCGACATCGATGTGGTTTTTCATCATAAGGACGGTCGTCAGCCTTTTGGTTATACGATGATTGATTACAAAACAGGCAGAATGTACAAGGGCAGCGAAGTTTTAAAAATGAAGGATGTTTTTGATTTTACCGGAGACAAACTGGACAAGAAAACCTTTGAAATTCTCAAGGACTATTCTATTCCGAATGCCGAAATCAAAAAATGTCTACTGGAGTTTCTGAGAATAGAAAAGCCGGAACTGAACGTGAAAGATTTTATGCTGTTTGAAAATCGCAAAAGAAAAGACCTCGTAACCTACAGAAAAATGCAGTCTGAAATAAAAGAGGCCGTAAGGACAAAAAATAAAAATATTGAAAACATACATTTTTTCACCAATGCTCATAACGGGAAGGTATATGCAATTCATACCAAATATCATTTTGTGGGAGAGCTCGAACTTTTGGTTGGAGAGCGGCTTTTTCAAAGTTTTCTCCGGCCTGAAGAACCGCTGGTTCAACCGGGGCAGGAACATCACAAAAATGAAGTCGGAGAAGCGGTTGTTGAAATGGTGAGTGAATTTATGAGAAGTACGGGAACAGGTAAAGATCCCGGCGAAGATGAACTGAAAAGGAGAAAAAAAAGGAATAAAAGAGGAGACTTGTAAAGTGATTCGGGTATTAATATAGTAGATATGATCATCACGTTTGCCACACAAAAAGGAGGGACAGGAAAAACAACACTGGCAATCGCATTTGCCAATTATGTTTCGGGTCATTCGAAAAGAAGGATCAATGTGTATGATTTTGATGATCAGAAGTCATTTTATTACAAATGGACGGAAGACGAAGTCCTGGAGATTCAAAAATTGTATGAGGTGACCATTGTGAAGAATGGCGATGAGGAGCAGCTTTTCAAAGATTTTGAGGAATTGATCGATCTGAAAGAAAGTGACGATATTAATGTCTTCGACCTTGCAGGAGCTCTGGACGCCAATTACAGTGATTTGCTGATCTACAGTGATTTTATTGTGATCCCGTTTGAGTATTCCGATATCTCCGTAAAATCAACTCTGGTTTTTGTAAATTTTTTGGGATTGCTGGAAAGCCAGGCCGACAGGATTTTTATACGATCCAAGTACGACAAAGGATATAAATATTTGAATCAAGCTGCAATGGACACAGAAATTATGCGGTACGGATTTCTTGTCAACAGTCCTGTTTACAAAAGAAACTGTCTGCAGACCATTGATACCAGAAGTCTCACTTATGAACAGAAATACGCGGTGAAGAATACCTTCAACGAATTGATTGAATACATCGACAAAACTTTAAATATCGAGCTGTAAGCTTCTGCCGGCAGACTCTCAAAGAACAAAATACACTATGGGAAAATTTACTTTGATCATTCTGCTCGTTTATGCAGGATACTATTTGGGAAACATTGCTTACGATCTCTTTGTCAAAAAACAAAACATCGCAAAAAGCGATGATTCGGAAGAGTTCTCACTGGCAGAGTTTTCAGAGCAGTATCGGGAAGACCTGAAAGTTATTCGGATTGAAGATGTCGAAAACCTAAGGACTCCAAGCTCCTTCAGCAAAAAAGAGCTGTTTTCCGAAGACGATTCACCCGGGCAAAGATATGATCTTGAATATTGGAGAGAACGGTTTGAAGCGGAGGAGAACATTGATTCTTTTGAACCGGTGGTTGTTTTGGAGAGCGAATCTGCAGACAATTCAGATAGGTGGTCTGCTTCAGGTAAGCGGGATATCGAGATGCCGGAGGATGAAAAATCATCTGTTTCTTCAGTTCAGGCGAACCGTGAGAAATTTCGAAATCTCCTGAATCTTGCAGAAACGAGTGTTCAGCTTATAGCTCATCCCGACGGATACAAAATATATCAGTCGATGATGTAAATCCGTTTTTATCAATTTTAAAAATTTGAAAGTCAACACTGTATGGAAAGTGTTGCAGGGCGTTCTGTGTTTAAACACAACGAAATAATTCTAATATCAATTTTAATATTATTCAATATGAATCAGAAATTCAACAAAAAAAATGTAATGAAAAGGCTGTTGACCGCGGTTGTCGTTTTATTGGCAGTAGCTCCCGCCTATGCTCAGGCAGGAGGAAGTGCAGCGTTAGGAAACGCAGCTTCGACAATCAGCGGTTATATGGCCGATCTCAAACTTCTTATTTACGCCATAGGCGGAATTGTCGGTACAGTGGGCGGTGTACGTATTTACAACAAGTGGACGAACGGTGATCAGGACATCAACAAAGAAATTGTCGGGTGGGGTGGTGCCTGTATTTTCCTTCTGATCGTTCCAACCTTTATCGATGCCATGTTCTAATGGGTTATTTCCTTTATAAGGGGTTGAAAAAACCCCTTGTATTTTTCGGATTGAAGGACAAATATATCTATTACGCAATGGGTTCTGCTGTCGGAGGTCTTGTGACCGTGGCGGTTCTGTCTTCCCTGATAGGAATTTTCGGAACCATTGCCGGAGCTGCATTGGGTGTGGCCGGAGTCTGGTTGAGCTTCAGAATGCAGGATAAAAAAGGATTGTACAACAAAACCAAAAATGACAGTGAGCTTCATGTGATGCCCAAGAGATTTGACAATTCCAAACTTTTAAAAAACAATAAGATAAGCTGAAATGAAACTAAAGAAAAAAGTATTTGACATTCCTTTCGTCGGATACGATTACGGCGACAGGCACAACTGGAATTTCGATGTTCTGATCGGTCAGTTCGGAAATCCGATCATCGGCATCAAAATCAAAAACAATGTGGAACAATACTCTGCAGATCCCGATGCGTATCTGCAATTTCATACGGTCTTGAATCAGGTCATCGCCATCATCGGTGAAAATCATGTGGTGCAAAAAATCGACATTTTCAGCAAACAGGAATATAAAGCTGAAGACTCAAAGGAATTTTTACAACAGAAATATTCGGAGCATTTCGATGGCAGAATGTTTAAAACGATCGACACCGTTCTTTTGTTTTCGGAAGCGGCAGATCATTCAAACAAAAAAAGCAGGTATGTTTTTTCGGAGAGGGGATACAAAAACTTAAGGGACAAGTGCCGGAAAATTTTTATGCTGCTCTCTCAAAGCAATTCGCAGCCCTGCTTTTTGAAGGAGAAGGATTTCGAATATTACATCGGCGGAATTCTGTCCATGAATTTCACAAAAGTACCTTCGCAGGACAACATCAAAGCTACCCGGGAACACTTGACCATCGGTAAAAGATTCGTTAAAACGATCAGCTTTGTGGATGTCGAAAAGATCGACCTGCCTTCGGAGATTGAAACTTTTTCTACTTTGGGCGGAAGCGGTGCGGCATCCGAAACGGCAGTTGACAATTTCACTTTTATCAATGAGCTCGAAGAGTATAGTACAATTGTTTACAATCAGATTGTTTCGATCCCTCATCAGTCTTCGAAACAGAGGGAACTGGAAAAGAAGAAAAAGAAACACGAAGGGGTTGCGAAGAATTCGCCGTCCAATGCGATTGTTGCGGATGAAATTGAAGAGTTGCTTCATAATATTGCTCTGGATGGGCAGCTCATTGTGGATGCCCACTTCTCGATTTGCTATTCTGCGGATTCACAGGAGAAAATGGAAGAAACTCAGTCTTTGATTGAGAACAAACTTTTCATGAAAGGGATTATCGTATCGCAGAATTCCTACAACCAGCTGGAGCTCTTTCGATGCTGTATACCCGGCAATGCTGCAGAACTTAAAGAGTATGATCTTTTCACGACAACAAGCGAAGCGGCCTTGTGTTTTTTTTTTAAAGAGAGTTACCCGCTGAATGAGGATTCAAATTTTTATCTGCGATTCACGGACAGGCAAGGGGTACCTTTAAAGATAGATCCGTCGGATCAGCCGATGAAAAGCGGCAGGATCAACAATCGAAACAAGTTCGTAGTTGGGCCTTCCGGAAGCGGAAAATCATTTTTGATGAACAACATAGTTGAGCAGGATCTGACCTACAACTATGATGTTGTTATCGTGGATACGGGAGATTCTTATTCGGGTTTGTGTTCTTACTGTAACGGAAGATACATTCAGTATACGGAAGAGAAACCCATCACGATGAATCCTTTCCTGATGAGCAAAGATGAGTTCAACATCGAAAAGCTTGAGTTTCTTGCCAATCTTATTTTTTTGATCTGGCAGGGTGCCGATGCCACCATGAGTTCAACCCAAAAGTCAATTATCGACAATGCATTGATGTCATACTATCATCGGTATTTTAACAACGGTACACGCTGGTACGATGAGAAAACATCAGATGAGCTTTTTCACTATTTGAGAAAATACAATATTTATGAGGAGGATATTGAAGAAAGTCTTGAGAAAGAATTTTCGGAAAGTCAAACCTACTACTATATTCTGGAACTTCCATTTGATGCAGGTTCGGAGGAGATTCGGGAAAAGGGAAGAAAATTGATCACCATTCATCATCCCGACAAAAACATCAACAATCCGGATTATGATTCGGAAAAATTTTACAAGGTTTTTGAGGCGTACGATATTTTGAGTGATGACGGGAAAAGAAGGGTTTACAATGAAACCTTAACGATTCTTGCTACCGATAAGGACGTGATAAAAAAATCCTTGAATGCAAGGGATCGGACTGATGATATCAGAAAGGCATTGATTCGGAAAATTCAGAATCTGGAAGAAAATCTGAACGTTCCGGATCTTTCCTTCAATTCGTTCTATGATTTCTGCGACAGCTTCCTGCCAATATTTTTGAACAACAAAAAACACAGAATCGACGAAGCGGAATTTAAACTGAGGACTTTTCTGTTTGTTCTGAAGGATTTTTACAAAGGGGGAAGATACGGTACGACGCTCAACCAAAATGCCGACAGTACGTTGTTTTACGAACCTTTTATTGTGTTTGAAATAGACAATGTGAAGGATAATCCCAAGCTGTTTCCTATTGTCACACTGATCATCATGGATACTTTCATCCAGAAAATGCGACTGCGAAAAGACCGCAGAAAAGCTTTGATCATTGAGGAGGCCTGGAAAGCTATCGCTTCAAAACTGATGGCAGGATATATACTGTACCTCTATAAAACGGTACGGAAATTTTGGGGCGAGACCATTGTGGTAACGCAGGAACTGGATGACATCATCGGCAATCCCGTGGTGAAAGACAGTATCATCAACAACTCCGATACGTTCATCCTTCTGGATCAGACCAAATTCAAAGACAATTTTGACAAGATCGCTTCGTTGCTTTCTCTCAACAAAGTGGAGCAAAACAAAATATTCACGATCAACAATCTCAACAATAAGTTCGGGAGAAGCCGTTTCAAAGAATTTTATCTGAAAAGAGGGTCCAAAGGTGAGGTATACGGAAACGAAGTTTCACTTGAGCAGTACCTGACTTATACAACGGAAAAACCTGAGAAGACAGCGATAGAATACTATGTGGCAAAATCGGTGAACTATGAGGAAGCATTGAAATGGTTTGTCAGGGATTTTAAAAATTTCGGCGACAAAATGGAGGATATGGTTGCATTGGTGAATTTGTATAAAGAACCGATGGATGATGAGGTTTCCGGCTACTATCGTAAAATGAAATCAATTTTCAAAGACGGGAATATATTGAAAATGACCGTCAGTGAAATGCAGGAATCAGGTCTGACTTTTAAAGAAATTATTGCAACTAAAAAATACGGATATGAAAAAGTTTAGTATTTGTCTTTTTCTCGCGATAGCAGGCTGCTACTGCGGACAAAATACCTATATCGATCCTACCGTCACGGCAGCAATGATCCTGTATTCGGAAAATCTCAAAAGTAGGCAGAACAAAACTATTGACGAGCAGAGTAAACTTCAGCAGGCTCAAACTCTGGTTGCTTCGCAAATGGCGGTCGCCAATTCGATTCAGAATAAATTGCTGAAAGGGTTGCAGGAAGTTTCCGGAACCCTCAAGAACGGAATCCAGGTCGTGGATATTTACAACGAGATCAACCGCTGTATTCAATATTCGGGAGATATTGTCGAGCTCACTCAAAACAAACCTCAGTATGCGGTATTCGGAGCGCAGGCTTCACAGAAAACGTACCAGCAGGCGGTCAAACTGACAACCGATGTATCGGATCTTTTGCAGTCGGGTGAGCTGAATCTCGCTACGGCAGGAGACCGGTACAGGCTTTTGTTTTCGGTATTGCAGAATGTAATCATGCTTAAAATATGGCTTCTGAGTACAAAGTTGAATATCGAAAGAGCCATACGACTGGGATGGTGGCAGTCCGTCAATCCTTTTCAGGGATATATGAATACGGATAAAAGTATTGTTGAAAATATTATGTGGACGTACAAGAACAGATTCTGATTTTAAAAAATGTGAGTGCAATGAAAAACAAAATTTTCCTTTCGGTACTGCTTTTTACGATTTATATGGTAACGACTTCCAGCGGCGGATCATCCACGCCGCCATGGCAGAAAGAGAATGTTTCTTTTCCGATGATGAATCTCGAAATAAGGCACACCATGGAAGAGCATGATCGTCAGAAAGAAATGAAGAACCGGCAGGTTGCCAATCTGGTTTCGGAAAATGTCAACAAAAAACAATGGGAGAAATTCCGGGAGACGACCGCTAAAATTCAGGACAGACTTCGGATTGTGGATTTCGCCATGCAGGCCATTCCCACAGGATATGTTATCTATCTGGAAAGTCAGAAAATTTCTGAGCTTCAGTCGCAAATCCTTGCGGAAATTCAGACGGCGCCTTATGCAATTGCCTCAATCTTACCGGCAGAAATAAAATTTGTCGATGATATGCAGATGATCGTCAGGCTTCTGACCGGTATTGTGGTTTCCTACGGAGCCATCAATCAGATGGAAAAAACGGAGCGAAAAATATTGTTGGAATACGCCCTGCAGGAAGTTAAACAGCTGACTTTGGATGCCCGAATTATGCTCATGAAAATCAGGGATCTGAAACAGAAAATAGCATGGATCAAGTTTCAGATTCTCAACTATATCAACAAAGACAAACAGATCATTCAGGAAATAATCAATCATTTCTAAATCAAATTTTATGAAAAAACTAACAGCAATACTGGCTCTGTTTGGAGGTTTTACAGGAGTCAGCTCGCAGTCTACCTCAGTTGTCTCCGTCGTTATCAATGAGCAGTTGCTGGCTCAGATCACAAAAAATCAGGCGGTGAGACTGGCAAGCAACGAAGCTTTTCTGAACTCTTATGAAAAGCAAAAAGAAATGTATGACGACGTCAATCGAAAAATTGCACAGGTCATTGCCATACAACAATTTATCTATGACAAACTGGTGAATGTCAACATGGCGATCAAGCAGGGGAAAAGAATATATTATCTGTCCAAAACGTTTGCGGAGATCGGAAACAATGCTGGAGAGGTTTATCAGCTGACCACAAAATATCCGCAATATGCAGTGTTGCTCACAAGATTTTATCAGGGCGCGACGGAGGAACTCATTAAAATGCAGGCTGAACTGACTGAGGAGATTCTCCGGGAGGACAACGATTTTTTGATGGATCCCTACGATCGAGAAAAGCTGATCAGAAATATTTCAACGAAGGCGCAAATGATCAACGGCTATTTGATATGTATCAAGATCAGGCTCAAAAATGCGAAGGACATTCCCTATATCTATCAGATTCCCAAGATCAACACCTATGTGAATCTGGACAAAATGATCGTGTCCGATATTATTCAGCAGTTCAAATACATTTTTAACTAATCATCATGAAAAATAGTTTGTCAAAATATATTGTCACCGTTCTTCTTTACATTTCTGCATCGGCTTTCGGTCAGTTTACGGTAAAGAGACTGAATGATCCTGCAATTGTTGCTCAGCACAAAAGAATGGTGTTTGAGAGTTGGGGCAATTTTAAGCCCGATCCCAAATATGTCCTAGGTGTTCAGACCAATTTTGCCTATGCCACGGTTTGGGGATGGATGGCACCTTCGATCAACAGGGATTATAAAGACGGAGCTGATATAAGACCTTTAAAACCTGCAGGAATCGAGGTGCAACGATTGGCTGAACTGGAGATCCAACGGGAGTATGCCGAGAAAGTAAAAAAAGAATCCGATACGATTTACAAAAGAAACGTACAGGACTTGGCACATTGGACTTCCGCTACGGTCGATGCCGATCCGCTTTGGCTTTTGTACTACAAGAAAATGCTGAAGCCCCTGAAGGAGTTTCCGTTGCATCCGCAAAGTTTTGGCGAGTGGGGAATAAAAGATGATTTGACCTATCAATCCATGAAATCGAACGGAAGTATCGACAACCTTCAGGAAAAGCTGGATGTATTAAAAGATCAGTACGAGCAATCAAGAACATTGGATATGCCAAGAGGAAAACGATTTTTGATGTATCACGAAACGCTTGCAGGCTGGAGGAAATTTTTAAAACATCTGAGATCTTTCAATCAAAAGAACACTCTTTTTCTTGATTACAAAAATCTTCTGACCGTTCTGAAATCGGGAATGCAAGCTCATCGATCGCAGACAGATGTGCAGATTGTTCAAAGCATTATGGCTCACTATTACAACAAATATTGATACCATGAACAAATATTTGACATTGACAATTTGTCTTATGATGGTCTTTTTACCCATGGCTGTTTTCGGGCAGACGGGTGAGACGGAAAGCTACAACAAACTGCTGCAATTCCTTAAAGGTGACGGTGCTTTTGAAAAATGGTTCATGCAGGTTTTCACAAAGCTCGACACGACCATGGCAGCGCAGTCAGCAGGTGCGGTGATGCTGGGTCAGGCCGTCGGTGGATTTGGTGCTTTGTGCTACATGGGATACCTGGGCTGGCAGATGCAGGAAGGTGCTCGGCCGTGGGAAGTGACTCCTCTGATCCGGCCGACCGTCATCGCATTTATTCTGATGTACTGGAGTGCCTTTACCGGGATGATTCAGTACCCATTGCAATCTTTGGCAGAACCGGGGATGGCTTTGTTCGAAGATATCGAAAAGGATGCGAATGATCTGCGGGTCCAAAGGTTCAAAAAGCAAAATCAGATTTTGGATATCCTGATCAAGAGCCAGGCGGAAGAGGATGCCAAACAGGAAACTCTGGAGAAACTTGAAACGAAAGCCGACGACAGCTGGTTTGATATCGATGCGGACAAATTATTGGCTCCCGTCAAGGAATGGTATATGAAAATGGAGTTTAAAATACAGAAAACACTGTCGGAGATTATCGAAGCGGTCGCCCTTACGATTTTAAGAGTCTGTACCTATCTGATATTCTTTATTCAGAAGATCTGGATTTACATTTTGATTGTACTGGGGCCTCTTGCGGTCGGAATGTCGCTGATTCCGGGATTTGAAAACTCGTTCAACAACTGGGTAACGAAGTTTATCAATATCAATTTGTACACTTTTATTTCTTACACGATCATCAACATCGGACAACAGATTATTATGACGGGTTACCAGATGGAGCTTGACCGGTATGCATTGTTGATCAACGATGCCGGAGTGGCGGATATGAATACTTTGCGGGTTTATGTTCAAAACAGCGGGATGATGTACACGGCATTGTTTCCGGCGGTGGCGTACATCATCACGGGAATAGGCATTTTGATGGTTCCGTCCATTGCGGATTCGATTGTTTCAGCGGGAGGTGCAGGAATTATGAGCAAAGGAAAAGCTGCCGGTGGAACTGTGGCGAGTGCCGGAAAGGCTGCGGGTAAAACTGCTGCGGCAGTTGCCTCGGGAGGTTCCGCGGCAGTTGCGGGAGCTGCGAAGGAAATCGCAAAGTCTGTCAGAACGATGACTTCGAAAAAATAAAAGATATATCAAAAATTTTTAATCTTGAAATATTTTCAAAATGCTTGTAAAAAACATTGAACAAAAAATAAAGATCAACAAAGCGGTTTCTGTTGCAGCCATTGTATTTGCCGTTATCGTAGTCATTGCAGGATTTGTAACAGCGTATCAACTGGTGAGGGATTCCAGAAAATCCCTGTATGTGATCGACAACGGGGTACCGATTCTGGTCAAACAAACCGATGAGCTGCTGAACAGACCGGTCGAATACCGATCGCAAATCGAACTTTTTCACCGACTTTTTTTTACGCTTGCACCTGATGACCGTTACATCAAAGAAAATGTGGAAAAGTCACTCTACCTTATCGATGACAGCGGGAAAAAGGAATACACCAATTTAAGGGAGAAAGGATTTTACAATCAGATTATTTCCGGAAATTCTCTGGTTACCGTGCGCGGGGATTCGATCAAACTTGACCTTCCCGGCAGAAAATTTATCTATTATGGAACTCAGATGATCAACAGAAAAACTTCTTTGATCATCCGCAGACTCATCACTGAAGGAAATTTCGAAGACATGATCAGAAGTCCGAACAATCCACATGGTGTGCTGTTGAAAAACTGGCGAATTCTCGACAACACAGAGATGTCCAACAAACCCAAATCTTATTAGCGATGACAGAAAAATATGAATATTTCAAGCTGCAATTTCTGAGAATAAGGGATCGCATTTATGCACACCCGAAATTGGTGTACACCTATCTGATGGGAACTTTGATACTGTCATTCTCGTTTCCTTTTATTCAGTATTACTTTTTCACACCGAAAATTCAAAAATCTTTTGCGGTTCCGAATCTTTTCTCGGAGAGCGACCGGTCAAAGTCTGATTTGGATAAACAAGATCAGCTGATGGAAAATGTGGTCAATGAGCTTCAACGCTACAAAAGCAAACGGGAAAACGGGCCTCTTACAAAAAACGACAGCCTCCGTATCGAATATCTGTACAACCAATATCAACATCTGAAAAATGGACATTAACAAAATAAATTTTAAGCAGCCCAAGTATATTTTTCCGTTGATCATACTGCCTGTAATTATTCTGATCGCTTTTGCGGCATCGCAGTATATGGGAAAAGAAAAAACGATGTCTGTGGGAAAACAGGATCTGTCGCTTTCTTTGGGGGACACTCAGGACTCGATCCTATCGAAAAATGATGCCTATGAGCGACTTTTCGAAAAAGGAGACGGCAGGTCGATGCTGGAAGGGCTGGACAAAGAAAATGACAGTCTTGAAAATTATTCCGACAATCTGGACATTGATCAAAAAAGATATATCGATTCCTTAAAGCTTATTCGAGGTCTCAACAGCAGCAGAGCGGGGATCGATGAAAGAAAATCGTATTACGACGGAAGAGACCACCGAAATTCCGATGAGAAGGATTTTCAACGTTCTGCCGAAATGATACGGATGCTCAACGGCAAAAGTCTCGGAGAAGAAGAAACTTCGAAAAATGCTGAAAAAACGCCAATCGTTAGATCTTTGGAAAAGGAGCAAAATGACCCGACCAAAATACTGAGAAGGCAGATGCTGATGATGGACTCTTTGGAGAAAGCAAGAGATCCGCAGTATCAGGCTGCACTGGAAGCCGAAAACAAACTGAAGAACAGTCAAGAGAAAATGACTGCGTTTTTAAATTCCACGCTTCGGGTCAACAAATCATCACTGAACCCAAGCTTTAATTCGTTGACAAGCAAAAAGGCGGATCAATTTGTCAAGGCGGTCATCGATGAAAATTTAAAAGGCTACCTGGGAAGCAGGATTCGATTCAGGTTGCTTGAAGATATCGTAGTGGGAAAACACAAAATTTCGAAAGGAAGTTTTCTGTACGGGCAGATCTCGGGATTTTCTCTGCAAAGGGTGAATCTGAATGTGGTTTCAATTTTAAACAATGGCGAAATATTACCTATTAATCTCTCTGTTTATGATATGGACGGAATGCAGGGATTGTATGTTCCGCAAAGTGATTTTCGTGAAATGCTGCGTGAAATGGGCAGCAATTCAGTGCAGGGAACAAACATGGACAGCGGTGGGGAAGGGTTTATGAGCAGCATGGCCTCGAAACTTTTCAGTTCCACATCCAAAACCATTTCTAACCTGATCAGACAGAACAAAGCGAAGCTTAAATACAACTCTTATCTATTCTTAGTCAACGATAAAGAACTCAAACAAAATGACAACAAATAAAAATTTAATCAGAAATATAATTACCGGGCTAACCCTATTCCTCAATTGTGTTGTATATGCTCAAACTTCGGTAGCTGAAAAAAAAGTGGCAGGTCTCAGGGAATTGAATATTTCAAAAGGAATAAGTCTCCACATTATCTCGCCCGAACCTATTCAATTTGTTGATCTTTCGACCACTCGTCTTACCGGTGATTTGCCTTCGGAAAATATTGCAAGAGTGAAGATTACGGAGGATAACGAAAAAGATTCGACTTTCACTGATCCAATAATTTGCAAAGACGATTTGGGAGTAATTACCGTCGTCTGCCAGTCTTTCATGGCACAATACAAAGTCAATTATTCGGATGAGAAAAGTGATGCGGTCTCCTTTATTCAGATTCAACCTGAGGATATGCAAACTCTGGAATATCCCAAAATCGGATTCTCAAATGTTGAACTACGTCAGTTTTCCATGGATGTGCTGAAAAAAAAGATCGTTGGAAAACCCCTTCGTGTACATGAAAATTTGAAACTGAGAATGCAGGTGAACAATGTCTATGTAGTCAACGATTATATCTTTCTGGATATGACCTTTCAAAACTCCTCCAATCTCGGGTATGATATAGACGGGCTGACATTTTCGATTGAGGACAAGAAAATCTACAAAGCCACCAACAATCAAAGTATTGATATCCGTCCTGTCTTCCGGTTGTACGGTCAGAAACAGTTCACGAAAAACTTCAGAAACATTTACGTGTTCAAAAAGTTTACCTATCCCAACAGCAAGGTATTGAAGATCCGTCTTGTTGAAGAACAGCTCTCGGGAAGAGCAGTAGAAATGAGTATCAGGTATTCCGATATTTTAAATGCAGACACCTTTTAATTTTTAGACCATGCAGGAGCAGCAAAATCAAATCAGAGTTTACAGTTTTTTTCAGAAGATGGTTTATTTCATCGTTTTGCTGGATTGTGCCACCCTGTTCTTTTTGGGTGCAAAGATTCCTGTTGTTTCTGAGTTGCTGGGTAAATTTTCCAAAACCGGATTTTTTTATCCGCCCGTCAACGCAAAATTTACCACAGTGCTTTTAATTGCGTTGGTCGCAATCGGGACGAGGGCAAAGAAGAAAATGGATCTGAACATTGCAAAGGATATTATCGTACCCATCTTAATTGGATTGATGATGATTTTCGGCTCATTGATCTTTTTGAACGAGGCTGAGAATAATGAACTTCCCAAAATAATTCCACCGTTGAATTTCTATCAGATCGTCTATGCACTATTGTCGTTTTTGGGCGCATTGATCGCACAAATGGGAGCGGACAATATCTCGAAACTGATGCAGCAGAAGACGGGAAAGGACCGTTGGAACACGGAAGAGGAGAGCTTTGCACAAAATCAGTCGCTGGTTGTGAAGGATACTTCGGTAAATATTTCGTATTTGTTCAGATATAACAAGAAGACAAATAAAGGATGGATCAATCTGAACCCTTTCCGTGGGACGATGGTCATCGGAACACCCGGTTCGGGAAAATCTTTCGGAGTTATCAATCCTGCTATTCGTCAAATGGTTGCGAAAGGTTTTTGCCTTTGTATTTACGACTTTAAGTTTCCGGATCTTGCTCAGATTGCCTATTATCATTTTCTGCTTAGGAAATCCGCAGATCCAAATTACAGTCATCATTTTCATGTGATCAATCTCAATCAGATTGAAAAGTCGAAAAGGGTCAATCCGTTGAAAAAAGAATATATCCGGACATTGGCTGAAGCCCAGGAAATGGCAGAATCGATGGTTTCCTCTTTGCAGAAAGGAGGAGCAAGTTCGGGCGGTGGATCGGAAGCTTTCTTTACGCAGTCTGCCATCAATTTTCTTTCATCGAGCATTTATTTTTTTGCGAAGTACGAGAATGGTAAATTTTCCGATCTGCCTCATATTCTTTCGTTTATGAACAGAAGCTACAAAGAAATTTTTGATCTGCTTTTTACCAATGAGGAAATTTTTTCTTTGCTGTCTCCGTTCAAAACTGCCTATGATAACAAAGCTTTCGATCAATTGGAAGGACAGATCGGAACGTTGAAAATCTTTCTCTCGCGATTGGCGACAAAAGAAAGTTTCTGGGTTTTTTCTGGTGATGAGGTGGAATTGAAAATTACTGATAAAGATAATCCGTCGATCCTTATTCTCGCTTCCGATCCCGGGACGCAGGATATCAATTCCGCTTTGTATTCCGCAGTTTTAAACAGGACTTTGAGACTGATCAATTCCAAGCATAATTTACCCGGTGGCATTATTGCCGATGAGTTTCCGACTATTTATATCCATAAGATTGACAATGTTGTGGCCACCGCGAGGAGCAACAAAGTGGCTGTTTTGCTTGGGCTGCAGGAAATTCCTCAGCTGCGACAGTTTTACAAGAAAGAGGTTGCCGATACGATCTCTGCCATAGTCGGAAACATTATCTCAGGGTCTGCAAGAGATAAAAATACGTTGGACTGGATGGAAAAAATGTTCGGAAAGATCAAACAAAAAAGCTATTCCCAATCCATATCGCAGCAGGGGACAACAACAAGCATTAATGAGAAACTGGATTTTATGATTCCCGCAGGAAAAATAGCGGCTCTGAAAACCGGCGAGATGGTCGGAATTATTGCCAGGGATGATGCCAATGAAGGTGAAGAATATCAGACGTCGGCAATCAGCGGAAAAATAAATCTTGATATGAATGAGATCTATAAAGAGGAAAATAACTATGTCGAAATACCTGACTGCTATTGTTTTAAAGATCAGACAGGAAGTGACAGGAAAGAAGATGTTCTGATGACGAACTTCAGAAAAATCAACAAAGAAATCGAATTGATTGTCAAAGAAAATACCAAAATTTAAAATATGAGAGCATCTATAAGAGTTTTTGCAGTTTTGTTTTTTGTGCTGTTTCATTCAGTGATTACAGCCCAGTTCAACACAATCACCAGATCTCCCGAAAGATCTGACAATATATTCAAAGGCATCGAAAAGGGCAAATCAAAACCGGAGGAAAAACATCCGAAGACGAGGTTCAGAATCTTAAATTCCGGGAAAAAGGCAGATTTGCAGAAGGAAATTGATTCTTTAAAAGTTGTCCTTTCCCGATCTCAAGGGTTCGAAACGGACGTAGGAAAAGTGGACTTTAAGAAAATCGAGGATTCTTTGATTAAAACAATCAGGGAGAAAGTAAAGCAGCTGATTCCCGTGTACTCATCCGGCAAACCAATTCTCAAATCTGAAATGATTGAAGATGCTTTTAATGATGCAAGGCTTTACGTAAAAATTGCGATGCCCCTTGGAAATAATCTCAGGATAACTTCCGGATTCGGAACCCGAATTCATCCTTTGTCGGGAAGATTCAAAATACACAAAGGAGTAGATCTCAAAGCCAATTATGAAAACGTGTACTCGGTTATGGACGGATATGTAATGGCTTCGGGGTGGGACAGAAACGGAGGCGGTAATTACTTGAGGATTAAACATTCCGAAGCATTTGTTACTTCTTACCTGCACCTTTCAAAAATTTATTATCGTCCGGGTGAGTTTGTCAAAGCCGGTTACATCATCGGTAAAAGCGGAAGCAGCGGAAACTCCACCGGACCGCATCTTCATTTTTCCGTCACCGAAAATGGAAAGCATATCAATCCCATACATTTTCTCAATGATTTGATCAAAGCAAACAATTTAATCTCTAATCACAACATTTTATGAACACCGATATTTTACCAACACAGGAATTGAAAGAATTCGGAATTATCAACAATGACAATTCTTTCACTCAAAAACTTACCGCAGAGGAAATCCAGAAATTTTTGCAGGGATACACCATCGTGGCAGACAACAACAAAAAAAGAGCAACTTTTCAATTGGTTGACAACAACAGCAGACTGAAAGTAATTTTTCTGGAACGGGACAGAGTTATTTCGCAGATACTTGATGCAAGTAAGCGAAGAATCGAATATTCCACAATTGCTGAGGTGTCCGATTCCGGCGATGAGATGAATTTCAGAAAAAAGGCCTTTGTCTTTGATTTGGAACATAACAAGGTGGTGGAATTTGATCTTATCAAAAACTCAAGAGAACTGACGGCTATTGTCGCCGATAAAAAAGATGTGGAAGAAATCAGCAGGTATAAAAATGAACTCGAAAAACTTAAAAGCTTTCTTATGGATAAGATGGAACGCTATCCTGAAATTGCCAAAGATATTTCCCGTGATCTGAGTATTGTTTCAAAAGAGATCAACACGGTCGATGGTATTATCAGAAGAACAAACGATCCTATAAATACTTCAAAGCAGAATCAATCAATTATTGACTTGAATGTCAACGACCCCGACAGATATCAGGATGCTCAAAGGAACAGAGAAGAACAGAATGAAGACAAAAATGAAGAACTGCAGCGATCAAAAAGTTACGGAAGATAGCGCATGAAGTTATTATGAAGAGTAATCTTGACTGGTTTGACCGAAACATCACGCCTTTGACCAATGCATACAAAGAATTTATCGAAACATTTGAAACGACTTCTGCCGTACCGGAATTTTTTGATAGTAAAGATGAGAAAGTCCTAACTCAAAGGGAGAGAAAATTCTTGGAAATTTTTGAATACAAAAAAAATCGAATCAAAATTGATTCTTCCCGTTCGGAGTTCGCTCAAGTTACAGGACACCATACGGAAGATGTTGGTTCTTCTCAACAGATTGACGGAACTCACAGTGAAGAATTAATATTTAAGAAAACGTTATCGCCAAATGTTTTTATGGAAAGTACTATTGAAGGCTACAGTGACAGTGATTTGGTAAACTTGTCTACTGATAACCTCACTGTTCTCCTGCATCTCAAACGAGAGCAGTTCAAATATGAGGTGAGCAACGACGATTTTGGAGGAATGACCTTGGTAGATGCCCAGATAAAAAGATTGAATACAATCATTCAAAACAAATTTAATTACAACAATCAAAATTTTAAAATTATGGAAACACAGAAAGAATTTGATCAGGTTCAATACCTGAAGGATCAACTTAAATATCTTGGATTTGGTGAGAGTGCAGAACTACACCGGGATCTGGAAGCAGGGATTAAGTCTGTTGATCAGCAATTTGAGCTGAAAACACAATCCAACAAAACGTTGCCGGGAAATAAAGTGGATTTTGTTCTGAAATTCAGCAAAAGTGAGAAAGGAGGTGTATTTCTGAATTCGTACAATGCGACTTTATCGAATGACAAAGTCGAAAGTCTGTCACACAATTTTAACGTCAGCAGGGAAAATACTTTTACGGCAAAAGAAGTGGTTAATCTGTTGGAAGGTAGAGCTGTGAAAATTGAGTTTGACAATCCGAAAACGGGGGAGATGGAACCTGCTTTTGCAAAGCTCAATTTTGATGAACCCAAAACTGAAAAAGGAAATTTTCATTTTCAGAATTTCTACAAAAACTATGGTGTGGATACTGCCGACATTGTAGAAAAATCAAATTTACGATTCGATAAACCTGAATACAAAGACAGTGTGATCAAATCTCTTGAAAAAGGAAATATTGTCAAGGTCAAATTTGAAATAAACGACACGGTCGTCGAAGGTAAAGCAGTATTGAATCCTCAATATAAAAATATCAATCTCTATGATATGGATATGAACAGAATCAACACCAATAAGCCCGCAGAGGGTTTGGAGAATGATCAGAAGCATGTTAAAAATAATGTAAAAGAACAAAGTATTAAAAGATAAAATCATTCTTTGTTCATCAATAATCGGCGGCAATTCTTTTGGGATTTCCGCTTTTTTAAAATATATATTCTATGAAAAGTCTACTCATATTACCATACCTTTTGCTGCTGTTTGTGTTGCATGCGTGCAAAAAAGAAATCAAACCGGAAAAAGGCGGAATTGATGTCATATCGAATGTCTATTTCGACGCTTCCAAAGGACTTGAAAAAATGCAGAATTTTCATTTGTCCAAAATAAATTATTCCGGCGACCGGATTATTGAAATTGTTCCTGATCTTAATTTCCCCGAAATCAATAAACAGGTATTTTACATCAAAGATTCTTTGTACTATTCCTTGGGAACGGATAAATTCAACGGAATTGTTATTTCTGAAGTTGTGAAAAATGGAGGTGCTGATATAGCCAAGAAAAAGGAGGGGGCACTTTTTTCCAAAGAATGGATTCCCAATTACAAAAACAGAAAAAATCTGAATGATACGATCTTATTTAAAAAGAACTACAAGAGATTTGAAGTCGACTCACCGTGGAGCTATAGCCGTTTTTATGTTTATGAAACTGACACAATTTTGCCGTATTCCTTGTATAGACATGCTGAAATCGATTATCACGGAAGGCTTGAACGTATTGACAGCTACAACAAAAAGAATGATGTTTTCGTAACACTTCAAATTCTTCCGAGAAAAACCTGGGACAGCGAAGCTCAGGAGATTTTTGGTTTTAACCAATTTCTAAAGAGTAGGAAAGGTGAATAAAAGTCGCTTTTGACGACAAAAATAATTATAGTAGTGATCATTGGAAAAGCTATGAATATTTTACATACCATGGAAGATCAGCTTCGGTTTATTAAAATTAATTTGAAAATGATGTTCTCGGACGTTTTGTTCAAAACGATATTTCCGAAGTCAAAGGTGGTAAAAATGGAATAAATTGCCACAGGTGATCACCTGAGGCAACTTATGCAGTCAATTTAAAGCGCCGATAAAGCGAAAGAAGGGCATGGAGCTTTGGAAGAGTTATACACGAATGATCGTGCAGTGGCCACCTTCAAAAATTTAATACATCCCTTATTTTAGGAACTAATTTAAGATAGAAATTTTGGAATCAGAGGTTTTGGTCGCAGAATTTTATTCAAAGATTTTCCCTCTGCAGGGAATATTGTCTTTATAGGAAAAATTTCATTTTTTCTTAAAGTCTTTTTCACATCAAAATATGGAAAACGATTATTAACTTCAAGCATTGTAAAAATTACAAAAAATTTGTTCCTTTGCTGCAGTACTTTTTATATGAAAAAATCAGAAGCAACCCGTCACAATATTCTTCAAAAAGCATTTGAACTTATTTACATGCACGGTTATCAGACGACAAGTGTAGATGAAATTATAGCGACAACACAGGTTACCAAAGGAGCTTTTTATTATCACTTCAAAACAAAAGACGATATGGGACTGGCGATTGTCAATGAATTGATGATTCCGGGTTTCAAAAAAACTTTTCTCGAACCTTTTGATAAAGACGAAGATCCGCTGGAGACTATTTACAATGTACTGCATTATCTTTTGATGGAAAGTACCGAGCTAAAGGTAGAATACGGTTGCCCGGCGTCAAATTTCACACAGGAAATGGCTCCATGGAATGTTGAATTTACAAAAGCTTTAAATCAGCTTTCATCGCAGTGGGAAAAGACAATTGTCAATTCCATCGAAAAAGGGAAGGAAAAAGGGCACATCAATCAATCAGTCAAAGGAAACGAGGTTGCCGTTTTTATTCTTTCCGGTTACTGGGGAGTGAGAAATCTTGGAAAGATGAAGAACTCAAAATCAGTGTACAGTACCTTTTTGAATGCCGTTAAAACATATTTTCTCACCCTAAAATAATTTTTTTCTTCAAAAACATTCCAATTAGTATGTTTTTGTTTTATCTTTGTGTCATTGAAATTTTAAACAATGTATCAAACGCTTACATTTCTGCACTCCATCTTTCGATGGTTGGTTTTATTGAGTTTATTCTACTCAGTTTTCAGAGCTTATAAAGGTTACTTTTCATCCGGAGAGTTTTTAAAAGTCGATAATGCGGCAAGACACTGGACAGCTACAATTGCCCATATTCAGTTGGTTCTCGGAATTATTCTGTACTCTCAAAGTCCAATTATTAAATACTTCTGGAACAATTTCGATGAAGCAAAAGAATCATTTGATGTAGTATTTTTCGGAATGATCCACATCTCCTTTATGCTTCTTGCAATCATTTTAATTACAATCGGATCATCAATTTCAAAACGAAAAACAACAGATCGCGATAAGTTTAAAACCATCTTGATTTACTACGTTATTGCATTAGTCATTATTTTCTTGGCTATACCATGGCCATTTTCACCCTTTGCCAACAGACCCTATTTAAGATAATTATGATAAATCTATTAAAAACAAAAGTCGGACGTTTGAGAATTATTGCTATTCTTGAAGGAATTTCATTGCTAACACTGGTATTCATCGCGGTACCTTTGAAGTATGGATTGGATAACCCTTCACTGGTTAAAATGATGGGACCTATTCACGGATCTTTGTTTCTTCTATTTCTCTTCAACACACTGAGTGTGGGAGTCGAACAGAACTGGAAATTCAAAGAGACTACATGGAAAGTTTTACTGGCCTGCATTATTCCTTTCGGCACATTTTACGTTGACAAAAAAATACTGAGCAAACTATGAAAAACATTTTTATCTGTATAGGAGTAATTATATTCATTTATGTCATTTACAGAGTTTACAAATATCAAACTTTGGACGATGGACTCGGTACGTTAATTGAAAAAGGTGCCATTATACTTGACGTACGAACCGAGAAGGAGTTTGCCACCGGACATATCCCGGACTCTCAGAATATTTCCTTGGGAACAATCAGGGAACGATATACTGAACTCGATCCTACAAAAACCTATATTACCGTTTGCTCTCATGGACTGCGCAGTGTAAAAGCCGAATCGATATTAAAGGAAAAAGGTTTCAAAAAAGTTTACAACGGCGGTGCGTGGAGTGATTTGCAGAAAAGTATTAAGAATAAATAAGAACTCGATATTTATCCGACGGCTTTCAACTTTTAAAAGAAATTACGGTCGTCATTGCTAGATTATTTGCAGAAACTGAATTATTCTCCTGAATCTGTTGGAGCTCTGGGTTATCTCAGTTTTATAAGGCGCCATTTCTTCAAGGTTACTATAACCACTTCTTCCGTTTACAGACAAGAATTAAAAATTTTCAACAGTATTGACTACAGTTCTGATTCAAATGAAAATCAAAAATAATTTTTCCGGAAACTCAAAAAAAGATTCATATGCGTCACTTTCTTTGGATGGTGTACCTGTAATTCAACATATTGTCGATTTCGAAGATAATCAGGGCGCAATGTATCTTCAAGATCACTTACTTATTTTTATCCTGGAGGGAAGTGCCAAGATAATTTATGGGAATGAGATATTCAATGTCAACAAGAATGAAATGATTTTGTTGAAAAAGGCAACTTTTGTTTATTACGAAAAGTACATCGGTCAGGAAGATCGTGAGATCTTCGACTGCATGATGTTTACTATAAAAGAGGAATTGGTGAAGTCATTTTTGACCAGTACCGAATTGAATATATCCAAACGATACGACACAAGAAAATCCTCTGTAGAACCCGTCAATGAGTGCCTGATTGCTTTCACAGGTTCTCTGCAACCATACTTTAAAGACGCTGATAAGGTTGCTCCTAGTCAGCTGCGTCGTAAAATGATGGAGATGCTATATGACACCGCTGTATGCAGTGAGAATATGTTCGGTCAGATCCTTCATTTGCAAAATCCGGTGCGTGAAAATTTGCGAGAAGTCATTGAACAAAATTATGCTTCTCCTGCAAGTCTGGAAGAACTTGCTTATTTGTCAGGCCGAAGTCTTTCCAGTTTTAAGAGAGATTTTCAAAAAGTATTCAATATGGCTCCTGCCACATGGATAAGAAAAACAAGACTCAACAAAGCGAAAGAAATGCTTGAGTCAACAAATCTGTCGGTAAATGAGATCTGCTATTCATTAGGGTTTGAGAATGTTTCCCACTTTTCGCGAATATATAAAGATTACCATGGTTCACCACCCACTAACTTCAGGCAGAGAGCAATTTTATAATTTCCTTGCAAATTGACCTGAATAGTACAAAAAGATGGTCTGTATAGAAAAAAAATAATTCAAAAACCGGCGTTAATTTGTTAATAATAAAAATTAGATAATATGATTAAATTATTAGTAGCCGTCGGACTTATGTTTTCCACAGTAGCGACAGCAAAAGTGAATTACGGTTCAGGGAGAAATAGTAACGAAAAAGAAAATAGGTCAAAAAAAATGGAAAAGATGGATGATACAAAAGCTATTCTTGCAGTTATAGATACCTACATAGAAGGACTTCGTCAAGGTCGTGTCGATCTTTTGAAAAAAAGTTTTCATAAAGATGCAATCATGCACGGATATTCGAGAGATAATAAAATTACGGAAGGAAGCGTGCAACACCTTTACGATATCATTGAAAAGGCGGGTGGCTTATCGAACGTTACAGCGAAAAACAAAGTTCTGAATCAGACTTCTAATACAGCATTTGTTCTTGCCGAATTGAAGTCGACAGCACCTAACGAAAACTCCACCGATTATCTCTCTCTGATGAAGATTGATGGCCAATGGAAGATAATTTCGAAGGTCTATCATCTATCTTATGCAAAATAAATTTTAATGAGTGTTAATTTAGTTTTTAGTTTGGCCTGTTCATTAGAACAGGCCATTTTTTTAAAACAAGCAGCCTGTATGATATTTTAAAAGATCGATATTCTTTCCATCAAGGATTATCAAGATGATTTTTAGTGGTTTTTTCCAGCCTGCTGAACTTGTCGAACCAAATGGAGCTGTATTATTTTTATTGGAATAATAGTTATTGAAGGCTTTAAAAGGTAACCGGAATTTAGTGCTCTCAGATAAAAACAAGGTTCGTGTATATCAGTATATGTATAAAACAAATCGCCACTTAGATAATCTAAATGACGATTTTTGAAAATGAATGTATGTATTTTTGAACAGTAGCATAACTAATACGGTACTTTTGAGCACTGATTAGATATCTGTTGTGAAATTCAATTAACACCTCCTCCCAAACTCCTGTAGAGTTCGGATATTGCGATAAGTTCCGATCTTCGTATCAAAGCCAATTCCAGTTCGCTTTGCAGTACATTGCCTTGTGCAAGAATAACTTCCAGATATGTGGCCATCCCATTGTTAAACAGATCATTTGCTTTGGTTGTTGATTGTCTGAGTTTATTTACTCGTTTTTCAGCTATCATTTCCTGTGTCTTTAATTTTTCGATTTTTGCCAGTGCATCAGAAACTTCACCTACGGCATTCACTACAGATTGCCTGAATTTCAATACTGACTTCTCACGCTCGACCAAATCAACTTTATATTGAGTGCTCAATTCTTTATGTTGCAAAAGAGGTTGTACAACGCTTGCACCGACGATACCGAAAAGCGCCGAAGGAATATTGAACCAGTCGCTCGCCTTGAGTGAATTTACTCCTCCGCTTGCTGTGATTCTTAATGATGGGTACATGTCAGCTTTGCTTACACCTACTTTGGCATTTGACAATGCCAGTTCGAATTCCTTTCTCTTGATATCGGGTCTCAGTCTCAGTAATGTCGAAGGCAGTCCCGTGGAAATTGTTTCCGGAAGTATTACTTGTTCTGATAAAAAACTACGGTTGATGCTTGCGGGCAGATCACCGCTCAAAACACGCAGTGCATTTTCCTGCTGAATAGTAGTCTGTTCCAATTCCGGAATTAATTTTTGTGTTGCCAGAAGCTGTGCCTCAGCCTGTTCGACCGCAAGTGAAGTAACCTGACCTGATTCATATTGTATTGTCATCATCTTTACAGTACTCTCATTCAATGCGATGTTTCTTTGTGCGATTTTCAATTGTTCGTCAAGCATTATCAAATTATAATAGCCTTGAGTTACATTTGCAATCAATTCAGTCTGTATTGCTTTGCGTGCTTCATTGGTTAATAAATAAGAAGCAAGAGCAATCTTGTTTTTGCTACGGATCTTGCCCCAAATATCTGCTTCCCAAGACAAACTTACACTTGTTGTATAATCTTCCAGATGATTGGTTCCAAGAAACTGCGAAGTTGACATTCCATTCAGGCTGTTGTTCGAAGGATTGTTTGTTGAAGAAGCAATATTTAGTCCTACGATCGGTACATTGTTCCATTGCGACTGTTTCAATCTTAAGCGGGATTCTTCGACATTTTTCAGTGCGATTTGCATGTCAAAATTCCTGACAATGGAACTGTCGATCAACTTCTGAAGCATAGTATCTCTGTAAAATTCTTTCCACGGAAGAGAAGCGATCGACATCGTATCCTCAATCACCGCATTACGAAATGTCGAAGGCAGTTCGGGTGCTGGTGTCTTCAAGTCTTTGGAGACTGTGCAACCGATAATGATGAAAAGGATATTTGCTGTGACAGTTATTTTAAAGTATTTTTTCATTTCTTAATGATGAATTTTGTTAAAAGGTTCTATCTGTTATAGTAAAACAGGTTCCGGAGTAGTATTTGCTGGTTTTCCTGATACTTTCTCATGCAGCGCCTGAAACACGATAAACAAAACAGGTATAAAAAACAGTCCCAGAACAACGCCGCCGATCATTCCTCCTGCCGCACCAATACTGATGGAGTGATTGCCCATTGCAGATGGTCCTGTTGCTCTCATCATTGGCGCAATACCGGCAACAAATGCAATCGACGTCATAATAATTGGACGTATTCTCAGTTTGGCAGCTTCCAGTGCGGATTCTACCAGTGAGTGTCCTGCATTTCTTCGTTGAGATGCAAATTCCACGATCAGAATTGCGTTTTTAGCGAGTAAACCGATCAACATGATCAAAGCAACCTGAATGTAAATATTGTTATCGATCCCTGCCAGACGTATTGCCACGAATACTCCGATAATACCCGTAGGTACTGACAGAACGACGGCTAAAGGAAGGATGTAACTGTTGTATTGAGCACATAACAAGAAATATACAAACAGAAGGGACAGTATAAAAATTAATACAGATTGTCCACCGGATAAAATTTCCTCCCTTGTCATTCCTGAAAATTCAAATGAATAACCTGCAGGCAATTCTTTTTCCGCAACTTCGCGAATAGCCTGAATTGCATCGCCTGTACTGTAACCCGGTTTGGGTACCGCATTAACTCCGATGGAGTTGTAAAGATTGTATCTGGTTATGACTTCAGGACCAAATACCCTTTTCAGACTTACTATAGTGTTAACGGGTACCATGCTTCCCGTTTTGTTTTTGACATAAATTTCATTCATTGAAGCAAGATCGGCGCGTTCTTCTTTTTCCGCCTGAATCATCACACGATAATATTTACCGAACCTGTTGAAATCCGATACCTGAGCACTTCCAAAATATGCCTGCATACTGCTTAAGACATCTTTTTCATCAATACCGAGCTGTTCGATTTTTTCATGATCCAATATCATCTCAAACTGTGGGTAATCCGCACGAAATGTCGTAAAGGCCACTGCGATCTCAGGTCTTTTCATCAGTTCTGCAATAAAACGATTTGCAATACCTCCAAATTTATCAAGTTTTCCGCCTGCCTTATCTTCAAGAACTATATCCAGTGCATCTACATTACTGAATCCCGGTACTGTCGGAAATGAAAAGACAAAACATTGCGCACCTTTGATCGTATTCATACGTTTCTGAAGTTCTGCAATATTTGCGGATACGTCGTTCATATCACCGCGTTCTCCGTCTTTCTTCATTCTGAAAAATGCAACACCCGAAGATGGACTGGTGGAACTTGTCAATATGTTAAATCCCGCTACCTGGTTGAAAGCGAACTTTGCAGGCATATCTCTAACTTTGTCAGCAGCTTCATCAAGAATTGCCTGCGTTCTCTTCATCGATGAACCGGGAGGAAGATTAACTGAGATTGCAATAAAGCCCAAATCCTCGGAAGGAATAAATCCTGTGGGAGTTTTTCGTATTAATATTCCTGTTACAAGCATGATTACCACAAGTGCTCCAAGGCTTATCCATTTAAATTTTATCATTTTCTTTACGCTCCCAACATATCTTGAGGTTACGTTTTCAAAACCTTTGTTAAATGCGAAGAAAAATCTTTGTTTGAAATTTTTCGGCTTTTCGTGGTGGTCATGATTGACATCTTTCAAAAGCAAAGCGCATAAAGCGGGACTCAAGGTCAATGCATTTACAGCCGAAATAGAAATAGCGATTGCCAAAGTAAAGGCAAATTGGCGATAAAAGACCCCGGCTGAACCGTCCATAAATCCAACAGGTAGAAAAACCGCAGCCATTACCAGAGTAATGGAGATGATTGCGCCGGTTATTTCGTGCATAGCGGACATGGTAGCTTTTCTCGGTGTGATGTTTTTATGTTCCAGTTTTGAATGAACAGCTTCCACCACAACGATTGCATCATCCACAACGATTCCGATAGCAAGAACAAGTGCAAATAAGGTTAGAAGATTTATTGAAAATCCGAAAATCGACATGAAAAAGAATGTTCCGATAATTGCTACGGGTACAGCAATAGCGGGAATCAATGTGGATCTGAAATCCTGTAAGAATATGTAGACGACAATAAATACTAGGATGAAGGCTTCCAGTAAAGTTTGCTGAACCTGTTCAATGGATTGATCCAACATATCTTTGGTGTTGTACAGAATTTGCTGCTTGATTCCGGGTGGAAAATCTTTCTCAGCTTTTTTCAGATATTCACCTACTTTGGTTTGTATTTCTCTTGAATTTGATCCCGGCAATTGAACTACCTCAAACAAAATACTTTGTTTGTCATGTACTGTGTTCAAAGAATTGTAAGTATAACTTCCCAATTCAACCTTGGCAACATCCTTCAATTTCATCATACTTCCGTCGGGGTTTGCCCTGATAATCATATTTCCATATTCTTCAGGCTTGGTATATTTTCCTGAATATTTAAGCACGTACTCAAAAGCCCGGTTGCTTGATTCTCCAAATCTTCCGGGAGCCGCCTCCTGATTTTTACTTCTTACAGCAGCCATTACTTCAGTAGGAGTGATATTGTATGCAGTCATCTGTGCGGGATTAAGCCAGATACGCATTGAATAATCTCTTTTACTTCCCACAAATCTTACCTGTCCCACACCCTGTATACGCTTGAGTTCAGGAATTACGTTGATCTGCGCATAATTGGCCAAATAAGTAGCATCATACAGTTTTGGGTTCTCACTCATTAAGTTGATTGCCATGATCAGTGAGTTTTGAACTTTTTGCGTGGTTATACCTGCCTGAACCACTTCGGTCGGCAACAATCCCGTTGCAGATGAAACACGATTTTGAACATTCACCGCAGCCTGATCGGGGTCTGTACCTAATTTAAAATAGACCGATATGGTGAGTGTTCCGTCATTGCTCGATGTCGAACTCATGTAAGTCATATTTTCAACCCCATTGATTGATTCTTCGAGAGCGGGTGCAACGGCACGAACCATTGTTTCGGCATTGGCGCCGGGATAGTTTGCGGAAACCTGAACGACAGGTGGTGCAATGTCCGGAAATTGTTGAATGGGAAGATCCATGAGACCTACGGCTCCCAAAATGACCAGCATGATGGAAACTACTGTTGCAATAACCGGTTTGTCTATAAAAACTTTTAACATAATCTTTAGTTGATATTTATTTTAGCTATTTTTTCTGTTGACTTTTCAGGTTTCACCACAATGCCTTCTTTTAGAGACTCCATCCCTTTTAACACGAGTTGATCACCTGCTTTCAGTCCTTCAGATATATAGTAGGTTGTGTCCGACGTTCCTGATAAGGTTAAGGCTACTTGTCGGACTTTGTTATTTTGATCGACCACAAAAGCGAATAGTTTATCCTGCATTTCAAAAGTCGCGGATTGTGGAATTCCGATAACGTTCGATTGCTGCAGACCCAATTTTATTCGACCAGAATTTCCGGAACGCAGTAAGCCTTGCTCATTGGGAAATGTTGCACGTAAGGTTATTGCTCCTGTTGTTTTGTCGAAAATGGCATCGACCATATCCAGTTTGCCGGTCTGAGGATATACTTGCCCTCCTGAAAGAATAATGCTGACAGCAGGAGCATTTTTTATTTTCTCTGCAATTGATGCCCCTTGGAGTCCGTCCTTAAAGTTTACAAAATCTGATTCAGATATCGAAAAATAGGCGTGAATTTCTCTGTTATCAGATAAGTACGACAGGGGCTGAGCATCAGAAGGGGAGATGATACTGCCGGTTTTCTTAAACAATCTCCCCACGAAACCGCTTACCGGCGCTTTAACGGTAGCGAAACCCAATGTTATTTTAGCATTGCCAGCTTTCGCTTTTGCTTGTTTGAGTCTTGCCATTGATGCCTGATAGGATGCTTGAGCAGTCTTTAACTGATAGGGTGAAACAACTTTGTTCTGAACCAAAGGTGTAAGTTTATCAACTTCCAACTTTGCTGTCATGAGATCTGCCTTTGCAACAAGCAACTCGCCTTCAGCAAAATTGGAATCTTCTGTGAAAGGTCTGTGATCAATTTGAAACAGAGGTGTCCCTTTTTTTACGTAAGATCCCTCCGTGATATAGATTTTTTCGAGAATTCCGGACACTTGAGCTCGTAATTCAACATCAGTTTGTCCCTCCATTTTGGCAGGATATTCCAGATAGACCATTGCATTGCCTGGATTAACGGTTGCGACAGGAACCGAGGGTATGTTTGCTAACTCTGTTTTGTCATCACCGGATTTACAGCCTATTAATACAGCGTAGGCGAACAAGCCATATATTACAGTTTTTTTCATGAAATTATTTTATTAGAATATTTGAAATTGTATAAATTTTTGACAATTGAAATCTGATTCATAATCGACATTTGTAATTGTTATTTTTGAGGTATGTATTATTTTTTTTGGCGGTGGTTTGAATGACATATTAATTGTTTTAAATTTTAATTCGAATTAAACATACTGATTGGTATGTTTTCATCGCAAAAAAAAATCTTTATGTTGGAGTATTAATTTTTAGATCTAAGAAAATGTTTGGGAGTGAAGAAATCTTGTGCATAATTATAAATTTAATCTAATGAATCTATATAAATTTTAAACTCTTTAAGAAATGTATAATAGTATCTCTTTCCTAATATCTTCCCCATATTTCTTACGCCATGATATTGAGTCAGAATATGAATTGCAATCATTTTTGCATCATGATCCAAACGCAACTGACCGGCCGTTTGAGATCTTGTTATTTCGTCTTCAATTGCCTTTCGCCATTTATTTAATGACTTTAGAAGAGCCTTGCGAAATGCATCCGACAGAGGTGCCATTTCCTGAATTAGATTAACGGTCGGACATCCATTTGCGGCATTCATAAATGGATGTTCCAATAGTAAACTATGCATCATCTGATACATGTTTTTCTTAAAGTCCGTTCCTTTGGAAAGCGATTTTTCTATGAAAGGTAATATCTCATTGTTTAAGGCTTCACTGATAAGTGCCATACCCATTTCATTTTTGTTACGAAAATGATAATAGAAAGCGCCTTTGGTAACTTGAGTTTTTTCCAAGATCTCATCGATGCTTGTTGCTTGATACCCCTGCCTGTAGGTGAGCATTAAAGCACTCTGTAAAATATTAGATCTCGTAATTTCTGCTCTTGTCATAAAACATACTGGTTAGTATGTTGCAAAGATATATACCTTTGTTTGGATACGCAAACAAAAGTGGGCAAAAAATTATGACGTTAGCCTTTTACGTTAAATGATAACTTAAAGATTCTTGCACTATGGCCAATCTATGATGTTTCAATAAATTAAATACGCTGAAAAAATATTTTTATGGATGATATCGCTGCAAATTGACAACACCCGAATAAAATGAATTACTTTTTAAATATTATTTAAAAATTTCTAAATTTCGATATCTAATTGAGGTATGATTTCAGCTGCTTCTTTCATTTTCTGATCAACGATTTTAGCGTAAATGGCAGTAGTTCTGATCTCTCTATGACCAAGTCGCTTAGAAACAGTATATATATCCGCTCCGTTCTCCAACAGCAATACAGCGTTGGTATGTCTAGCACTGTGAAAAGTGATATGTTTAGATATTTCTGCTCT
>Ga0308169_10000339_pt1 | contig 77667 bp, 54 predicted proteins | sample PhyBR1_2_FD_202139 | JGI IMG/M metagenome (GOLD analysis project Ga0308169, IMG submission 202139) | Phyllosphere microbial communities from UC Gill Tract Community Farm, Albany, California, United States - DLSLSB.R1 | ecosystem: Host-associated > Plants > Phyllosphere > Unclassified | place...
TTTCAAAAGTGGGTATTTTAACGACCTTTGAATTCCTTATCACTTTGCTTAAAGGCTCGTTAAGTTTTTCAAGTTCTTCCAGTGCTTTCTTACTTCGGTTGTCCTGGTAAAACGAAATTGCAGTAACTCCTACTATTGCGACCAACATAAATAATGCTTCTCCCTCTTTTCTATTCTTATTGATCTGCAGAAGATAAGTTTACATAACTATGAATACCCCAGGCATTTCTCCGTTTTTCACGGTTTCGGCAATTTCATCCAATTTCTTTTCTTTAGTGTATGTCTTAAACTCATTAAAATTCAAATGTTATTTTCCAGAATTTACATGAGTACCCTAAACAAAAAAACCTCTTCAAAAGAAAGAGGTTCACACAAAAACATGAAAAATCCCGAGATCGGGTGTGTATTTTAAGAAGTTACTAATTACCAAAATACTCGCTTTGTGTATGTACTGTTTTATCTGTATTTATCTACGTCCTATTAAAATTATATTTTCTAAATCCTTCGCAATTTTATAAAAAACGTTCTTTACTTTCAAACATTCAATTGAATGATTACAGTAATTATTCTATATTTTACCTGCAAAACAAGGAGAAAAAATGAAGAATTTTCTTTAAAAATCAAATGCTATATAATCACATATTTTATACAAATATTTTCTGAAATCATTCAATAATACAGTTGTCTAAATCATTTGCTATAAGTAATCTTGCAACGAAATGGTAAGTTTTTAGTATGGGGATACTAAATACACGGTTTAGTCATGGGTAGCTCATAAAAAAGCTACCCTTCTAAAAATGTAAACACTACGGTGAATCTATATATACAATCTTTCAACGGCTATGGATATTGATAAGCTTCTTTGTCTAAATGAAGAGTAATAAAAAATATTTGATCAAGTAAAGCAGATAAAATGCCTCCGTGAAACCTTGAATAAAAACCTGAACATTCTAAAACAATTTCTTACCAATGGATCGACAAATACGAAAAAAAGAATTTTTGTTAAGAAGTTATATGTACACCTCTGAAGCCGAAAGAAAAACATACTATGAAATTCCTCCAAGAAAAAATTTCAATGGAATAGCAGGCATTCTCATCACATTGCTTTTGGTCAGCATCTCATCTCTACTTCTTTTAAAAAAGCTATTATATATTCAAGACTATCTTTTTTACCTCTTATTGTTTTTCAGCATTTCAGTAGTGGTATGGAGAATAAGCCGGTTAAAAGTTATCTTACTTGAAATATCGAAGAATACACTATTGATAAAATATGCCCATCCTTTCAAACAAACTAAATATGAACTGCCGGCTTTAGAAATCCCTTTAAACAAATTGGAATCATTTAAGATAACACGGGAATTTTTTGTGTATTATTTGGAAATAAGCCGTAGAAGGGAAAGGGAGAATGGCACAAAAAACTTCTATTTCCGTTTGGGGTTTCTCTCCGAAAAACAAATCATAAACATTCGAAAAATCATCAATAATATAGATGATGAAATTATAGGGATATAAGCAAAATTTTAATAGGAGCTATACTTCTCCACTTTGTCAATTTCATAACTATTTATATAAAAGCCGTATATCAGTTCAGATATACGGCTTTACATGTATTAATTAAAATGTACCGGAAAACAAATTTCCGCTATACTGTCATGCTGACGAAGGAAGCATCTTTCATCATAAGATCCCTCGATGCCTCGGGATGACAGTGCTTTCTTTTGAGAAGTACTCTTGTCATCAAAAGATCCTTCGGCTGTTTCGCTGCGCTTCTCGCTCAGGATGACAGGGTTTGTTATTTTGTTCTGTCATGCTGACGGAGGAAGCATCTTTCATCATAAGATCCCTCGCTTCCTCGGGATGACAGTGCTATCCTTTGAGATATTGCTTTTATTAAAAGATCCTTCGGCTGTTTCGCTACGCTTCACGCTCAGGATGACAGGGGTTTGCTATTTTGTTCTGTCATGCTGACGTTAGGAAGCATCTTTCATCATAAGATCCCTCGCATCCTCGGGATGACAACGTTTGCTTCAGGGTTTCCAAAAGCTCCATGCTGTACCGTTATATACTGCAAGCTGCTTTTTTACGGTATCATAAACCATCATTCCCGGTGCGGGGTTAATGATATTCAGATGCGGACTGGCTACTTGGGGCAGAATCATCGCTTTATTAGCATCTGATAGCACCAGAATACCATTGGTGGTATCTGTTGACCCGTTGGCTCCGATCACCGTTTTGGCTGTAGGCTGTTCCGTTTTGTCTGTTCCCTGTATGGAAAGGTCTGCTGCTCCTATCGTACTTGCAGTAGCATCATCTTCACTCAGATTAACCCAAACTCCTGAATCTTTCAGGTATTTTACCTTGTGATCTGTAGTATCGTAAATCATACTTCCTTCTGCTGTTATACCGCTTTTATTCGTTATATACGGAAGTACAAATCCCCTGTTTTCGGTATTGGCAAATTCTAAAGAGACTGAGGTATTGGTCACCGTCTGTTTACCAATAGCTATCTGTGATTTTGCCGTTATTCCGACCAATATCAGCACAGATGTTATAATACTTATTGTTTTCATTTTTTTAATGTTTTTACTCATTAGTAATTTGAACTGTCTTTGTCATGTTGATGAAGGAAGTCTCTTCTATGATGAGATCCCTCGATTCCTCGGGATGACAGTGCTATCCTTTGAGTGGTTGCTTTTATTAAAAGATCCTTCGGCTGTTCCGCTGCGCTCCTCGCTCAGGATGACAGTATTTATTATTTGGTTCTGTCATGCTGACGTTAGGAAGCATCTTTTATCGTGAGATCCCTCGATTCCTCGGGATGACAGTGCTATCCTTTGAGTGGTTGCTTTTATTAAAAGATCCTTCGGCTGTTTCGCTGCGCTCCTCGCTCAGGATGACAGTATTTATTATTTGGTTCTGTCATGCTGACGTTAGGAAGCATCTTTTATCGTGAGATCCCTCAGTTCCTCGGGGTGACAGTGCTTTCTTTTGAGAAGTACTCTTGTCATCAAAAGATCCTTCGGCTGTTCCGCTACGCTCCTCGCTCAGGATGACAGTGTTTTGTTATTTTGCTCTGTCATGCTGACGTTAGGAAGCATCTCTTCTATCATGAGATCCCTCGGTTCCTCGGGATGACAGTGCTTTCTTTTGAGAAGTACTCTTGTCATCAACAGATCCTTCGGCTGTTCCGCTGCGCTTCTCGCTCAGGATGACAGTGTTTGTTGTTTTGTTCTGTTATGCTGACGGAAGAGACATCTCTTATATCATGGGATCCCTCCTTACGTCGGGATGACAAATGATATATTCGGGATGACAGTTTGTTCTTTTTTAAAACCTCATAGGCTTTTGAAACCTATGAGGTTTGGTTTACGGTTATTACCCGTTGTTATCATTCTGCTTTAATCCGGGCAGGTTTGTGTGGATATACAATGCCAAGCCATAGAAGTTTCCCCTTCTTTTAAAGAGTACATCTTCATACATTTGTTAGTCGTATCATATACCATCATACCTTCTACAAAGTTGGCAGGGGCTATACCTACAGGATTTCCTGATGTATCAAAGGCTATCCTGTTCGGTACGAAAGCTTTGGTTTTAGACTCTAACGTCAGCCAGCCTCCTTTTCTTACCATTGGCCAGTTGTCTGAACTAGCTCCTGCTCTGTTAAGCGCGGTAATTCCTGCTTTACTGTCTAATGCAGTACCGGTTAAGATACCCGGCTTGTAACAAAAACCTGAGACTGCTGTTGCACAAACATCAACAAGACCTGTATTATATGTATATTTTTGGAAAGTAGGAATACCAGTAGTACCATTTCCTATCGTTCCATATTGGCTTGATCCTACAAAGCCAAAATACTGGGTAGTGTTTTTATAGTTCATTGTAAAGCTACCTCCTGTTTCTACAGCAATGATTTCATTATTCAGCCCCATACCGTCCGTATTGGTTGTATTCCCCGGCATATAGGTAGGGCCATAACCTGACGCATTATTTGTAGTAGCCTGGCCTAACTTATAACTATCATTACTTCCCCAACCCCATTGTTTTTTGTCAATGGTCAGTACATTTATTGATGGGAACGAGTCACTACTAGCAGAATGCTCACCTGGTGATATCCATTGGATGTTACCACCCAAAGTATGACCACCAGAAGTAGCTGTTACCTCTTTCCACACATTGCTGGCTGTCGTAGTACCATCTCCCAGAATTTGATAATCATTACGTCCCATAGCGAATAGCTTGCCATTGGTCGCTAAAAGAAAATAAGTGGTATTCCCTGTAAGTCCGATCATTTTTGGTGTTATACCAATAGGAACAACCATTTCTGTTGCAAAAGCTCTATTCATTCCAGAAGTGGCATTATCGGTACCATCACCTATATATGTACCCTGTCCCCAAGTATAAAGCTTGCCATCAGAGGTTAAAGCAAACTTAGCAAGACCCTTTCCACGCACTGCAACCACATTGTCAAGCGTTTGTGAAGCAGAGATCATCACACGATGCCAGATTGCATTATTAGTCGTATTTACGGTCATCCCATCACCATAAAGATAATTGCCTCCAGATGCATATCCGTTCATTGTCCAAGCTGCACCACTACAGGTCACGATATTCAATGACATATAAGTGTGAAATAACATTTTCACATTGCTTGGGCTTACTCCCGGAGGTAATCCGTCTGCTTTACCATTAACAGTTATTTTACCAAAAGCAGGTACCGTATTATTTGTTGTTTTAGTATAAGGCACCATCTTAGTTCCCCAACCATAAAGTCCGTCAGTTGTTAATAAAATAGAAGCTGTAGGAATATTACCAGCAACCGCTGCTTTTAAAGGTGTTCCGGTATAGGCGAAACCATTCGCAGGTGTAATCGCTGTCGGAACTAAAAGATCTAACACTAAATTTGCATTTGACGGATTAGCCGTAGGTGAGGTACCATATCCCCAGATTTTAAATGTGCCATCTTTTTCTTTTGCTACAATAGCATTATCACTTGCAATCAGGTTATCGTACTCTATGGTAGTAGGATTTATTGCATTAAGATACGCATTGTCATTACAACCTGTTGTACAAGACACCTCGTCCACCACTGCATAGGTAATATACCTGTTTGCGTTTCCTGAGTCAAAATTATAATTGTGTACCCATTTTCCGGTGGTGGCATCATAGGTTCCGTCAATATACACTACGTTGGTGGTAAATGCCGCGTCATCTGCGATAATCATTTTTACATGATCTCCACTTCCAAAACCTCCTCCGTAAGAGGAAAGGTCTGCCCCGAAGTACATCATACCGCTGGTATTGGTACGTTGTACCAGCCATATTCTTGGGATACGCGAACCACCAGTATAGCCATTGATCGTCATGCTGCTTAATGCAGTTGTGATATTATTGTTATCCCCTAAAAGGAAATAGGTTTTATCATTCGTAAAGCTCGTACGTGAAGCGGTATTGTTCGGGTTTACAAAATCATTAATGGTAGCTACTGTAAGGATCGTTCCTGCGTTCACACTTTTCGATACTTTCTGCTCCAGTATCTCAATATCATCCCTGGTTACCCCGAAAATATTATTATTGTATGTTACATTGGTTCCTCCGTTCCATACTATATTTCCGTCTGTATCCAAGTAATCGTCTGTACCTACCTGTCCTAGGGTAATCCCATACTTGATGGCAAGATAAGAATCTACTTTTCTACGTTCGGTTGTGGTAAGAGTACCTGCACCATACACGATAGTTTCCCCAATATGCCCTATAAACCCGGCATTATCACTACCATTACCTGAGAACAGCGTATTTCCGAACATATGCCCACCGTATTGTGCATTTACAGCGGCATAATTAACGGCTGTATTCATTGCTGCCCCATTTAATCCTTTTGCACTCGTAGTATTGGTATTTTTGAAATACATAATACTTGGAATAGCAGCATCAAACGCTGGGTTTACTCCCGGAAATTGGGTGCCTGCACCATAAGGTCTTCTTTCTAAACCAGTAGTATTCGGGAAAATACCAAAGGCATCCCAGTTAGCAGCGCCTAAAGTAGTATTATCCATACCGACACTGAATAATCTAGGATTTCCTCCTCCTGCAGCCAAACCTTCTTTAGTAAGGGTGAATACATCATAATCCAGACTTGTAAGGGTACGTACTGTATTATTTCCTAACGTTTGTGTTCCTACCGTGAAGTTAATCCCCGGATTGAAGTTGAAATAATTGGATGCTCCCAATACATACTTAGGTAATGTATTTGTTCCTAACTGAGCTACTGTTGTTCCGTTCCATACATCTCTCCATCCGGTAACGTCTGTTGCAGCACCGGTATTGGCAGCATTCTTATCAGCTCTGTACCAGTAAGACAATCCGCTCGCAACCCCTCCCGGAGCATTTCCGAAGCCTGCAAAAGTGAAGAACTGTCCATTATCCAGTGTAACATTGACTGTATTATATACTATTCCATTTACCGTTACTTCTGTAGCCATCGGAGTAAAGGTGTCTGTTCCGTCAAAAACAGCATCCGGAGATTGCACCAGATACAGATTCTTCACGCCTTTAGGCCATGCTACCGTTACAGTTCCTACATTTCCTGTATTCTGTACTTTCCAGATGGATTCAAAACGGAAATTAGCAGCACCGTTAGAACCTGCTGTATAAGCGAGCGGTGTTGTAAGGCTTTGCTTTAAACCGTTATCTCCTGTCAGCAGGAATTGTCCTTCCACAAGACTATTAGTATTTGCTGCATTGGTATTTGCCAGTGAGCTTCCAGCCCCTATGATTAGTTTTTGTCCGTCGTTTATACTTCTTGATTGCTTTTGATATAAAGCTGAAATATTATCTCTGGCAATTCCAAAAACATTGTTATAATAATTACTGGTAGCCCCATCCCAAACTATAGTACCGGTAGAACTCAGGTAATTTCTGTTTTGCTCTTTACTCAGGGTATGTCCATATTTTATGGCAAGATAAGATTCAACTTTGTTTACTTCTGCATCTGTAAGTTTGCTTGGAAATACGATCATTTCATTTTGCTGAAACGCTACTGATGTTTCTGCTCCTCCTGCCATCAATGCATTTCGGGTTGCAGCTATGTTTACATTTGAAATATTGGTATTATATGTCTGGTGAAAACCGTTTAACGTAATATCAACAGCATTATTTCCAGCGGCTCCTGCACCATTTTGCCATGTACCACCTCCAATATAAGGTCCATTAATAATATAAGTACTCTGAGCATCAAATTCTCCAATTACCGGATAGAATAAAAATTTATTCGCAGTGTAACTATATAAACCCGGATCATCCATTGTATTTGATGCTCCTGATACCCCAAACCCAAAAAAGGCTGTGGTACCTGTTGTACTCCCTGCAGAAAACAACGTTCCTGTACTTCTATCTATGATGTTTCCCAGTGCATTTCCGTCATACTGCAACCATTTATTAGCTGCTGTATAGTTTACAGTAGGGTTGAAGTTGACCAATGTTGTAGCATTTGAAAACTCAGGTCTTAGGGTTGCTGTAGCTTGAGATAATGGGAATGGTTTGTCATTAAATTCATTCCACTGCTGTATCGTTGAAGCATCAGCTGCATTCGTAACTCCTGCGTCGGAGAATATGTTTGCCGCAGCATCTGCACGATACCAAGCCGCCGAAAATACTCCTCCCGGAGCATAGCTATATCCTGCGAAAGTAAAATACTGTCCATTTGTTAATACTACACTGGCAGTGTTATATACTACACCGTTGATCGTTACTTCTGTCGTCATGGGAGTAAAAACATCTGTTGCATCAAAAGTTTCATCCGGAGACTGTACGAGGTAAAGGCTTTTCACCCCTTTAGGCCACGCTACTGTTATTGTTCCTACACTGTTTGTATTTTGTACTTTCCAAACAGATTCAAAACGGGAGTTTACCGCACCATTAGAACCTGCTGTATAAGATAATAAAGTTTTCAGTTCTTGTTTTAGCCCGTTATCTCCTGCTAATAAAAATTGTCCGTCAGTCAATGCATTGGCATTTGCCGCGTTGGTATTTGCCAATACGCTTCCCGCTCCTATAACCAGCTTCTGATTGGCGTTTTCACTTCGTGACTGTTTTTGGTATAAAGTGGAAAGATTATCTCTTGCAATCCCCAAAATATTATTCTGGTAGGTCGGAGAAGTATTCCATACCACTGTATTTCCTGAACTTACATAATCTCCTGATAAAGTGGAACCCCACTTAACAGACAGATAAGAATCTACACGTGCTTTTTCAGCCGCAGTAAGAGGAGCAGCAAATACGATAGCTTCATTCATCTGCCCATCGTGGCTTCCCCAATTGGTATCACGGCCTATTCTGAAAACTCGGGTTGTTGCATTATCCGTTGCATTTACATTGAGAAGCGTATTGTTATAAACGGATTCGTTACCGTCTAACCATACTTTAGCCAATAGATTGGATGCAGTAGATCCCGCTGCATTCAGCCATGAAGATCCGGATACAAAAGGTTTATTAGCGGCAAACAAATTGGTAGATAATGTAGTATAACCGCTTCCTGCCGAATAAAAAAGTAATTTATCCGTCGTAGCATTGTTGGAAATATGCAGCCCGGGATAGTCCATAGTCTGGTCAAATCCCGCTAATCCTGCAGCTCCAAGAGTATTCATTTTACCAGCAATATAGATGCTTCCCTGAGTACGGTTTATGATAGCATTTCCTGTTCCCGGATCTGCCGCCATAAAGCCACCTTGCAGTGTTCCATGACCTGCTGAGATGAAGGTTACGGTAGGATTGAAATTAGCCAGTGTATTTAGATTAGAGAAAGTAGGCTGCTGTGCAGCAGTAGCCTGAACAAGGTTATATCCTGTTCCCATCTGGTCATTCCATTGATTCAGCAATGCATTATCAGAGGAAGTAATAGCGTCTGCTTTATACCATACCGCCGCAGTTACCCCTCCCGGCGCGGCATTTAAAACACTCACTGTCAGATCACTGGTACTGGAACAAGTTCCTGTTGTCACCGTCCATCTGAATGTGTAGGTACCCGGAGTATTAAATCCAGTAACATTGGTATTGTATGCCGATGGTGTTGCCATCACCGGATCCGTAGCCCCCGCGGGTTTTGACAATAATGTCCATGCACCGGTAGCTACCCCCGGGTTATTAGCATTAAAACTTGTTTGGGAAGTTCCTATCAGGGTTTGGGACGATCCTGCATTGGCGCCTACCTGTGCCGATACAAATACTGAGAATGTACCTTCTAAAGAAGTTCCGGAGCAGGCGTATTCTTTATTTAAGAAATTAGGATCTACACCTCCTGAATTAGTTACCGCCTTTATAGTGAACACGTACTCTCCAGGCTTATCCAGATTACTGATGTTTGTAGAAGTATTGGTAATCGTTCTTAAATTAGTTGCATCATAAGTTGGAGTAGCTGAACCAGCCGGCTTGGAAACCACTGTAAAATCGTATCTTCCATTGAAATCCTGAAAGTAACTGCTATTGACTACCCCTTTATATACGGCAGGAAGAGGAATGGTAGCCGTTACTACACCAGATCCCGAATAACATACCGTAGTAGTAGGTACTGTTACATTAGGACGACTTCCGTTGGAAATATGGATATAATAATCCTGTGGTATAGTACAGCTTCCATTTACTGTATTGATTCGGATACGATAAGTACCCACCTGCCATCCTCCGGAAGGAGGTGTTGCTACAATATTTCTGTCCATTGTACCACTTCCGTTTAAAGCTAAAGTAGGACTTCCTCCAGGAGGCGCAATACCACCGTTACTAAAAGTTGTTGTAACCGTAGCCGGGTCAGAAGGATTGATTTTAAAATAAGCAGTAATAGGAGCTGTGCTTCCTGCCATATTACAATATACAGCTCCTCCAGAACCACTGGGAGTATAAAGCGCCATCTGTTCAGGATGTGCCGAGTCTACAAAACTTACACTCCCTGGTTGTATACCATTATAGTTATATGTAATGGTAGGGGTAGTAAAAGTTCCGGCTACATTACTCACCGTAAAAGTAAGCTGATACGTACCTGGCAGAATTGTTCCTGTAAAATAAAAATTACTTCCTCTAACATTTAAAAATGCTATACTTGCTCCGGCAGGTTGAGAAATTACATTCATTGTGATTGCAGTTCCAAAAGCCGGATTGGCAGATGAATTGGCCGTGTTACTTGCAAACTTAGGAGAGGCACTCGTACTTACTATATACTGATTACCACCCGAAGGCCAACAATTAGAATATGAAGTAAGCATCACAATATTCGGGTTTGGAATAAACCTTACAATAGCATCATCTTCGTACCAGCAGCTTGGATTGCTAATAGATGTAATTCGTAAAACCGCACGATAAGCAGGATCAATATCATGATCTGCTTTTTTTGTAAGGGTTAGCGTAGGCGATGCCGTTGTTGGATTAGACATCGTAGCATTATTGGTCGTAACTTGACCAAAAAGTTCATAGTTATAAATATTATAATATGTCCACGATGCAGTATATCCTGGAGGAATAACTCCTGATAATGTGGCTACTCCTGTAGTTGCAGGAATAGTTGTAATATCCGGTCCTGCTGTAAAGGCAGAAACATCTCCCGGTGCAGTAATCGTAACCTGGGAAGTGGCTGTTCCGGAAGGGCTACAGCTTTGCGCCACCTGGAATACATAATTTCCGGGTGAGGTCATTCCCGTCACATTGGGGGTCAGGGAATTTACATTACTGATCACCGGATCGGTTGCGCCCGAAGGCTTGGAGACGAGTGTCCAGGTCGGACTGCCACTTGGGTTGCCCGATGAGCTTCCCTGCAGAGTGTAGGAAGTGCCGCATATAGTGGCATTCCCCCCTGCATTTACGCTACATTGTGCGTAAAGTATCATATTGCCCAGAAAGAGTAATACGACGAAAAAGAGGTTTTGTTTCTTCATACTTTAGATTATTAATTTTATATTGTTTTTTCTTTCAACAGATCCTTCGGCTGTTTCGCTGCGCTTCTCGCTCAGGATGACAGTATTTGTTATTTTGTTCTGTCATGCTGACGAGAGGAAGCATCTTTTATCATGAGATCCCTCGATTCCTCGGGATGCCAGGGCTTTTGAGAAGTACTCTTGTCATTAAAAGATCCTTCGGCTGTTTCGCTGCGCTTATCGCTCAGGATGACAGGGTTTGTTGTTTTGTTCTGTCATGCTGACTAGAGGAAGCATCTTTTTATCGTGAGATCCCTTGGTTTCTCGGGATGACAGTGTTATCCTTTTGAGAGGTTGCTTTTATTAAAAGATCCTTCGACTGTTTCGCTTCGCTTCACGCTCAGGATGACAGGAGTTGTTGTTTTGTTCTGTCATGCTGACGTTAGGAAGCATCTTTCTATCATAAGATCCCTCGGTTCCTCGGGATGACAGTGTTTCTTCTTGAGCTACCTTCGGGATGACAGTGCTTTTTCTTACTGAATCTTCGAAAGCATCGGTTTACATAGTTAATTTTCATATTTCATTGTTTAAAAATTTCCACTCAGGATTAAATTCATTGATGATCACTTCTTTCTTTTCTCTTCTCCATCCTTTTAGCTGCTTTTCTCTTTTGATGGCTTCATCTATCTCTTTAAAATGTTCATAATAAATCAGTTGACAGCAGCTATATTTGTGCGTGAAATGCCGGGTAACCGGATCCGGATTCTGATGCCAGAACAATCTTTCTTTCAAGCTATTGGTAACACCTATGTACAACACCGTCTTGTTTTTGTTGGTGAGGATGTAGACATAATAGTTATGTGTTCCTTTGGTTTTATACATTGTTTTGTTTTTATTAAAGATCCTTCGGCTGTTTCGCTGCGCTTCTCGCTCAGGATGACAGGGTTTTTATTTTGTTCTGTCATGCTGACATTAGGAAGCATCTTTTTATCATGAGATCCCTCGGTTCCTCGGGATGACAGGGCTATCCTTTGAGGTATTGCTTTTATTAAAAGATCCTTCGGCTGTTCGCTGCGCTTCTCGCTCAGGATGACAGGGTTTGTTATTTTGTTCTGTCATGCTGACGTTAGGAAGCATCTTTCTATCGTGAGATACCTCGATTCCTCGGGATGACAGGGCTATCCTTTGAGAGGTTGCTTTTATTAAAAGATCCTTCGGCTGTTTCGCTGCGCTTCTCGCTCAGGATGACAGGGTTTTTATTTTGTTCTGTCATGCTGACGAGAGGAAGCATCTTTTATCTTGAGATCCCTCGGTTCCTCGGGATGACAGAGCCTTCTTCTGATCTTTATTTGGGATGACAATGTTCATGATCTGAAGACGACTAGTTTAATATATAGTGTCACCCAAGTTCAACATCTAGTATAGTGCTTAGTTCAACATCCAGTGTAATACTAGTTTAGCATCTAGTGTAACGCTAGTTCAAGGTCTGGTGTAGGGCGGGTTCAGCACTTAGTTGAAAGCATGCTTATTCTACCGTAAGGTCTTTGTTTAATTCTGCAATGCGGGGCTCTTTGAGCATGGTGCTTCCTCCTGCATATTGGGTGACTACTTCCAGAGCATAGGTACCGGCCGGAAGATCCGGAATGATCACAATGAGCTCGGAAGGATTATTGGTAACAATCTCACTTTCTTCTACCTGCGTACGGGCACTGGTTGAAGTATTCACGAAGAATATCCCGTTATCCGGGTTATCACCGGTTACTTTGATCTTGCTTCCGCTGATCTTTAAGTTTTTCCCTGGAGTCAGGAGGTCATTCACGGTACCGCTTTTCACATCGGTGACCTGCAAGATGACTCCAGATGCATCTGCAACACCCAGAATATTGATTTCAATATTGGGAATTTCGGCTCTCAGTTTTTCTCCCTGATTGAACTGGAACAGGATGGTATGCTTCTGACTGTTGAATGTTTCTGAAGGACTGTCAAATACTCCGCGGATCTGTGTACCTGCCGTGAAATAGCCTGTGTTCACAGAGTACCCGTCGCAGAGCTGATACGCCATTTCTTTCAGGAAAAGCTCGGTAGCATGTTCCATGGCTGTTGAGGTTACGTCTGCACCGCCACGGTTGGCTGCTGCTTCGCAGATCTGTTTTACATTGAGCGACCGCTCGCTTATCGTGCGTGCGGTAAAATCGTTGGGATTGTCTTTGGTGAGATAGTTATCGTATAAATACGCTTTAATTTTGTGTAAAATGGCCATAGGTGTTTGTTTTATTTCTGATTAATAATTATCTATTGTATGGGATAGACCGGGATTTTCAGATTTTTGTTCTTCTGAATTGTATATCGATAAAGGGATAAGGGGCATACATAGAGAGCAACCAGTAAATGTTCTACAGCTTCATAAAATATTGGTATATCAGAACCTGGACTCTCAATATTTCTTCATTGTATTTACTGGCTGCATAGCTTGTCTATTTTAACCGCGCCATGAAGATGTTGTCATTTTTGTATGATCCATCGAATCTGCAATGCTTAGATTAAAATAAGGAAGGGGGTGGGCGCGTGAGAATACGGGAGCCCAAAACGTCTCTTATTACAGAGAACGAATAGGTATATAAAGAATTTGTGTTTAGATATGAAGCCACCAATAGCTGTGTCCGATTTGCCGGCAAAGCTGATTTTAGGGTTTGAGATTGTGTAACGGTGGCTACTGAGGAAGTCTGTTTTCCCCTGCTGAAAAAATCCTCTGACGGATGTGAAGAAATTCCCACAAACCTGTCAGGCTTTGGAAGCTGCTCTTCTGCTTTTGGGATGACCGTCTTTTTAGGTATTGCTTTCTGCTTTCTGGGTAAAAGTTTTGGGGTAGCCTTCTTACTGCTCTTCGGGATGCCGGATGGAGATGCATAAGTCTGCGTTACATTTTCCATCCCATAGACGAAAGCTCCTTTTTCAATATACAATACATTGACCTCTGCCTTAGGATCCTGATCACTGCGTAGAGAATCGGCAATGTCTGCTGCATGTATTTCCTCAGCCGCCAACAGCGGATTGGAAAAAAGAATACACACCCATAAAAAAAAGGAACCCAATTTCCACGAAGTACCTTTCGGCCTCACGTTGGTAGAATTTGGGTTCTCATTTTTTCTCATTACCAGTGGTTTTTGTAGTTTTTATCATCATAGGCAGAGGGGAACGCTCTCCTATGAAGCTTAGCAATATTACACGCATATTTGCCGGTAAAAAAAGAAATGGTATCAGTATTTCAGAAATCATTCACTGAGATCATTCATTTAAAACGAACAAAATAAACTGAGTAACAACCGCTTATGATTATTAACAATCTGTTTTTACTGGTAATGAATCATATGGTATTGAATTATACCTATGAACCATTTCCGGCTATTCTATCTTCTCCATTTGCCCCGGTTCGACCTATAATAGATAATGGTATCTATTCGGTACAGCCCTTTGTTCTTAGCAGTATTGCCCATATTTTACCCAGAAAAGTGACTGTTCTCTCCTTCTTATGCCATCCATAAAATTGCTAAAGCTAAGTTCTTCTTGTATGGAAAGTGAAAGAAAGTATAGAAGAATTACCCAAAATATGAGGTGGTTTTTCAACAGACAACAAATCATTGTTAATTGCTGTTTTACAAATAAATACTATTGTTTATGAGATCATTACATAAAATAATCGTAGAATTATCTCAGAATAAATTCCATATAGATTTTTCGTCATAGGGCCTGAGGGTGTTACTTTTGATGAGCGAAACCAATTTGCTCACCCTATAACACCTACACTATTTACCAAGAACTATGTACCTTTATTTTCCGTTTCATCTAAAAGACTTTTTTCTTATCAAGGGAAAAATTTATCATCATCTGTTATTGCGCATTGCATATCTATTGGCTTTATTGTCATTTTTCAGCTCTTTTCAAATGAATGCCCAGAGTATTATGCTTCCTCAATGTATTGTGGATCATGAAAGAAAAACGGTAACAGCTCCCTTCACCCAGCTCATCACCGGAAATAACGGTAACAGTCCTAAAACAACCAGTAAACTGGTTATTTTATATTCTATGCTTATCTTGTCGACTACTTTATTTTTGGTATGCCGTTTAAAGGGGACTCAACATGTATTGACGAAGTGTGTTCTTACGATATTCCGAAAGCATCAAAATGAAGACACTACTGCTTTGGAAGAGTCTTTTGAAACGATTGAAATAGATACCATCCCTACAAAAACTCTTTACATGATCTCTCCGGAAACGTATAATGCTATCGTGAAGAAGATCAATAAGTTTGAAAAATCCGAAAAGTTCCTGAGAAAAGATATTAGTCTTACCTGGCTGTCTCATCACCTGAATACCAATACCAAGTATCTTTCGGAGGTCATCAAGGAGCATACAGGCAGAAATTTCAACGGATATATCAATGGGCTCCGTATTGCGTATATTATTAAAAAACTGACCGAAATACCGGTTTACAGAGGGTATAAAATCAGTTATCTGGCAGAAGAATGTGGGTATTCCTCTTCACAGGTGTTTGCGATTGCTTTTAAGAGGGAAACGGGTGTTACGCCGTCTTATTTTATAGAGCAGATTAAAAGCGGACCGGATGATACGCTTACCAAGTCTTCAGCTTAGCGCAATGGATTACAAAATATTCTCTGTAAGAAAGAAACGCAGCCTATTGATGACCATCAGATAAAAAAGCGGAGCCCAATATTGGGCTCCGCTTTTTATGGCTTCTCTCCTATTTTGTTTATGAAAAGTTATCTTCCGGTATCTGGGCATTGACCTGATCGTCTTTTAGATTCTGTATAAAATAGGAAGGGGTTAATCCATTGATCTTTTTGAAAGCAATAACAAAAACCTGAGAGGAAGCATAGCCACATTCTTCTGCGAGATAGCTTATTTTGTATTCTCTGTATTTAGGTTCATTATAGAGCTTATGAACAATATAATTGATCCTTAAGCTGTTGATATAATTGTTAAAGTTTTGTGACCTGTTGTTTTTAATAGCTTCTGACAAGTATTTGGTGTTGGTATTCAACTGAGCGGCCAATGAACCTACGGTAAGATCTTTTTTCAGGAACTTCTCAGACTTTTCAAAGGCAGCCAGTCGTTTAAGAATTCTTTCTTTGGTATCAGCAGGTATGGCATTTTTATTAGTGGCAGCCTGCAAATCGTTATTAGACTCAGATTCTACATCCTGATCTTCTGTTTCTTCAATGGTTTCTTCCGCCAGGACAGCCTCATCATTTTTCAGCTTTACCATCATCTGCTCATATTTTCTGCGAAGGGCTTTGTTTTTTCTTCTCCATAGAATAACTGTAATAAGCCCGGCAAGCAATGCTAAAACTCCGGTAATAATCCATTGTTTTTTTGAGTTTTCCTTGTTTTCAGTCTCTACTTCTTTTACCATTTTTTTCATGGTAGCATCTGCTTCACTTTTATCAACGTAGGCAAGACTGTCTTTAAGAAAAGTATATTTCTCCATATACAATTTAGACTTCTCTTTATTGTTAACCTCTCTATAAGAATCGGCAAGAAACTCAAAAGATTCCACTCTATGGTATGGGTCTTTAAAACGTTTTTCTAATTCCAGTGCCTGTTTGGCATAATCAATTGATTTTTGATAGTCTTTTTTCTCCATATACAACCAGCTTACCTGATTGAGCATCATAATTTTATTATCAGGAGGGGTATTATATTTCTTGTCCTGATAAATCTGTAATCCTTCCATCAGGTATTTTTCAGCCAGTTCCAGACTTCCTTTCTCGGTGCTCCCTTCTACCAGATAAAACATTCCCAAACACATATCTGTAAAGGCAATCTGATCATATTTTAGATCTTTAGTAACTGTCTTACTATCATCACTGATCTGCTTTACCAGTTCGAGACTTTTCTTATAAGTACCTAATAATGAATCCCTTAATTTTGTGTTTTCAAATCGTTTGAGCTTATAATGTAACCCTATATTCTGATAACATAGAGATAAATGATATAATTTTTTATCATTGTCTTTAATTGTATTCGCATACTTAATAGCACTTTTGAAGTCCTTCAAACTGGCATCATCCAATCCCAAATACCCAAGAGTAAGCGCATTCTTTCTATATATATTAGCTATATAACCATAAGTATCTTGTTTATTTATTGCTATTTTTTTTAGCTGATCTCCTAATGTGAGGACCTCTTTATTTCTACTCTGAAGTCCGTATAATCTCATTAAAAGATCACCACTTTGTAAAATTCCGTTATCATACCCCAACTTTTCAGATTCTGCTTTTAATTGTAATAAAAGCTTTTCCTCTTGTTTTGGATCTTTATTTGGTATTAATGCAAGCTTTTTTAGCTTATCATAAATGGCAGCTTCGGCCGGCGTACTTTGAGCAGCAGTATTGTAAAAAGAATAAAAAATAAAAAATAAATAGAAATATTTTCTCATAGATATATAGTTTTAGAAAATCATAAAATATAAGTGTACAACAGCCCTATAGCCTGTTCTTTATATCTTATATTTCAGATCATTTCTTCTTCATTGATCGCAATAAAAACAAAGTTTAGTGATGATTACATCGTTATGATCTTGTATCTTCAGATGATGGTATTCACTTTATCATCCTTTAGATTCTGTATAAAATAGGAAGGCGTTAATCCGTTGATCTTTTTGAAGGCGATCACAAAGACCTGTGAAGAGGCATAGCCGCATTCTTCTGCCAGATAGCTTATCTTGTATTCTCTGTATTTAGGTTCATTATAGAGCTTATGAACGATATAGTTGATCCTTAAGTTATTGATATAACTGCTAAAGTTTTCCGACCTGTTATTTTTAATCACTTCGGAAAGATACTTGGTATTGGTATTCAATTGGGCAGCCAACGAACTGATCGTAAGATCTTTCTTTAAGAACTTTTCCGATCTTTCGAATGCAGCCAGACCTTTAAGAATTCTTACTTTGGTATCGGCAGGTATGGTATTTTTATTAGGGGCAACCTGCAAATCGTTATTAGATTTAGGTTCTACATCATGCTCTTCTGTTTCTTCAATGATTTCTTCCGCCAGAACGACCTCATCATTTTTCAGCTTTACCATCATCTGTTCATATTTTCTGCGAAGGGCTTTGTTTTTTCTTCTCCATAGGATAGCAGTAACAAGCCCGGCAATCAGAATTAAAACACCAATTACCGTCAACTGCTTTTTTGAGCTTTCCTCGTGCTGTTGGTCCACTTCTGCAACCATTTTCTTTATGACTAAATCAGCTTCCTTTTTGTCAACATAGTCTAAACTGTCAACCAATAGTGCATATTTATTCATAAAAAATTCCGATTTTTTTTTATCGCCCATTGCCACATAGACTTGAGCAAGTGTTTCAAACGAGTCTATTCGAGATGCAGGATAACTATGCTGTTTTTCAAGTGCCATTGCGGCGTTCAGGTATTCAATTGACTTTTTATAATCTATTGTTTTAAGATATAAATAGCCTAATTGATTATACATAAAGATTTTATCATAAGGATCAACCGTATATCTGTTGTTATTCTGAATTTTATATCCTTCCAAAAGATACTTTTCAGCCAATGGGAGATTTATTTTCCTGGCAATTTTCATGTGATAAGTGCCAAGTGACATATTTACGTAAGAAAGTAAACCGTATTTCTGTTCAAGAGGTACAGGTTTACCCTGATCACTAATCTTCTCTGCCACTTCAAGAGATTTAAAATAGTAATATGCCATTGAGTCTTTCAGCTTGGTTTTATCAAACTTTTTATTCTCATAATATACAGTCATATTCTCATAGGTGGTTGCTATTACGTAATTTTTCTTATCTTCATTTTCAATAGTTTCTGCATAGCTGATTGCTTTCTTAAAGTCTTTTAAACTTGCTTCATCTAAACCTATATAGCCTAAAGCCAAAGCATTCCTTCTATATATACTCGATATATGCCCGTACGTATCTTTTTGATATTTAGCTACTTTTTTTAAATCGCTACCTAAATCTATAACTGCCTTACTATTTCTTTGCCCTAAATAAAGCCCACATAGATAGTCACCACTTCGTAAAATTCCAGCTTTATAGCCTATTTTTTCAGATTCCTCTTTTATTTTTAATAATGCATTTTTCTGCTTCGGGTCTATAAAAGCTTTGCTCACTTCTGCTATGTCATCTAATTTTTTGTCGATAGCTTTTGTTTCGGGTGTAGTACCAGATAACTCTCCTTTTTGAGCAAATACAATTTGAAAAGAGATAAAAAAAAGAAATAAATAAAAAGATGTTCTCATAGACATAGAATATATACACAACAAGTTAAAAATGTGAGGGAGTGTTTAGAGAGGGGGATTTTTAATACCGTACAAAAATACGATAAAAATCACATATAATTCATCAACAAACCATTAGTTATAGATATTCAATCTTTTTTAAGCGTTTGTTTTAGATAATTCTTTTACCTCATCAAAATATAGTATAGCATTCACAAAAAATTAATATTTACTATTTTATGACTCAAGTCATAAAGCTGTTTTATCAGTCTATTTTTAAATGTAAAACCATAGAGTAATTTTTCTTACTCATTTCATATTGTTTACCGGTCGGTTCACTATTTTTTGATTGATTTAAAATTGATTATGGCCTTCTTTTTCTTTAACAAACTTTGTAATTTTTTTATACCATTTTATAATTTCAATCCGTTTTAATCTCCTTATATTTAATAGATAGAAACTTTAAATTTTTAGCTTATGAAAGCAGTACGTTTTTTTGGTCACAAGGATGTTCGTATCGTAAATGATATGGAAAAACCCACTCCCAAAGGGGATGAAGTTTTATTAAAAATCGGAGGTGCCGGAGTCTGTCATTCTGATCTCCATATTATTGATGAAGGTACCGTAGGAGGTTCTGTATTTACATTGGGACATGAAAATGCTGGCTGGATAGAGGAAGTAGGATCTGATGTAAAAGATTATAAAAAGGGAGATGCCGTTTTAGTGTATGGACCTTGGGGATGCGGACACTGCAAACCTTGTCAGCAATCTAAAGAAAACTACTGTGATCATCAGTCTGAAATGGCTTATGGAGGTGGCTTAGGTCTTGACGGAGGTATGGCAGACTATATGCTTGTCCCTTCTTCCCGACTGCTGGTTCCTATCTTTGATTTAGATCCTGTGATTGCCGCTCCGCTTACCGATGCTGCTCTTACTCCTTATTCAGCCATTAAAAGATCAATTTCTAAATTAACACCCGATGAGTACGTTGTCGTAATTGGTGTTGGAGGTTTAGGGCATGTTGCGATACAGATTCTAAGGGAAATTAGCTCCAGTGCCATTATCGCGTGTGATGTTACAGAAGAGAAGCTTGCTTTTGCAAAAGAATTAGGAGCTGCCTATACCATCAATTCCAAAGATCAAGATGCTGCTGAACAGATTCAAAAAATAACAGGAATTAAAAAAGCTAAAGTGGTTATTGATTTTGTAGGAGCAACTTCTACGATCGAACTGGGTACAAAGACCGTGAGCCTGGATGGTGATCTTACGATTGTAGGATTAGGTGGCGGACATTATCAATACAGCATGTCGGGACTGCCATTTGGGGTAAGCATGACCAACCCTTATTGGGGCTCGAGAGTGGAACTGATGGAAGTTGTAGGACTGGCCCGTCAGAAAAAGATTCATATAGAAATTGAAAAATATAAACTGGAACAGGCCAATGAAGTTTATGACCGCATGAGAAATGGGCAAATAAAAGGCCGTGCCGTGCTAATTCCATAATCAATAAAAAAGCAGGAAGATTTTCTTCCTGCTTTTTATTTTTTGTAAAATTTATGCTTTTATAGCAATCTCTATTATAGGTTATTCAAAATTGCAAATTACTTCATTAAAGTTCTTTGCGTTTCTTGCTTTCAGAAGCTTATAAGCATTTGCCAGCACTTCTGTAAATTTACTATCGGGTACAACGATCTTTGTTCCTTCCATCTGTCGCAACGCTTTGTCATTCTTTACGTAATACCGGTATTCAGTTTTAGTTTCCGGCCCTATAGCAGGACCTCCAATTACAACTTCGATTGCAAAAATAAATTTACCGTCCTTAAAATAGTATTCAGTGAAGGTATATCCATCTCCTTTGACGAATTTTTCCACCATTTTCCTTATCTCATTCCCTTGTAAATAATAGGTAATTTCCCCTTCATCCACACATTCAAGGTTTTCATACTTAAATTGCTGAGTCTTTAGTTTAAGTCCATTGATTTTTTTGTATTCTGCACGAATTGCATCTATATCATCATTTGATCTTGTAATACTGATCCCCTGGGAAGCCAAAGCCTTTTTATCTCCTGCATGAAGAACGGTATAAGTACCCGTCATTAACAGAAGTATATGAATCATTGTTTTTATTTTGTTCATTGATTTGGTTTCTTCAAAAATAAAAAGATTTTTTGATTACCTGTGAGAATAACGTAAGAAGATTCGCGTGAAAACCTTCACAATTATTTAAAGTCTAATTAAAAAAGAACGGAGAATGTTCCTTTAATTTTGTTTTCTTTTTAAGATGAATAAAGGAATTCTATTGTTTCTGTTTTTTACATTTTTTGCTCTATTACCGGCTCAACAAAAACCTGTACAGATCGCTTTTCTTTCGGATGTCCATTTCCAGGATCTGTATGGAAGTTTTTCAGATCATGAGTTCAAAGGAATTCTCAATCCCAAAACAGGAAAATACACCATTTTGAGAACGATGGATTCTCAGCTGCATTCTACAAGAATTTTTAATGAAAATTATTTTGCCTTTTTAAAAGCATTGGATGATATTGCCTCAAAAGGAATCAAAATTGTGGCTATGCCCGGTGATTTTTCTGACGATGGACAAGCTTATAATCTTCGGGGACTCCACAAAATTTTAGAACAGTATCACAAAAAATACGGGATCGACTTTTACATGACCACAGGAAATCATGATCCGGTAGGTCCGTTTCGACAGGATGCCGGAAAAGATGATTTTCTAGGACAGGACGGAAATCCATTAGGAATTTACAGTAAAGAAAATATAGGGAGAAGCAAGAGTACAATCATCACCAAAGACATTGCAGAATCCGGTTATCTGGAAATTGTAAATGAATTAAAAGAGTTTGGTTTCTACCCTAAAAAAGAAAATGTATTCTGGGGTACGCCTTTCGGTTTTCAATCCGTTAGAAATTACTCCTATGAAAAAGCTTTACAAAGCGCCCATTATTCTCAAAGGATGTATGAAGTATCAAAAGGATTTTCAGTTCCTGATCTTAGCTATGTTGTTGAGCCTGTAAAAGGAGTCTGGATGGTTGCCATTGACGGAAATACTTATCTTCCGAAAAACATCAACGAAAACCCAAAAAATCCGTCTAATTATAAAGGGGCAAGTATCGGCTACAACAATGTTCTGAGCCACAAAAAACATCTGATCGAATGGATAAGAAAAATTACCCAGGAAGCAAAAGCTAACGGAAAAACAGTGATTGCTTTCACCCATTATCCAATGATCGATTTTAATGATGGAGCAACAGAGGAAATAAAAAGCTTATTGGGCGAAAAAAAATGGCAGCTGGAAAGAGTTCCTGAAGAAGAAGTAGCGAAAGCTTTTGCCGAAAGTGGTTTACAGATTCATTTTGCAGGACATATGCACATCAATGATACGGGAATCAGAAAAAACGGTGACAATATGTTGGTAAATGTTCAGGTTCCTTCATTGGCAGCTTATCTTCCTGCCTATAAAGTTCTGACGGTACAATCTCCTGATCTGATGGAGGTACGAACGGAAGTTTTAAATGAAGTCCCTCATTTTGATGACTTATTTCCTTTGTATGAAAAGGAATATGAAACCTTAAAAAAAGACAAAAACAAAATCATCTGGAACAAAGATATTCTGCAATCAAAATCGTATCATGATTTTATGCTGTTTCATCTGAAAGAATTGGTTCGGCTAAGAATGATTCCTGATGACTGGCCAAAAGATTTCATTGAAAAAGCCCAGAAATTGACTGGAGAAGAACTGTTATTATTAATTGCAAATAAAAATCAATTAAAGGAAAAAAACATTCATTCAGAAACTTTTAGAACATGGACTTTTGAGGATATTTTATTTGATCTCTATAAATTTCAGTCTGCTGATGAACTGGCTAAAAAAGATATTCCCAAAGAAAGATTGCAGCAGTATCAAATCCTGGAAAAATTATATCAGGAAAACCAGTCTCAGGAACCGTTCATTGTACAGCTGAAATCTTTATTTACAATTCTAGGGTTACTTTCAAACGGAGATCCTGCAGATCATTTTGAAATCGATCTAAAGAAACAGGAAATCCGGAAACTTTAGTTTTTATCTTGCCTTTAGCCATAAAAGCGAAGCGGCTGTCAACAAGTTGACAGCCGCTTCTATTGTAAATCTAAAAGTAAAAAATGTTCTATTTTCCGTTGACAGGGTTTTTTCTTTCGTACGTATTATTATCAAAACTAATTTTATAGTTTGACTTAAAGAGTTTACTCGGTAGATAATAATCCGTCGTAATCACCTGTGCTCCGCTTGCTTTTGCTTTTTCAAATCTCGAATAATCTTCATTTCTTGCTTCCATTGTATCTGCATCGGCTCTTGTTCTGATGATATAGCCTTGCTTTACCAGGTCGGCAATTTTCGGACTCGGATCATTCATAAATAAAACAGCAGATTCAGGGGCTCCCGGCGTGGAATTCGTAAACACCATTCTCCCCTTTAAAGACGGATGATCTTTCATATACAAATCTCTATTTTCGCTGTTGTTATCTAATACAAAGAGGAATTTTCCTTTGGCATCTTTTACTTTCGGCCAGTTTTTGTGTAATACCGCCTCATTCAACGTTGAATAGTTTCCTCTGATATCGTCCGGCGTAATGATTTTATTTTTACCCAGGTAGTTTTTTAATTCATTATCGAGATCATCGAATAGTTTTGAAGTGTAATGCTCCGGCTCTGTACCAAACTGATTCGCTTTTCCGTCTTTAGGTTCTAATGTAATAAAAACCGGATCATGATCAGGATGTGCATCGGACCATTTTTTCAAATCTTTCAGGCAATCTTCCAAAGTATAATATTGCGTCTGATAATCAATATCTGTAATATGGATCATTTTATATCCTGGCTTTTTCATTTTTCCTTCCGGATCAAAAGGCTGGCTGGTTTTTACCAGATCTAAAATTTTCGGATGGGCATATTTACCACCTTTACTGTCTGCATACACATCAATTTCAAGATTTCTCAGTCCCAAATCCAGCTGTTGAGGAATCGGGATGTGTTCATATTGAATTCTTGGAATAAAATTCAACGAATCTTTTTTTGACAGATAGCTATAAACTTCCGGAAGAATTGCTTTTTTATAAGAATTGTGCGAACCAATCACCTGAATTTCATTAATCTTTAAATCATTCAGACGCTGAGTCTGAGACCAAAAAAGGTTGAATGAAGATACATACAACGCTAAGAATACTGCCTTTTTCATGACTTCAATTTTTTGTAATCGCGAAATTAGTAAGTCTTTAGTCAGGTTAGTTTTACAATATGTTAAGTGTTTTTTAAGATTATATGAATCCCCAAAAACAAGCAATCATAAGTACTTGATAATGAATCCTATTTATTTTCTCGAAAAGGGATATTTATATTTTATTGACTTTATGATAATATTATGTTAAAATAAATTCGGGTTAAACGTTTTTACTTTGCATCTGAAAAAATAAACACAAAAGATGAAAAAAAATACCGCTGTTGCGGGAACAACAGCGGCTTTTTATTAAGCAAGCAAAAATTTGACAATTACTTTACTTAATGATATGTACCACAAAATTAATTTTTTTAAATTTAAAAAGCTAATTCCGATCGCATTGATTTTTCTGGTTGCCAACCAGGCTCATGCAGAAGGATTTTCTAAACACACTCCTATTTCTTTTCAGATTAAGGAAACGATCACCGGAACTGTAAAAGATCAAGAAGGTTCTGCCATAGAAGGCGCAAAAATCACTGTTGTAGAAACCGGAGAAACGGCTACTACCGATGCATCAGGAAATTTTACGATTTCTGCCAATATCGGACAGACCTTATCTGTTTCTTATGAAGGCTATGCCGCACAGATCGTAAAAATTTCGAGCACTTCAGTTTCTGTAAGTCTTAAATCTAAAAAAGAGGCGACTTCTATTGAAGAAGTCACGTTGGTAGGTTACGGATCTCAGAAAAAATCTGATGTAACGGGAGCAATCAGCCAGTTGAAAGCTGCCAATTTCAAAGAAGGAATGAATATCTCCGTAGATAACCTGATGCAGGGAAAAGTAGCCGGTGTCCGTATCGTTCAGACAAGCGGTGAACCGGGAGCTGGAGTGAATGTTTCGATCCGAGGTATCGGTTCCATCAGAAGCGGAAGTACTCCTCTATTCGTTGTAGACGGTGTTCCTTTAAACAATGATCCGGTAAGTGCATCAAGCCCTGATTTCGGGTTGGGAAATACAGCTGCAAAAAACCCACTGAACTTTTTAAATACAAGTGACATCGAATCGATCACTGTTTTAAAAGATGCTTCTGCAGCCGCAATCTATGGAGCAAGAGGATCAAATGGTGTTGTGCTAGTAACAACCAAAAGAGGAAAAAAAGGAGAACCTGTGTTTACGTATGATACGTATTTAGGTTTTTCTTCTGTGATTAAAAAATTAGACCTGTTAACAGCTGACGAATACAGAGCTGCCGGAATTGACAAATCTTATGATCATGGCGGAAATACAGACTGGCAGGATGAAATTTACAGAAATGCGGTTTCTTCCAACCATTCGGTTTCTTTTTCAAAAGCTACAGATACAGGAAGCTATTTTGCGTCCATTTCTCATATGGATCAGGATGGTATTGTACTGAACAGCAGTTTCAAAAGAACAACCGCCCGCATCAATGCAGAAGAATCTTTTCTCGATGACAAAAGATTAAGGGTTAAAGTAAATCTTACCGCGAGTGATATCAGAGAAACGGGAATTCCAAATGGAGGAACAGCCGGATCTGACGGCCAACTTATCATCCACGCTTTGATGGCAAATCCTACCCGTTCTGTTTATGATGAAAATGGAAATTATACCAATTTCAACATGAATGCTCATTACAATCCTTTGTATTTATTGAGTGTGTATCAGGATAAAACCAATACGTTCCGCGTATTAGGAAATACAGAAGCTACCTTGAGAATTATACCGGGACTTAATTATAAATTTAATTTAGGGATTGACCGAAGTTTATCGGAAAGAAACACGACCATGTTCCCTAATATTACCGACAGAAGCCCGAAAGGAATGTATGCTCAGGCCAATTTGGATGCCTATAATATTCTTTTAGAGCATTATCTGACTTACGATTTTAGTTTAGGCAGACATAACTTTAACTGGTTAGCAGGTTTTTCTTATCAAAAATTCAAAGCAACAGCTACTTATCTGGGAGTAAAAAACTTTCTTGCTCAGGGAGCAGGAATTCCACCTGAAATTAATCCCGGATATTCCGGAGATGTGTTTATTCCACAACCCGGTACTGATCAGGAAAATGAGTTACAATCCTACTTCGGAAGGGTAAACTACAATTTTGACAGAAAATACTTTTTAACGGCTTCTTTAAGAGCAGATGGCTCTACCCGTTTCGGGGACAATAACAAATACGGATATTTTCCATCAGTTGCTGCGGGCTGGACGATTTCCAATGAAAACTTTCTGAAAGGAAATTCGATCATTAATGAATTAAAATTAAGAGCAAGCTGGGGACAAACAGGTAATCAGGAAGTTCAGAACAAAATTACGAAGCAAAGTTATCTATTGTCACCTTCTGCAGGGTATTATTTATATGATAATTTAAATTTGATCAACGGAGTTACGGTCGTAAGAACGGCATTTCCTGATTTGAAATGGGAAACCGTAGAACAATCCAATATAGGATTAGATTTTAGCTTATGGAAGAATAAATTATACGGATCGTTGGAATATTACAATAAATCGACAAAAAATGCAATTTTACGTATCCCATCTCCAGCCTTAAGTCCTACTCCTTATATCTGGAGAAATTCCGACGGAACAATTAAAAATAAAGGTTTTGAATTCTCTCTGGGCTATGAAATTATCAAAAATGAAAACTTTACCTGGAATCTCGATGTAAATGGTGCTACAGTTAACAATAAAATAGAAGGTCTTCCTGTCTCAGAAATTTATTCAGGATCAGTATCCGGACCTGGACTTTCGGGTGTTACCGCCAATGTGTATAAAAACGGTTATCAGGCAGGATCTTTTTACATGTATCATTATTTAGGAATTGATGCAAATGGTAAATACATTTATGAAGATGTGAATGGTGACGGAAAAATTGGTGAGCCGGATAAAAAGATTTTTGAAGGGCCTATTCCTAAATTTACTTTCGGGATCAACTCTTATATGAAATACAAGAAATTTGATTTTTCTTTCTCTTTCATCGGGCAAACAGGAGGTTACCTGGTAAACAATACTGCACTGGATTTAAATATCAACAATCTGGCTTCAGACCGAAACGTTTTGAAAAACTTCTATGATTCCGGAGCAAATTTTACCAATCAACCGCAATTATCTTCTTTGTATCTTGAAAAATCAGACTTTATCCGCTTGAATAACGTAAGATTAGGATATACTTTCGACATCAATCAGCTTAAATTTTTAAAAAGTATCAATCTTTATGTAAGCGCACAGAATTTATTAACAATTACAAGCTATACAGGTTACGATCCACTTGTTGATACCAATAAACAAGTAGATGGAAATCAGTCGCTGGGAATTGACTACACGACGTATCCGTCTGCAAAAACTTTCATTTTAGGAGCTACTGTTAAATTTTAATTTAAAAGAAATCATGAAATCAACATTTTTAAATATTAATAAAATCGTTTTATCCGTTGCTGTTATTTCTTTAATGGGATGCACAAATCTGGATGAAAAATTGCTTGACGAGGTTCCGAGTTCTATAGCTGCAGATCCTGAAGCTTCTTTGGCTGCCGCGTATGGACAGCTTGGTGACGGAACTTTTGTAGATCACGGAAGTGTATTCGCTTTGCAGGAATACTCTACAGATGAGGCCATATTACCTACCAGAGGAAGTGACTGGGGAGATGGCGGAAAATGGAGAGCGATGCACGAATTTACCTGGGATTCTAATAATGATGTGGTAAAGACCACTTTTAACCAATTGACATTAGGAATTACAAAATCTTTAACTGCTATTGGAAGTATCAACCAAAGCAGCATGAATAATAAAGCTTTATTCCTGGCAGAAGCAAAAGGGCTATTGGCATATTATACTTACACAACGATCGATTTATTCGGACAGGCGCCCTACAGAGATCCGGATAATCTGAATGCACCTATCGAAATTAAAAAAGCGGAAACTACGATTGATGCTTTGATTACTGAAGTTGAAGGGCTTATCCCCAATTTAGCAGATATTAAGACTCAGAATACTCACGCCGGAAGATTTACAAAGCAGGCAGCTTATGCTTTATTGGCAGATATGTACCTGAACAGAGCCGTTTTAAAAAATAAAACAGCCGCTACATTCAATTTTACAGAGCAGGCAATCAACGGAGGGGGAACAGATATGGATAAGGTTATTCAATATTCTAATTTATTGATCAATGGAGGTCTTTTCAGCCTAGAATCAAATTATTTCCACAATTTCGATATCAATAATGACAATAGCAAAGAGTTGATTTTTACGATTGTTCAAAAGAAAAATTCGCTTAGAAATGCAGATAATGACTTAGCATATATGTCGATGGAAAGAATTCAGAAGCCATCACCGGATAACAGGGGAACGAATGCCAATTGTATCACTCCGGAATTCTATTATTCATGGGATGGAAATCATGATGATCCCCGCTTTCAGAGAACTTATCAGTATGAAGACGGAACATGGTTCAGAAACGATGGAACCGATGTAAGTGTGCCTTCAACAAGTAAAGTGGAAGGAACAGGAAAACCATGGTTCCATTTCAACAGAGGTTTGCATGTTGGTCAGCAATATGGTCCTAAAATTCTTGCTAATGGTAATTTCGACATGACTGCCGACGGAAGAATTAAAGTCTATAAATTATTCACAGAAAAAAATACAACTCTTGCCGCAGATTTCACTCCTGAATTGAATTTTGATAATCCATCAGAAGCCGTATTTACACAAGCTCAGATCAACAGAGGGGTAAGAAACTTCAAGTTCGAATTTGACCCTGGTTACGGAAACAACGGAACAAGCGGAATGGATGTACCTTTATATAGACTAGGAACCATTTATATGATGAGAGCAGAGGCTTATTTCAGAAGTGGAAATGTAGCTGCAGCTTTGGTAGACGTAAATAAATTAAGAACAAGCAGAACAAATGATGCTTTAAAGAATAATTCAGCCGGCGTAGCTCTTACTTCTCTGGATGCCAATACATTACTTAAGGAATCAGGATATGAGCTGTATTGGGAAATGTACAGAAGAAAAGCAATGATCAGATTCGGGAAATTTGACCTTGCGGGAACAGCAAAACCTGCTACTCAGCCTTACAGAAGAATTTTCCCAATTCCTCAGGCAACCCTTGATGCTTCCAAGGAATTTACACAAAACCCGGGTTATTAATTCTTTGCATCAAATTAATTTTTTTCGTAGAAAGTGACTGCCTCGGAAGGCAGTCACTTTTTTTTTGTTGAGAGATCACTAGAATGATCTCTAAAAATAAAAAATCCTCTTTCTCTCCATCACTTTCCGTCTACTAAATCTTCAAAAGATCTATCACCATCTAAATTTAAGTGATCTGCATGATCCGTTACTATTACTTGTGGCATAATATTTCCTTATTATATATTTAAATAATCAGAAAAGGTAAATTTAGATTGATGTATTTAGGCAAGAAAATTGAGTTTCCTTATCACTTTCCTGAACACCAAAAATTCTATGATCGTGCTTGATAGATAAATAATAGAAAATATAAATAGCATTTTTAACGGGTCAAGAATCATGTTATATTTAAAAATACCCATACAGATATAAATGGCCAATAATACGATACAAAGAGCCGATATTCCTGAAAATGACAAAAAAGATAATGCCATGTTATTCTTAACTTTTTCTATATGATTTAGAAAAATAGAAAAGGAACTCAAAACCATTGCTACAAAATAAATCATTGAAAAACCTAAACTGGCCACGATTTCCAGAATGGCTATAATATTCTCCAAGAAGCCTGTAACAGCGGTGTTAGTCTCAGAAATAACAAACCTGTATAAGATAAATAAACATATGCTTATCAGCACATTAACCAGCCAGAACCTAAATATAACTTTCCCCATATCATTTTACATTTTTACAACAGGTTCAAGACTCTCCGGGAACAAATTTATAGTAACCCTCATCTTTCAAATAGTTATTTTTTGTCTTTTAGCTTTATGCACCAATCGGAGAGTGAGGGATTCCACATAGATTTATAATCAATTGAAAACCTGATAACTACAAATTTAAAATTGAAAGATACCACATATGAGCCACACACTCGCCTATATTGTTAATTCTCTTAAAATCTTAACCGCTTTAAACTAAGTTCATTAGCAAATATAAGTATTTTAAGGACAAAACCTTTAATTCTTAGATATTTGTATTTTTTATAAATCTCTCTCAATGGGGAGATAAGAGTCCTGTCAACTTCTTCTGCCATTATTCTCCTTTTTTGAAAGCCTTCCATAAAATTCATTACTTGCTCTATTACGAAAACGATCCATGTTGTGATAAATAGATTCTTTATCACAACATGCAACCGTTTATTTGAAATTTACTGTCATTTAGTGCCATATACACTGTATGCAAAAAATGGATATAACAATTTCGTAAAAGTGCTATAAATTTCAGAGTAAATTTTTTAGTTATTCTGTAACCTGGAAAAAACCCTTAGCTACATTAATGAAGTTCTGCAGTTTTTTAGGTACTGCCAGTTCATCGGCTTTTGACATACTTAGCACCTCATTTGCTTTCTCTCCTTTTTCTATGAGTTCTACCCAGTTAGGATTAATAATGAGAGCGTGTCCGACCGCAACCATAGATAATCCTGATTTCAAAGCTTCAACCGCATCATTTATCTGCATAATTCCTCCCGCGGAAATTACAGGAATTCTTTGGTCTACCTGAGAAAGTACTAGTTCCAAAATCGTTTTATTACCATTCTGGTCGTCTATCGGTTTTTGATGCAACAGATCAGCTAAGGAGACATGAAGATAATCAATTCCAGCTTCAATCAGCTTATCTATAAATGGAAAGGTGTCTTTTACTCTATAGCTTTCAGGTTCTTCGGCAGAAATTCTGAACCCTACTAAAAATGGTTTGTCCGCGTACGTAGCGATAACATTCTTCACTTCTTTCAGAACCTCTAAAGCAAAGTTCATTCTTTTTTCTTGAGATCCGCCCCAATAATCTGTTCGTTGATTATAATATGGGGAAAAGAAATTTTGGAGGAGAAATCCATGTGCACCATGCAATTCTATACCGTCAAAACCAGCTTTTATGGCTCTTTGAGTGGTTTCGCCAAACGCTTTAATCATATCAAGAATTTCATCATGTGTAAGTTCACGTGAAACGACACCGCCTGCATAAAAAGCTGATGGCGCCAATGCAACGGCACTTGCGCTTACAGGAATGCCGTCAGGAATAAGGTCTAAAACAGCCTTGTTCCCCGCATGATAAATTTGCAAAATTGCCGCAGCACCGCCACGCTTTGCAGCAGTTGCTAATTTTTCAAGACCCGGTAAAAAAGAATCGTCATAAGAGGCATATTCATTAGAGAATCCTATACCATTTGCCATCACACGGGTACAACCTGTAATAACCATTCCAACATTAGCACTGCGCGCCTCGTAGTGCACGATTTCATCATCTGCGATAGTGTAGTCATCATTGCTCGACCACGTTGTCATCGGTGCCATTACAATTTTATTCTTTGTCTTGACACCCGTTTTAAATTCGAAATTTTCGAATAGTTGTTTTGTTTCTGTATTCATTTTATATCTTGTTATTTAAACTATATTAACCATAGTAATGGAATAAGCATTCTCTGCTCAAATGATTTTTTTGAGTTTAGTATTGCGTAAAAAATATTTTTATTTAATTCAGTTGATTGTCCCTGAAAACATTAGGAGGGATCCCCACTTCTTTTTTGAATAACCTTGCAAAATAGTTGGAATTTTCAAATCCAAGAGAAAAAGAAATTTCCGAGATATTCATTTTCCCTTCAGTAAGAAGATATTTTGCCTCATCAATCAGGTGGATATGAATGAGTTCAATAGCTGTCTTTCCGGTTTCCTGTTTGAGAAGGTCGCTCAGGTAACGAGGTGAAACATTGAGCTGCTCAGCCATATAAGAAACGGTAGGAAGACCGTAGGTATGTACCTTATCATTACTATAATAATCAGTAAGTAACTGCTTACATCGACCTGCAAAAGCTCCTGTGATTTCCATCCTGTTAATAAACTGCCTTTTATAAAAACGTTGGGAATAGGTCAATAATGTACCCAGATGTGCAAGCATAATAGGTTTACTAAATGCGTCAGTATTACTATGCGATTCTTTTTTCATAATGTGTACCAAGTTCCAAACCGTATCCTCTTCAGCAGGTGAAAGGTAAAGGGATTCATTAGTTTCATAGTCAAAAAAACCGTAGTTCTTTATTTCTTTCTGTAAAACATTTCCTAATAGAAAATCCGGATGGACACAAATCAAAAAGCAGTCATCTTCTGATTTTACATTTTTAAATGTTATCATTTGATGTGGCTTGAAAAAGATCATTTTTCCTCTTTGGTGATCAAATTCCTTTCTGCCATAAGTAATACTTCCTGAAACAAATTTTCTGAAAGAAATGATATAAAAACCGGCAGTGAAAATAATGTCATCATCACTAACATCGTTTTTGTGTCCTATATTTATACTAAATAGTGGATGTTCCGGAGCCTTTTCGCCAATGTCTCTGTTAAAACTGCTGATGTCGTTATAATGTTTCATACTTCTATCTCTTATATCACATTACAAATTTCGGACTTTTCATTTCAAAGGATAGATACAAAAGTAGTTTATTGTAGCACATTTTTACGTGACCATCAACTATTTGCAAAATAGGCTTATAACCAGCAATAATAAGCCAGTTACCACCATAGTAAAATTCTAAACCTGTCAATCTAGATGTTCAAGCCTAAAGTATTTATTTTTCTGCAATTTAAAATAAGCAAGCTCTTTATTGTCCCTTACTAAATTTTCTACCCTTTCGAATCCACTATTAAGAAGTACTTTTTGCGAACCAATATTATCAAGATCAGTTAAGGCAACAATATCTTTATTTTCATCGGCTGCAAGACAATAGCCAACAAGTGCCCTACTAACCTGGGTTCCGATTCCTTTTCCCCAATAGTTTTCTCGAAGCATATATCCTATTTCTATCCAGTCGGTATTTTCAGAGAACACCCTAGCCAGACATACACCTACAAAATCATCATTTTGCGCGTCAAATATCCCCCATCTGCTAAGCGGTCCATGTTTATAATCTACCAATGCTTTTTCAAACATATCTTTAAGTTCCTCGGGAGATTTGTAAGGAAGATAGCGGGAAACCTTCTCATTTTTAAACAAGTCCAAGAATAAATTAAGTTCCTGAGGGCTAAATTTCCGTATAATGATATTTTCGTTCTTATAGTGCATATAAATAAGAATAGTTTTGGTTCATAAGATTTAAAAATACAAAAAATTAGTCCTTATCAGCCTGTTTTTCAAATGATTTATCATCAACTAAAATACTTATAACCAGCTATAATTACTTGTCCTATGCCAAGCTTTAATTAGCTACTAAAGCTTAACTTTGATTACCACAATAAGGATTATAAATCAATTAAAATGGAAAATTACAGTATTACAATACTACTTGATGCACCAGCAGAAAAGGTATTTCGTGCATTGACAAATGACATTCCGCTATGGTGGACTGAAATGTTCGAAGGTACTTCAAATAAACAAGGGGAATCTTTTACCATTCATTTTGGCGAGCCGGTATTTAAACAGTTCCGGGTACAGGAACTCCAAGCTAACACAAAAGTGGTATGGTACGTAGAAGACTCTTTGTTAAATATTTCTGGTCTGGAGAACAAAAAAGAATGGATTGGTACAACCATCATATGGGAAATCGCCGAGAAGAATGAAGGTACAGCATTGCATCTGGAACATCGGGGACTACATCCAACTGTGGAATGTTATCAGATCTGCTCGGACGGCTGGAAACAGTTTACGGCAAGCTTAAAATCACACCTTGAATCTGGTAAAGGAACTCCTTACCTAAAACCGCAGGAATCCACAACGGAGATAACTCAATAATTTGGGTTATTTGCTTTAAATATGCAAATTACTCCTTCATCTACCCTTGATTGAAGGGGCGCTGGAATTCCTCACCAGCGAATTAAATTATATTCAGAAATGGAATACAAAAAAACAAAACCCCACAAAGAATTAGAGCCCTTCATTCAATTTTATTGGGAGTTGAAAGGAAGTGAAACGGGTAGACAATGTGAACGGGTTTTTCCAGACGGCCGAGCAGGTATAGTCATGAATTTGGGCAACAATTGTTTAACAGACAATGGTTCAGTCACTATGGAATTTGGGAAAACCTATGTAGTTGGTGCAATGACCTCTTTTAAAGATAGTTTTATTGACGAGGATACCTATTTATTGGGAGTATGTTTCAAACCTGCTACCTTCACTAATTTTTATAAATATTTCTCCCAAAATGTCCTTACTAATGACACCATAGAATTTGAAAAATCCAATTCATTTAAAATTGATAAAATTCTTCAAAATCCGTTTAATTATCTTAATCTTTTTTATTCCGATAGAATCATAAATAAGCATAACCAGCTACAGCCAATCATTAACGAGATACACCTAACAAAAGGACAAATTAGCGTTTCCGATCTTTCGAAGAGGAATTTCACGACTGTACGGCAATTGGAAAGAAGTTTTAAGAAGCATCTTGGATTTTCGCCTAAAGAATATTTGAATATTGTTCGTTTTCAAAATGCCTTGAATATGATCAGGAATTCAGATGAAAATCGAAGCTTATTGGATATTGCATTTGAATGTGGTTATTATGACCATTCGCATCTAACCAACGAAATTAAAAAGAACACAGGAATGGCACCCTCTAAAATTTAATTTTGTCGCTTTTCTCCAAAGTATCAACATCTGTCAAAAGCTACCTTTGTAGAAATATTAAATTTAAGACCAATGCGAAAAATATCACTCTTCATTGCCATGAGCCTGGACGGTTACATTGCAAAACCCAATGATGACCTCAGTTTTTTAAATCTTGTAGAAAAAGAAGGTGAAGATTACGGCTATGCCAAATTTACCGATACAATCGACACCTTAATTGTTGGTAGAAAAACCTATGATTATGTTCTTAAAAATGTCGGCCCATCCCATTACGATAACGGACATCGGGACATTTATGTCATAACAAGGACCAAAAGACCCAATGTAGGTAGAACAATATTTTACACAGGAGATCTGACCGAATTGGTTGAAAGACTAAAATCTGAAAACGGAAAGAATATTTATTGCGATGGCGGTGCAGAAATCATAAATGAATTATTAAAGAACAATTTAGTAGACAAGTTTATAATTTCGGTTGTACCAGTTTTATTAGGCAATGGAACAAGACTTTTTAAAGACGGAAGACCAGAGCAAACACTTAAACTAATTTTGGCAAAGACCTTTGACACAGGATTAACACAATTACATTACATTAAATAGATCCATAACTGTAATAAATTTTATGTCTCAATAGAACTCGAAAATTTAAAATTAGCATAGAGAAGTGATGGAATTCATTTGAAGAACTCCATCACTTTTATATAAAGAACATTCTTTATGACAGCTTTATTGTTTAAAAAATCATATCTTTATCTACCTATTAGTAGATAGATTATGACAACAATAGAGAAAATAGTCAGTACAGCAGCAGAAATGTTATCCAACAACGGTTTTAATGCTTTCAGTTTCCATGACATTGCAAACAAAATCGGGATTAAAACTTCTTCAATACATTATTATTTCCCAACCAAATCGGATCTTATCATCGAAATAATACATTATTCTCAGAATATACAGGCGGCTTTATTTGAAACAATATCGGAAAAGAAACCAGAGGAAAAGCTTTCCCTACTAATCGACTTTTATGTAGATTTAGCAGATAAAGGACAGATGTGTCCCATTGTTTCTATTTCCTCGGATATGAATGATATAGACCTTAATATCAAATTGGAAATAGGGAAATTTTATGATTTTCTTTCTGATTGGCTTACCTCGGTAATTGAAGAAGGAATAACTAAAAATCAATTTGTAACTGCACAAAACCCGCAGGATAAATCGATAGAAATATTGAACATTTTGGCCATGTTACCTATTCTATCTCGTCTGGGTAAAGGACGCGAAAGTCTTACTAGCCTTAGGCAATCAATTATGGATAATCTGACAAATAAAGATTTATTAGATAATAAAATGAGCTTGCAAGCGCAAGAAATCGAACAACAAAAAGAAACTATTGCATATCAAGCAGCTGTTATTGCAGGCCAGAAAAAAATAATCGATTTATATGAGGCAAATGAGACTTTAGAAAAGTGGGAACAATAAAAGTAATACTACTTCATCTTAGAAAAATCCAAAAAAATAGCAGTATTTTCTTAAGAAAACACTACTAAGAAAACTTCTATAATTTAGCTTGTAGTCTTCGGATTCTTTGGAAACTGGGCTCTGTTTAATTCTATTACTCCTTGATGTGTAGCTGGCCCATCGCCACCCATAAATTTGCTAATAACAAAATCTCTGATGCTTGCCGCTTTATCTTTATCCGCATCTGAAAGTGCATTGGAAAGATCTTTAACATCCAGCTCTGTACAGTAAGCGGGTGTCCCTGGTTGATGTCTCCAGGACTCCGATAAAGCTCCTGCGTCCACAGTATCATATCCTGCATCATTAGCCAAACTGGAAACAAGCTTTTTGCTTTTATCATCATCCCCTGAAATGGCCATAGCAATTCTGTTTTCTGCACCTTGTTTCTTTCCACCATTGATCAATGTTTCAGCTAATAGATTATTGAAGGCTTTAATAACAGGGCGTCCTATTTGTTCTGAAACCCAAACACTTTCCACTTTTCCATTTTTTAGTTCTTCAATTTCCTCATCACGAAATGGATAATAATTTGAGGTATCAACAATAATAACTTCATTTGGAACATTAGAAAAAAGGCCTTTTGGCAGACTTGGAATTGCTACAGTGGGTACAGATAAAATGATTACATCAACATCACTTACGACATTTTCAATATCTGAAGGCTTTGCACCAAGTTCCCGTGCTCGAGTATTCAATTTTTCTCCACCATCAGTATTGGTTACTTTAACATCATGTCCTGCCATCAACATTTTTTTTGCAATGGTACCTCCTATTGCACCGGTACCTATTATTCCTATTTTCATATCGAATATGTATTTTTAAATTGTTATAAAATGTAGAAAAGTAATGGAATATTACCTATCTATCATTCTTTGCTCACACAGCAGACTAATTACAGTACATCAAATTATTTAAAATGCACTGCCAAAAATCCTACTACAAAGTTAGGATTAAATCACTTTCTAAAGTATAGTACTTTCCCAAAGGAAAGTAAAATTCCTAGAACACATGCTTGTGAACAACTATAATAAACATTAAAAATCATCATATTTCAAAATGAGACATCCTGTAAATTCTAAATCAAATAAAATCATGAGTGCGCTCGCAAAAGCAGAAATACTATAGGGTTGGGAAAATTAAAATTACTCTCCCGTAGACATTCACTATACTATGGAAAGTGTATTTACTTTATCTTTGAATATTCAAATTAATATGTTATTGCTTCCAAAAATGATTGGGTGTAAATAGATAGAAAAGTTATGGCACATAAAAAAATGCATTGTGATTGCCTCGATACAGTCAAACCTGTTCGCGATACATTAGACGTTATAAGCGGGAAATGGAAACTCCCCATTATCATTTCCGTTGGTGTCGGTAATGATCGTTTTACCGATATTCAAGAAAGTATACCGGGTATCACACCAAAAGTATTGGCAAAGGAGCTTAAAGATCTTGAACAGCATAAGTTGCTCAAACGCATTATTATTGAAGAATATCCCGTTAAGATTTCTTATCAGCTTGAACCCTATGCAGATACTTTGACTCCAATAATTTATGCACTCCGGGATTGGGGAGTAAATCACAAAAAGAAAGTAACAGAGCAGTAATCCTTACATTTTCAATAGCTTTTCTGGCCTCTCCTTCCATGATTTCTTCTCGTCAAAAAACATTTTACAAAAAATATCTTGTTTTATTGAACAGTGTTCAATAAATTTGCAGCATCATTAATTTAAATTTTTTATAAAATGAAAAAAGCATTAGTAACCGGAGCCAGTGGTGGCATTGGAAAGGAGGTTGCAAAACAGCTGGCGTCCCAGGGATATCATCTAACCCTAGTCGCACGCAATGAAGAAAAGCTAGTCTCACTACAAAAGTCTTTGGGACGGGATCGTCATCAGATCCTGCCGCTCGATCTAACAAACAAAGAAGATATTATCTATCTCAGTAATCATCTAACCGAAAATGTGTATGACTTATTGATCAATAATGCCGGTACAGGTACTTATGGTAAATTTGTTGAAATACCATTGCAAGATCAACTCGAAACGATGACATTAAATATGGAAGCCTTGGTTGTCTTATCTTATGCATTTTTAAAGCATGCAAAGTCTGGTGATGCCCTGATCAATATAGGCTCACTGCTGGCACATTCATCCTTACCCGGAGGAGCTGTGTACGCTGCAACAAAAAGTTTCGTAGCCAGTTTTTCCGAATCGCTGTGGTACGAATTTAAAAATAAGGGTATATTTGTTGCAGGCTTCAACCCGGGGGCTGCTGATTCTGATTTCCATTCAAATGCAGGAAGCCATACCAGTGCATTCCCCAAATTTGTTGTCTCTTCAGTCCAGCAAGTTGCCAGTGAACTGATAGATGCACTAAACAAAAGAAGTAAACCAAGGATTATTCAGGGATTTAAGAATAGACTTATGCTATTCGGATTCAGGTTCTTAAGCCGAAAATTAGCAATAAATATCATGGGTAAAATCAGCCCTGGAATGACCCATTCCTAAAATGGAATGAACAATATTTTAACGATTCATAGTTATCATAAAATGAGTATAGCAGAAAGAAAACAAGAAGAAAAACAGGAAATGCGTAAACGCATTTTGGATGCAGCACGAAAGATATTTCTTGAAAAAGGCTATGAAAATACCAGCATGCGAAATATTGCAAGCGAGATCAATTACAGTCCCGGAACGATCTACTTCCATTTTAAAGATAAGAGCGAAATTTTCCATGAACTTCATAAAGAAGGTTTTAGGATCATGCTTTCTCAATTAAAGGTCCTAGACCATGTGGCTGATCCATTTGAGCGTCTTAAAGCCGTTGGAAGGGCCTTTATTCAATTTGCGCAAGAAAACAAAGATTATTACAATCTGATGTTTATTGTCGATGAGCCAGAGAAATCAGCTGGTGAAGGAGGTTTTCAAATAGCACAGGAGGCAATCAATCACTTGGTCGGACTTGTAAAAGAATGTCAGGCACAGGGTCGGTTTAAGGGAATGGATGTTGAATACTTCTCATTTATGATACTTTCCTCAATGCACGGTATATGCGCCTTATTCTGTAAGGATCGTACGACCAGCTTTCAGGACAAGACCAACGAAGAGCTCATGAAATATGGCTATGAATGCTTCGTTTCATTATTAGAAAAAGGATAGTCCTTTTTTTTACTTACAAATTGAACACTGTTTAAATTTATTACAATGGTCAAATTATTAAAAAATATTCTATTTTGGTGTAGTTTATTCGCCATTATTTTACCCATACAAATTACTCAGGCACAAAATCGCCTGGAAGATTATATTCAGCAAGGTCTCCAGTCTAACCAAAGCATTCATCAGCAGAATTTCATGCTTGAAAAGAGTATTTATGCTCTTGGTGAAGCAAAAAGTATGTTTAAGCCCAATGTCAGCTTCTCCACCACTTACACTAAAGCAAATGGTGGCCGGACTATAGATATTCCTGTTGGTGATATGCTGAATAATGTCTACTCTACCCTAAATCAACTTACTGGAACAAGCTCTTTCCCTCAGCTTCAAAACCGCAATGAACAGCTTAATCCGGATAACTTTTACGATGCGAAATTCCGTATCAGCCAGCCCATCTTAAATGCAGAGATCAGTTATAACAAAAAGATCAAAGCCAAGCAGATCGACCTTCAAAAAACTGAAGTGCAACTCTATAAGCGTGAGCTGGTAAAAGAGATCAAAACTTCATACTATAATTATCTGAAAGCCGTCAATGCCGAAAAGATCTACCTTTCCTATCGTAAACTTGTCCTTGAAGGGGAACGCGTCAATAAAAAGCTTTTTGACAATGGTAAGATCAACCGCACAGCAGTGATCCGTAGTAAAAATGAAGTTTCTAAAATAGACGCTTCGATAGTCACGGCTCAAAAAACAAAAGAGTCTGCGCAGTTCTATTTTAATTTTCTGCTTAACCGGCCCTTATCGGACAGTATTGCTGTTGATGAAATAACGACTTTGCCACAGCAGGATCTATTTATGGACAATGTTTCCGCTCGAGAGGAACTCTCAAAACTTAAAATAGCGAAAGGAATCAATGAAGACCTGACCGGTCTGGCAAAATCATACCTGATTCCAAAAATTGGAGCCAGCCTGGATCTGGGTTCACAGGCTTTTGACTGGAAATTCAATAAGCAGAGCCGTTACTATTTATTGGGAATCTCCTTACAATGGGATTTCTTTGCATCGGGTAAAAATACCAATCGAATAAAGCAGGCAATAGCAGAGCAACATGCAATTGAGTCCCAGACCGGATATGTAGAGCAGCAACTATTGACCGAACTTAAAGTCCGTCAGGCCAATATGCTCAACGCTGTTGCACAATACCAGGCCGCACAGAGCCAATTGGTAACAAGTCAGACTTATTACAAAGATATATCGCTGATGTACAAGGAAGGCATGGCGATCTATATTGAATTGCTGGATGCCCAAAATCAATGGGTAGATTCCCAGCTCCAGGCAAACATTGCCCTTTTTGATACATGGATTTCATACTCCGCTATTGAGCGTGCCGCAGCTAGTTTTAACATTCAAAAATAAAAAAATGAAAAAGATTCAATTCGTATTTCTTATTTCGGGCTTATTTCTTCTATCCTGCAATGAGAAACCAAAAGATAAAAGTCCACTAAGTGAACCCGACATTATATCGGTAAAAGTATCCCCTATCTCCTCATTGAATACATCCGGATCCATACAGGTTACAGGCCTAGTGAGTACGGAAGATGAGGCTAATTATTCTTTTAAAATAGGCGGAGTTATCAGCAGTATTTTAGTAAATGAAGGACAGTTTTTCAGAAAGGGTCAACTTTTAGCAACACTGAACACAACCGAGATCGCGGCCGGTGTTGCCCAATCTAGATTGGGAGTGGAAAAAGCACAGCGCGATTATACTAGAGCGGTCAGTCTGTACAAGGATAGCGTCTTTACCCTTGAGCAATTACAGAATACAAAAACAGCTCTTGACGTTGCAAAGAAATCTAAGGAAGCCGTTACATTTAATGAGCGTTACGCAAAGATTTATGCTTCTTCCGATGGTTTTGTAGCCAAAAAGATTGCCAGTGAAGGAGAAGTTGTTGGTGGCGGTATGCCGGTTCTTTTAACCAACTCAGTAAAAAAGAATGCAAACTATATATTAAAAGTTGGTGTCACAGATCTTGAATGGGCGGAAGTAAAAATAGGACAACTTGCAAAAGTTAAACTGGATGGCTATCCTGATAAAGTTTTTCAAGCTAGTGTTTTAAGAAAGTTACAGTCTGCTGATCAACAAATAGGTTCATTTCAGGTCGAATTAAAACTAAACCTTCAAGATATTGTACCTGCTGTTGGTATGTTTGGTAAGGCAGAAATTTCAACCGACGGTCATAAAACTGCTACAGTTATCCCGTACAGTTCACTGGTCGAAGCTGATGGAAAAAAAGCCTTTGTATTTACATCAATTGACAACAATAAAGTCAAAAAATTGCCGGTCAATATTGAAAAATTTGATAATGATAAAGTTTATCTAACAGGTCAGCTTGAGGGAGCCAATAATATTGTCATTTCAAACAGCGCCTATCTCAACGAACAGTCCATCATTAAAGTAATCAAGTAATCCTGCATCCAATGAAAATAACAAATTTCGCTGTAAAGAATTATCAGTTTACGCTGATTATATTCGTTCTTTTCGCCGTTGTTGGACTGTTGACATTGTTCACTATGCCCAGATCGGAAGATCCGACAACCCATCCACCGCAGTATATCATTACTGCGATCTACCCGGGTACCAGTCCAAAGGATATGGAAGAACAAGTGGTAAAGCCAATCGAAAATAAAATATACGGGCTTGAAAACATTGAAAAGATCCTGACTTCGGTTGAAGATGGTGTCGCCGTCATCCAGCCTAAATTTAAATATGGTGTTGATGTCGACAATAAATATCAGGAAATTTCTACGGAAATCAATGCACTCAAAAATAGTGAACTTCCAAAGGATATTTATCTTGTCAAGACCGAGAAGGTCGCTTCTTCTGATGTCAAGATTATCCAGGTGGCACTGGTTTCAGGCACAGCATCGGCCAAAGTTCTGCGTGATAAAGCCGATATACTGAAAACAAGACTGGAAAAGATAACCGATCTAAAAGAAGTTAAATATACGGGGATTCCTGAACAGGAAATCCGGATAGACATGCAACTAGATAAGCTTGCACAGTTAAAGATACCACTAAGTCTGGTCATTGGAAGTCTCCAGAGTGAAGCAGCTGACATTCCTGGCGGAAGCATCAACCTGGACAGCAAGGTGTTCAATGTAAAGACAAGTGGCAAATTCAAAAACGTGGATGATGTTGCCAGTACGGTTATATACAATGCCAATGGCAAAATCATTTATCTCAAAGATGTTGCTCAGGTAAGTTATAAAGATGGAACGGTAAATCACATTACCCGTCTCAATGGACATCGCTGTGTTTTGGTGACAGCAGCAATGAAAGATAATGTCAATATCAGTAAGGTAAAAGAAGAATATATGCCCATACTGGATGGATTCAGCAAAGACCTCCCTGAAAACATCAAAATGGTGAAAAACTTTGATCAGGCAGATATGGTATCCAAACGATTGGGTCATTTGGGGTTTGATTTTGGTCTTGCGATTCTGTTAGTCATTATCACCCTGCTCCCACTTGGGTTCCGTGCTTCCCTAATTGTTATGATCTCCATTCCATTATCTCTTGCCCTTGGATTGATCGCTATGAACCTGATGGGTTACTCACTTAATCAACTCAGCATTGTAGGACTTGTAGTGGCATTGGGATTATTAGTTGATGACAGTATCGTTGTCGTGGAAAACATAGAACGGTGGCTCAGGGAAGGGCATTCAAAAACAGACGCCATCTTAAAAGGAACCAGACAGATCGGTATCGCGGTTGTCGGATGTACGGCTACTCTGATCATTGCCTTTCTTCCCCTTGCTTTTCTTCCGGATATTGCAGGTGAATTTATCCGTAGCTTGCCAGTAGCGGTCATTACAAGTGTTCTTGCTTCAATGCTCGTAGCACTTACGTTAGTCCCATTTTTAGGCAGCCGGATATTAAAAACACACACGCATGGTGGTGGAAATTTTTTTCTTCAAAAACTTCAGCAGTTTTTAAGTTTCTCCTATCGTATGGTGATGCCATTAGCATTATCTTGGCCCAAGGTAACCGTAGGAATCTCTCTGGTCTTAAGTGCCCTTGCCTTTCTGCTATTTCCGTTGGCAGGATTCAAGCTTTTTCCGACCTCTGAGAAACCAATGTTCCTGATCAATATCAAACTCCCTTTACAGGCCGATATTCCTGAAAGCGACCGAGTTGCAAAACTTATAGAAAAAGAGTTAAAACACCACAAAGAAATTGTGTATTTCACTTCAAATGTTGGGAAAGGTAATCCGCAGATCTATTACAATGTACATCAGCAGGACATAAAGCCTGATTTCGCACAGATATTCGTGCAGATGGAAGAAGAAACCAGTCCAAAGTCTAAACAGGAGCTGATAAAAATATTAAGGAAAAAGTTTGCTGATTTTCCGCTGGCAAGAATCGAAGTCAAAGATTTCGAGCAGGGAACTCCAATTGAAGCAAATATTGTTGTACGAATATTCGGGGAGAATCAAGACTCCTTACGGGCTCTTTCTTTTAAAGCAGAAGAAATTTTACGAAAGCATCCGGGTACATTCTTTGTAAACAATGAGCTCAATGCCTACAAATCTGATATAAAAGTCACCATTAACAAAGAAAAAGCAAGGACTTTAGGAGTACTGACCAGCGATGTTGATAAGGTGATCCGTATGGCAGTGGCAGGACTCAACGTAGGTGATTATATAGATGACAGAGGCGATTCACGTAATGTTGTGATTACACTTCCACGGGAAAAGTTTTCTAATCTTGACGCGTTAAAAGGACTCTATGTAAACAATCTTCAGGGAACACCTGTGCAGATTGACCAGATTGCAATCATTGCATTCGAAACATCACCTACAGCGATCAACCATTTTAATAAATCGAGATTTGCTAAAGTCACATCTCTTACCAAAGATGGTGTTTATGCAAACGACATTCTAAAAGATATTGTTCCCCAGCTCGATAAACTGAAAATGCCCCAAGGTTACTATTATAAATTATCAGGAGAGGCAGAGTCAGAAGGTGATGCATTGGGTGGAAACTTTCTTTCTGTAATCTTGCTGAGCGGGTTCCTATTTGTAGGTGTACTCCTTTTACAATTTAAGACATTCAAAGGAATTATTATTGTGTTATCAATTATACCGCTTGGAATCCTTGGAGGTGTAGTTTTCTTGTTGTTAACAGGTAATCCCATGTCATTGGTATCCATTATCGGCTTTATTGGGCTTTCTGGAATTCAGGTGAAAAATTCACTGCTATTGGTGGACTTTACCAATCAGCTGCGCCTAGAAGGATACAGTATTGATGAAGCCGTGAACATGGCAGGTGAAACTCGTTTTCTTCCGGTTGTCCTCACCTCGATTACCGCAATTTGTGGACTTCTTCCAATTGCCTTAAATCCGAACCCACTTATTGCTCCACTGGCAATTGTTCTGATTGGAGGTTTGATTAGTTCTACGATCCTTTCCAGAATCGTAACTCCGGTAATGTATAAGTTAATTCCTCCACAATTGGAAACAGATGAAAAGGTGTAATACCATGATCTAACTGAAGATAAATACATAAGGAGAGGTTACCAAATGGTAGCCTTTTCTTTGGTATTAATTAAAAATAGTACCGAATTATTTTCCGACTGCTTTTATGATTGTAAAAAAATTGACATTGGTAATTTAATAAATTACATTACAAGATCCTCTTCGGGTAGCGGTGCGATCTGATACTTACATTGCCATTCTTTAATACTTTCCAAAATCGGTAAAAAAGCCAATCCTTTTTCAGACAGTTTATACTCCACTCTTGGAGGTATTTCCTTATAAGCTAATCTTTCTAATAATTCATCTTCTACCAATTCTTTTAACTGTTCAGTTAGTACTTTTCTTGAAATGTGTGGTACAATCGCATCCAACTGACCAAAACGAACGGTACGGGTTCCAATTACATTAATAATAATAGGCTTCCATTTATTACCAATTGTGCCTATGGCTCTTGTAAATGGACAATTGGATTTACAAAATTTATCGTCTCTCATATTTTTAAAATTAAGTAGTTACACATTAGTAACTAGATTAAACTATTATAGTTACAAAAATAAACTATTGATGGTATATTTGCAAAACAAATTTGAAAACAGATAAAAAAAAAGAGTAAATAAAAAATAAATTCATAAACAATGGACATCACAAAACAAATAGAAACGTTAAAAATTCAAAGGTCAAACTTGCTATTGCAATTGGCAAATTTGAATAATAATGAACTAAGTATTATACCTGAAGGAAGCAATAACAATATTCTTTGGAATCTTGGGCATATCTTGGTAATTCCACAAAAATACTTTTATGTTGTCAATGGGCATACTGCTCATGTTTCACAATATTACATTCAACATTATATGTCAGGTACTCGACCAACTGCTACGGATATTGATAAGGAATATAAAACTATAAAAGAACTATTGTTGTCTACATCAACCCTTTTAAAAGATGATTACGACAAAGGAATGTTTAATAATTTTCGTGCATTTGGCAACTTAGATTTTATTGAAACCTTAGAATTTCTGATAAAACATGAAGCAAACCATATAGCTAAAATTAATCAGATATTAAATCAACTTAATAAAACAAAAAAATGAGCAAATTAAAAAACAAAGTAGCAGTTATTACGGGAGGTAATAGCGGTATTGGATTGGGAATTGCCCAAGAATTTAAAAATGAAGGAGCTAAAGGAGCAATTGTCGGCAGAAATCAAAAAACTTTGGATAGTTCTGTGGCTCAGCTCGGCAATAATTTTATAGCCATAAATGCCGATGTAACCAACGTCTCTGATCTGGAAAAAGTGTTTAAAGAAACATTTGAAAAGTTTGGTAAAATAGATGTGATTGTCGCCAATGCGGGTGCTGGAACTACAGGAACAGTGGCAGACCTTAGCGAAGCCGATTATGACAAGGCAATGGATCTGAATCTAAAAAGTGTTTATTTTACTGTTAACAAAGCACTGCCTTATATGAATGATGGGGGTTCTATTGTACTCATCGGGTCAAATGCAGCACATAGGGCATATCCCTCTTTTGGGCTCTATGGTGCAGCAAAAGCAGCAGTTACCTATTTGGCAAAAGCATTTTCAAGCGACCTTTTAAGCAGAAAAATTAGAGCAAATGTAATAACACCGGGAACAACAGATACACCGGCATTTGAAAAGTTTTTGCCGGCAGAGCAAATTGAAGCTGTAAAAATGCACTTTGCAGAGCAAATGCCGATAGGCAGAATTGGACAGCCATCTGACATTGGTAAAACAGCAGTTTTCCTTGCTTCTGACGATTCATCATTTATGCTTGGCGCTGAACTAATTGTTGATGGTGGAATGACATATTTGTCCAAATAATTAACCAAAATAAATAAAACAAAAAATGAGCAAATTAGAAAATAAAGTAGCAGTAGTTACAGGTGCAGCAAAAGGAATAGGCGCATCAATTGCAAAACACTTTGCCGCTGAAGGCGCAAAGGTCGTAGTAAATTATGCTTCCAGCAAAGAGGCAGCAGATACAGTTGTGAAATTTATAACAGATAATGGAGGTATTGCTATTGCAGTACAGGCAGATGTTTCGAAAGAATCTGATGTGATCAGACTGTTTGAAGAAACAGAAAAAGTTTTTGGGACGTTGGACATTCTGGTAAATAATGCAGTCTTTCAAGGATATGCGCCCATCGAGGAGATAAGCGTAGAATCATTTCATCAGAGTTTTTATGTCAATGTATTCGGCCCAATACTTGCCATTCAGGCGGCTTTGAAACTGTTTGGTGATGAAGGAGGAAATATCATCAATATCAGTTCTGGCGCCAGTAAAATGCCACTTCCGGGAGCTTCATTGTATTCTGCGACTAAAGCAGCACTAGATGCCATAACAATTGCATTGTCGAAAGAGTTGGGAGCAAAAAATGTTCGAATAAATTCAATACTACCTGGCGCTACTGATACAGAAGGTGCCACAAATGCAGGCGTAACGACCGGTAGCGATTACGAAAAAATGTTTATTGCCAATACACCGCTTGGCCGTAGAGGTCAGCCCGAAGACATTGCAAAAGCCGCAGTATTTCTTGCTTCTGATGATGCAGCTTGGATCACAGGAGAGCAAATTTCTGTTTCCGGCGGTATGTATGGATTTTAAATTTTGGTAACTATATACAATTTTACACCAAGCAGGTTATTTCTTATCTTTAGAAAGAACCTGCTTAATCATTTTGTCAACTCTGTTGTAGTATATACACTGTGAGCTGTAGGATTCGAACTAATTAATGTAAAGTGCCTCGAATTTGTTTATTATATCCTTCCAATTTAAATAACTATTACTTAAGAATTCCTACCAGCTGTTAACGCCATTCTGAAGCGCCTTTTCATAATTTTCAATATTAAAGGAATATAGCTCTTGCGCTTTATGTGCACCCCCTTTTCTCAGCTCATTCAGTTTGAGAAGAATTCCCATGTTTTTGATCTTTCTATAAAAATTACCTCGATTGAGATTTCTACCCAATATTGTTTCATACAGCTTTTGCAATTCGGTCATCGTGAATTTCTCCGGCAGTAAGTTATAACCAATAGGTTTATAAGTTATACGCTCTCTCAGAGTCAGAAGAGCACTTAAGATAATTTCCTTATGGTCCATGGTGATATCATAACTATCAAGGTTATTAACATCGAGCCAGTTAAATTCCTCACTAAATTCATCCGCTTTAGGAGAAATGTTATGGTAGTTTACCAAGGCATAATAACCAATAGATACAAACCGCTGTTTGTGCCATAGGTTGTCTTCATAATCTTCAAAGGCCCCCTCACTTCTCCCATACTTTCCAAAAACAGAAAATTCTTCTAGAAATATATTCATTACACCGCCCCGTTCCTGTAAAATCCTCACAGCAGCATCATCAATATTCTCATTCTTTTTCAGGTACCCGCCAGGAAGAAACCATTGCTGGTTATACTTCATCTTTATAGCCAGAACCTTAAGTTCATTATCGCTAAATCCAAAGATAACTGTGTCGATAGAAATATGTGGAAGGTATAACTGATAATATTCTGCTGATTGTTGTATGAGCTGATTTTGCGGATTCATGTTTATTGAATTATTCTGATAAAGCAAAGTTAAGCTCATATTCATCATGAACAAAAATTTATGCCAATGGAATGTACTTTTTGGTAAAATTTAGTTTACAAATTCTTAACAATAAAATAGCAGATTTCTTTTTTTTCGATAAAACAACATTAATACAATACTGATAATCAATAAAATACAATAATGTTAATTTTTCCTAACATTCATTTGGCTGTATCAGAAAAAGAATGTAATATTACGTTGCTTCATAATGAAGCAACTAAATTATTAAAATTATTGAATCTATATAGATACTATCTTATAGCGATCAATTTTATAATATTAGAACTATTTCGTTGAAAATCGAACCTCAAAAACCAATTAATTGATAATTATGAAAAATTCAAAACTGAAAATTTCAACTTTAGGGCTGATGCTTTCCTTTGCCACAGTCTTCGGACAAGAAAAAACCGATACACTTGCGGTGAAAAAAGCCTTAAACGCAGCAAAAACCGAAGAAGGTGTAAAAACTGTTACATCCAAAGAAGACAACAACAGAAACGTAATGTTGAACGCAGCCAACAACACAAGTCCGAGAGACGTAAATATAGGTTTGCCATCCACGGTCGGCGGAATCACCATTCTCGAAAATGATCTTCCAGTTGTTTATTTCTTCTGGCCGGAACTTCCCAACAAAACCTGGAGACAGAGTGTCGGTTTGGAAAAGACAGGATTGTTAAAGATGGATCAATTGGCCAACACAATGGGCGACCTTGGTTTTGCGGTTAATTCTTATTCGCAGATAGGAACGAAAGATCTAAAAATCAAGGGAAAATTCACGACAAGTACTTTTGGCTGGTTACAGGGTGATGTGAATGTTTCAGGACCGATTTCTAAAAACGGCTGGACATACACTGTTGGTGCTTTCGCAAACTTTGATCCAAGTACTTACAAATTAGGTTTTGCAAGAAATGCCGATGAAACCAAGATTTTTAGAGCGGGACTTACCAAATATTTCAAGGATGATAAAGGTAAAATCTCAATTTTATACAAATATGCGGATTCTTACAGCATTACCAATTATGCAGTTTTCCAATACGGAGAAAATGGGAAAGTAACCGAGTTGGATAACTTCAAAATCGGTAGAGATTCTTACGTGGTGAACGACGGAAATATGAAGTTTAAAGACATTCTTTCCGGACAAACCTATTTTGCAAACCTTGCAGGAAACGATAACAGATCAAGCTCGCACAACATTGATATTTTAGGAAATTATTTACTGAATAATGGTTGGAATTTCAAATTCTCAACAAGAGCGCATTTCTCAAAAGTGAAAATGGCAAACAGCATTCCTTTGAGTATTTTCAATGCTGCTCCAGGAGCGGGTTATACGTTGGCTTCAAACGGGCAGCCTTATTCAGGCCCGGTCGGAACGCAGTTGGCAATGTATACGCCGGAAACGCCGATTACGAGTATTGCAGGACGTTTTTCCCTGAACAAACAGGTTGGAAATCATAATCTTACCGTAGGCGTTTTAGAACAATATTATCACATCGATAAATTCACTTCAAATCGTTCTTTCTTCTACCAGACTGTTGGCGCGCAACCCCAAAGATTAATTGGTCCAAACACAGATGCAGACGGTTTCTATAACTACAATGCAGGAGGAGAATACCACAGCGGAACAGAAAATAAACTGTCGATTTACGGAACAGACGAATGGAAGGTTTCAGATAATTTCAATTTGAGCTATGGTTTGCATTTGAAGAATCATATTCTGGATGGAGAATATTCTCTGACGCCGAGAACAATTGGTTTCAGCTTTACAGACCCAAGTCAGTTTAATCAAATCAATCAGAGTTTTTACCAGATTGGAGGAAGTTTGAACGCAACGTATAACATCAATAAAAACTTCGGAATTATCGCAAACGTGCTTTACACCGAAGAAAATAGAAGATTGGAAAGTTATTCCCAAGCCTTCGAACCAAACACCAACAAAATCAAAAGTCCGTTGGGAGCTTTGGGAATTTTCTGGAATACAGACTGGATTCAGTTGATTTCTCAAGCCACTTATCTTAAGAAAAACAATAACCTGAACAGATATAATTTGGTAAATCCTGCCAACACTTCTCAAGCGCAGACGACAACGGTATATTATGATATTCAGACTTTGGGATGGACTACCGATTTTGTTTTAAAACCTTTCAAAGGATTCAATTTACATTATTTGTTAACTTTCCAAAACCCGGTTTACAAGAAATTTAATTTTGATGCTTTCGGAACTTCTTATAACTATAGTGATAACAATGTACTGGGGGTTGCAAAAACTTTGATGGAAATCGACCCGAGTTACTCCACTGGAAAATTCAGATTCTGGGCAAGTTTCAGATATTTCTCCAAACAATATGCGAACTTGACCAATGCTTTATATTTCGCTCCAAGATGGGAAACTTTTGGAGGTGTGAATTATACGGTTAACAAAAATATCAACGTTGGTGCAACTGTTATCAACTTCCTGAACCAAAGAGGTGCGAGCGGAACCATCAACGGTGCCGAATTAATTACCGATGCAAGTCCATACTACGGAAAATTGCTGACGGGAACCTATATTATGCCATTAACAGGACAATTCTCTGTAAGTTTTAATTTCTAAAATTTTTAATAATGAAAAAAACAGTTTTAAATATTGCTGCATTATTTTTAGGAGTAACAGCGTTTGCACAAAATATCCAGACCGTAGCCAATTCCAAAGGTCCGGTATTGGGATATTCTGCAGATTCAGGCGTAAAAATCCTAACGGTTGGCGGAAATAAATTCAAAGATTTAAATAAAAACGGAAAGCTCGATAAATACGAAGACTGGAGACTATCAGTGGACGAAAGAGCCAAAGATTTAGCGTCAAAGATGTCGGTTGAGCAAATTGCAGGTCTAATGTTATACAGCGGTCATCAATCGGTTCCGGCTCCTGCAGACGGTTTCAGAGCAGGAAAATACAACGGAATGTTCTACAAGGAAAGCGGTGCAAAAGCTTATGATTTAACAGATCAGCAAAAGAAATTTTTAAAGGAAGACAATCTTCGTCACGTATTGGTAACAACGGTAGAATCTCCGGAAATTGCCGCAAAATGGAGCAATAATATTCAGGCATACATCGAAGGTTTAGGGTTGGGAATTCCGGCCAATAACAGTACAGATCCCAGACATTCTGCAACCGTAACCGCAGAATTTAATGAAGGAGCAGGCGGACAGATTTCTCTTTGGCCGGATGGTTTGGCGATGGGCGCAACTTTCGACCCTGAATTGGTGAAGAAATTCGGAAATATCGCCGCTCAGGAGTACAGAGCGTTGGGAATTTCAACGGCTTTATCTCCGCAAATCGACCTTGGAACAGAACCTCGTTGGTACAGAATCGCTTACGTCTTCAGCGAAAGTCCTGAATTAACCGCAGATATGGCAAGGGGCTACATCGACGGTTTTCAGACCACTGTCGGAAATAAAAATGGCTGGGGAAACAAAAGTGTCAATGCAATGGTAAAACACTGGCCGGGCGGCGGACCTGAAGAAGGCGGACGAGACGGGCATTGGGCGATGGGAAAATACGCGGTTTACCCGGGAAATAATTTCCAAAACCACGTAAAACCTTTTACCGAAGGCGCATTTAAATTAAACGGCGGTACCAAGGAAGCTTCTGCGGTAATGCCTTATTACACGATAAGTTTTAATCAGGATACAAAAAACGGAGAAAACGTTGGAAACGGTTACAGCAAATATTTAATTACCGATTTACTTCGTGGAAAATACAAATATGACGGTGTAGTCTGTACCGATTGGCTCATCACCGCAGACGAACCGAAATCTCCGGGAGGATTTGCCGGAAAACCTTGGGGCGCTGAAAAATTATCTATTGCAGAGCGTCATTACAAAGTGTTGGAAGCGGGTGTTGATCAGTTTGGAGGAAACAACGACAAAGCTCCTGTTTTGGAAGCTTATCAAATGGGAGTAAAAGAACACGGAGAGAAGGCTTATCGTGCAAAATTTGAGCAGTCAGCCATCCGTTTGCTGAGAAATTTTTTCAGAACAGGATTGTTTGAAAATCCATACGTCAAAACGGAAGAAACCAAGAAGATCGTTGGGAATCCTGAATTTATGAAAGTCGGTTATGAGGCTCAGGTAAAATCTATCGTACTGTTGAAAAACAAAGCCAATATTCTTCCAATCAAGGAAAGAAAAACGGTTTACATTCCGAAGAGATATTCTCCGGCAACATTCAATTGGTGGGGAATTTATACCGGACCATCTTTGGAATATCCCGTCGATCTCGAAAAAGTGAAGAAACATTTTAACGTAACCGATGACCCTGCAAAAGCTGATTTCGCATTAGTTTTTGTGAAAAGTCCGCACAGTGAAGAAGGCGGCTACAGCGATATTGACGCCAAAGAAGGCGGAAACGGTTATGTTCCGATTTCTCTTCAATATCAGACATATACAGCGACAGAAGCCCGTGAAAAAAGTATTGCTGCAGGCGACCCTGTTGTTGCACCGAATGTACACGATCGTACTTTTAAAAATAAAACTTCTACGGCAACCAATTTCACAGATTTATTAGCGATAGAAAACGCCTACAAAGCAATGAACGGAAAACCTGTAATCGTTTCTGTCACCGCTTCCAAGCCGATGATTTTTAATGAATTTGAAAAACACGCAGATGCAATTTTGATGAATTTCAATGTTTCAAATCAGGCAGTTGTGGATATCATTACCGGAAAATACGAACCTTCAGGATTGCTTCCGCTTCAGATGCCTGCGAATATGGCAACGGTGGAGAAGCAAAGAGAAGACGTGTCTTACGATATGGAAACGCACAAGGATTCCGAAGGTCACAACTACGATTTCGGATACGGAATGAACTGGTCTGGTGTGATTAAAGACGCCAGAACAGAAAAATATCATAAGAATAGTGCATCAAAATTAGTTAATTGATGTCTTGAGGCCGGACATTATATTCGGTCTCATTTCTTTTGCAGGATATTTTGGGCAGCTATTTCCGCCTTCCGTTCCCGCTTTTTTGTTATTGCGAAGAGAGTTAGTCTATAAGCTGAACTGTTCAGCAATCGCAATAACAAAAAGAGCTACACTCAAGTCGGGCTGCGTGCAATTCTGTACAAAAAATCAACAGAGTGTTTGTCATTCAGAGCGAAACGAAGTGAAACGTGGAATCTAAGCATTCAATTCGAGTAGATGTTCCAACGAAAATTGGAGATTCGATGAAGTCAATGACAAAACACTGTGATAAAAACTTTGTATTACTTAGTTAAGTGGAAAGCCTTTGCGAACTTAAAAACAATTTAATAATCAAAAAAGCTTAGCGCTCTTTGCGTTAAAATTTAAAATCAAATCAAAATGAAAAAATTAATCATAGCAAGTTTATTCCTTGCAGGTTTAACGACCATTAATGCTCAAAAATCAATTCCATTATACAAAGGAAAAGCACCGGGAACAGAAAACTGGTCGCAGAAGGAAGCCCAGCAATTCAATGAACTGTTTAAGACAGAAGTTGTTTTCAATGTGGCACAACCTTCAATGTTAGTTTTCGAAGCTTATAAAGCAAAAGCTAACGGAACAGTTATCGTTATCGCTCCAGGAGGGGGTTTTCAAAGTCTTTCAATCAACCGGGAAGGAATTGATGTTGCCAAAAAATTAGCAGAAAACGGCATCACAGCAGTTGTTTTAAAATACAGATTACTGGAAACAAAATCCAACGACCCAGCCAAAGAAATGATGGAAAATATCAAAGACAGAAAAGCATTTGACGCAAAAACCGCACCTATCAAAGTAATGGCAGGAGACGACATCAGAACGGCTATTTCCTACATCAGAACCCACGCAAAAGAATTGAACATTAATCCTGAAAAACTAGGAGTGATAGGCTTTTCAGCAGGTGCAAGTGTGATTCTGGAAAGTGTTTTTCACAGCAAAGATGCTTCAACTGTACCCAACTTTGCGGCCTCCATTTACGGCGGACCGAGTCAGGAGATTTTAGATACTTCAATTCCTTCAACGCAACTTCCGTTATTCATCTGTGCCGCAAGCGATGACCAACTGAAGCTCGCCCCAAAATCGGTCTTATTGTACAATAAATGGTTAGAAGCCGGACAGCCAACCGAACTTCATATCTATGAAAAAGGCGGTCATGGTTTCGGAATGGGAAAACAGAATTTACCTGTTGATCAATGGTCGGATGTTTATCTGGATTGGTTGAGGTTTCACAAATTTTTATAAACCTAAACCGATGAAATCAATTTTTAATATTGTTTCTTTTTTTACGGCAATGACTTTGTCGGCACAGTCGTCTCCCGTGATTTCAGAAACGGACAAATACGTAAAAACCCGTTATCGTGTCATTGTCGACAACGATTTCAGCGGCGATCCTGACGGATTATTTCAACTCGTTCATCAGATTCTTTCGCCTTCCACGGAAATCAAAGGAATTATCGGTTCCCATCTGAAACCGGGCGACCCGTTTGATACATCAAACAGTACTGCTGAAAATGCCGTAAAGAAAATTAATGAAACATTGGACGTAATGAGTCTGAAAAATAAATTCAAAGTTTTTCAGGGCTCCAATGACCAATTGAGAGATTTGAAAACACCAAATATTTCCGAAGGTGCAAAAGCGATTGTTGCGGAAGCGATGAAAGCAGATGAGAAAAATCCTCTATTCGTGGTTTGTGGCGCAGGTTTGACGGAAGTGGCGAGTGCTTATCTAATCGAACCAAAAATCGCAGACAAAATTGTTGTCGTTTGGATTGGAGGTCCTGAATATGCCGATTTGGCAGCACCACCTCCAGGTTATACGCCTTTGGAATATAATCTGGGAATCGATATTAAAGCAGCACAGGTTGTTTTCAATGAATCGAATTTAAATATCTGGCAAATACCAAGAAATGCTTACCGAAAGGCTTTAATGTCTTATGCAGAACTCGTAACCAAAGTAAAACCGGAAGGAAAAACCGGAGCTTATTTAAATAAAAAGATTGAAGACCTGATGGAAATGGTTCAGAAATTCAATTTAAAAATCGGCGAAACATATATTATGGGAGATTCACCTTTAGTTTTAGTAACCGCTTTACAGTCTTCATTTGAAGCTGACCCGTCTTCGAGTTCGTATGTCTTCAAAAATTCACCGAAAATCAATGATAGCGGCCTATACGAATACAATTCGAAAGGCAAGAACATCAGAGTGTATACACAACTCGACACTCGGCTGATGTTCGAAGATTTTTATTCAAAATTAAAATTATTCAATAATAAAAAGTAAAAGTATAGAATTATGAAGAAGAATATATCAACATTGATAAGCTTTTCTCAGAAAGCAAAATACTCAGGATTATTCCTTGCTTTATTAGCTGCAGCGCCTCTGGTAAAAGCTCAGAACAGTGAAACAATAACAGTTGGCGGGAAAACATTTAGAGACAGTAATAAAAACGGAAAATTAGATATTTGGGAAGATACACGTCTTTCGGTGGACAAAAGAATAGACGCCATTATCAGGCAAATGACCAACGAGGAAAAAGTAAACCTCCTGATTGGAACAGGAATGCCGGGAATTGAAGTGCTTACGGGTCCGGTTGGAGATTCCAAACAGGGATTGGTTCCCGGAGCAGCAGGCGGAACGGCTAATTTCGACAGGTTTGGGATTCCGGCGACGGTTGTTGCAGACGGACCTGCAGGCTTGAGAATTGCACCAACCAGAGAAAATGATTCAAAAACGTATTACGCAACAGCATTTCCTGTAGGAACAGCTTTAGCTTCGACGTGGAATAAAGCGCTTTTGAAACAGGTGGGTAAAGCCATGGGAAATGAAGTAAAAGAATATGGCGTTGATGTGTTATTAGCTCCCGCTCTGAACATTCACAGAAATCCGTTGAACGGTAGAAACTTCGAATATTATTCTGAAGACCCTTTGATTTCAGGAAAAACTGCAGCAGCTATTGTAAACGGAGTCCAGTCTCAAGGTGTGGGAACTTCTATCAAACATTTTGCAGCGAATAACGAAGAAACGAATCGTTTAACAATCAACGCGCACGTTTCCGAAAGAGCAATGAGAGAATTATATCTGAGAAATTTTGAAATCGCCGTTAAAGAATCTCAGCCCTGGACGGTAATGTCTTCTTATAACAAACTCAATGGAGTTTACACATCAGATTCAAAAGATTTGCTGACTCAGGTTTTGAGGAAAGAATGGGGTTTCAAAGGAATTGTAATGACCGACTGGTTCGGAGGTTTCCCGGGATTTGAATCAATAAGAGATGGAGGAATTTCTGATGTTGTCAAGCAAATGAATGCAGGAAACGATTTATTAATGCCAGGAATTCCGGCTCAGAAAAAGGTATTATTGGAAGCGTTAAATTCAGGGAAATTGTCTAAGGAAGTGGCAAACCTCAACGTGAAAAGAATTCTAGAATACATTTTCAAAACGCCAACTTTCACACAATACAAATACAGCGACAAACCAAATTTGACGGAACATGCAGAAGTAACGAGAAATGCAGCAACGGAAGGAATGATTTTACTTAAAAATGAAAATAATACACTGCCTTTTGCCAACAAACAAAAAGAAGTTTCGTTATTTGGGGTGACGTCTTATGCGTGGATCACGGGCGGAACAGGAAGTGGAAGTGTGAACAACAAACACACGGTTTCTCTGTTAGAAGGTTTAAATGCGGCAGGCTACAAATTAGACAAAGAATTAGTTGATTTATACAAACCATTTGCTGAAAAAGAAGCCGCTGCCGAAAAAGAAAACAGAAAGAAAAGAGGGATTTTAGCATTGCCGGAAAGGCTTCCTGAAATGAAAATGGATGATGCTTTCATCGCTAAAAAAGCCGAAACTTCTGAGATCGCCTTCGTAACTCTGGGAAGAAATTCCGGAGAAGGTGGTGACAGAGTGGTAAATAATGATTTCAATCTTGCGACAGAAGAGATCGAAATGTTGGATAAAATCTCTAAAGCGTTCCACGCAAAAGGCAAAAAAGTGGTGGTGATTTTAAATATTGGTGGCGTTATCGAAACGGCTTCGTGGAAAGATAAAATTGATGCAATTCTTTTGGCGTGGCAACCGGGTCAGGAAGGCGGACATTCCGTTGCAGACGTTGTTTCAGGGAAAATAAATCCGTCGGGGAAACTGACAATGACGTTCCCAGTAAAATATTCTGATACACCGTCAGCGAAGAATTTCCCGGGAATTCCAACAGATAATCCGAAAGAGGTAACATATGAAGAAGGCGTTTATGTGGGGTACCGTTATTTTAATACTTTCAATGTGAAGCCTTCTTATGAATTTGGCTTCGGTAAATCTTACACGGATTTTGCTTACAATAATTTAAAACTGAATTCTAAGACTTTTAATACTAAATTAGACGTCACGGTTGAGGTTAAAAATACAGGAAAAGTTGCCGGAAAAGAAGTGGTTGAATTATACCTTTCAGCTCCAAATCAATCCATTGACAAACCAAAATCTGAGCTGAAAGCTTACGCCAAAACAAAAGATCTGAAACCCGGAGAATCTCAAACCATTACTTTGACTTTAAGCCCAAAAGATTTGGCATCTTACATCACAGCAAAATCCGCCTGGGTTGCAGAAACCGGAAATTATAAAGTTTCTGTGGGCGCATCATCTCTCGACATCAAGCAGACTGCAGATTTTTCGCTTCCGAAAGAATTGATTGTCGAAAAAGTGCAGCATGTTTTCCCTGCAGACAAACAGTTTGAAGATTTAAAATCCAAATAAATAAGCTTAAGCTTAAGAAAATACTGAATATAATGTAGTCAAATGTAGTGAATCAGTCTATACTATAATGTTGTACCACTATGCTTTAAGAAAAGTAATTGCGTACAAAATTTGGAGCAAAGAATTACCCAGATATCAAAGCGAATGAAGTAACAATTAGTAGTTGGAAAGCTAATGTTTGAGAATGAGTATGGGCAAATAAAGTGAACAAAACAAGGCTGCATCTGCAGCCTTGTTTTGAATATATAATAAATCTTAGATTTGAATGCTGAATTGGGTATGTAATCCATAGTTAGGAAAAAAATAAAGGAAAAAAAGACTGACATATTTGAAAATTGTCTATCCTCAACAGGGAGGACTATCATTCCTGCCGGATTTAATTTTTGAACAGATAAAGCCAGAAAACAATGGATCAACCATGGTAAATACTGATTCGGTTTAGAACTTAGTATAGATACAGAATTTTTAATTTCTAACAACTATTTTTCAAATATTAATGGAATTGAACTAATAAACCTGTAAATTAGTTTTTATAGGTAATATAAACCACTTGTTTTATTGACAAAAAAACCTCTCCAAAGAGAGGTTTCCCACAACATCAAATATAAAAAACACCCTTATACAAGGATTCAATTATCATAAAAGCTACAAACAGCTTTCTTTGCATATTTTGACCTTACTAATTACCAAAATCTTTTGCATTGTGGGAATAAATTTATCTATCAAAAATACTGTTCCATATTAATGTATAATTATTAGTCATTGTAGAAACACTTTTAACTCTGCCCTGTTTACTAAATTTTATTGATAATGTTATACCTTTTGTAAACCATGTCCTATTTAGCGTATAGTAAAATCTATTATCTGATTCAACATAATTTTTTCCAAATTCTGAAATTATCTCGTCTTTCGTTTTACCTATCAAGTAGCAAAACTTTCTCCTAAGCTTTATCAATTTTAATCTTTTTTACTTAAATTTTTAGATCTTCAAGATTCCAATTTAGAGGGCCTAATCTAACAACTTTAATAATCTAACAATAACATGATTTATTAAAACATAAGGGATGGTTATGGGATTAGATAATAACATACCATCTTTCCCATAACCGAATTTTCATTTGTTTTTTAGAATCATATTAGGGCTTCCAATACGTCCAGCCTCCTCCGTTATACACAGCTAACCTTTTGGATCCTGTTTTATTTATATACACTATCATTCCCGGTGCAGGATTTAAGATATCATTTGTATCTTGTATCATAGGAAGTATCATCGCCTTTGCATTTGATTCCAGAACCAATACTCCATCAGCTGTTGTTGTATTACTACCTATAATTACTTTTGCACTAGTATCTTCTATCGGCTGTGGCTGTGAAGTCATTGCTGTAGTAATATCCGCTTCATGTCTATTGCTTAAATCTACCCATCCATCAGGGGATTCTGTATCTATTACTCCATTATAATATTTCACTTTAGCTTTTGTTGCATCTGAAGCATCTAACATAATAGTACCTTCTACTAAACCAGCTCCTGAAGGTACAGTTCTTACATAAGGTAAAATAATACCTTTATTTTGTCCAGCTGCAAAATCTACAAGAACAGATTGTTTATTACTAGCTGTACCTATAGCATCCCCAAAAATAACCTGTGAAAATGTTAATCCAGAGAATGTAATTGCTACAATGGAAAATATATTTTTCATTTCTTTATTGTTTAATCTTTTATGATATCCATGAGCTAAATATTTATCATTAGCTAACAGGCTTCGTTTTATTATTATGGACAAGCCGGGTTAGAAAAACATGACCATACTCCATCTGAATAAATTTTTAAACATTTAGCAGTAGTATCATATACCATCATTCCTTCTTGAGGAGCAGGAATCGCTGAAATATTTGATGAAGTCATTCTTGTAATTACAAATCCTTTTGTATTAGATTCCAATGCTATATGTCCAGATTTTCTCACCATAGGCCAATTATCGGGAGAATTACTTCCGGCTCTTTTTAATAGTGTGATCCCTAATTTAGTATCAGGTGCACTACCAGCTGTTACAGCAGGATTATAGCATGCACATGGATTACCGGGATCCGTTGGCAGATAATAAGAAACTGTCACGATAGAACCTACTAACCTACATTTTCCTGAAGCAACAGTAAAGAAAGCATAATAAGTCCCTGCTCCTACTGTTGCAGTATTAGTTATTATAGAGCTATTAGCATCATTTGTTGTATGCCATTCTACTTCAGAAGAATTTATTTCTAAACTTGCATCATTTAAATTAGTTGTAGCTCCTGAACAAATTTTTAATTCTTTTACTTTAGGTCCTAAGTCTGTCCCACAAACTACTAGTACGGCAGTTGAGTAAGTAAAAGCTGTAGGGTTACCGGTATTAGCTGTACCATCTCCCATACTACCGTTGGTCCTATGTCCCACATATCCGAAATTCTGAGAACATTTTTTAATATTGATCGTTGTATGTCCGCCGGTTTCAACAGCAATTACCTCATCTGTTAAACTTAAGCCATCTGCTGCTGTACTATTTCCCGGCATATAGATAGGATCATAATAAGTAGTTGCCGAAGACTGTCCAATCATGTTACCACTATTAGCTCCCCAAGCCCATTGCTTATTATTATCAGTCAATACATTAATTGTGGCTGAATTTGCAAAATTAGAATGTTCATTAGGAGAAATCCATACAATATTACCTCCTAATGCATTACTTCCAGAGGTAGCCGTTACTTCATTCCATATGGTACTGGTTGTTGTACTGCCATCTCCTAACTGCCGATTACTATTATCCCCCATAGTATAGAGCTTACCATCTGTAGCCAGCAGATAATACGTCTGTAAGAATGGAGTTCCTGCTCCTCCTTGAGTCATCCCGATCATTTTTGGTATAGCACCAGTAGGTAATGACACTTCTGTTGCATAATTTCTAATAGACGCCACTCCATTGTTGATATAGGTTCCTGTCCCCCATGTATAAAGCTTTTGATCAGAGGTTAAGGCAAATAAAGCATTAGATGTACCTCTTATTGCTACAACATTATTAAGATTTGGATTCCCGGATGCTGACGTTTTTACACGATGCCAAATAATATTATTAGTTACATTTTCTGCGGTACCATCTCCATTTTTTGAACCATTAAATGATAATACCCATGCTTCACCACTACAAGTTACAATTGCCAAAGTACGGTAAGATCCAAATATCATTTTTACGTCTGTAGGATTTACACCTGCTGGTAAACCATCAGTTTTACCGTTTATAGATATTTTGCCAAAAGCGGTTGTACTTTTAATTGTTGAACTGATCAATATATTTGATGTCCCCCAAACATAAAGACCATCTGTTGTTAATATTGCAAATTGATGTCCTGTATTACTATTACTACCCGCAGCAACCCTTAAAGCTGTTCCTGTATAATTAAATCCATTACTTGGAGTTAATCCTGTTGGACTTAATACATCTGAAGTCCCATTGCTGCTGCTAGCTTGTCCCCAGACTTTAAAAGTTCCATCTTTTTCTTTTGCCAGGGAGGCATGGAAAACAGAAATTAAATTGTCATACTCTATTGTATTGGGATTTGTACTATTTACATACGTATTGGAATTACATCCGGAAACACAATATTGTGCATTGACTATCGAGGATATGAGTATAAGAAAAGAGAGTCTCAATACTCTGGATATAAAATTATAATTATTCATTCAATATAGTTTTTCTATTTAGTTATCTTAAGTCCATAATAAAATTTCAGTTATGGCTATTTTCAAAAACAACACAAGTCCGATCATATTAAATCTTCGATTTAATATGATGAATATTTCAAAAAATAATTTGGGATGGTGTATTGCAATAAGAATTCGGTGTTGCAATATTAATAGGGCTAGCCTTTAAAAACAACAATTTATAATCACATATTCCTGAAAATGGACAAGAAAAAACTAATTTTAAAAATATGATTATGAACAAATTACACTTCATTAGAATACTTCAAGACTATTTCATACTCTTCATCAACACCAAAAGAAAAATATATCTATTTGTAAACGCATTATTCTTCTTTTTGGGAAAGAGATTGCAAAAAATGCTGGAAAAATTCGGTAGGAGAAATTTCAGTTATTTTTTTAAAAGCTATAGAGAATTTGCTTTGAGAAGAAAAACCAGCTTCTTTAGCTAAACTTGCAATCTTAAATTTACGATAAAGAGGATCCGTTTTTACTTTTTCAATGATATAGAGAACTCTTAGTTCATTAATATAATTATTAAAGTCCTTTTTCTTTTCTCGGTTAATTATATAGGATAAATATTTGGTATTGGTATTACAATATGAAGCTAAGAAAGGAAGTGAAATTCCATTCCGGATATATTGTTCTGATTGTTCAAATTTCTCAAGTTTCTTCAAAATCTTAATTTCTGTAGCTTCAGTCATTAAAGAATTTCCTTCTTTTATCTCTTTTTCACTTTTAGTATGCTCCTCACCTATATCTATACTATTTATAATCTCTCGATTTTTCTGAAATTCTATTAATTTTTTAGATTCTAAAAATTCTTCATTTTTCTCAAAATTTTTCAAGACTTGTCTTATTTTCTCGATTTTTCTTTTTTGATATGTTCGATATATGAAGAAGTAGGCTATCGTTAAAATCAATAATATACCTATTACAAAGATGATCCAATTTTTAGATTTTGTTTTTTTTTCTATTTCTTTATTTTGCTTTGCAAGATGATTATAAGAATCGTTGATAAAAGATTTAGAGTTATTTTCAATCTTTTTTGAAACAGAATCATTTTTAATATTTATTTCTGATAGTTTTTCAAAATCCTCTTTAAAAGAATAATATTTTTTAGACGTTGCATAAACCTCTTTTTTTAATTCAAGATATTCTGATTTTTCTGAAATCTTTTCGGCGAGGTCTAGATTCTCTTTAGCTTTTTTAAAATCTCTCTTACTAATATATACCTGGGAAATTCCGTTGTAAACAAGTGCCTTAAGGAAATTATCAGGCATTTTATTTAATTTTTGAAGAGCTTTATCATAGTAAAAAAGAGCTTTATCATACTCTTTTAAACCTGTATAATTGAGTCCTAATAATTGTTCATTATTAGCGGTCAAAAAATCATAATTTTGTTGGGTATTTTGATTAAAGTAATTCTGAGATTTTTTAATTGCTACAATCGATTTTTTATAATTGGATACCCCAAGTTCATAATAAGCTTTTTCCTGTAGCACAAAGCCCATCAACTGCTTTTCTATAATAGGATTATTGATTCTTTTAATAACATCAGTAGTTTTATTGATATATATTAAAGATTGCTCTAAAAGCTCTAAAGAACGATATTGAGAAGCAAGAAAACCATCTATCTTTACCAACATAACATCATCATTGTTATTAATGATAGCTTCCGCTTTTAATGCATAGTTAACTGCTTTTTTTATTTCGCCGGCCTGTTTGTATAGGGTAGCCGAAAGCATTAAACTTCTCCCTTTAAGAGTTGGGGTTTCTGAAATTGAAACTAACGAGTCGGCAATTTTTAGAGCCTTATTAAAATCTTTTTGTGAGGTTTCAAGATAAGTTTTTGTGTAAATACGATTATAGTCTTCTAAATTTTGAGCGGGTATGTAAATTATTGATAAGAAGAATAAGTGTATAGTAAAAGAAAATTTCATCATCATTAATTTATGCTTATATAGTTAAAAATCTTGCAAAGGTATATTGTTCTTACAATTAATTAAAGATAAATGTTTTTCGTTTTCGTGAAAAAGAACATAGCATTTCAATATGTAAAATACTGTAAATAAAAAACTTAATTCATCATTCTAGATTCTGAAAAATTATAGTTCTAATGATTTTTGTAAGATTGTTTTTTTATATAAATAGATGAAAATTTTCATTGTAGTAAACTAAGAAAGGCATAATGTTTTCGTTATAATTGACATGTATACGGAATGGAATTCTTCTTACCAATTTGTCACATCCTCCTTACCAATAAACGCCTAGAATCTTTATTAATAATAAATGCCGGCTTGTCAAAATTTTCATGATCGTGTAGTTTTGTTCTTAAGACTTCGTCTGTACCTTCATACTCATGACTATACGCCATAAAACGGATGTAAATTTTCTCCAGCACTGATGGGTAATTTTCGGGTTATAGAAGTGCAGATGCTTTTGGCTGGATAGATTTTGAATGGTGATTTTTGCTTTATAGGCAATCATATCTGCACTGATAAAAGGCTTGGCTTGCTGAGCTTCCAAAGTCGGAATCCACAATGTTGCCATCATTACTCTAATTAACTTTTTTATTGCTTTTATTTTTAAAGATTGGTGTCAATTTATTATAAAGATGATACTCTCGATGATATAATAACGATGACATTGAGTATAAAAATCCATTGACATTTATCAATGGATTTTCTTACCTTTTATCATTGTTAACACTATTAGAAATAGTCCAAATTTGCTATGTGAACAATTACTCACAAAAAATGAAATATGGAAATAGGAATTGACAGTTTTATAGCTACAGGCGCTTATGAAGGTCCTCTTAATCCAAAAGAGAATCAGGAAGCGATGGAAACCTTGCTTGCCGGAATTGAGTTTGCTGATAAGGCAGGGCTGCATGTATTTGGGCTGGGAGAACATCACAGGAAAGAATTTCTGGACGAGGCACCAGCTGTTATATTAGCCGCAGCAGCTGCCCGTACCAAAAATATACGTCTGACCAGTGCTGTAACCGTACTGAGTGCAGCAGATCCTGTACGCATTTTCTAGGAGTATGCCACACTGGATATCATATCTGAGGGCCGAGCGGAAATTGTTGCGGGACGGGGTTCTTTTGTAGATGCTTACCCTTTATTTGGCTTGAATCTCAACGAATATGATGCTCTCTTTGCTGAGAAAATAGCATTATTGTTAACACTCCGCAATCAGGAAATAGTATCATGGAAAGGCAAATTCCGTCCTTCTCTACATGAACAACCAATATATCCCCGTCCTTTACAAAAATCTCTTCCTATATGGATCGGAGTGGGTGGAACTCCAGAGTCTTTTGTACGTGCCGGCACCTTAGGTGTGCCACTCATGGTGGCCATCATTGGCGGGGAAACTCATCGTTTCAAACCGTTGATCGACCTGTATTATGAAGCAGGAAGAAAGGCTGGACATTCCCCCGATCAATTGAAAGTAGGCTTGCACTCTTTGGGCTATGTGGTGGATACTACCGAGCAGGCAAAGGATGAATATTTCCCTGGATATCAGGAAATGATGGGAAAGATGGGTAAAGAACGAGGATGGTCAACTCCTACACGGGCTCAGTTTGAGGCTCAGGCTGGATTAACCGGTGCTTATGTAGTGGGTAGCCCTGAGGAAGTAGCAGCAAAAATCCTTCGTCATAGCAAAGCCTTGGGAGAAATTTCAAGGTTTACCTTCCAGATGGATAACCCTGGCTTGACCAAAGAACAGGTATATAAATCCATTGAACTGATTGGTTCGAAAGTAATCCCATTGCTGAATGAAACAGAAAAAGTTTAACGCAGTTTTAAAATCTTAAATAAAGCAATATAATGCTAAAAACAACCAATGGTTTTCGCTCAGTTCTATCTACTCTTATTGTTTTTAAATTAATTTACTATAAATTTGAGAGCCTAACACTTAGACAGAACAATCATAAAACTATTTGGGGAGTTAACCATAATAAAAATGAAGTATAACAATACAATAGATCCTATCGAAGCACGTAAACAGCGGATAGCCAGACAAAAGGGAAATCGTGGAGCATTGGTGGGTATTTTGATCGGTCATACCATGATCTTATTAGGAGCTGTATTTATAGCACGAGCCATATTTGGTTTTTTAGAGCAGGATATGATAAATTCAGATGAACCTCCCTTCGCAATTTTTGGAATGGCTGCCGGGCTACCATTTATAATACTAGGCTTGTTTGTGTATATTGGAGCCAGCCGTAGATTTACAGGGAAACTATTTTCATCTCCCGGTATTGGATCCAGTACTGTTCTTTTCACGGGGCTTGGCATTGGTGCATGGTGGGGCGCAATATCCTTGCCAGCGCAGGGTGCACTATGGATTATTCCATCAATCCTGAGCGCTATTGCGGGATTACTCTTGCTAAATGGTATATTACTTAGAATCCGTAAATCCGCGAAGCATAATATACTGGCCAGTATGATAAAAGATGGAAAAATAACTATTGCAGTTATTACAGATATTCCAGAAATTGACCCTAGCTCCGGGGGCCTTATCGGAACAATTACGGTGAAATTCACCGACATGGCTGGTGTAGATCGCTGGGTACAAAAAATAGGGCAATGGAAGCGTGCTGATCTGCCAAAGACAGGAGATAAAGCTACTATACTTTATGATCCTGAATGTCCGGAAAATGTTTCCAGAATCTAGATAGGACCACCAGGATCAACATCAATAACAGATTTTACACTTTGGCATTCATAAAAAATGTATCTTATTAAAAACTCAATATTCCTGTAATTTTAAGTACGGTGGCCTTGAAAATGGGCTACTTACAGAAGTACAAAATACTTTTCTGAGCAAATGGTTTCTACTAGTCAGGCAATAAAAATTCTGAGAAAAGATGGAATACATATTAAAGAGGATGAAGCCATTGTCATCATAGATTTCCCATATTTGTTAGCCACATCTTTTAAAAGAATACTAATCTTGAATTAGGTGATTGACTGGTTAAAGAAATATTGAACACAAAATAATGGATAATGCGAAAAATTCTAAAGGTAAATTTTTTTTAGAAAAACATTGGAAAACTCGAACACTTTTCCATATTTAACCAAAATCATGTAACCATCTAAAAATCAACAAATATAAAACAAAAAAAGGAGACGTTAAAAATATACGTCTCCTTAAGCGGAGAGTGAGGGATTGACACTTAGCACTGTAAGTGATTGAAAATAAATAATTTATTAAATTCAAACCAACAATTGCCACGAATCAGCCACTACTCTATCAATATTTTAATCTACAAAATCTAACAAAAGATTTAAAGAACATTCTAGTTTTAATATTACAAAGATAAAGAATTGTTAATCGAAATGGTTTTTTTTAAAATATTTTATTTCTAAAGTTTCATAATCGGATGGGAACATATTAATCAACAACTCCACTTCTGAACCGTTACCTCAATTGTACATCTTTTGTCCAACTAAACTATCAGATATAACCTACTTTCTCAAAAAAATAAACCTTTTCGATCGTCTTTTATTTTTTGCCAATTAGACATTTTCCAATTTCCAAGATAAGAAAAATCCAAATAGCTAATTAAAGTCCTTCCATCAATGGTTTTATAACGCTCAACAAGATCACGAACTTCAATAAGAATTCTCAAAATATTAGTATCAGAAAATAATTCTATCAGAAGTTTTATTGATAAGTAATTATAGTGGGAAGGAGAGAGTCGTAGTTTTCCTCTTAATTTATGAAAATGATTATTGAAGGCAATCATATCACCCTGATAATTGAAATGTTGAATCTTTTCTGGGAATTTTTCTGTAAAAAAATAATCATTTGCAACTTTCCCATTATGTTCATTAATCAAATCTGCTGCTAGTCCCGCAAGATTCAGTAAACAAAACTGATCTAAATCTAAATAATTTAAAATTTTTGGAGATTTAAGATACTTAAATACAAGCCCTCCATCCGAATACTCATCAATTGCTTTACTATATTCCGTATCAATTGTTACACTATGTATCTTAACAAGGTTGCTCATCAAATAGCTAATAAGAACATGACCCGCTTCATGTATCGCTATATCACTAGGTTTTGTAAGTGCCATATTATTTTTTTAATTCTTGTATGTAGTTTAAAAATTATTCATTTAATAAGCGGTTGTGACCATCCTTCAAATTGTGATACGTCCAAACCTTAATTCATCAAAATAAAATACTCATGACGTTGTGACTACCCTTCAAACTGTGATACGTCCCAACTATTAATCAAAAAGAACGATAAAGGTACCTGTTGTGACTACCCTTCAAACTGTGATACGTCCCAACTGAAGCCGAATCCCGAACCTTCAACCCTTCGTTGTGATTACCCTTCAAAAGGTGATTCTTCCCAACTAATTCAAATCCTTTAGCTGTAATGTTTGAGTTGTGAGTACCCTTCAAACTGTGATACATCCCAACCCAATATATTAAATACTAGATGTATTGGTGTTGTGACTACCCTTCAAATTGTGACACGTCCCAACTAAAACAATGAGGGAAACCGTAAATACCGTGTTATTAATACCTTTCAAAATGTGATAAGTCCTAACCCATAGGAAAATACAGATATACATCCATTAGTTGTGATTACCCTTCAAATTGTGACACTTCTCAACTATTACACAGAAAGCTATTTAGATTCGTTCGTTGTGAATACCCTTCAAAATGCGATACGTTCCAACTTGGCTTGAAGAAGTACCAGACCGTGAGGAGTTGTGACTATCCTTCAAATTGTGATACGTCCAAACTTCCAGAACCTATACTTCTCGCTTACTGTTTGTGAACACCCCTCAAACTATGATACGTCCCAACATTAACGACACAGCCGGCACGACTTGGACAGTTGTGAATACCCTTCAAATTGTGGCACGTTTCAACATTGGCTCTGTTGTCATAACTCCACTAAAAAGTTCTTAATGCCTTTTAAATTATTATAAATACTAATTTTTAAACATTTGAAATTGGAGACATTTTTTTTTATGATCTATTTGTAAAATATTAGTTTACAGTTTCATCAATTCCGGAATCATTTCTTTAATAAAGTTCAAATAAATTTCTGATGCAGTTTCTCCTTTTATCTCAGGGTATTTTTCGCATATAAATTCATAAAACTGTGATGCCGGCAAACGATTATGCGCAAATTGATTCCTAATTAAGATAATTAAAAAAGCAATCTGTATAATTTCAGATTTTTCAGCTAATTCTTCTTTTGAAAGAGTTTTAAACTGATTTTCATTTAAATCTTCAATCCATTGATCTTCCCCTTCGTTAAATACAATATTATTCTTTCGTAGAATGCCGTTAACTATATAATGTTTAAAGTTAGGATGCCCTACACCTTTTTTATCTTCAACTTCAAACTCATAGGGATGATTAATTTTGTCCCAATTCCAATTCGATAAAATTTTCTTCTCTAATTCTTGTATTTCATTAAATAATTGTTCCCTGCGGATTGCTTCATAGCATAAACTACCTATTGACAGTTCTTTTTCAAGTTCCAGTTTACACCAAATCTTATTTGTATCATAAGAAAGTAGTGCCTTTACCTTTTCATCTGAAGAGTATGCCTTAAATTTTCCAAAGTCCTTTAGTTTCACCGATGGCTCATAAATCTGTCCTTTTTGATATGCTATCGTTTTGCTCCAAATAAAATCATCTTTAATAATATTAGGGCTGTCATCGCCAGCCTGACGTTGATTCTGCTGTGCAGCTTCCCGTTCTTTTTGAAGCCTCTCTTCCTGTGTCAGGAAAAAATCATCCAACGACAAATTTGTTTCGTAGTGAAATATCTTTTTAAAAAGATACTCAGCCATAAGCTTAAGGAATAGATCTTCTATTTTTATCTTTTTGATCTTTAGGTCCTGTTTTAATTTTAAAAGTGCCAATTGATCCGCCCTGCTATATTCAAGACTTTTTTTCGCAAATTCAGCATCTTCATTTAATTTGTCTTCTAAAAGCTTCTCATAATCCCTTTCCCAATCATAGAACCTTTGAAATTTATGAGAGTTATCATATCCATATTGATACCAGTTAGCAAATAGCTCAGGTTCCTCCGTAACTTTTTTCCCTTTGATAAATGTTGGTTTATTATCAAATATCCCTCTAGGAAAGACCAATGGTTTCGAAAGTATCTTATTTTTTTCAGTTTCTAAATCTTCAAGTACGAAATGACGTTTATCAAATAACCCCTTGGGCATTTGCTGTTCCAAAAATTTCAGTAAAAACCTAACATTTGTACTATAGTGTTTAATATTGTCCAACAATTGAACAAAATATTCCTTACGCTTCTTTAAATAGAACTCGTAGAAGACGTCAAAAGGTAGATCTTTTGTAAAACAGTTCATGATCCATCCGTTCCATAAAGAGCTTCCATCTTCAAAATCCCAGCCTTCCATTAAGATTGACCTGGCCTCACCCGGTCTTTTTTCAAGATAAGAGAGAGATTGCTGAAACTGGGCATGCTGATATGCTTTCCAGTTCTGTCTTTGTAGAGCCGGCATAAACCGCTTAATATCCTCAGCGATCCATGTGGCTTCCCGCCCCATTTCAGAATTTCTGAATACACGCTCCCTAATAAGTTTACCCTTTAAACGCTGCTTGCATTCTTTTCTGTTCTGATCGATAAGTGAAAGTTTAGCCTCTGTACATTCAATTTCTTTTTTTATTAAATGGACCAACTTATCGGGATCTATGCTCCTTATTCCATTGTTCTTTCTGAGGCGTTTACTAATCTGAGATGCAGGTACCGGAGATTTAGGATCATAATCCTTAATCCTTTCAAAAGCAGCATTAAGTTTATCCTGTATTGTATTTTCAATTTCAGACGGAGAAGCACCATTTATTAAAATTTCGTAGAGAAGAGCAGGAATTTCATTCAATGATAACATTGCAACCGGTTTCTCAGGATTCAATTCGTTTTTATTGCCAATAATTCCTGTAATTTGGTCCTTTCTAATTTTTTCCTGATTCCTATTTTTCATTTCTTCCGGCTTTTGCGCCTTCCGTCTGTTACTGAAATCTTTAATCCCCTTCTTAAATTCCTTACCCATTGACAGGTAAATAGGAATATTGTTTTCTATAAATACATAAGATGGATTTGGAAGAAGCTCCCATCCTATTTCGTTAGATAACTTTAGCTCTTTTTCAATATAGTCCGCTTTAAGGTTATTGATCTCAGTTAATTTCCCAAAGACTTTAATCCTGTCTTTCAATACTCTTTCAGTCTGAAATCCGGTTCCCGCAATATTTTTCACTCGGCGGTCATGAACGTAATTGCCGACATGTACCTGGAAGCGGAGTGTCGGAAATTCCATGAATTCATCCAAAAACCGAATGGCAAAATAATTAAACTTATTTTCATATCGCTTTCTGATGACTGGATGAACCACTATTGAGTCTTCCAAAGTTAGATCTTCCGTACCTTCCTTCATATATTCATTGATGTCCTCAATAAAGCTTTTCTTTGTTCTCTCATCAAAAGACTGGTAAAGCTCATCAGGAACTTTACTTAATTCATCAATAATCTGAACCAGTAATGTTTCTTCCTGAAAATCAAAATTTAAACGTTGTTTCACTCCTTTGAATGCTAGATAAGAGAATACCCAGTGCGTCGCCATAAATTTTAAACCACTAATTTCGTTCTCCTCACTTTTTATAATCTTCGCTTTAAAACCACGCACTCTACTCTTAAGATTTTCAGTTTCTCTTTTATTCAAAAACATACTCAATAAAAACAGAAGCCCACTCTGGGAGATGGTAATTCCATTTTTACTGGAATCTACTCCATGGTAATAGGAACTGTATGATACAGTAGGCTTAAAGTTTTCTCCATCTTTAAATATCAAATGGCTGAATGCATTGTTTAAAACACCATTTTTAATACCAGTCGTATCTGAAAGGTTTATCTTTTTCCCTTGATCTTTAAGTTCTCTTAACTTCTCGAACTGCTGTTGGTATCGAATTTCCAGCTCTTCGGACAAATTCTTGTTGAGCAGATGACGTGTATTATCATCCTTCATCTTATATTGTTTTACCTCATGAGCTACTTTTCCAAAAACAAAATCCAACAGCGCAAACAGCTCATTGGGAAACTCCAGTGGCTTATGATAATAATGGGTGTAAAAGTTTCTCAAATCAGAAATCACATTCAGTAACAATGAGAAATTATTTCTAAGTATGGACCTGTCACCTTCCTTTTGCAGATAGGATATCACAGGAAAATGCATTTGAATAAAGCGAAATTTCTTTTGAAAATCAGCATCTGAATCGTTATCCTTAAAGCAGACAGATGCAAATTGCGACGATTGTAGTTCCTTATCTTTAGGACCAAACTTGTCGCGAAAGGCATTAATGACAGATTCGATATTGTTGGTCGCTAAATTAAGATAACCACCAAAAAAATGTTTATCAGCAGTTTTTGTGTGATCATAAGAGATCCCCAACATTTGTGTTTCCATGGTATTTGATTAATTATATCGCCAATATATTAATTAATCATTAAAAATAAAAACTGAACCACATAAATAAATAAAGTACAAATTATAATGTAAATTACCGAAGTATCTTTGTTTTACACCAAGCCAACAATTCTTCAACACTAAAAAAATAGCCCTTACAGTTTATTTTTGTAAAGGCTATCTAGGATGAAAAAATTATATCAGAAATATAATTCCCTATTTTATTTTGAATTATTAATCTTTTCCACAAAGGTTTCGATCAATTTATTTTGAGTCATAAGAATTTGTGTTATTTGCTCTTGGTTCTTCAATAGTTGGTTCATCAGTTCTGGTGAATTCATATTAATTACAGGCTGATGATTGCCTACTATATTGGAACCTTTGAATTGACTATTTTGGATAAGGCTATTATAATCGTCAGTGAGATCATTCAGATCAACCTCAAGAACCTGACTAACTTTCAATAGTGTTTCGAGGTCCGGTTTTACATCATCGGTTTCCCATTTATGGTAAGCGGGTTGTGAAACGCCCAATTTATCAGCAAGTTCCTGCTGGGAATAGCCTTTATTCTTTCTCAATCTCGTCAGTTTTGTACCTAATGTAGTCATTTCACAGTTTTTCAATACTGCTAAATTAATAAATTATTGTAAAAGTTTTCATTTTATAACTTGAGTTATTGATTTTATAATTGCAGTTATCGTCCACGCATTTTATTCTTTCTACCTTCGCCCCAATTAGTTACCTTCAAGGAACTGATTATGACACTTTACCGTAAAAATACGGAGATAGATTTGGGGGATTCCCTAAAAGTTTGTGGTTTAATAATTTTGTAATTTCGTGCGTCCGAAATTTACTGGCTAAATATAATGCGTCAGCTTCTGTCGTACCTATCCTATAAATTTGTGACAAAGAAATATAGATATCCCCCAATCTATGATGAAACACTAAAAAAACTGCCAAAAGCAGAAGATGAAAAAACAACCTAAATAAAAAATAATAACTATGCGAAAACTCTCCATGAGTGCATTTTTTCTATGCATTACAGGGGCGATTTATGCCCAAGAGGTACTCTGGCAGAAAGACATCAAATCCTCTACTCAGGATTTTCTAAGCCAGGTAACTCCGACAGTAGATCTTCAGTACTTAATTACCGGAAGCTCCATACAAACCCAAAAACTCTCTACAGAAAATAAACAGAATAACGGTTACGATTTCCATCTCGTAAAACTCAACCAACAAGGTGAAGAAGTCTGGGAAAAATACTTCTCAGGGAAAAACCATGATTACCTTTCTGCATCCCTATCCACTCAAGAGGGAGGTTTTTTATTAGCAGGAACCTCTTACTCAGGCAAAGGACTCGATAAAAAAGACGATTCCAAAGGAGGATCTGACATCTGGCTCATCAGAATCAATGAATTCGGAGATGAATTGTGGCAGAAAACCATAGGCAGTACCTCCGATGAAGAAGCCAGATCTGTAATCCAAACCACCGACTTAGGATTCTTTGTCGCGGGAAATGTTCAGAACTCAGCGCAAGGTTACGGTTCCAAAGATGTTCTCATCATCAAACTAGATAAAAACGGAAAAGAACTCTCCCAATTTATTCTAGGCGGAAAAGGCTTGGATGAAGTAGAGAAAATGATTCCTACCAGAGACGGAGGCGTTTTACTCGGAGTGTATTCCCGTAGTGGAAAAACTACAACCAACAACCTACCCTCTGCAACCCCAAAACAAACAGAAAACTATGGCGAAGGCGATTACTGGATCATTAAGCTTAACAAAGACGGTAAAGTAGAATGGGAAAAGAACTATGGAGGAACAGGAGACGATCACTTAAGAACCTTAGCGATGACCACTTCAGGATTTATCATAGGAGGCGAAAGCCGTTCAGAGCGTTCAGGTAATAAAACCGTAGGTGTAGAAGAAGGTACCGACCTTTGGCTCATTTCCTTAAACGAAAAAGGCGAAGAGATCTGGCAGAAATCTTACAACTTTAAGAACAGGGATGTTCTAATGGGAATGCATGTCATCTTAGGCCATAATGAAAGAGAAAAAAATAAAGACCTTACCAAGGGAATCTTACTCGGAGGTTATACCCAGGCAGAAGGCAGAATAGAAACCGATGATGAAACCTTCTGGATGCTGTATGTAGATGAAAACGGCAATGAACAGTGGCGAAAACACGTAAAAGGAGAGTCCAGAAAAAAAGAAGAAAGACTGGCAGATATTAAACTTAACAGAGACGGTTCTATTATCCTGGCAGGAACCAGTGCAGAAGAGCTGGGTAAAGAGAACTGGAAGATTGTAAAGTTGGGAGATCAGCAGGTAGATCAATTGATCGAAAAACAGGATATCAAGATCTATCCCAATCCTGTATCCGACTATGCCTATGTAGAAATTGGCTTTGATTTCAAGGAAGCGGATATTACGATGTATGATATGTCAGGAAGACAGCTTCAACAAATAAAAACAAAGAACAAAGTAACAAAGATCAATACCCAGTCTTTAATTCAGGGAGCTTACCTAGTTACGATAAAAACTGATACCAATAAAACTGCTAATGCGAAACTGATTAAGAAATAAACATGATGAAAAAAAATACATTCAATACATGGCTGCTTTGTGCAACATTGGGAATAGCCTCAGTCAACCTTAAAGCACAGGGAATTAACTTTGGAGATTTCTCCAAGCCTGTGCCTTCCGAGTCTTCTCTGACGACTTTTGATACCACTCCAGCTTCTTATGCTACAGGGATTCCCAATATTTCGTTACCGCTTCTTAGTCTTGCCAGCAATGACTCAAGAATAGCAGCAGGTTTATCGCTCATGTATCACCCCAACAATAATCAGGATAATGAGATTGCAGGAGAAACAGGAGCAGGATGGGCTTTGGCGAAAGGAGGAATCATTACAAGAGAACTGGCAGGGGAACTCGATGAAAGTTATTCTAACGCGTCCTCATCGTTTTACAAAAAAAATGAATTTGATGATGTGTATTACTATAACCTTCCTACAGGAACTTCCGGTAAGTTCCGTTTTGTAAGGGATGTGGACGCCAATACCTTTCAAATTGTAAATCTGAGTGCCAACAACATCAAAATAGAATATACCCGGGACAGCAATACAGCTACCCTGAATGCAACTTCCTTTACCATTACAGATACGTTTGGGTACAAATTTCTTTTCAGTGATTATAGCCAGAGCAGGCTTGAAGGAAGAGTGGGAACATCCTCCATTGCAGGGTTGGTATATAAATCTGCATTTTACCTAACAAAAATTACATCCCCTTCCAATGTCACACTTCTTACGTATGACTATCAGAAAGATTTTAAATATATGTCAGGAACCAGTGGGTACCTCAATTATCAGCTATGTAAGCTTACCAAAATTACCTCACCCAATATAGGGTCTCTGGAAATACAGTATGAATTTGTGACTGCTCTTGAAAACTCTATGAGTGATCCCTACAGTATAAAAAAAGTGCTTCTTAAAAATCTTTTAGGAGATCTTGTCTCGCAATACAGCTTTGTGTACGATCTTCCCTATACCTATTATCCGGATTACAATCAGCAGTTGCAGAGAAGAGTTCTTACGGAAGTTCAGAGGCTTGATCCCTCCAATGCTCTTTTAGATAAGACCAGTATCATCATGCCCGACAATAAGAAGCTTAGGATACTCAATCCGGGAGGCGCAACGGTAGAATATATTTTTGAAGGAAATGAAATATTCGCAGATCATAATACTCCGGAATATCTTGACATTCTTGATCAGGGATTGGGAAGTCAAGAAGATCAATCTTATCAAAATAAGTATAACTGGGATTTTGACACGAGAAATTCCAATACGTTTACGTTTCAGGTAACCGGAACTCCCGGAAAAGAACAAATTTTAAAATTCAATTACAATGGAACAAGCTTCCCACCCCTTATTCCTTCTGAAGGCGGAGGATTCGAGCATATTGATTACAAAATCGTGAATGTCACCCAAAACTCGGGAGCCGCACAGGAAAACGAAGTTTGTTATTCAGAAAAAGTACATAGACTTTTACCAGGAATGTATACCATTCAGATTTTAGGTAACGGAACAGGAAGTATTGTTATCGACCAAATGATTACAAAACCGGGACCTTATAGAAACTCTACTTCAAGAGACGGTTTTCGAGTAAAAAACATCCGGTATTTTAACAGCAGTACAGATACCCAGCCCGTGAAAACAATAGCTTATTCCTACGATAAATTCGATGCTGCAATCCCCTCCAGCAGCGGGGAAAGAAAAATATATCAGAATGTGGAAATTCAGGAAAACTCAGGAAACGGATATCTTCGTTACTATTATACCGATGAAGGAAGCTTCCCTCCTTATGAAGTTTCATCTAACGGGACCAGTATCGTGATAACTCCTGAAAATAACGAGCTGGAAAACGGAATGGTACAAAAGCAGGAAACTTACAACGAACAAAACCAGATCCTTAATTCTTCGGAATACACCTATGCTTTTGAAAAGAAAAATCTGACTGAAAAACTCATACAAGACTCAAGATCTGTCCCTGTATTTACCAAAAAAGTTACAGTGCTGTCCAAAAACTATGGCAAAAACGGACAACCGATACAAACCATGGGTGAAACAGAGATCAGCTCAGCCAATTATCAGACCGAAAAGGAGAAAGCTGTTCTGGCCAACGGAGATATCGTGGAAACCCAGAACTTTTATCCTTCAGACGATGCCGGATATACCCATCTTCAGAATGCCAATATCCTTTCCGTTCCA
>Ga0308169_10000340_pt1 | contig 77278 bp, 88 predicted proteins | sample PhyBR1_2_FD_202139 | JGI IMG/M metagenome (GOLD analysis project Ga0308169, IMG submission 202139) | Phyllosphere microbial communities from UC Gill Tract Community Farm, Albany, California, United States - DLSLSB.R1 | ecosystem: Host-associated > Plants > Phyllosphere > Unclassified | place...
ATCGCATGCATTGTCAAACTCTGTCGATTCCAGTTTCTTCTCTCTACTTTCAAGCGTTTCCTCCGCAAACAAGCGTTTCACTTCTTCGATTTCTTCGACTTCCCACCACCTCTCTTCCCCGACTTCTGACTCTTCTTCCATTTCTGCCACAATTCGTCGAGCAATTCCAAGTCCTCATCAACAGCTAGCTGAACTTGAGCTGCTTCGTACAACCTATCCGCTCTGAGCTCCACTCCAATCTCTTGCGCTTTCTTGCGAAGGAGAAGGAGATCTTCGACTGGGCAATTTGAAGGGAATTGAGGGTAGGTCCAATCATCAGGCATTGCATCTTGAGCGATGTCCTCCGTATTGAGATCGATCCCTTGGAAAGCTGCATCGAAGTCGACAGTCGAAACCCGAGTTCCAATGTGACCGACTTCTCCGGTATAAGTGAGCTTGATGCTGCGAAGAGCGGATGAGGGAGCGACGAGAGTGAGTAATGAGGAGACGGGGAAGGTGCTGTGAATTTCCAGATTAATTTCTTCGAGCGAGGGAAGGTGCAAGGCTTCGAAAAGGGGAGCAGCGAATTCTGAAGTTGCGTCTCTGAGAGTGACGGCCTTGAGCCGAGAGAAAAGATGGGCTGAAATGGGTTTGGAAGAGGGGGAAGTCTCGAGGGATTGGTTGGCGTCGAAGTCGAAAGTAACATGAGCAGAGGGTTTCCAGAACCAGTAGTCATTACGAGATTGAATGAAGAGTTGCGAGACTGTGGTTGAGCGATCGACGAGCGGTAAGCGGGATAGACCTGGACGAGCTGGATCGGAGTGACGGGAATAACCTTGTTGATTATCACTGACGGACTTGACGTTCGATCTGTTGACTACGGCAGCAAGGACGGACAACACGGCTTGACTGCTCGCGTAAATCGTAAGGTCCGTTGAATCGGTTCTTGAGATCGATCCGGCAAGGATGACGCGACGGAGGTTGACGAGTCGATCGAAGAAGTCGCGAATCTCCTCCGAGGCTGACTCTTGTTCGTCGCGAACTCTGGAGATAGGGGAAGGTTTTGGATTGGAAACGTCAAGGTGAAGTGAAACGATGAGTGGAGCGAGTTGTCGTTGCTTCATAACGGTGCGAATCAGTGACATGAAGCTGTGCGTTCCTCCCAAGCGGCGGACTGTGATGTCTCGGTATAATCCTGATCGCTGAATGTCGAGAAGTCGTTTCGAAAGAGGCGCGATCAAGGCTAGAGGAGATCTGAATCGCTTGACGTCGCTCCAATTCTTGTATACGTCGTCGAAGATCTGATAGAGGAGTTCGTTGGGCAAGCGAGAGAGGTAGTCGATGCGAGGGGAACTTTGAAGCTAAGATGAGGGGAAAGAGCTGTCAACTCAACGAGAGGAGGTGGAGAATAGCGGAAGACGTACAGGAGTCTTCATGGCAAGTATACAGAGCTATCTCGAGTCGTCAGAGCTTGTTTGAGAGATTGCTGGTGAAGGGAAGGAAAGAGAAAGATCAATCACTTTCAACTTGGTTCCATTCACTCTCAATCTCCTAGACGACTCGAAATGACTACCAGTGGATCAGACACCACTCAGAAGGTGCGCCAGTAATGTCCGTGTAGCTCTCCACGTCGTTGCTGACTCTCCTTTCTCCTCCTCTTTCACCAGATTGATTACTTCTCCCTCCTCCCAAACGAAGTCGTACAGCTGATCGCCAATCAGTGTCGTAAACCGATCCCACTGCTCTCTACACGCTTCCTTCCCTACCATCGAAAAGAGCTCTACTCTTCCGTTCACCTCGAATCGATCTCTCAACTCGACTCCTTCTTCTCCTCTCTCTCGAACGCTCCACATCTAGGCAATCTCATCATCGACTTGAATATCAAGATCCGCCGTCGCGAGCTCGACCTCGATGGAGATGCCTACTCCGCCCTCTCCGAACTTGACGATCCTTCCCTTCGAGAATGCCTCAAAACTTTGACCAAACTCGAGTACTGCAATATCAATCAATCAAGCAGATTATCACGACTAGTTCTCGAACTCGAGGAACCCATCAGTCAAGAATTGATCAACCTCTACGTTCAGTTATCAGGGAAACACTTTGCCGATGTTTTCAACCCAGTCAATTTCCGTCATCTCTCAAAGTACAAATCACTCTATGATCTCTCGATCTCAGCTATTCATCAGTCCTCCTCGGATTCCCTGACCACGACAAGCTTCAGTAATCTCCCACTCCCCGACTTGTCTGCTATCGACTGCATCTCGCTCTTCGGATGTCTTACGAATACTCGAGCTGATCGTCTCATCAAGTGCTGCTCCCCAAGCTCGATGGTGATCTCGAATTCGGACGGAGGTGGAGGTGCGCTCGTCATTCTGGAGGCAGTCAAAACGCCATCGCGTCTCGTCGAACTTCGCTTGTTCTCTGCAGGAATCTTCTCCTCGGGACTCCTCCTTTCTGAACCGAAATACCTCCAGTCTCTCAGCAGGTACAAGAACATCAATCATCTCACCCTCGATCATGGTTCCTCCTCCATCTTACCCGCCTTCTACGATTGTCTCCGTCGACTTCCTCTCGAATACCTCGAATTCGGCTCGGATACCGAAGTTTCAAGTTCCAACCTACTCACCCTACTCGAAAGTCCCAGTTCGGTCAAGACTCTCCAACGACTCGTGCTCGGAAACATCGTCGCTTCGAGAGGTTCGTACATTCATGCTTCAGATGATCACGATTGGGAGCTTCCCGATTGGACGGACGACTTCGATCTCGACGGAACAGATCTCGTCATACAAGCTGCAGAGTCTGCTGGCGTCAAGGTAACGGGAACTACGATCGACGCTTACAAGATCGAACTTGATTTCGCATCGCTCGTGATGGCTGTTGAGGGAGATGAAGGGTGCGGAGGCGGCGAGGCACCGGACGGAAGCGACGAGAGTGATGAGGAGACTGGTGACGAAAGTGAGGGTGTTGGGGTAGAAAACTGAACGCAGTAGGAAGAGAATCTCGCTTGTCAAGGACTGTCTCGCAATGATAAGTCTACATCACTCCCTTCTTCGTCCCATTCCTGCTCCGGGCTCGAATCTTACTCGGTCTCCTGAGCTCTATGTGGAGACGCACATGTGACGAGCGGAGTTACCGCGGACAATGTCGAATCGCCCTCCGATTTCCGATCCTGCTTCTTCTTCTTTTCCTCTTCACTCTCCAATCGACATGTACGGAGGATCCGCGTCATCTGGAGGTCGCTTCTCGCTCTCAGCCAAGACGTATCGAGCGCCGACTCACGAAGAACGAGCGAGGGACAATAACGATCGATTCGTTCGTGAAGCCGAACGAAGGAAACTTGAGGTGAGTCTACCTCTCTCGAGCTTAGCTAATTGACGCTACTGACGGAGACGAGTTTCACAGGAAATCAAACATGAAGAGAAACGAATGAGGGACAATATGAAACTCGAGCGAGAGGCGAATTTCGACCTTTACCTTCGTCTTCAGCGGTCTCGTTTGACTAATTGACCTCTCACAAACAGGCAGCAAGAGTCAACGATCGAGCGTTAGACTTCGAGTACGGATCAAGAAGCCCTTACATTCGAGGAAGATCTCGTTCATTTGGAGGAATGGGTTCCTCCCCTCTACTCGCTAGCGGGTATGGTCACTCACCCATGCTCGGAGGTCTATCACCAAGGATTGGAGGTATACGATTGGGTAGTCCAATGGTAGGTGGTGATCAGTACAGAAGGAGAGAAGCAGAGCTTGCGAATGTGAGAGCTAGGAGGCAAGCCCTCGAACTGGAAGCTGCGAGGAGGGTGAGTCACTCTCTCTATCCTGGAGCAAGGATTACTCGTGAGCTAATGATGAGTGATCGCTCGAGATAGCAACGGTCCGCATCTATGATGGCAAGGGAACGAGAATCTTTCGCACGTTCAAACGCTCAACTCCTCGGCGGGTCGCCTTACCTCGGCGGTGGATCAATTACGCCCTACCTCAATTCTCAGCAGCATCACTATCAACATCCCGTATTACCCGGTGCGTACGGAGGAGGGATTCGTCGTTCTCGTTCATTCGGTTCTTTACCCGGTTTAGGAGGTCATCAACATCACTCACCTTACCTACACTCATCTCCTCGTTTTGGAGGAGGAGGAGGGTACGCATCACACGTCCAGCTCTCGCCTCACCTCGGTTCGAGAGCTATCTCTCCAAATCGTTTTTCGCATTTCCCGCCCCCTTCACCGAGAGTCATCAATAACTATACGATCAATAACGCTTCTCCTCATCTCGACCCTATCGATCCTTTGTCAGGCCACCATCTTCATCGTAGTCCGCAATTGGGAGGATATGAAATGGGAGGAGGATACGGAGGAACTCCAATGATGGATCCTCTTGCTTATGGGAACGAGGGAATGGGTCAGGGTGGAATAGGGACGAATGATTTCGTAATTACTGATTTAGATTATGATGAGACTGGGAGACAAGTCTGTGAGGTCTTTTCTTCGCTCTTTCTTTTTTTTTTCCCGTCGGCTCGAATTGTTCGCTGACTTTCCTCTCGTCCTATACGCTCTACAGTATCAGAGTTAGGGTTCGTTGAAGGTACCTCAGCAGGTTCGATGTCTACGTCGGAAGATGAGCGCCTCAATTTGGCGATTGCGAACTTGACGGCTAACGCTCAACAACGAGGTGCGAACGCTGTGCTCTCGGTTGAAACGGGTACGGACGCTGCGGGGATGGGAGAGGTCATTGTCAGGGGAAGAGCAGTCATCTTGGGATAGTCGAGGGGGTTCGAGACTCGAATTGAGAGAGTTTTCGATTGTAGTTTTTCAGTTCTTTCGTCTGTAGTCCTTTCTGAGCTCGTTTTCTGCGAAATAACAGTATTGCGTGGTTTGCCTCTCGATAGCTTGACTCGAAGAGTAACGCCTGAATTGAGAGCTACTTAGCTCTCGCTGAGTGATAGTTCCTCATAGAAGTTGCAGAACCTTGAAATTTCCTTTTCTTTTCAACCGACCATACTTCTCTTCCTCCCCCTCATTCTAACCTCTTCCAATCTCTTCTCTGTCCTTTCCCATTCCCCTTTCTTGCCCCTCTCCCTCAGAACCTTCTCGTACCCTTTCAAGACCCGATCAAAATGTGGTTCCTGACCTTGTTGAACAGGATGTGTCGAATCGAACGCTCGTTCTAGTACGTATAGATCGACCGCTCGATCTTCCGCCATCAACGACGCAGAGGATAACCCAAAATCTATAATCACCTATTTTTGTAACTCGAGCGTCGTTAGTTAGGGAAAGGCCGATATTCGAGAGAGAGGGGAGAAGAGTGAACTCTCACCACTTCGAAAGGAGTACCCTCGTCGCCTAATGATGTTGAGGGATTCCTTATTCGAACCATCATGTTTGAAGTAGTTAAATCTCCATGAATGATTTCTGCCAAATGCATCTTGCCAATCTCTTGACCTATTGACCCTAACATGGCGTCTAACATAAGAGAATCACCGAGAGAACCAAACGTTCGTGAGATGATGAAGAAAGCGGAAGAGAGAGAGAGTTGATGAAAGTTTGGCTCTCACCTTCCGAGACTCCTTTCGAACTCAATAATTCTGCGATATCTTCTTCTTCTTCCTCCTGTTCTTCCTCTCCTTCTTCTTGATCATCTAATCCATCCTCTTCCTGACCTCCTCCGAGAACTTCTCTCACACTCCACCCTTCGATCCATTCGACCCCGAGAGCTCCACTCTTAACATCTACGATTCTCAACCCAGGCACTCGAACTCCCGCCTTCAAACACCTCACCAAAGCTCTCGCTTCTGATGTTAATCGTTGTCGGGTGAGTTGTGCGTCGAGTGTTGGATGACGGTATAGTTTTGGGAATCTATGTTTGAGGAGGATTGGAGTCGGAGGATTCGAAGGGTACAAGTGGGTTCTGTATACTTTCTATAATAGCCCTTTCGGAGTGAGTCTGAGGTGGTGAAAGAGAGAGGACAGGAGAGAGGGGAACTCAACTGCTTCGGCACCTTGTTTGATCAACTTTGTGAGAGGGGAAGAGAGGAGTTGTTCGAGTGATAGAGATAGTCGGAAGGAATCTACTGTTGATTTGACTTCCTTTGATAAGCTGGGCATTCGATTAATAGATGACTGGAGAGAGGGGAGAGAGATGAGAACCAAAAGTTGAGAGATGAGAATAAAACAAGTCCCAGTCTTCCTCCTGACACTCCACCACACCTTGGTATTCACACCGATCACTTGAACGAGCTAAAGTAAACCACTATTCAAGAATGACTGCACCACCGAAAGGGAGTGATTCGAACAATATCTCTTCTGGTTCAACTTCAAAACATTCCAAATCAAAGCAATCACCTCTACCAAAGAAAGGTACTTCAAGGAAATCAATCCCTGCACCTACAGGTGACTTTGCATTACCTCCTCCATTGCCTGTTTATTATGAAGAGGGAGGACTGAGAAAAGTTAAACCTTACATGTCAGTCAACCCTTTCACTCCTCTCTCTCTCTCTCGCTTCCTCTGACTGACGAGAGAGTGAGCGCATAGGTTCACGTTTCATAGTTGGGCGAAAGAGAGATGGCAAGGTAGAACTTTAATCGATATGTAAGCTTCCTCTTCCCCCCCCCCTTCTTCGCAATCCTTCATTTCCTCTCATCTCACTATCATACTCCCCTATGATTCGTATAGCTATAGTGAATTCAGGTTCGCTCAATCTTTCCTATACCACGCCGCAAGGCTGACCCTGCCTCCCCCCATTTCCTACTACTACTCCCTTTCTTGTTTGCGCTTGTTTTCGCTAACTAAACCATCTAGGTTCTTGGTTCAGGGATCGAACGCAAGAATACTATGTATGTTATATATCACGTCATTACACCGGAAGCAATAAGGAAGAGATACTGATCCTCCGACGAAACTTTCTTTATGGGTTCTGTTAGGAATGGGCGATTGAAACTGGTTTAGTCACTTCTCTCTCTCACTTCTCTCTCTCAAGGTCACCAGCTGATAATGGATCTCACACTCTCTAACTATCAGGTATCATAGTAGTCAACAACCGTCCCGCGACTCCCTCTCAAATCATTCAAAATGGTGATCTAATATCAAACGTTTCTCACAGGTTCCGTCTTTCTTCTCTCTTTCCCATTCTCTCGTTCTCCTCAGCTGATTTAGGATTTTGAGAGATGTTTTTTTTAGACACGAACCACCAGTGGTAGCTGGTCCGATCAAGATTATTTACGATGGGAGGTTACCAGGGAACGATGGGAAAACTTTGGTGGTTGAAAAACCTGGTTCAATGCCCGTTTGAGTTCTTCTCTCCTCCTCCTCCTCAAAATCTGGTTCATCGATACTAATTGAGGTGGTGAATGTTGTTTTTCGTTCAGATTCATCCGACTGGTAGATATCATTTCAACACTTTGTTAGAGATTCTCAAACATGATTATGATCTACCACTAGTTCACAGTAAGTTCCCCTCTCCTCCTCCTCTTCCCTCTCCCTTGAATTCAAGATTAATGAGAATTTACATGTACACAGCATCTAATCGATTAGATAGGTTAACTTCGGGAGTCATGATTTGTTCTTTGACGGTCGAAGCATCGAAAGAACTTGGTGCTTGGTTTGGAGGACAAAGAGCGAGTTCGGTAAAGAAAGAATACGTAGCTAGATGTATAGGTGAATTCCCTAGGTGAGCGAAAACAACTCTTCTACTCGCTCCAGAGAGAAAAGGAAACTGACGAGGGGAGAGGAAACGGGGAGCATCATATAGTGAAAAAGTGGTTTGTGAGGAACCTTTGTTGACTTTGGATCGTCAAGTTGGTGTCAACGTCGTGCATCCAGAAGGGAGAGTGAGTTTTTTTTTCGAGTAATCATTTTTAACCCGCCTTGACTCGTTTTTGATGCTGATTTTGAATTGGGAGGGTTTTGGGTAGGATTCGAAAACTATTTTCGAGAGGATGAGTTATGATCCAGTTAGTAATACTAGTGTCGTACTATGTAAGTCTCATCACACATCCATTCTCGAGAGATCACTGTCGATTCGATTGCGAAGCTGACAGTGAGGTCCGATGATTTACAAACAGGTCGACCGATCACTGGTCGAACACATCAAATTCGAGTACGCCTCTCTCTCTCTCTCAATAAAACGGGAACAGAATTACAAACTTGGTTGTTGACTGACCCTCCTGTTTTCATATATACTCTCCGATTCAGGTGCATCTCCAATACTTAGGACACCCAATCGCGAATGATCCATTGTATCAAAATTCAATGGCATGGGGAGAATCTCGAGGGAAAGGAGGAGTTTATTCTTCACCCGAGAGTATCGCTCTCGCCGAAGAAGCGCGAAGATCTCGAGGTGAAGCGTTCATGGAGAGTGAGAAATCGAAAGAACGAGGGGAAGGGGAAAGGGAAGGGGAAGGGGAAGAAGGGATCGATAGGAAGAAACATGATTTGACTTTGACGGAGGGGGCCGAGAGGGCTATCAAAGCACTGAGAGGGAAGAGGGACGAAGTGGATGGGTATGCGAGGGATCGGGATGTCGAAGGGTTGGAGATGGCTAGGAAGAGGTTCGAGGAGAATGGGCAATTGATGCAAAAGGAGGAACAAGAAGGAGAGGGGGAAGAAGAAGAAGGGTTCTGCAAGAAATGTTTCACTCCGTTATTACCGGATCCGAAGCCTGAACAACTCTTCATTTGGTTACACGCCATGAGATGTACGTTTTCTTCTCTAAACCACTCTTTTCTCTCCAACTCGTGTTGGGACTCATCGCTGACCCAGTCTCTTCCTCGAGAGAATACAGATACGACGGAAGAGTGGGATTGGAAGAGTGAATTACCTTACTGGGCTGAAGCTTCTTATGAGGTTCCTCTCTCGTCCATTTTGACCTAGTCTTTCTTTGAAAAATCGCACTTATCGAAACGAAGAAGTCGATTCGGAAGCCGGGCTGTCTCGATTCCTGACGCAAGTTTGAGAGGCGGGTGAGATCCAGCGAGAACAGAAGAAGCGAAAGAATCCACCAATTCTTTGAGAGACGTTTGCGAAAAACAAGAAGCGGTCATTTTTTTGACTTTTCACCTCACCTTGATCATTGTCAGGACACCGCGTGTTATCACGAACAAGGTTCAGAATACAGATCTACTGCTGTTCCCGACTCTCAAGACGTACGGCATCGGCTTTTAAACTCAGTTGATATCCCTCAACTTCTACATACAGCTTATAGCACCCGTAGCCGTTGGTTCAGCTCGCATAATGTGAGTAGAACCTTTCTTGTAGTTTCAGACGGAACAAGAGGGGCTCAGAAAACAAGGCGAAGCGTATCGGTCGAGAAGAAACTTTCAAGAGATGAAGCCTTATTATGTAGTGAGACTGACTGTGGTTGCCTGTTTGACTATCTGTAGATCATTCATACTACTCGAGGTGTCGACCTGAAGCCGCAAAACTGTCATCCTGGCGCATTCTCGCCGTTCCTCCGTCGCAAATGCCAATTCGCCTCTCTCTCGCACCTCACCCCTTCCTCCCCTGACATCTTTACCACCTCCAGTCCCTTCACCGGCATCTCAAGGTCCTCCGCCACCTTACACGGCTCCTCTCTCTCCTCCATTCAGATCTCGTTCAGTTCCTCACCTCTCCCAACTCTCCTTCACGACTCGATCACCTTCTTCCGATCAGATCCTCATTCATCCAGAACCACAATCTTACTCTCCCACGACTTTGACCGACCTCCATAGAGCCGCTTCCCAGAACGATTCGACTTCTCGACGTCCACCTCGACCTCAACGAAGCAGAACCTCTTCCTCGACATCTCTAGGCCTCACATTTGGCGCGACAAGAGCTCAACCACCTTCGTTCGAGGAGTCGTCGGCTCCACATGGTGCGACTCTACCTTACGACTCGGAAGATGAGGCGTTGGAAATGCGAACGACTGCTCGGTTAGCGAGGAGGAGACAGGCATCAGAAGGTTCTACGATACACCAACGGCGAGTCCCGAATGGCGAAGTGAGGACCCCGAGACCGAGATCGGCGAGAGCATCTTTCTCTGAAGAAATTTCTCCTCTGCCGGTGAGTTCAAACTGAAACTTCTCGTGCTGACGGTGGAGATACTGACATGCCCCGATACCTCACAGCCCTCTATACCATTGCCGAGTCCGTCTCCGCCAAATCGGTCAAGGATCTGGACGCCTCTCTTCCTCCTGCTCAACTTTCTTTCCGTCATTCCCTCTCTGATCGGTTTCCTCTACTCCGCCCATCGATTCTATACGGCTCCTCACCTCCTAGACTCCTCAACAACATGGCAAGACTCTGGTCATTCAGTCGGAGTCACCTATTCGAGGAGCACTCGACTAGATTGGTTCGTTTCAGGAATGTGGGCACTCGCATGTGCCTATTTCACCCATTCTCTCGCTCGAGGGCTCCTCAAGAGATGGCTCGTATACTACTCGCTAGGCCCGACGATCGTTCGAGTCCTCAGTCTCCAAGCGATTTGCTGGCCGTTGACTTTGACGACTCATCGAGTACTCTCCTTTGATCAACCCGTCGCAGCCTGGTTCGTTTGCGCGACGACGGCGGCTATCTCTGTGAGTCATCCTTATCCTTAATGCTCTCTTCGGGTGCCGTGCCCTTACAGTGTGACATCATTCGCAGAATGTCATTCAATCTTGGGTTACGAGCAACATTGTCGAACGTCAGAATCGAAGAGGTCAACCGAGTTGGAGGTTTGTCGCATCTGCGATCACGGCCGTACTCGGACCTGGGGTGCGAACGGACAAGTATAGGAAAGGAGAACGAGTGTTGAGTTGGAAACGAGTCTTATGGGGAACCGTTCTGCCTTTCGCTTTACTAGGCTGGGCAACAACGAACGCTCTCCTCTGGCAGCAGTTTGTTGCGAGGTACAAGGGAGGAGGAGGAATCGAATTAGGTCGACCAGCACTCAACTCGACCATCCCAACTCTCGTCAATCCTGTTTCGACCCTTTCTCAACTCGACACATCCGCAGACCTTCGGATCCTCGTTCTCGTCACTTCATCATGGACTGATCGATCTCGAACGAACCGACAAACGTTTCGCGACACCTCTGTCCGTCTCTTCCCTCGTTCGACCTCGTCGCTCTCGATCACCTACCGGTTCCTTCTCGGCACTCCTCCATCACCACGAACTGCCGCAAAGTATGGTCCTGGAGTCGAACTTGAAGCTTCGACCTACGATGATATGCTCCTCGTTCCTGCTCAAGACTCTTACGAACATCTCAGTTACAAAGTTTACGAAGGATTTAAATGGGCTAGAGATATCGACGTCGACTACGTGCTCAAGACTGATGATGATATACTGTTACGAATGGATATCTTGGCGAAGGAGCTGAAGCAGTTGGGGAAGAGGAGGGAGTATTGGAAAGGTTTCGCTTATTGGTACGAACTATCTCTCAAACATTCTACTTTATATCGAGTCGCTGACGCACGACGGTTTCATAGGGATATACCGGCTATAAAAGACGCTTCGAACAAGAATGCAGACTTCGACTACGAGTTATCGACCTTTCCTCCCTACACGGCAGGCGCACTTCACATCCTCTCTCACGATCTCGTCTCCCTCATCACACCACCTTCAGCACCACGACGCTTCACAGTCAACGAAGACCAATCTCTCGGTATCTGGCTCTTCCCCTTCGGCATTCGACCAATCCACGATCATCGAATTCAGCAAGGACAAGTTTGCGAAAATGACATGATCGCGAAACATTTCGGAGGTCAATACAAGGAACCTACAGATTACGGCGCTCGCGAGATGTATTCGAACATCATTCATGGTCGGAAACCTTGCGAAGGGTTCTTACAGAGGTGGTGTGGAGTTTGTTACCCTTCGTGTCGGAAGAGGGACAACCATTGGAGAGATTGGGGATTCGCTTGCGACGAGATCAAGGGAGCTACACTCGCAACTCGACCTTCAGTCGCTCCATCTTCCCTCGATTCGAGTCCCGTCAAACTCCCTCCTTCACCGCTCACGATCGGTTCTTCCGACGACCCTTGGATCATCCCAGGCGTTCTCTCTCGACACAGCTCACCCTTCTCCACCACCGATGATTGGCACCTTCTTCACATGCTATGCTGGACGACTCCCTCCTCGACTTTTGGCGAACGACACTTTGAGGCACTCGAAACAATTTGGGCTCACGAACCGAGGGCAGTGTTGATCATGATGAGCACAAGTCTCGAGAATGACTTCTTCGAAAGCTATCGAGAGATGGGGTACAGCATTCATGTCGTGAGGGTTGGAAAGGAGGAATTGTTGTCGAGAGAATGGTATCTCGGAAAGGAAAGCGAGCGATGGCTGTCTAATTGGGACAAATGGGCAACTGGACCTAGCTTGTACGTATCACTTCCCCTTCCCAGATCGAACTCTAGCTGATTCACTCGCGGTGATTTAGCTATTCTCATCTCACGGATTACCTTCGTTATCTTTTCCTGTTCAAATACGGAGGAACTTGTCAGTCTTGATCCCTCTTCCTACGCTCTCTGCAGCGTGACTCACTCTCATAACTCTACAGATCTCGATATGGATGCGCCTTGGATCCGTTCGCCTCCCGATTCAAACCTCGAATTCATCGGAGCCGATTACTCGACTCTCGCTAGCGACTACGACTGGACTCTCGACGAGGACGGCATGTACCTCGCACCCGGAGTCATGCGCTTCCGACGAGGCTGGACCTTGTTCCGAGACGTCATAGAACAAGCTTTCTCAACGAAATACTCTCCAGATTGTTTCAACTGTGTCGGACCTCGAGCTATCACTACCGGAGTCAAGTCTCGTCGACGTCAACTCGAGCTCAATGGATTCAAGATCGTGCCCTCGCAAGTCCTGTACCCTCGAAACTGGATGAACGCCCACGAACTTGTTCGGGCTCTTCCTCCTGGACAAGGTTACGAAGAACTCGCCAAGTTGAACGAATCCTGGTCGATTCACCTCTTCGGCAAGATGACCGGTCATCTCAAGATTCAACCTGGCAGTATCGTCGCTGAAACGTTCGAAAGGTTCTCACTCAAGATCCCTCGACGAATCGGTCCAGTATCAGCAGGAGACCCAGACCAATTAGGACAACCTACCCTCGGTGCAGGACTCGAATTAAGGTATCCTCGAGCGTATCGATACCGGAGTCGACTATCGCTCGCCGAGGACGAAGTCAAGAACCTCGAACTTCTCGGATCGATCGATGGGCAATTCGACGGACTCGACATCATCTTCGTTCGCGGGGTCGCTTCCCCTGGTCCTCACACGGCGGACATCAAGCTCTCGACTCTCCATGGAGGTCGTATCGTTATGTGTTCGTCGTCTTCAAAGTTAGCTGCAGGTTCAGCAACGGGAGAGGGAGAAAGAGGAGGAGGAAAAGTTGTCGAGTACCGTCTCGAGGGAACCAACTTGAGGGAAGTGAACGTGATCCTCTCTTCTATGAGATATCTACCTCCGAGGGGAGGGGAGGTCACGCTGGATGAGCTGGAGATCGTCGTAAGGATTGGCGAGGATAGAGTAAAAGGGAAAATTACCATCAACCTGTTGTAGCTACATAGACACTCTGGAATCGCGTATGTATCTATACTTGGACAGCTCTCTATCGCTCGAGCCCAGTCGAGATTGAGGAATCGCGTTCTTCGGTTGTTGCGAAACTTTCAAGTTGTGTCTCTCTCACTTCAAAGTTGCTCTCCTGTTTCTCCCATCAACACGTCATTGCACGGTCTCCTAACCGGTCTTTAATCAGTCTACTCACCTCCCAAGCTGGTCTCTCCCGGGCAAGAAGTAGTTTGGAATGGACCCTGTACGTTCACATCTCGTTCCCTTCCTCACTCATTCCCGACTTCTCGGACTCGCAACTGACTGCCACGAGGTACAATATACTCTATGAATAGTTTGGCTCGGATGATGAAGATCTAGCAGTCTTCTCTCCTAATCATCCCCCTCCTCCTCAATCTCGCAATCTTCCCACTTCACAAGCCAACACCGCCTCGAGACCTTCAGACAACCCTTTCTCAAACACAAGAGGTACTTACGACCCTTATGGACAAAGTCAGAATCCGGCAGCGTATGGAGGAGGGAGAGCTGCGAATACTTTCGGAACTGCAGTGGATGTGAGCAATCAGTCTCTAGGGAAACAAGGTTACGATGATTACAATCCTTTCTAGTAAGCAATCTCTCGTTCCTCTCAGCGCAGACGTGTAAGCTAACCAAGGAAGCAAACAGCGACGACGATGAAGATCTCGCAGGTTCAACTTTTGGAGTTTCACAGCAAAGCCTTCCTTACGATTCTCGACCAGAATATGGCCGCAGCGGACCCTCCTACAAACACGACGAGTCTCTCACCGCGAACGCTCAGAAACCGGCTGGATTCGGTCAAGGTAAATTGGGAGAACCGAGTCGAAACATGTTGGATGAAGACGACGACGAGATGATTCAAGCGAAAGCTAGGTTGGCGGCGATGCAAGCGAAACAGAGTCAACGGAAACGAGATGGGATGCAGAAAGTTTGGAGCGAGATCAAACGGATAGCGAAAGGAGGTCCAAAGGTTTATGAAGGAGAACGAGTGATTCATCTCAACAACCCGAGTCTCAACGCAGTCAACAAGTACTCGAACAACTCGATCTCGACTAGCAAATACAACCTCGTCACGTTCCTGCCGAAATTCCTTGCCGGTAAGTACAGCTCTTCTATCTTTACCTTACGCCTTCTTCTGACTATTCAGTTTCCCTTTCTCACAGAGCAATTCTCGAAATACGCAAACATCTTCTTCCTCTTCACTGCTTGTATTCAACAAATCCCCAACGTCTCTCCGACAAATCGATATACGACAATTCTTCCCCTCGGAATCGTTCTGATAGTTGCCGCTCTGAAAGAAGCGAAGGAAGACATCGTGAGTTCCCCTCGCCTGTTCCTGTTGTTGATATGATTTTGACTCGGAATCTGCGCGATAGAAACGACATCAATCGGACGCAGATTTGAATACGAGAAAAGCGAAAGTTTTGGAAGGATCTTCGTTCATTGACAAGCCCTGGAGAAGCATCAGAGTAGGAGATATCGTTCGTCTCGAATCGAATGATTCTTTTCCCGCCGATCTGGTCATCCTCAGCAGTAGTGAGCCTGAGGGATTGTGTTATATCGAAACGAGTAATCTCGATGGGTGAGCCCTCATTTTCGCTCACCTTGTCTCTGTCACTGACGATCTCGCCTTCCTCCAGAGAAACGAATCTCAAGATCAAGCAAGCACATCAATCAACTGCTAACCTACTATCTCCCGCCGCCATCTCGCAACTTTCTGGTCATCTACGATCTGAACAACCTAACAACTCGCTTTACACTTTCGAAGCGACCATGTCGATGTCATCGGCGGGCATGGCATCTACGAAAGATGTGCCCCTGGGACCAGATCAGATCTTACTGAGGGGAGCGCAATTGAGGAACACTGCTTGGCTTTACGGAATTGTCATTTTCACGGGTCACGAAACTAAACTCATGCGAAACGCTACGTGAGTTTGTTCTTTACTGGATTCTCGGAACTTTTGCTGACTGAATCGCTTCTCGTAGTGCGGCACCGATCAAAAGAACCGCGATGGAACGAATGGTCAATGTTCAGATCCTCTTCCTCCTCGGTATCCTGCTCGCTCTTTCGATTGGCTGCGCTATCGGTGCGACGGTCAGAAATCGAGTCTACGCCGATCAGATGTGGTATCTGTACTTCAACGCCGATGCGAACGCCGTCAGTGCGAGCAGTTTCGTCAAGGATGTCCTAACCTTCATTCTCACCCTCAACAACTTGATCCCTATCTCGTACGTCTTTGTTTCCTCTTGATCTCTGTCGATGGAACGACTCGCTAACCTGTGTCGTCTTGATAGCTTGATCGTAACGATGGAGGTTGTCAAATTTCAACAAGCTGCTTTCATCAATTCCGACCTCGGTTCGTCTCAACTTCCCATCTTCTCAAAGCGCTCTCGTTGTTCACCACCTCTCTCGTACGCTCTCAGACATGTATCACAGCGTTACCGATACTCCTGCGCTCTGTCGAACCTCGTCACTAGTCGAAGAATTGGGACAAATCGAGTACATCTTCAGCGACAAGACCGGCACCTTGACTTGCAACCAGATGGAGTTCCGACAAGTCTCGATTGGAGGAGTCGCTTACGCCGATGTCGTCGAAGAAGCGAAGAAGGGAGAAGTCTTCTCCTTTGCAGAATTAAGGGAGACTTTAGCACGCGGTGGAGAGGGTTCAGCTATCATCGACGAGTTCTTGACTCTACTCGCGACTTGTCACACGGTCATTCCCGAGATGAAGGACGAGAAGATTGTCTATCAAGCGAGCAGTCCCGATGAAGCGGCACTAGTCAGCGGTGCAGACGTTCTCGGTTACACTTTCAAGGTAAGCTCACCTTGGTCACTCGCCTCCATCTTCTGATCGTACCAATCTCGAATCTATGACAGACTCGAAAACCTCAATCTGTGTTCGTCAGTATCAACGGTCGAGAGAGGGAATATCAAGTTCTCAACATCCTCGAATTCAACTCGACGAGGAAACGAATGTCGTCGATCATTCGCACTCCAGAAGGAAAGATCAAGCTCTACTGCAAAGGTGCCGATACTGTCATCTTCGAACGTCTCGCCGCCGAAGGTCAATTTTTCAACGATATCACTTCAAACCATCTCGAGGTACGCATCATCTCTGCTCTGTTTCTCCAATCGCATAAGCTGAGCCCACCACTTCATCTTTGCGACCTCTAGGAATACGCGACTGAGGGACTTCGAACGCTATGTATCGCTATGAGGGAGATTCCCGAAGACGAGTACAAGAAATGGGCTGCTATCTACGACAGAGCTGCTGCGACGATCAACGGTCGAATTGAAGCTCTCGACAAGGCGTCTGAAATCATCGAACGAGATCTCTTCTTACTCGGAGCGACAGCTATCGAGGACAAGCTACAAGATGGTGTTCCTGATACGATCTATACACTACAGCAAGCTGGTATCAAGATCTGGGTTCTCACTGGAGATCGACAGGAGACGGCGATCAATATTGGCTTGTCTTGTCGTCTGATTTCTGAATCGATGAGTTTGGTACGTCAAACATTCTGCTCACTCTTCTCGATATCGATACTTACGGAACCTTTTCACTCTCACAGGTCATCGTCAACGAAGATAACGCTCTCGATACCCGGGACTTCTTGACGAAGAGGTTGGAAGCGGTCAAGAATTCACGCAGTGCTGGAGACTTTGAAGAGCTTGCTCTCGTCATCGGTAAGCCTGTCCTCCTTTCGTACAATCCTGATTCGTGATCACTGACGGATTTACCCCCGCAGATGGCAAGAGTCTCTCATTCGCTCTCGAAAAGGATCTTTCGAAGACTTTCCTCGAGCTCGCCGTCATGTGCAAAGCTGTTGTCTGCTGTACGCCCGGAGTCTCTCGTTTTCATCTGACCTTCTGTGTTCACGTCGAGTCCATGTACAGGTCGTGTCTCTCCTCTTCAAAAAGCTCTCGTCGTCAAGCTCGTCAAGAAGAACCTGAAAGCGATCCTCCTAGCTATCGGAGACGGTGCGAACGATGTCAGCATGATTCAAGCTGCTCATGTCGGAGTCGGTATCTCGGGTGTCGAAGGTCTTCAAGCTGCAAGATCGGCAGATGTTGCAATCAGTCAATTCCGATTCCTCAAGAAGCTGTTGCTCGTTCACGGAACATGGAGTTATCAACGACTGAGCAAACTTATCCTCTACTCGTATGTCGTCAGGACCCATCCTTTCTCTTTTGATGCACCTAGATAGCTGAGTTGTCTTTGTTCGATCTGGCAGATTCTACAAAAATATTGCGCTTTACATGACCGGTTTCTGGGTGAGCTCATCTCGCCAGTCTACATACTTGTACTTGCTTACTGACGTAGCTCGCCATTCGTCAAGTTCGCCTTCCAAAATTCATTCTCAGGACAAGTTCTCGAAGAGGGTTGGACCCTAACTTTCTACAACGTCGTCTTCACCGTCCTCCCTCCCATCGTTCTGGGTGTATTCGATCAATTTGTCGGCGCACGAATGCTCGATCGTTATCCTGAACTGTACAAACTAGGACAACAGAACAAATTCGTAAGTTCCCTTTCTTTCGAAACGCTCTTGTTTGACTTCGAGCTGACGCTTTCTGAATCCACTCGACACAGTTCAGCGTCAGAATCTTCTGGCAATGGATCATCAACGCGCTTTGTCACTCTTTCGTACATTCCTTTCTCGGCCTGTTTGATTCCTTTACCAAGCTGACTGCTCAAGCCCACCAGGTCATTTACCTCGTCACTGTTCTCATTTTCTGGGATGGATTAGCGCTGCATCAAGGTTGGATCGGAGGTCAATGGGTTTGGGGAACGACTCTATATCTTTCGGCACTTCTCACCGTTCTTGCTAAAGCTGCGCTCATCTCCGAGTAAGCTTCGAATCGTCAACCCTCAGCTCGTGTCACTGTGCTGATCCTTCTCGTTACGCTCTATAGCATCTGGACCAAGTATACCCTTCTCGCAATTCCTGGATCTTTCGTTTTCACGATGGGATTCCTACCTCTCTACGCCTGGATCGCTCCCATGCTCGGCTTCTCACTCGAATACACGAATATCGTCGGACGATTGTGGTCGTCCCTCGTCTTTTGGCTCACAATCTTTGGCTTGCCCTTTGTTTTGCTCACTCGAGACTTTGCCTGGAAATCGTTCGTCCTTCTTTCTCATCTCAGACTTTCTTCTGATCCGACTGACTCTCTCTCTCTCGCATTTTACCAGGTACAAGCGATTGTTCCGACCCGAGCCCTATCATATCGTTCAAGAGATTCAGAAGTACAATCTGCCCGATTATCGACCACGAATGGAGCAGTTCCAAAAGGTACGCTTTCTCTGGCCGATGCTCTCTCTCTATTAGTAAGTGTCGAGTACTCATGTCTCCTCAATGCTTTGGTATAGGCTATCAAAAAGGTTCGCGCCGTGCAGCGTCTGCGTCGGAATCGAGGTTTCGCTTTCTCTCAGTACGTTCTCCCTGCAACCGTACACTCCGATTCGAAGGAAGACTCATCAAGCGTTCTTTCACAGGACGGAAGAAGGTCAGGAACACCTCATTCGCTCTTACGATACTTCGAGAGGGAAACCGCTTGGGTAGTTTGCGCGAAATCGCATTCTTTGTAACAACTCTTTGCTTCGTCGAAGGTACAATCGAGAGCGCTTCACACTGCATGCATCACCGATTCATTAGGCAGAGAAGAGAAAACAAAAACGAAGAAGAGAGAAGAGGAATTTTTGGGCAAGACTTGAACGGGAGCACAAAGATTACCAACAAAGAAGGAGAAAGAGGGGTATACAGCAGTTGAGAGTGCTTGACTACGTCGCGCGTTGAATCACCAATTTCAGAGCTGCTTGGAATGGCGCAACGTCATTCGAGGTCGTAAGCAGCGAGAGATGAAGATCCAAAGCGAGAGCTTGATTGCGTGATTCGATAGCTATTGGCAGGAAGAGTGTCAGCTTAAGACTTGGGAGGAGCGCAAACAGACAGTGGGGACGAACCTCGGCAGATCTCGAGAATCTTCTCAGTAGAGTTGTCCGACAATGCTTCGCAGTTGATCAAGTCGAACAGCATGTTCAACCTCTTTTCTGTCTCATTGATCATCTTTGCTTGTTGAGGCTGCACACGAGGTTGAAGAAGAGATCAGTCGCTAGCCCGTAAAACTACAAATCGCGAGAAGCTGAAAACTTACTGGAGTCGTTTGTCTCAACCGACGGAGTTCGAGAGTGAGGATATCAAAGATAGGTCGACTCGTTGAAGGAATGTGAGAGCGGTCGCCGGGAGCTGTACGATGAAAGGCAGCATTAGCTTGTTCGAACTTAGAATGGCTTGAAAAGAGATTCTTGAGACTCACGATACTTCAGTCTCGGTGGTTCGGGTCTCATCTGAGTGGTCGGAGGTGGTGGAGGTGGTGCTGTCATAGTCCCAGGTTGCGATGTGACTGGGCTACCTTGACTTTGAAGGGGTCGAGGAGGAGGAGGAGCGGCGAAACCGGTTTGAGGAGGAGTCGCTTGCTTTTGACCTTGTTGAGCCGATGTTGGAGGAGGAGGGGGCGGCATCGATTGGAACTGAGGAGGAGCGTTTGGGACAGGAGGAATCGAGCCATTTGACTGTGGAGGAGGAATTGCTCGATTCGCGCCGGCTGAGGGAGGTCGAGGGAAATTTGGGGGACCGGGAGGAGGTACAGTAGCACTAGATCTTGGTGGACCGGGAGGAGGAGGAGGTCTGAACGAGTTTCCTGGAGTACCGCTTCGAGGAGGAGGGGCGGCAGGGAATCCTTGTCGAGGTGGTGGAGGTCCATTCGCAGCATTGTTCGATGAGGGAGGTGGAGGAGCGTAGGCAGATGCAGCGGACGTAGGAGGAGGGGCATACTGGTTCTGTGAATTTTGAGCCGGAGGAGGAGGAGCGTATTGAGAAGCTTGAGCTGGAGGCGGGGGAGGAGCGTAGTTTGAAGTTGGGGGTGCGAAACCAGATGTCGCAGGTGGAGCTGATTGAGGAGTCATAGTCTGCTGTTGAGGAGGAGGAGGGGGTCGTTGCTGAGGTTGCTGCATCTGTTGAGAAGGGTTGGCAGAAGGAGGAGGGGGAGCGACGAATCGGGAACCGGTCATAGGAGGAGGGGCAACTCCTGAAGACTGCATTGGCGGCGCGGGAGTTCGATTCGAACCTCGACTTGGAGGAGGGGGAGGTACGTTCTGACCTGGTTGACCGTTGTAAGCTCCGTAAGAAGTCGCTGGTGCAGAAGGCATGTTCGGGAAAGGACTCGTGATTGCTTGCATCTTCGACGCAGCTGAGGAAGCTCCAGCAGCGGGGGTCGACTTGCGAGACAATACTGGCGCATCGTTCCATCCGTGTTCAGGTTTTGATCGCGGTGGAGGAGGGGCGGAAGCGGAAACTGGTTGTCGATTTGCGAAATTGGGAGAAGCTTCGCGAACGGCGGGAGGAGCAGGTAGACCGGATCCAGGAGTACCAGTTGGCGCATAAGGGTCGTTGACAGCTCCTTGGGCTTGCGAAGGGAAAGCTGGAGCGAAAGAAGCTGGGTTCGAGGGAGGAGCGCCCATCGAGGGAGGTTTCGTGCCGTAAGGATTCGAGGGAGGAACGCCGACGTTCGAAGTGGGAGGAGGAGCGTAAGGGTTGTCGGCTGCAGTTGGAGCTGGAGCGTAGGGATTCGAAACGGCAGCGGGATTGGAGTAAGGAGAAGGTCCTCCAGTTGAAGTCGATGCCGAGAGAGAGGGAGGTGCAGCGTAAGGGTTGTAAGAAGTGGGTGCGGGAGCGATAGAAGGAGCAGGAACTGATGAGGGAGTACCGTAAGGATTGTAAGCGGAACGAGTCGAACTAGAGAGATTCGATTGCTGAGGAGTGCCGTAAGCTGAGGCATAACGAGACGTAGCTTGTTGCTGTTGAACAACGTGAGGCTGTGCTTGTCCGTATGAGGTAGCGGTTCTTCGAATCCCACTCGCCTTCAATAACCTTTCTCTCGCAAGAGCTGGTCCACTCGCTTCAGGTTTCGTTCCTTCAAAGTCGCTCGGAGTAAGGTTGATGTACTTGACGGCGAGTTGGAGAAGACCTTGCTCGGCGAGGAGTTCAGCGTATTCGACGTATCGTTCGTACAAGCTTGCCAATTTGTAGGTCCTCGCTCCAGAATCGGCAACGGCACTTGATTGAGTCGGAGATTGAAGGTCGACGTCAACGTAACCGACGGCATGTTGGAAGACTTGAACTTTCTCGACAAAGTCTTGAAGCGCTCGAGCGTGAGCTTCGAAACTTGCTGAAGCCGAGGCGGATCCTCCAAGTTGCGATTTGAGAGCTGCTTCTTCCTCCTTCATCTGTCCGATCCAAACACCAACAACCTTCTCGAGCTTGCCTGCAGCGAGGTAACATAGGACAGCGTTCTTCCTCCATTCATCCGATTGAGCAGGATTGGGACTGCCTCGAACGAGTTGGAATTGGTATTCGAGACGTTGACCAAGCTGCTCGACGAGAGAACCGAACTCCTCCTCCTGGATAGCGTAAGTGCAGAGAAGGACGAAAACTTCGATCCAGTCTTCGAGATCGGCATTCTGGACAATGTCGGAGAGGTCGTTCATCGTGATCGATTCGAGAACTCGAAGGTAGGAAGCTGATCCGGAAGTCGAGGCGTCTTGCTGAGCACGAGCGAAGTATGCTGATTGAGTCTGAGCGAGGAGTTCTGATCCACCTCGAAAGGCGAAAAGGAGTGCATCGGCGTAACGTTCGGTAGCGAGAGCGAGGGAGACTGCCGAGTTGAAATCTCCAACAACGAGCGCTTGCGTGATGAGTCGATTCGTATTGTCAGCTCCGTCTCCAGTCGAGGAAGGGCGATAGAGTTTGAAGGTGGAAGGTTTCAAGTTGAGACTAGCGATGCTCGAAGTCGATCCAATCGTGGCAGCAGCGCTGTTGTAGCCGTCGAGTGAGCCTCCTTCCTTCGCGAGTAATCGTTCTGGTAATGCTGAGAGTCGCTGGTTGCTTCCCGCTCCGATCTGAGAGAAGAAGTCATCTCCAGCTCCTCCACTGTTGTCTCCGAACAGGCTTGACGCTCCATCACCATTCCCGAGACCGTTTCCATTCTCCTCCTCTCTGACTTCCGATTCTGAATGTTGCGAAGAGATAGGTTCAACAGGTTCCGTCGATTCAGCGAGAGGTTGCGAGTTGTTCGTGGTGGAGAGTTTCCCTTCCTTCCTGAACCTCGATACCGCTTCCTCGATCTTCTCCCTAACTCCATCCTTGTCGAAACCCAACAACTCGATCAACTGCTCCCTGTTCTGACTAGCGTTTCCTCCAGCAGCGGCACGGAACAAAGTCTTGAGAAGTTTCCAACTTTCTACTTCTCCACTCGCTCCACCTTCCCGCTCAAGTTCTGCTGTTCGCTCATCACAGAATGCAGCGAGACCTCCCTCGAGTTGACCAGTCGAAGCTTGTTCGAGTTTTGCTGCGCGATCGACGACGGGTTGAGAAGTGACAAAGTTCTTGATCTCGAGTTTTGCGGGTGCGAATCCTCCTCCAGAAACGGCAGGTAAGCGATCGTGGTGAATGTGAACGAGCTTTCCTCCGAAACCGAATGCGACTGAAGCGGGACGTTTGAGCCATTTCGGTGCGTGAGAGAGTGATTTCGTAGGGTGATTCGCAGCGTTCGCCGAGATAGCTTGTTCGAAAACAGAGGAAGAGTCGAAGGGGTTCGCGGCAGATGAGGAAGGTTGTTGGATGGCGGAAGATTCGGAGGAAGTGTTGGTCGATTGTAAAGAGTGAAGGGAGACGGTTCCGTCGAGGGAAGCGGTACTGATGATAGAGGGGTTGCGAGGACAGAAAGCGGTGTCGAAAGCCCAGTTCGTCGAAGGGGAGACCTGTTGCTGATCGCGTCAGCAATTTCGAAAGACAAAGGTACGAAAGTGAGATTCCGACTCACCTCTGCGACGATTTCGCCAGTCGAAGCGCCCCAAGCGATAGTTCTTCCATCCTTTCCACTCGAGATGATCAAATCTGAATCGTCTTTGCACCATGCAACGGAGAGGATCCCCTTGTCGTGCCCTTTCAGAACCTGTCGTTGATGTGGTTTTCGGTTAGTTTCGCTTGTCGACGAATAAGAAAGCGGTAACACTTACTCGTTCGGGTTCCTTCCAGTTTCGGAGATCCCACAACAGAATGACTGGCGAATGATCATCATCTGAAGCGGTAACGAGTTTCGTAGGCTACGGAAAGGAATTCGTTCAGTCTCGTTCCCGTTACAGAAAGAAGCGAGCAGGTACTCACGTTCTCGGGGTGCCATTTGACGCTGCTGACTCCACCTAACCCTCCTACACCGCTCGCACCACCTTGAGATCCTCCAAACATTCCTCCACTCTGTCCTCCACCGAACGCGCCGAATCCAGCTGCTCCCAATCCAGTCGGTCCAGCTCCTGCATAACTCAAAGCGGTGATCTCCCTCTTTGACTTCAAGTCCCAAACGACTGTGTAACCCGAGTTTGAACCGGATGCGAGAATGTGAACTACTGAGGGATTCCACGAAACTGAGGTGATCGTGTCGAGGGATCGAGAGCGAGGTCCGGGAGAGAAAGGTTTCGTATTGGGACTCGACAAGTCGTAGATGAAGAGCTGTTTGCAAGTGGATTGAGGGAGAGAGAGTGAGAGGGAAGGGGGGGGAGGGGAAGTTTTCATGTCAGCTAATCCGGTTTAGGGAATTAGTTGAGAGGTGTGCGTACCTCTCCATTCGTTGCTCCACTTGCGAGTAGATTAGATTGAGCAGAACTAAAGTCTAATCCTCGAACAGGTCCAGAATGAGATTCAAATTTGGTGATCAATGGACTGCAGGAAGGGTGAAGGGGAGTGAGAGATCAAACGTGTCAGTGAGATTGCATTCTTGCAGTTCTCTACACTCTACGTGTCAGGAGAGAGGGAAATGAAGCGAAGACGTACTCGTGTTCTGAATGATGAAGTGCGATTGAAGGATCCCACAAAGCTACTTGACCATTCTCCATTCCACCTGCAATGACTCCTAATGGTCTCTCGTGCGAATTGATGCCATGCGCACCCCATGCCAGCCTGTTGAATCTCGCGGGTGCGTTGATGCGGGCGATGGGTTCTAATCTCGATTCTTGTTGCCTTGAACTTGTGAAGGGTTCCCATAGTTCCAAGAGAGATTCAGTCGAGAACGAGTCGTCCAATGCACCCGATACAGTTCCAGTTGCGAATAGTTGTGAATTCGTGTCAATTGATGGACTCCAGCCTACGACCGAAGTACGGCCGAGGGTGAAGAGTGGAGGTGACATAGTTGATTGAGGTGTTGTTCTCTGTACTCCTCTTTACTTTGATCGAAGGAGTACGAGGTTGACGGGAGGTGAAAGAGTGGAGAGAAGAGAATGCGAGACACGTTTGGGATTGAACCTGTCACTAACACATCTCATTCGAGCACTCTCAGCATGGCAGAGCTAGGCGAGAATACTCAACAACTAGATCCAGCTATCGACGAATCAATTCAACACTCTACGGCTTCAATAAACAATCAACAAGACGATAAGTCAACTTCAGAGCCTCACAACGACGAAGCGGAGACCCAAGAGGGAGTAGAAGGTAGTCATGAAATGAATGGAGAGGAACAAGCCGTGTTAGACCCTTCAGCTACTTCAGAACAGGGTGAGCAAAGTGAGTCTTGGAACACACGAACTTTGATCCAACACAAAAGGATCTCCTTCAAGCTGACAGCTTGAACACATTTGTCAATGTATAGACGAGATCAGCTCACTGGATCAAGTTGGATCGAAAGAGGAGGAAGCAAGTGAAGCTGTCCTCGCACCTCCTGTTCCCCTTGTCTCTTCAACGACCTCTGAACAACCTCCCTCTCCAACTTCCCCCTCTCCCGACAAAGCACCCGCGGTACAACCGAAAGTACGTGCTCCCGTCACTGCAGGAGCGACTCGCTCAACTTCATCCGTTCGTAACCCTTCTCTTCGACAATCCACTTCTTCTTCCAGTGCCCCTCCTCTTTCGTCTCGCAATCCTCTCGGTACTGCTACTGGAGTCCGTCGACCTTCGTCTTCCGCGACTTCCGCTATCAACGGAGCACGCAAGCCGTCGTCAACTTCAAGCACTCCTTCAGCTACAAGTTCGACCCGACCACTTCGAGCCTCTCTCGCCTCTTCAACGAATCGTCCAGCAGGAGGCGTAGTCGATACTTCGAAACCTCGACCTGGTCAACCCTTGCGAGGGGCAGTCAATGGGGGTTTACCGCCAACAGCTCCTCGTTCAACAAATCTCGCTTCTTCAACCACTTCGAACGGAATTCGAACTGCGAAATCCTCGACCCTACCAACTGCAGGAACCACATCTGCTTCGATTCGTCGTCCTCTCCCTTCCTCAACTGCTCCTACCGCCGCGAGAACTCGACCATCGACAGTCGGAAACTCTACCTCGACTCGACCTGGAAGTTCCTTGTCTGCAACCTCCTCGACCACTACTCGACCAGTCCCAACTCGCGTTCCCGCTACCTCCACCTCGAACGGGTCCGGAACAGGCGTCAGACGTGTCGTCCCATCGAGTTCAACTACCGCTCCCCGACCTCGTACCCTCGCATCTTCTTCCTCTTCGACAACTTCAGCTCGTCCTACCGCATCCTCTTCGACTTCCGAGGCAGCAAAGAAATTGTTGGAAGAGAAGGAGACGGAACTTGCGACGGTCCGAGAACAACTCGATTCGGTCAAAGAGACGAAAGTGAAAGAGATCGAGGAATTGAGAAGCGTTATCTCGGAACGTGAGGCTGAGTTGGAAAAGGTCAAGGCAGAGATTGACACTGGAAATAAGGCCAATTCGGACAAAGTACGTATTCTCTCTCACTGCATTGTCCAGCTTAGATGTTGATTGACGATCTTGTTTTCCTAAACAGCTTGAATCGCTCCGAGGTGAGCTCGCACGACTACAAGAGACTCATACAAAGACCTCGGAAGAACTTGATCAACTTCGTTCAACTCACTCCAATCTCGAATCCGAACACTCTCGCACCATCTCTAATCTCTCCTCCCTCGAAGTCTCCCACAAAGAACTCGCAGACCAACACGAACTGCACAAGTCATCAAGCACCGAAGCGGAGAAGAGACTACAAAATGAGCTTTCGACTATCAGAGACGCCCATCAATCGACTTCGACGGAACTCGAGTCGCTTCGTAGCAGTGCTTCAGGAGACGCTGGACGTCTCTCGGAACTCGAAGCGCAGATCACGACCCTCGAGACCGACAAGAAGGAACTCGCAACCGAGATCGATTCTCTTCGTTCACAACTCTCCGAAGCTTCGAAAGCTCAGGAAGCATTTGACGAACTCTCAGGACGGGTACAAACGCTCGAAGAGGAAGTACGGGTCGCGAAGGAAGCGGAGCAGAAAGCGAGACAGGAGAAACAGGAGTTGGAACAAAGATTGGGTGAAGTCGAATCGAAATCTCAAAATGCTTACGAGAATGCATGCCGAGATGCCGATGAGTGAGTTCTTCTTCTTTTCACTATGTCTAGAATGAACAAGTTACTGATCTCTATTCGAGGGTTTGTGATCGAGCAGAACTTACAACGCCAAACTCGAAGAACTTCGATCCGCCCACTCAGCCGAACTCGAGACTTTGTCTTCGAAGCAGCTAGAGGAGCTCAATTCGCTTCGAGAAACCTCTTCACACGACGTTCGAGCACTCGAGGGTCAGATCGCAAGTCTCAAGGCGGATCGAGAGCGGGAAGGAGCCACTGCCGAAGAATCCGAGACCAAGATCCAGCAGCTTCAGGAGGAAAACGAGAGCGCTCTGGCAGAACTTCGTCGTTCAGTGGAGAAGGAGAAGGAGGAACTCGTGAAACAACATCGAACGGCGCTGCAAGAGATGGAGAAGAATCAGCAAGAAGAGGTTCAAAAGGTTCGTCAAGAGTCGCAAGAAGAAGGGGACAGCCGCTCGAGCAGATTACAAGCTGAATTAGAGTCTCAGAAGGCGAGCTGGGAAGAAGAGCGAAATGCTTTACAAAGCGAGAGAGATGCTTTGCGAAGCGAGATGGAGGTAGGTTCTGCTTTTGCTTCCTCATCTAGACATGATGAACAGGTGCTGATGATCCTCCCTTGAGCAGACTACTTCTCAAGGCCATTCGAAGGCGATCTCGGAACTCAAGGACGCTCAGGATTCGAGTCTCGCCTCTGCTGTCGAAAAAGCTACCTCTGGACTTCATGCTACACACTCGGCAGATCTTCACCAACTACGAACCGAGTCTGCGGCTTCGATCGATCAATTACGAACTGCTCATGCTGCCGAAGTTGAAAGCTTGAACCTGGCGAGGGAAGCGATCGAGGGAAGTGAGGCGAAGAAGCGGGAAGTCGAGGTTGCGAACGTTAGACTCGAGCTGGAGGCTACCCAGAGTGTGAGTAACGGAGTTCGCTACCTGGGCTGCCTGAATAAGGCTCGAACTGATCAAACTCGCCTGAATCCAGGATCTCGCCAAGTTCAAGAGTGAACACGCCAAACTCAAATCCACAATTACTTCTGTCAACGAAGATCTTTCTGCTGCTCGATCGGCTCTCGCCGACGCCGAAGCGAAAGCGAAAGCGACTGCCGATTCGACAAACGAGAAAGAAGTTGTCGCCAACGATGAACTCACTTCCCAAATTGCCGACTTGCGCCAAGATCTCGAAGATGCCCGACACGCCTTACAGCAAACTCAAGAGGACGCTCAAGCTCAGATCGAAGCCATGTCGAAGATCCACTCCCTCGAACTCACATCGGTCGAGGAGAGTCGCGTCAACTCAGCCCAGCTACAATCGAAGGAACACGCTCAAACCCTCTCCGACTTGCAAGCCAAGATAACTTCGATCGATGAAGACCGCGAACGATTGAGACAAGAGTTGGTCGATGCGAAGCAGGAACTCAGGAAACCCGTTCCTCCCTCCCCTCGAGCAGGAGCAGTCACCGATGTCGACGTCTCAGCACTCCACGTCGCTCATCAAGCCAAGTTGAGTGAAGTGGAGAAGGTCTACTCTGACAAGATCGCTGAGCTATCCGAGGTGAGTCTCAAATCTCGTTAGACAACGTTCTTCGTCCGCTGATGATCCTCTTTCCGCTCGCAGGCAAACGAAAAACTCGAGCATGAGTTGCACTTCTATCGATCCGCAGACGACGAGTAACACCTGCACACCCCTCTTCTCATCTCGTTCTAAATTTTCAGCTATACCCTTCATTCGTTTTCATTCGCCCTTCTTTCGACTTACCTCAACACCATTTTTACTATCCTGTCCTTGCAACATACCTTCTCGGGTCTAGATGATCGCTTCTTCCTCGCAGCACGGAGAACGAGAACGGCGAGAGGTTTGGATTTCGATTCGAGAGGGATTCCTACTAAAATTGGACAGTTTATGCGACACTGATTTTGAGCGATACAGAACCTTGTTGTGTCGAGATTCCGACTTGTGTTTGTCCGGATGCGACTTGTGAAGCGCGGAAGCTCGAAGAGGAGGAGTAGGCTAAGAAACCGCTCGAATCCTGAAAACGAAACTGGTCAGGACTCCTTTTCACTACTTAGATTCAGGTTAGGCTCACCTTGGTGAAGATTGAAGCAGTGTTGCCGTCAGCGCATGAGAGAGATCCTGCGCTAGAGACAGCACAAGGTCCTTTCGAAGTCGACATCGTGAAGGAGTCGGATCCGGTAGCCGATTTCGCGAGACGGAACGAAGCGCAAGTTCCAGAGGTGTACCACTTGCCGCTCGAAATGAGACAGCCGTTCGCGCTGCCGTTGACGATCACTGTACATTAGGAAGCGAGATCAGTTGCGAGCAAGGAGAATGTGAGAGAAGGGCTGAGGCGAACCGTTGAGAGTAGACGAAGTAGAATCGGATGGGGTAGTAGTCGAGCCGCCTCCCCCGGTCGATGCAGTTCCCTTCGGAATGTACTTGATCCCGGTCTTGGGACAGGTGGAGCCGGACCCAACGGGTGAGGTGGGAATGAGTTTGCCACCGTTGATGGGACCTTGCGAGAGATAGCCATACCAGGCTTCGTTGAGAACCCCACTCTTGCAGTTCCAAACGATCTCATAGCCGAATTGTTGTTTCGCGACGGCTTGGAGTTGAGCGAGAGTGTAGGTCTTGGTGGTCGAAGGAACGATACCGGCGTTCGCAAGCCAGGTGTAAGTAGGGAGAGACTTGAACGTCGAGACGGCACGCTCGAAGTAGTCGACGAGATCTTCGTATGGCGTGTAAGCGGATCCGTAACAGGTCGTGTTGAGGGTAGAGATACAGGTGCCATGTTTCCAAAACTCGTGCTCCCAAAACTGCTCGTCATTTCCTTGGTAGTCCTTCCAGTATTTACTAGCGAAGAGTAGATGTCGTCAGCTCAATGTCGGAGTCGCTGAAGCGAGTGGAAATGAAAGCTCACTCCATGTAAGGAACTAAATCTGATGGTCCATTTGCTTGCAGTTTTCCTCTGATGTCGGTATATTCACGACTCGGGTCACAGAACTGCTCGTATGTCCCGTCACAGTTGTCGGGCTACCCGGACAAATCAAAAGTCAGAATTGATCTTTTCGCAATGAGCTCGGAAGGGTCAAATCCAGCTTACCCAGAGTCCATGTAGTGTCCAAGAGTCGCTGGGACCAGCAGCAGGTTGTGCGTCCCAGAATTGAGTTTGTAGAAGGTATCCTCCAGGTGTGTTTGTGCAGCAACCATTGACGTTCTGAGGGGATTGACCATTCGTGCAACTCGGAGGAAGGAACGATGGAGCGGGACACGAAGTAGCTCCTAGGACCTTGAGCGCTTTCGATGAGAAAGTGTTTGCAATTCGTTGAACCGTATCGACGATATTAGGTTCGGCCTGAGCTGAAGAAGTTGTGAGGAGAGTCGCCAGAGTGAGAGCGAGTCCAGATGGGAGGATCATGTCGGGTGAATCGGGTAGAGTGTGGTAATGAACGATACTAGGGAGTCAGAGTGAGAGGAGAGAAGGGAGAGAAGGAAGCTAGAGAGCTAGCGAGAGGGGAGAAAGATATCGCAAATTCGAAATCTCCACTTGCACCACACGTTTACGAGTCGAAAACGTTCCGTAATCTCCTATCTAGACTTCCGCACTACTCGTACTGCATGCGGTCACTCTCAGCAAGTCTGTCACTAGCGGCTTTTAGGGTTCTCGAGGAAAAATCAAACGAAGGAACTTCTCATTTTCGCACGTTCGGATCTCTCACAAACAAGCGGAAAGACTCGCAACTTCTTCCAAACGTGACAAGCGAAATCATTGACCTGATGACTGACTACTGAAACCTCTGGCTGACAAGCGATACCTCCAAACTCGATGCAAAACCGTTACTTCGCAAGCTTCTTTGCCATCTCACTGATCCTCCTAGCTTCTTCCTTTGAAACTGGATCTCCCCAGGTCGTCTGTAATTGTCAGGATTCATTGTAAGCTGTGCGTCTCTAGAGTGAAGCACGGGACACAAAGGAAGAAAGCTCACTGCCTCGGTATTGGGATTCGAAAGTAAATCGTTTCCTCTGAATTGCGTTGAAGGATCGACGAGACCTAGGTTATTGGGAGGAGACTGTTTCCATTACGAGAGGAACAGTCAGCCAGGTCACGGAATAGGAGGAAGTGAGATTTGGAGTGAGAGCAAAAGAGAGAGAGCTCGTCGAGTCTTGCGGAAATCCTTAATCCGGCTGTCGAAGCTCCGCAGCTCTTCCATAGGAATGAGAATGATAACTCACCTTGATCCAACTCGACGTTTCAGCATTGTAGTCACTACATGATTCGAGGTGATTCATCAGTACTTTTGAGCTCCACACTTCATCCGAGAAAAGCTTTGAAAGAGAGAGAGAAGGGGAAGGGGATGAGGACGTACCGTTGAAGCCTTGAGGGAGTTGCAGGACGAGAATGAGGACGAGAGTGGGATTGAACAGAGAGGAGATTTGAAGGAGTAGCGGGACGTGAACCTTGAGGAGTGGCAGTGCGAGACATGACTTCAAGTAGTTTGTTAGTTGTTGTTAGGTGGTGTGCAAAGAGTGAGGGAGAGAGAGTGGAGTGAAGAGAAGAGAAGAAGAAGAGAAGAAGAGCAAGAGAACTTTGAAGGTTTCGTCGAGTCACGAGACTGCTCGCAACATCTTCCAACTTTCCAACTCGACCAGGTTGAACGAATGACGGAATCAGTCTGTGAGCGTCAATCTCGAGTCACTCACGTCGAGCACGTCTGATAAAGAGAGAACTGCTTTGACTTCAAAAATTGCGATTTAGTATCTACAAAAAGGCGGATTCTATGCTTCAGACACCCATCTTCTTTGCCAACTCTTCTGCCTTTTTTTGATCTTCCTTTGAAGGACCATCTGAGACGGGCTCTACACAATTCGACGAGGAAAGCGGAGTCAGTCGGGAGTAAGAAGCAGAAAAGTAAGAGTTGGGACTGACCGGTGTTGCGAGCTCCAACTAAATCGTTCGTGCGGTCTTGGTCGCGAACATCAGCTAGGCCGAGATTGTTAGGAGGGTTCTGAAGAGAAGAAGAGCGAAAAGGGAGGTGGAGGATCGGAGGAGAAGGGAAGAAACGAGAAAGTCAGCGAAATGTGCGACTCTCGACAAGACGCTTTCCTCCTTGATAGATTACACAGCGCAAGGGACTATTGACTCACCTTCATGGGATCATCTTGAACGACAGTGTTGTTAGGAGGAGCGTTGACAGCGTGTTCTTGAGTGTGAGACTTGGGATCATCTGCGGGGTTGGCCATTGTCTGTACACACGAGTTACATAGTGTCAGCTCCACAAGCGATGGTGAAAGAGAGGAGACTGGAGAAGGGAGGGAAGAGAGGAAGAAAGCCGAGAAGTGGACGGTCGAGGTGGGGAAAAGAGAGAGAGAGAGAAGAGAGGGAGAACTTACTGATTGAGTATAAGAGTGAGGAGGAAGTGAAGTAAGAGAGCTGTTGAAGATGTCGAAGATGTGGAAAGAAGGGAGAAGGAAGGAAGGGAAGAGCGAGAAGAAATGCACTCGCGCGATCGAAAAGTTGACGTAGCCAACACAATTTCGCACAAATATACTCCGAGTAGTTCTAGCAAGCCGCTGACACCCAGTCACGATGCAGCACTCTCGCTCACACGACGACCTGGCAACTTGGTCAAAAATAGCAAAGTGGTTTTGAAACGAAAGGAAACGAAAGATTGACAAAACAGGGAGTGAACGAATCACGACGACGAAAGGTAGACTGAACACGACAGGGAGGTATAGAAACGGAAGAAGCGGAACGAGATCGATATGCGAAAGAGGGATAGAGAGAACAAGGAAGGATCCCGAGGGGGCAGAAAACGACAAGGTGAGAACGGCGGAAGAATGTAGTCGATACGGAAAGATGACGTAGCGAGCTTCGTTCGTTACTCCTCGACGTACTATACGATTGTGACTGTGTCAGCGGAGACATCTCGATGACGGAAGAAGCGAAAGTTCTTTTACCTCTTCACCGCCCTCAACGTATTCCCCCTCTTCCTCTCCATACTCCGATGAAGATGCAGCTTCGTATTGCGAGTATTCGGCACAGAGATCTTGCAAGTTCGACTCAGCCTCAGTGAACTCCATCTCGTCCATTCTGCGAAAGGAATGAGAACGAGCTGTAGTCAGCGAATCGAGCGAGATACGAGCAAACGAAGACCGTTAGCTCACCCTTCTCCAGTGTACCAATGAAGGAAAGCCTTTCGTCTGAACATGGCGCTGAATTGGTCTCCGATTCGTTTGAAGAGTTCTTGAATCGCAGTGTTGTTTCCGATGAACGTGACGCTCATCTTCGAACCTTTAGCTGGAACGTCACATGAAGCAGAGAGAGCGTTGGAAGGAATCCCTGCGAGTGCGATCGCGTTAGTTTGCTGGAGAAAACGAAGGGAAGCGAGAGGTTTACGAACATTCGACGAAATAGTTCGAATCTGGGAACGATCAGGGTCAGCTGGTGCTCCTGAAGGTAGGAAGCGAGCGTTGTACACTCACTTTTAGTTTGAGCGCTGCTCATCGCTTCATCGATCTCTCGCATCGAAACTTTACCCCTAAAGTACGCAGCGACGGTAAGGTACTTTCCATTTCGTGGATCTGCAGCGGCCATCATGTTCTTTGCGTCGAACATTTGGGTTGTGAGTTCTGAGACTGTTGCAGCACGGAACGATTGGGAGCCGGGAGCGGTGAGAGGAGCCTGATGGAGGAGAGGGGTCAGTCGCGTAGCAGTCGGATCTGAGAGGGCTAATATAGCTTACGGTTCCGACGGTGAAGAAGTGGAGTCGAGGGAAGGGAACCATGTTGACTGCGAGTTTTCGAAGATCGGAATTGAGTTGACCTGGGAACTAAGTGGGTTCAAAGGGGGATCAGCAAATCCGAAAGGCACGAAGTAGACGTCGTTCGTGACGAAGCTTACTCGAAGGCAAGTAGTAACTCCAGACATGACTACCGAGACGAGGTGATTGAGATCTCCATAGGTGGGAACCGAGAGCTTGAGCGTTCGGAAGCAGATGTCGTCTGTCAGGAGAGAATACGGAGTGAGCTAACTTGATCGTTTGTCACTTGGACTGGGCCAACATACATAGTGCCTCGTTGTCGATGCAGAACGTCTCATCCGAGTTTTCGACAAGTTGGTGAACCGAGAGAGTCGCGTTGTAAGGTTCGACGACGGTATCGGAAACCTTCGGGGAAGGGACGACCGAGAAAGTAGCCATCATTCGATCAGGGTATTCTTCACGGATCTTCGAGATGAGTAGAGTACCCATTCCCGAACCAGTTCCTCCTCCCAACGAGTGAGTGATCTGGAAGCCTTGAAGGCAGTCGCAATTTTCGGCCTCCTTTCGAACGACGTCCATAACACTGTCGACAAGCTCTGCTCCTTCCGTGTAATGTCCCTTGGCCCAGTTGTTGCCGGCACCTAGCAGCGGTATTGTAAGAAACGCGAATTTGGTGAAGAGTCGAGAGAATTGAGCGCACTCGATTGACCAAATACAAAGTTGTCGGGTCGAAACAGCCCTCCCATAGGAGACGATCGAATGACCTGTCGTGGTAGAAGAGAGACGGTATCAGTGAACCCTGTCTGTCGTAAGTGAAGGGGTAGATCGTGAAGTAGACTTGCATCGATAGTTCCAGGTTCAAGATCGACTAGCACCGCTCGAGGGACATACTTGTTGTTTGATGCCTCTATTGCCAGACTGTAAATCTGAGCTCGAAAGCGATTAGGCAGAAGAAACGGGCGGAACAAACCGTTGTAATAAACCGAGATCTTGTCTAGCTGCAGAGCTTCATCGTGGCCAACGTATCTATATCATAATAGTCAGCTCTATTCGACGATCGGATGTGACAAGACAAGACTCACTGCCCGTCTTGAGCGATTCCGTGTTCCTCAGAAACCGTCTGCGAGCGAAGGAAGTCAGAATCAGCCTGAGTCGTCTCTTCTTCCCCCAACGACACAAGAATCCGGGTGCTTACCTCCCAGAACTTCTGACCACTACGACGAAGCGAAACGATGGAAAGTCAGCTTCACGAAAACAGCGAAATCGCTTGAAAGGCCTCGTCTGGCACCCTAACGACGCGAGAGCTCAGAGACCATTGCTTACATTTGATTACCACACTGCAGGATAGACAAGGAGTCATTGGATCAGCTGATCGATTCGCGAACGAGGATTTGAGATCAAGGGGGGAAAGGGCGAGAATAAGCAGCGAACGATGACTCACTTGTCCAGTTTGAAGGTGTACGATTTCCCTGTGTATATTTTCGCTCTGATGAGCTGTTTTGCTCAACGAGGAAGAAGGTGGAAGGGTGCTTGCCTCATGATGTTGACTGATTGAAGAGGAACGCTACAAAGTTAGAGAGGAGTCGAGAGGAGTCCTAGTCTTGATCTGAGATTGATAAGGTCCCGACGAGCTCAGAATAAGCGAGTTTGCGAGAGTCTGAGAAATCGAAGTCGTGGCACGAAGGAGAAGGCGGTTCCCTCCTCTCTTGCTTCTACCACTAGCTCTAAAGTCTACTGAGGTTGTGATGAATTCTAGAAAGCCACCAAGACGCGATTCGCTCAATCAGAACAGTGTATCCTCACTCTCGTCGCGACTCTTCCCATCCCGTCGAATCTCTCGCCTCGTTTCTTCCCTTCTTGTGTGCAACTCCATCGAGCCGCTGCAGCAGTGTCGATGAGAAGTGCCCACGGGTATAACCTGGCTAACGCAGTGCACGAATCGCCGCCGTGGATGCTCTTCGCAGGCCGTTTTCGAACCCTTTCGCAAGGACATCTTCGCACCTGATGATAGCACGAGACTCTTCTCCACCTTTCGAATGTCACAAGATAGTCTCTAGTCACGCTGACGAGCTGGCAGCCGACGAAATCCTGAGGGCAGGACGAAAGAACTACTTTCTCTTTTCTCCTTCACACTTTTTCACGATCATGGCTTGTTCTTGCTCTTCAGTCAGTTCTCGTCGCTCCCTCTCTTTGCGCGAATTGAGCTGACGAGATCTTTACAGACCTGCTCCTGCAACTCTACCTCCTCGTGTTGCTCTACTGGCGGATGCAAATGCAAGAAGTAAAGCCCCCGTCCGCGATGGTGAGCTGACAATCTCGCTTTCAATGAAGCGCGCCCATACTGACGAGTGAGTCGAGCAATATTACAGAACAACAAGTGTAAAAGAGGATATGACATGGCGTAGGAACGGGGCGTAACGGAATCTATGGAATCTCAAACTTCTTCTCCTCTTCTTCTTCTTCTTCGTCTCTCTCGACTTGCACAAAGATCTTGACCTCTCGTTCTGGCCTTGTGTTCGTCGGCGTTGTTCGATATTGCGAGCTGTTTCGTTTGAGAGTCGGGAGGAAGGTCTGAAGCTTGGATGGGTTCCGCTCGAGTTTCTGATTCTTCGATGTCCGAGGGTCAAAAGCGACAGTTGAGAGTGGCGAGACTAGTCGATCTGAGAGAGAGTTGAAGATGAGGAAAGCGTAGAGAACGGTTCCGACCTGCAGTTTGCGAAATTGTCAAGCTCGATTTCCTTCGATGGGAGAAAGAAAGAAAGCTTACAATGACAGTGGACCAGAGACTCGCTCCGAAAGCACCTTCGGCGAGAGGCCATGTATTCGCAGCGTCTACTGACATGAGGTAATCGGCGAGTATGAAACCAACGGTATAAGCGAGGCATAAAATCGTGAAGAAAACGGTGAGCTGCAAAACGATCATTGCGGGTCAGATATTGCTCCCTATAAAATTGTTGAGAGATAGAGAAACTCACTGCTGCCATGTCGATCTCGGCCCGTTTGAGATTCTGTAGTGTTGTCAATTGACTACTGCTCGATTTTGACATTTCTGAACTGCTGATGATTGGAGGTGAATAGACGGCAGATGAATAGTCGGAATCTTCACGCTTCAAGGCTGGGGCAGGGGAAGAAGATGGACTCGGTCCTCTCCAAGTTGACGGATCGTCGTTCGTGAAACGTCCCGGATTCGAGAGGGCGAAGAGTGAAGTTGATTCTTTGATTTGACGATGAAGCTTTGCGACGAGACGGAATCCTCCAAAGTTGACCTGTCATAGTAGCGTAGTCTCAGCATCAACTGACCTGGACGAGCGTGGGAGAATAGGCGTACAATGAGACAAGCGATTGGAGGGATCGGCGAGAAACTCGCATGAACGATCGTAGCGGTTTGCAGACCATTCCAGGCTTTTGTTGTAGCTTGAGCCATCGGAACAAGTACCTTCATTTGCTCTTCGGTTGGGGAGCCGCTTAGAGAGATTTGCGAGAATTCGTATAAAGTCTGTCGAAGCGCGATTCCAGCGTTCCAGAAGCGCTGTCCTTGGATTGACTGGTACATTGCGAACGTCTGTCAACGTTCGGGAAATGGACGAGTCGGGAGTCAGCGAGAGGACGACAGATTTGGCTGCAAAGTGATAACTCGAGGAAACGGCGGGTTAAGAGAAACGACGACTCACAAAGCTCAGCGATGCAATCAGGAAGCCACCGACAAGGAATACGAGATTGCACGTGCGAGCACTCGGTAGCTTTGACTTGTGCGACTCGGCCGTCAGGAGGAACGCTTGAGCACCAGCCCAACTAATCGGCCACGAAACCAAGAAGAAGACGAAGTGATTCATCCCTCTCATACCCCACATGGCAGCTGTGTGGTATCAAGTAAGCAAGTATCGAGAAGTAGCCGAAAGAGAGAACGCTTACATTGATCTCCGCCTTGCAAAAAAGCTCGATAATTGTACCAAACGAGCGCTAAACTCCATAAACCAGTGAGCACTCCTCCAATACTCCATGCACATCGCGGGCTATCGTCGAGAGCGAGAACGAATCAGTCACAGCTCGAATGCTCGATTCGCAGCGAACTTACTTAAGAACGATAAATCGACCCGATGGTCTCGAAACAAGACGCGAGAACCACAACGCTTTCGATCTTGGACGCTCCTCCGTACGAATGAGGCTCACGACACCATAGAATGCTGCGAGTAATGTGTAGCTGGAGAGTAGAATCACGCAAAAAGTCAGCTCGATTATTCGGAGATTCGAGAAGAGAGACATCCGAAAACTCACATTGAGGAAAGGGTGAACAAAGTGATTAGTCGTCCTTCGAATCCTTCAGTTGGCGTAGGATGCAGTAGACCCTGGTCGACTCCTTTCAACCATAGAGGTAAAGCAGGGACGCCGAGGGGTGGAGTCGGTAAGAACGCCGACATACCGACAGAAGCGAGATGAAAGAGTTGAGAAAGCGCTCGACGGAGCCTGAGGAAGGAGAGCTGAGGGCAGGAGGGCAAGCGAAAGGAAAGGGAGAGGGAGAGAGGATAGCAACAAAGGGCGACAACAGGCGCAATGGAAACGCCTGATGAGGAGGTTAATTGAAGGCAAGAAGGGAAAGACACTGTAACGTCGTCAAAGGTAATGCGCCATTGAACGATCAGTCTTTTTTGAGAGCGGTTCTTCGACGAATGGGGCAATGTTGAATGAAATTTACGCAGAAACGTGGCGAGCCGTCGTTCCGAACTGGAAGGACTCTTGAAAAGATCTACAGAGCTGCTCAAGAGAAATGCCAGAAGGAGTAGGAAAAGCTTTCGTAGAGACAAAGCAGTAAATGTGCAGAAAACGAGAAGTGATCGGAGTTAAATCCGGGTTGTATACACTCCTCAGCGAGATCTGTAGAACAGGCTGTCGCAAGAATAATAGACTGTGCATTGTATCGAAGTCTCCTTTGGTGCGCTCGAAGTTCGACAATGCCTTGAATCGATCGAAGCGGAAGAAGTTGTGTCTTGTCGCGCGGAGAGGGTTAATCGGAGGAGAGTACCTCATACTGTAAATCGGATTGCTGGCAACGTTGCTTCTCCCTATATTTAGCGAAGTCGAAAAGTGAAGAGACCAAAGTCATGATGAAAATGACGGCGTCTTTCTCATCTTACAGATATCACAGCTTACGATCAGCGACAGACTTTACGTTCAAGCACAGTCATACAGTCATAGACCAGCTCGAGCGATTCAACGTCCGACGAACTCTCGAGGAACGACTGGTTTCGACCGATCCGACAATCAACATTGGAAGACCTCTTTCGACAACGGGATTAAGCGATGGAGCGGCGGAAGGAGACTCAAGCAGTCAATGGGACTAGTATGGAACAGCAGCCTACAGGGACGGGGTCGAAGGAGAGCAAGGCAGAAAGACAGAGGGCGAACCTTGCACCCCTCTCGATGGACTTTGCCTACTCGAAAGGGCATAGTAGACCACAGTCACCTCTAATACAAGATCAGGCTAGCTCGAGATCTCGCTCTAGATCGATCAGAAGTGGTGAGTCTTCGCTCCTTTCTTCGTTTTGACCGCAAGCTAAGTCCTGCTCGATTCACAGTGACCTCTCCTCGCAATCCGAATCACTACAGACATCACATATCTCCTGCACCGAGAAGACTCATGCGAAAGCTGAATGAACTTCTACATGGGAATCTTCATCGAAAACATCGCCATGACCTCAACCTTCATTCGCCTCTCAACAGCTCCTCCGCTTCTCTCACAAGGGGCAATTCGACGATGTCGACTTCTTCTACACTTTCACGTATGCCGCTTTCTGGCAAGTCTACACGGTTCATTCTATCGAGGTCAGATCGCTAAGCATGCTTTGAACCTCACAGCTGAACCAGAACCGCTTCCGCTCGTCCACGATACATCAGTCGAGAATCAGAGACCTTCGATCAAGATCAGACTAGCTACTTTCAATATGCACGACACTCTGCCGACGACGAACGGAGATTTCGCAGATTGGCTAGGAAACGTTTCGATGTGTCCGTCACAAGGCAAGAAACGCAAACGAAGTTCAATGTCAAGTCGGAACAGTACGATGACCCTCCCGATCGACGAAACTCTACCCAAATTCCCTCTCACCTCCGACCATCCCTACCACATCATCGTCGTCGCTTCGCAAGAATGTCCGACAGCATCAGGAGTTTTGGCAGGAAGGGTTAGAACTTTGGATGGAAGGGGTTGGACGAACATGTTGGAGAATTACTTGTGCGGCGGATCGTGTTATGACTCGGAATCGGAATCAGAGTCGGAATCATCGGAAACTGGCGAGCGACGAGAAGGGAGGGGGAGTGTCGAGCTGGCGCGAGGAGACGGAGGCGAAGATAGCGATACATCGGATGAAGCTTCGATCACGCCAGGGACAAGACCAACGACATCACAAGCAAATCGAGAAGATGAAGTATCTGCAAGTCAAGCACCCTCACTACATGGATCGAGTTCTGGCGATAGTCGCAGGAGGAGGGGTCCTTACGTTCTCATTCAGAAGGAGCGCTTGATGGGGATTTACATCGCTGTCTTTGTCGCTCGGAGTTGCGAAGATTTAGTTGACGGAGTGAGCAAGTCGAGGGTACCCGCTGGGCTTATCGGAGGACGTCTAGGGAACAAAGGAGGTGAGTCAACACTCTGTATGTACTCGTGTTCATCGCTGATTCGATTTGATCGCAGGTGTCGCCGTTTCACTTCATTTCGCTGGGTCTCGATTACTCTTCGTTTCCGCTCATTTGGCCGCTCACGCTAGTGCGATCGACATGCGCAAAGCGAACATCACCAAGATATTCGAGGAGATCGCTGTCGACGATTTCTGGGTAGCGAGCGGGAAACTTGGACCGAAACCAAAGAACATTACGGATCGTTTCGATCAGACTTTCTTTCTCGGAGATCTCAAGTGAGTGCTCGGATACTCTCCCTCTTCAGGTTTGTCGTACACTGATGGCGGTTTACGATTGTGTAGCTTTCGTCTCAACGTTACTCGCCTTCACTCGGATTGGTTGATCGCTCGCAAAGAGTATACTACCGCTCTTCGCTTCGATCAGCTTCGTGAGGTGCTACTCGAGCAGAACTCGGTACTGCAAGGATTCGCAGAGGGAAATATTCTGTTTGCCCCAACCTGTACGTTTGATCGCTCTTTTCATCATCAGGAAATCGACCCAACGCTGTGTCCTCCTTAGACAAATACGACGTCGTACATCGAGTGAAGAAGAAGCGCTCGACTATCCTCGGAGGTCGTTCGAGACGAGGAACTCGTGATGGAGCGAAGACACCGATTTCGACTCCTGCTCTCGCCGACGACATCGCTGGAGGTAGCGTCAGTGATCCCGAGATCATCAGTGGGACCTCGAAGCCAGGAGACGACGACACTCTGTCAATCATCTCGTCTGTCGGCACAATCTCGACCTTGGATGACTTCGAACAGCTCGAACGAACCGATCTCGACAAAGGCGACCTCACGAGTCTCGGTCTCCCATCTCCTCCGAAGAAAGGTGCAGAAACGCATCTCGACGCCGTACGAAACGCTCAAGTCCGATTCCTCACTCTCGTCAAAACGAATTCGGCTACCGCTGCGATGCAGTACGCTCGCAAACGATCTTCCTCGACTGCACCTCTCTCAGCTCCTCCGCTCAAGACCATGTTTACGAATCCTCGACCTATTCTTCAAACAAGTCAGTCTGCTCTCGTTGTCCCGATGACAAGAAGTACGAGTGCGCCTTTGGGAATCTCAAAATCAGCTTTAGCATCAACCGCCGAGAAGAACGAGGGAATTGCGGATAACGACGGAGATGAAGAGAAGGGTGTCCTCAGGTCGCTCAAGCACAAAGTAGAGTCATTTGTTCCGGTCGTCGAGCCCGTCTTCGATTCGAGTTCAAAACAGCGAGTCCAGTCCTACACCGGTTCGTCTCCTTCCTCATCCACTTTTCATCCTTTCTGTAAAGCTCACCGAATACTATTCCCAATAGATCGTATCTTGTTCAAAAGCACAGTCGAACCTCCGGATGAAGAAGAGTCCGAAGAGGAGGAACTCGAACCTCCAGTACCAGCTTCGAGATCTCTGCACCCGAGTCGCAGCTCCGCCTTCGTCAGCGCCTTGCGCGACTTGGCACATCCTCATCCCAATCTGGATGGATCTCGAATCGACGAAGGAAGTCGATCTCGTCGTGGTTCTACCGATGACCGGCACCTTCGATTCGGCGAGCTCTTTACTCGACCACGACGCAAAAGCGTATCATCTGATCCCATCGCCGACGATACTTCCGAGCATACGATGCCACGAACGAAGAGCCTACAACCAGATCAACTCAGGCGTCACCTTTCCTCCGGAGCTGTTTCAAACAAAACGGACGACACAGAATCGAATCGAAAGAAGACCTTCTGGAGGCGTGTCGCTTCTTTCCCCGCTCTCACTTCGAGTGCATCCTCTCCGACCAGTCCTGGCTCTCCTTCGACTCCTCGAATCAGCTCTGCACTCGCCTCCCCAGCTCTCTCTTCCTCGGCGAATAGTCCTACCCTCCCACCTCCAGCTTCTCGGAGAGAACCATCTTACTTTCCTCCGGACGTCCATCAGAATGGGTCTACTCCTTCGACACCTAGTCGACGACTTCCTCGCAAAATCTTCACTCTTTCCTCCGATTCTCCTCCCTCTTCTCCCGAAGAAACCCGTCAGCATACGGTCAACTTTGCAGCATCCCCCTCACCTATTGCATCCCCTCCACTTCCTCGAGCAAACTCAGAAGAGGCAGTTTCATCATCTTTCTCCCCTCCTCCGACCCAGCGTTCGTCCTCGACCAACGTCGGGTTCCCCCGCTACGCAACTACTTCCGCCACTCATCGACCTATCCGAGACTCCGCTACCGCTCCAATGCCCTACGCCTCTTCTTCCGCTTCACTGTCTCCTCCGATTCTCACAGCTACCGCCCCCCCATCTTCTCATGTCGCCCAATCGAGTAATTCGGCTTCTCTCAACAATCGATTGAAGTCGTTCCTCAACTCGATACCTCTGCCGTTCCTCTCAGCTCCTGCTACATCACGAGCAGTATCTCAACCTATCGTTCGCCGAAAGAAGCGAGGACCTAAACCAGGAGAAATCGAAGTTTTGCGATACGACTCTGTCAACGATCTCGCAAAGATGGGAGCCGTTTCCGATCACCGCCCGGTCTTCCTCGTCGCCGCCATCGGAGTCGCAGAGCAGGATACAATGGACGAAATTTAGATTCCTCCCCTTTCCGTAAACGCATATTATGCATGCATACCCATATTACCTAGATACCCTACCCTTACTCCATCTAATATCTACTCGCAATCTCGCTTAATGACGCCTAATCTCCTCTCTCTCTCTCCTTTGACTTGAACTGGAATCTTCCTTAACGAACATAGATTCTGTCTGTTGCAACGTTTATCTAAGCCTTTCTTTCGACCTTCTGCGCCTTCTTTTGTTTGTCTGCCAACTTCTTTGCTGCGTCCTCCCTGTTCGCACGAGAAAAGAGTCAGCAAGATGAAAGAGAAGGGGTTCGAAAGGAAAGACTAACTTTTGCTTCTTGAGATCAGCTTTGTCTCTCTCTCGCTTCGCTTGAGACATAGCTGGAATGGATGGAATGTATCAGCGGAGGTCCCCAAGGTCCGAGAAGAGATTGCAGCTTACAAGCATCTTTATTTCGTCGATCTCGCTCAGCAGCTTGAACATGTGCTTTGTTCATGTTTGGTAAGGCGAGGAGATCTATCAGGGAGTTTGATGTACCATCAGTTCGAGTCGTCGTGTGACGAGGAACTTGACTTGCCAACTCCATCAAACGCTTTCTTCCGTTGTTTCTTCGACAGTTTTGATGGATCGATCAAAGCCTTGTCCGGTAACGCTTCGACACCAGCTCGATCCTGCTCAGATTCTTCTTCAATGCGTCCATATTGCTGCGACGAGCTCGAAGTCAGCTTATAGCGAGACTTAGTGAGGGATCAAGAATGAAACTCACTCGGATGAATTCCGCTTTTCTTCGTTCTTCTTCCTCCGGCGTCAATACTTTCTTCGGTTTCTCGTCTCCCGCAGCTGATATGTACCACACAGAGTCAATGGTAGGCCTGGGATAATAGGGTATTCAAGATAGAACGTACCTTTTGGTGGAGCTTTCGCTTCTTCCTCTGCTTTCCGCTTCGCTTGTACTGCATCTTGATGAGCCTGAGTCGCTTCCAGCAGAGTATCTATCGCACTTGAGCTCGTCTCTGCAGCAGTTGGGGTTCTGGTGAGTACAGTGAGAAGAGAACGAGCGGTGAAAGCGAGTTTACCATCTTCCTCGTCTAATTCCAGCATACCGATGATTGCGCTCTTCCTGTCCTACATGGCTCGAGTCCATGTCAGTTCCATTTGTCCTGCACACGACCCTCTACAGCTCTAGATGGGACTGACCTCTTGTTCAAAAGATTCTTCCTCAACCAACCCTCTCACAAATTCTGTTGTCTCTTCGTCCGCCTTGAGGTTGAGAGAACTGAGCTGAGAGCTGATCAACTCATCTAGTGTGGTGTCTTCAGCCATTGAGAGTGTTGTCGATTCGGGATGAAACTTGAAAGATCAAGAATTTTGGTGAGGTCTCTTGCTTCTCTACCACTTCCCACGCTTATGGCTTATCGCTCAAGGCCATCTAGATCGATGGCAGAGTCTTCCTGGTGGCTCTCGTGTTCGCGGCTTATCGTCAACCGCCTTCAAACCTCGCTGCTTTGGAGGCATTCGCTAAGCTACCATCCTCCCAAGGCAGCCCACAGTCACTGGAACACTTCCCAAAGTTCTTCTGAGGCGGCTTGATTCGTGCCCAAGCGAGAGCACCTCCATCGACGACCGTAAAAACGACCTCCTCTTCGCTTTGGCTCGTTCCGCCGAATTCCGCTCGTGGATCCAATCTTACCGTTCGTGGATCCGACGCTGCCTCCACTCGCATGAAGCGCAGTACCGTACGTACGAGACTCAGAGGACCCGGCCCTCGGTCGAAAAACGAATGTTGAGCGAAAACTTGTCACTTCACTCTCTTTCCACCACCTCTCGATAGTCGAGTTTCTAGCTAGATGCGACATCTTTGTAAGTGCTTCAGCTTATCAGTCATTGCCTTCGGAAACTAACGGCCGACGTGACGTATACAGCTCAACTACTTCTACTCTCTATCATCTCAATCGTCGTTCTATCGCACTCACTCGTCACAGCTTCAAATCCTCAGGGACAGAGGATCAGGACACCTCCGCATGTCCTCTCGCAACGAGCAGTTCACCATCGACGTGCACTGCTCAAGGCCAAATTGACGATCGGTAGCTTACTCAACTTGACTATTACCGATGAGGTTCTAGAGTCAAACACCGCCACTTCCACTTCGCTTGTCCCGTCTCAAACGACGACAACTTCAGTATCCTCGACCAGCTCCTCGCCCCAGAAACCTGTAGGATCGACGAGCAGTAACATTTCGACATGCTTTCCTTTCAACTCGAAAGGGTTCACGGATGGCAAAGTTCCAGAGATGTCGAGGAAAGACTGGTGGTGCGAGGATGAGGAGATGTATGGGTTTCTCGGTGAGTAACATTTATGAGCGTATTGAGAGATTGCACGAACGCCTTGTGTTCTCTCCCTTGCGCTTTTCTCACGATCACATAAGGCATCGCTGATCCACTCGCCTTCAATCTATAGGCTTCTCGTACCCCCTCGAAATCTCAGATTGTTCCGACCGCTCGAATCAACTCGCCAAAATCACGACCGATCTCAAGCGAATGAAGGATGAGTTTGGAGCTACCTTCGTCAGACCGTATGGAGTCGAATGCCGCGATGTCTCAATCTGGGAGAACCTCGTCAAAGCTTGTGTGGAATTGGAGATGGCATTGATCGTGCAAGTCTGGTGGGGATTTCAGGAAGACGTGAGTTTTCACTTCCTTCCTTCCCTCTTCTTGATTCTTATTGCCCCAGCTCACACGCCCTTCTCCAGCAATCACTTTGGAAGAAAGGACAATCCTCGATTTATGAACTCTTCACGACTTCGAGTCACGCCGAAATCGCCCCTTACATCGTCTATTCAGCAAGTTTCGGTTCAGAACCAGTAGGCGATTGGGTTGATGGAGACAACTTCATACAAGACTTGACGTCTTTCCGCTCAAAGGTGAGCACAGCCCGTTACTACACGAGAATCGCTAAGACTGACTAGATTTGCTGGCAGATGAATTCTTTTGGGGTACCGGTCGGTATCTCTGAAGATTGGGATCGACCAGATCGTATGCGCGACGGCTCTCTCGTTGCAGGTATTGGCACTGAGGTGCTCGCTAATACCGATGTCGCTCAATTGCACGTGATGGCTTATTGTGAGACGTTTCTCGATCCAACCTCTTTTTGCAAAGTACTGATCGCCTTGCGCGTGAGCAGATCATCCCGACGAAGTACCTACTATCGATGAAACTTGGCAATACACCAAGCAACAGGTACAATGGTCAGTCAATAGGTGATCGTCTGCGAGCGAAACTGACGCCGTCTCTTGCTCAATATAGGGCTCGTCAAGCGCTGAAACAACCTACGATGATCACCGAGGTATAGCTTCTCTCTCGTTTCTCCTTATCCGAGTCATCGCTGAGCAATAATCGTGACAGACTATGTGGAGTTCTGCTCAAGGCGGAAGTCACTCACGAGGTTCTCACGACGACCAAAGCACTCTCGAGAACTACGTAGCGTACTGGTACGCTACTTGTGACACTCGAGCTATATAGGTTGACCAGGTAGCTAATCCCGATGTGAATCTGCCAGGAATACGTTCTCTTCGAATTGCGAGTTCTTCAAAGAGATGAAAACTGGTTACTTCGTTCATACCTACGACGATTCTCAAGAACCCGTACGTCCGCCTGATTCTTCTCCATGATCAGAAATCTTTGCTGATTCCGAATTTGCACAGTACTTCGGAATGGTCGATTCGACAGGAGAAACGAAGATCAAGAATTGGAAACCGACAAGGTGCTGAGTCGCTCGCCGAATGTCGCTGTAACACTATCTCATCCGTACCCTCTTTCTTTCGTATCAGTGAAATCGAATCCGTTGCAGTTTAGACTTGGTATTCACAATAGTACAAACAAAACAGAAACCGTTTTTCGCGTGCGCATTCCATACGAAGCCCGACATCTGAGAGGTATTTAAGCTGTACAACCTATTTTCAATCCTGCAGAAGACCTTTCACCTAACCCGGTTCCGTTTACTTCTTTTCCATTCTGTCGAGATATAATTCGTACATGTGAGAAACCGTGTATTCGCATTCCCCCCTTGAAACCGTCAATCCGAGAAGTCGAGAAAGATGTCCGATCAAGCTTGTACTGCTGATTCAGGCCAAGCCGGTGCTCCTCTCGGTGAAAGAGGTGGAGCGCTGTGATACTGGTTCATCTGCTGGTAAGATTCGGACGAAGAAATGGGATAGATTGACGATGAAGGAGGAGCTGAACCAGGATAGAACCCAGAGGGGTGAGGAGAGTAGAGATCGCTGTAAGGGTTCGGAGCGGGAGAAGTGTCGATCGAGAGAGGAGCCGATTGAGGAGAAGGACCAAAGTTTGAAGAAATCGGATAAGGGTGTTGAGGGAGAAGACTCTGATCGACGACAGGTGGGAAGGGAGGATAGCCTTGTGGAGGTAGAGGCATTGGGAGTCCGCTTGCAGGAGAAGGGTAGTAGCTCGGAGCTCCCGAAGGTGGAACCGGATAGTAGGCGAGACCGTTCGGATGAATCTGTGGTGAAGCGTAGATTGGTTGTATACCATTCGAGAAGACGACGGGCGAAGTTGGCGAGAGAGCATAGAAGTATTGACCGTTCGGAGTTCCGGAAAGTTGGGCTGGAGTTTGCGAAGGAGGAGACGACATGTTCGCTAAATTACCGCGAGAGCTCTAGCTTCAGCATATTGCGCTACGGGTGACAGCATCGAGGTATGAGCTTACAGTACGGATCTCTCGGAGATGCTACTCCAGAGCTGTAGAACCCAGAGTCGAGTCGACCTCCTCTCGAACCGGAGTGAGTCGATTCGCTAAGCATTCCTGAAGATCGTCGACCGTGACCATGACCGTTCGTGTAGTCGGAGCGGAAGTCATTACTTGACGACTTGCGATTCATGACAGGAGGACCGGAGAACGAGGTTCTCAGAGGAGGAGCGGGAGAAGGAGAACCGATACAAGGTCCACCTGTGAAGATGGATCTCTCATGTCAGCTTTTGACGCACACAGCTGAGGCGAGAGACTGACACACCTGTCGGTCCTGTGACGTCTTGAGCTTGCCATCCTTTCGGTCCTTGAACGATACTGTAAGCAACCTATCGCAAACAAAATTAGTGGTCTCGCTCTCCGACTTCATTGAAGACAGATTGAGCATACCTCTTCTCCCTAGTACATAGATGTCGCTTCTAGTCAGCACTCGCTCGAGCTTGAGGAGTCAACAGTGAAAGAACTGCGAACCTCCAGAAGAGATTTGAAAGCTCGAGGACCTCCTTGAACCGATTGAATCGCGGTATAATGTACGAAGACTGTGGATCCGACGGCATGAAGCTCTTGTACCTTTATAGAGCTTCAGACGGACGACTTACCTTCAGCATGACCCAATTCTTCCGCATCGTGGTCGAGAATGAATCCGAAACCTACCGCGTTCGTTGTTCCTTCTCTCGTCAGCTTTGTCTTGTCCCATGTATGAGATCCTATCGCGACTCACCTTTGCTCACGTTGAAGAACTTTGTTACTCCCAATCTCCGTTTCAACTCAAACTCATCGAAATCGTTTTCGCCGTTCTCGTAACCATTCATTTCTTCCCCTTCTCGACGGTACAGAGGTGCATCATCGTAATCTACGAGTCCCAATGCCGAATTTTGAAGAGGAAGTAAGAGAGGCGGGTCGACTCCAACTGAGTGAACTGATTCAACGACTTGTGGGGAATCGAGGGAAGAGATTGCTCCGTTCTTAGCGGTCGAAGCTGGGAGTGCCTTGGATAGTGTATCGAGTGACTCTAGAGGTGAATCCGATTGAATAGGAGGTGGTTTGAGTGATTGAACTAGTCCCGTTTCATCTTGATCTTTTAAAGGGTCGGAACCTTGTTTAGATCCATTGCGAGTAATGGTAGACGCGGGAGGAGTTGAACGGAGATCGGTAGAAGAAGTGGGAATCCGTCCGGTTACCTCTGGGAGATGATTAGATGAGGAAGAAGAGACTGAAGTTGGCGCCATTCAATTCAAACTTGAAGTATCGTGGTAAACCCTCACTAGGTTGGTGAGCGGAGATGGAGGAAAGAGGGAGAGAAGAGAGAGAAGGAGATAGGAAGCGGGGTGGAGGAATGGAGTAGGAAAAGGGTGCGAGCGGACTGGAGAGATAGGATAATTTTTGGAAGTTTCTTTTCTGAACGACTTTGCGCTTGTTCGTCGAGTGTAAAGTGGTCGAGTAATCACTGTCAACGTCGAGATAGAGATCTCAAAGAAAGTTCAAGTTTAGTAGATTACAGAATGTTGGAGCAAGTGTCGAAGGGAGAGCTGAACAGCTTGAATAGGACGGATTTCCACGAGTTTCTTTCCAATCCCCACTCGAGTAAGCGTCAGTTTGTCGATCTCCTTCACGCGCGAGGGAGGGAAAAGTCTCAAGGGTGAGGGTGAATGGTTTTGCGAGTTGGGGTTGAGTACGAGTTGGGGTAGCGTCGCAAGCTTCGAATGGGGAAATCGGAATCTCCGGTGCGAGTCGACGGCAGACGCTATATCGCTAGTCTCTGTAGCACTACATCCTAGAGTCGTTCGCGCTTGAGGGTCGTTGTCAGAGACTTAGGAGATCAACGGCGGAAATGAGAAGGCTCGTCGACGCTTGTTCCCTCTTTTCCTTCTTTCCTGCCTCTGTATATTCTCCCTCGGTTTGACCCGATCCCCAATGACAATGAGGGATAGTACGCTCCTCGTCATGCGCGGAGAGTCACCAGAAACGATCGCACTGCAATCGGTGAGCTCAAATCTTCGTTTAGCGAGAGCGTTTCATCTGAAGCAGCGCTCGAGGACGGTCTCTGGCTGCCCTCAGCTCTGGATCCACGTCCCAAGTGAAGCTACAGAAACAGATACGTCGGTTTACGACGACCTACAATAAAAAATCGCAACTGGAGCATCGTAAAGGAGGTGACGCTTGACCATGCCTTAATATCGACCGACAGCGTGTCGAATCTGTCTTCCCCGATCTACTTCGGTAGATCTAAGCCCGTGTATCGACGGAACAGGCCAGGATACAAGCCAGAGTGAAGAGCGACGGATGGAAAAGCAGAAATTGTCGCTGCAGCCTCTCAGAGATCGCGCGAGGCTCGAAGATGAATCAGCCCCAGCTCGACGCAGACCAATATTCGACGCTAGTTCCGCGAGGAAAAGAGGAAGAGAGGCTGTTGCGAAATCCCCGCTTCGAGATCTCGAAACTTCACTTTCTCTTCGTCCTCCATCTCGCTCTTCTCTATTCGACATCATAACCCGCATCTATAGCTCGCATATACGAATCGCTGGTATCGACAGTCCGCCTTTTCTAAATCTTCCGCTTCAAACTTTCCCCCACCAACGATCTCAACTCCTCTTTCATCAACAGAGCAACTCGCCGACGAGCCAACACTCAAAGACGCACCGAGAAGCTATAGAATACGATCAAAGTATCCCCTCTCGAATGTAAGTCTCGCTGTGCCATGAACTACTCTTCATCATTTTAGCTAATTTGCCCGCTCGCTGCACCTCACAGCAACATTGTAGAAGTACAGGAAGACCTTCACCAGACTCTCCAACTCTCTAGCTATGCCTACGCGAACACCGCTTCCCGCAACTGCTCACCTTCCCCCTCAAACTACTCATCCAGCATCTCAAACTCAAGCCTCGGCAGCTACCGATGCGTTGAGCGTCATTCTCGTCACTGGAAGCTACGATGGAACTGTGAGGTATTGGGAAGCGTGGTCTGGGATCTGTAGCAGAACTTTACAAACACAAGATCATGTGAGTTTCCCTTCTAAACGCTCCACCAACCTGAGATCTCTATTCGGTTTTGAGTGATTCAGACTGCGGAGAGCTGACGGTTTTAGGAGCCGTTGACAGCAACCGAATAAACTGGCAATTTCACCAGATAAGCGATTTCTCGCCGTCGCAGGAGTTGGAACGGTCAAACTCTATGATATCCCCACGAGTGCAGCAGCTAGTTCAGCGAATGTAGGACCCGTGAGTTGTCGTTCCTCTCATTTGCTTGCCTTCTGAACCAGTGTCGACAATTCTTGACTCAATTTTCCACTCTTCTCGCGTTAAACAGCTTGTCACTCTGACGGGACACACAGCGAACGTTACGAGTCTGGCGTGGCATGCTGAAGCAAAATGGCTAGTGAGTGGTAGTGAGGATGGAAGTGTGAAGATTTGGGATATTCGGTGAGCCTTTTATTTTGACTTGTTCTCCTCCCCAGCGCCCACTGAATAAAAGGACATTGTATCGTCAATAGAACGGCGACACCACAGAGGAACTACGCTCATCTTGCGCCAGTGAACGATTTGGCATTACATTCGAATCAAGGGGAATTGATCTCGTGCGATCAGAATGGAGCGATCAAGATTTGGGATCTCGGTGGAGACTGTTGCAGTCACGAGTTGGTGAGTACTATCGGTCTGCTCTCCTGCTCAAGCCATTAGCTGAACTTGTGTGCCCGCTCGAACAGCTACCTGAGGAGGACGTACCGATGAGATCAGTCTCGATAGCTTCCGATGGTTCAGCACTGGTGGCGGGCAATCACAAGGTACGCTATAGCATCACTTCTGATCTGTCAGCTCTCGATGTTGAAACTGACTTTGCTTGTTCTGCCTCATTCAAGGGAGTCGTCTACGTATGGACAATACAACCCGGATTGACCTTTACCGATCTACAACCAAAGACCAAATTCCAAGCTCACTCTAGATATCTCATCAAGGTCCTCGTGTCTCCCGATACGAAGCAACTAGCGACTTGTTCGGCCGATACAACGATCAAGATCTGGACACCAACTCTTCCTCCATCTGCACCTTCTTCTCCTCAACCCGGAACTCCTCTCGGTGGAGCGTACGCGAGAGGAGGCATCTCAGAAGGAACAGGCTATCAGCTCGACAAGGTACTACAAGGACATCAAAGATGGGTTTGGGATATGGCTTATTCGGCGGATTCTGCTTATCTCGTTTCGGGTTCGTTCTCTTTCCTTCCTTCGAATCGCGACCTTGCAACCTACTGACAGCATCCTGTCATTTCAACAGCGAGCTCGGATCATACTGCTCGATTATGGGAATTGGCGAGCGGGACAACGGTTCGGCAGGTAAGTCTGCACTTCGAGGGGACACGACTCGCATATTCGCTTGTCTCCGTACGCTAAACTGATGTTCTATTTCATTTGCAGTACTCGGCGCATCACAAGGCGTGTGTTTGTGTCGCTCTTAACGATAGTTCTTCCTAATTCTGAACGAAAAGCGCTGCAATCCGACGATGTATCGCTCAGATCCCGGCCGCTTCTACCTTTCCCTGCCTCTCAATCGCGCTGCCCTGCTCTCGTGAGAGTCATCGCGTCGTCGTGATTGCCTATCGCTGAGAGTAGCGAAATCTGAACGAATTTTTCGGTAATCGAATCTTGCGCCTGCGGTGATCGCAACCTCTCTGCCGTGGATCGTACCCAATGATAGATGTCTGCGAGATGACAGAACTATCTTTGCGAAATCGAAAAGATGGGAGATATTCTTCGCGTTTCCTCTTCCCTTCCTCACTTCCACAATCTATGCACTTTCAATGAGCCAGTCACGCCCTTCAACACCTAGTACAACACCTCGTCGACCTCTAGCATCTTCCTCCCGCCCTAGTTCGCGCGCTTCAAGTCGTTCTACTTCACCAAACAAACCCAACCCTTCACTCAACAACACTTTACCCTTTCCCCCTACGACAACTCTAGGACAACAGCCGACCTTCAGGAATGTTATAGGTCCGATAGAAGGTGGTAGAACTAGTCCCACGAAGAGGCTGAGTGGGATGAGACCGACAACGAGTCCAATCAAGAGAGCCGGAGGAGGATCGACAACACTAAGGACTTCAATAGCGAGCGCAAGAGCTGGGCCACCATCTTCATCGATCTCTACCTCGAGCATGAATTCGGCGGTATCGATTTCGAGTCAGGCCAGCAGGAGAGGAGGAGGAGGATCAATGCGAACTCGCGAGGAATCGGTATCCTCTCGTTCGAGTGACGCGAGTTGCTCGAATGCAGGAGACACCACAGACGACGATCACGAACGAGAAGACGATCAGCTCCCAAGAAGGAGACCCGGGTTTGGACCAATGTCGACCCCGAAAAAGACGAGGAGAACAGGGAATGTTACAGAGACCGAGACCGAGACGGAAGCTGGGTTCATGACTGCAGAAGAAGGAATGTTGACGTCGATAGGAGGAGGAGCGATGGGTTTCGGGATGGGAGCGGGGTTGAGAGGATCGATCGTCGAAAGAAGTGAAGCAGAGGAGGATGGAGGAACGCAAACAGAGACAGAGGAACAGGAAGAAGAAAGAGATGGAAAGACTGAGAACGTCGTCGTGTGCTTGAGGTCTGTCTCGATCTCTTCAGCAGTCGGACGAAAGCAAACCAGACTGACGGATTGATTTGACTCAGGGTCCGACCGACGAAAGCTTCTTCCGCTCCGAGCGCACCCATCTACGAATACACCCCTTCAAAGTCAACATTAATACTCGCTCCTTTACATCCAACTCTGCTCAAACGAGGAGGCAAGACCTCCGATGAATACGAATTCCGCTTCGATCTCCTCCATGTTTCGCCAGATCCGACCGAGAAGCTCTACGACAGAAAGATCAGACCTGTCGTCAAAGCAGCTCTGAATGGGTTTAACGGTACCGTCTTTGCGTGAGTTTGGGGTCTTTCTCCATTCGGATCTGATGAAACGCTCGAATCTAACAGAACTCTTTCCTCTCATTCTAGATACGGTCAAACGGCATCGGGAAAGACGCATACGATGATGGGCTCTTCGACTGAGCCGGGAATCATTCCGCTTGCTATCGACGAATTGTTCAGTCATATTCACAAAGTATGTTTCAACTCCCCTTTTTCCTCCCGAGTTGCCAGCTGACGATTTGACCCCAAATTGAAGCAAAACACTGATCGAACCTACTCGCTACGGGTTTCCTTCCTCGAGATCTACAACGAACACCTTCGAGATCTACTCGCCTCTCCCTCTTCCTCAAATCCGAATCCTCGTCAACCAGAACTAGTAGAAGGAGGATTAGTCAAGAATCTCGAAGAGAGACCGGTATCGATGCCTCAAGAAGTATTGGAGGTGCTGAGAGAGGGAGAACAGCGAAGGAGGGTCGGACAAACTGATTGGAACGAGAGGAGTTCAAGAAGTCATTGCGTTTTCATCGTCGTACGTTCCGTCGTCTCATCTTGCCAGTGACGCTTGGAAATTCTACTACGAGCATCCTACTGATTACTGTTGATCACACAGACTATTGAGAGCATGTCGAAATACGAAGATGGCTCGGCGCGAACATCGAAACTCGTAAGTTCCGTTTCATCGCCTGGACTGAGTACACAGCGATATGACTTGCTCAACGTGCCATTGTTCCACAGAACTTGATCGATCTCGCTGGAAGTGAATCTGCAACGGGTCAAGAAGAACGTCGAAAAGAGGGTAGTTTCATCAACAAATCGTTCGTCTAGTTCACCTTTCTCATTCGATATAAGCTAACTCTGACCCATGTTCGAGCGTATCACAGCCTTCTCACCCTCGGCACTGTCATCGGAAAGCTTACGGAACCTCATCATTCGACCGCTCACATTCCCTACCGAGATTCGAAACTTACTCGATTACTTCAGCCTGCGCTCTCCGGCAACTCACGAGTAGCAGTAGTCTGTACGATCTCTCCGGATGTAGAACAAGCGACTGAAACCCTCAGTACCCTCAAATTTGCGAAACGAGCGAAGATGGTGGTGACGAAGGCAGAACGAGGTGTCGTGAGTCAACGTTGCTCTGAGATTGCACCCTCCTCATCTCATTGACGAACCCTCTACATCATCAGCTCGTAACGGATCAGATGATGCTCAAGCAATACGCCGCTCAAGTCGAGAAACTTCGAGACCAGATCAAGAGCGTCGAAGGAGGAAACATTCTTCGCGAGCGAGACATCGCTGCACGCCGGGCGGATGAGGCTGAACGGAAAGGGAAACAAGTGAGTCTTACACTGCTCCCCGAAGTTGGATGAGGTTGCTGACTTGTTGAGTCGACGTTTGTTCAAGGCTGAGGATGCACTGGCGGAGAAAGAGCTCGAACTATCGAAACTTCGCTCTCAATTGGCTCACACTCAATCTCTCATCCTTACTGGACCCTCACTGGAAGCCAACGCCAGACGAGTCTCGGGATCGTTCGCGGGATCGATGCTCAGTCCTTCGAGATCAAGGTCGCTCAACTGTCCGGGAGGCAAGAGAACGGTTAGCGAGATGGGTGCCCTCGGTCTCGGAACACCACTTCGGAGCGAGATGAGCTGGAGAAGCGGCCTAGGGGAGACTGTCTCGAGGACTGGAGAGGAACAGGAGATTCTGAAGGAAAAGGTGCGCTTCTCGTTCTGTCCCGATCATCTTCGCTCGGCTCAAAAGCTGATCTTGTACGTACTTCAACGACACAGGAACTCGCTCTCCAGCGACAACTGGAGGAAGCGAACGTGAAGCTCGCATCGCTTTCGGCTGCAGAAGAAGAGCTCGTCACCCTCCGATCTCAAGTCCTGCAACTTCAAAGATCCTCCTCGCTCGCTCGATTGGACGCCGACAAGTCCGCTTCCGCAAGTGAAGATCGCAGATCTCGAATCCGCGAGTTGGAGCAAGAGCTGGCAGAGGTGCGGGAAAGCCTGAGGACGGCCGAAGCAGATCGAACGAGACTGACCGCCGAGATGTCAAGTCTACGACTCGAGCTCGATCGCTCGAACCAAGCTACTCTGGACGCCATCGAATCGTTGAAAGCCCTGGAGACGAGGTTACTTTCGGCTCAAGACGTTGTGAAAGAAAAGGATCATCAACTACTAGACCTCCGAGACACCCTCTCGTCACTCGAACAACAGATCGCGAACAAGGAGGCCGCCTCAACCGAGCAAGATTCGGAAAAGGACGAAACTATCGCTTCTTTCGAACGTCAAGTCGCTTCAGTCAAGCAGGAACTAGCAGTCGTTACCGCCGCCAAAGCCGAAGCTCTCAAAGCTGCGCTGGACGAGGTATCCGACGTGAGGAGGGAGCGAGACTTGGCCTTGAAGTCAGTCGGAGAGGCGGAGAGACGGATTCGAGAGGTGGAGGATATGGCCGAAACTCAAGCAAGTCGTCACGATCTCGCGGAGGAACACACTCGACGGGAGAAGGACGCCGCAACTGCCGCTCTTCAAGCCGATATCGACCGCCTCAAGGAAGACCTCGTCGCCAAACTCAACAGGGTCGCTCAGCTCGAACGAACGGTCGAAACCTTCGAGAACCTCGAGATGAGACGGAAGAAGTACGAGTCGGATCAGAGGTCGGGTCTCGACAAGCTCAAATCTCGAATGGACGATATGCGAGCAAAGGCGTCAACTCCAGTTCAAAGATCGACTGTTCAGAACGCTTCTACACCATCGATCCTCGCTGCTTCCACCGGCAGCAGCAGCGGCGAGCTTTCCCAAGGTCAACAACAACAAGTCAAGGAGCTCCAGGTCAGAAACGGTGAACTTCTCGCTCGAGTCGCGAAACTCGAACGAGACCTCGATTCGAACGCTGCAGCGAGAGCAGAAGAGCTCAGGGAGACTCAAGCTCGAGAGCATAGATTCAAGCTGGGAGAAGTCGAAGCCAAAGCAGAAGACTGGCGACAGGTACGCTCGTTTTCCTTCATGCTCTCTCGTCTCGATCTCCAAGCTAAGACTCAGTCTCTTTACACCCGTCACCCGCAGAAATACCTCGCAGCTCAACGCTTACTCGACCGACTTACAAGCAGATCACAGCTCGACTCGTCGACTTCCTCCTCCGAGAATCAACCACCCACTCCCCTCGCCAACCTCAAACTCGAATCGCCTTTCTCTCGCATGTCGTTGTCGACTGCGGCAGGAAACTATTCTCGTCCTACTCTCAACTTCTCCTCCTCGTCACTGTCTCGCGCCTCGTCGACCAGCTCGTCTCGAACGCCTCTCCCTCCACCCTCGCCTTCACCTCCGCTTCAGCCTTCTTCTTCGTGGACTACGAACAACCGACCTCCCCCTCTCCCTTCTTCCCCTCATCAACGCACCTCTGCTGCCAAAGAACGCAACATTCGAAGGAAAACGATTGCGAAAGATCTCGTCAACTTGCAAGCGAGTAAAGTAGTCGATCAACGTAGGGAAGGGTGGGACAGTCCGAACGCGAGTCCGACCAAGGCAGAAATGGAGCAAGGCGGGAGAGGATCGAGAACGAGTTCTTGGGAGTGATGTGCGACGATAGAATCTTCTCTTAACCCTTTTCCATATTTCCCTCTTTCAGTATCGATACCTCTATTAGTTCCTTTCGACTTCAGTATCTAGTCTTGATTCTCTTCTCTCCTCAATGAATCGAAACTCGTGTCGCAGGGCGATCTTGATTTCCTGGTTACAAGGTCGCTCTATTCTGCCATCGCCTCGTCGTCGGCCCACCAATCTACACAACCTGTACCTTCTTCCGTCATTGAGCACTACAGCAAGTAACGCGAATCAGTTCCCGCGAATGAATGTAGAGGAGAGACGAAGCATAAAACTCACGAGTAATCTATATGGACTCTTCCCCTTCGTAGCATTCCCAGCTTCTTTCCCTGTTGTCTCTCCACCAGCTCCCGCAATCGCACCATTCGCCAATCCACTCGCCGGTGCCGCCCCCGTCGTAGGGCTCGTGTCATCGAAAATCTCTTCCTCTACTCTGATTCTCACCCAATCCTTCTTCGAGATGGTCAGCCGTTGATCTGAAGCGGTTTGATGCATTTCGTTGGAGGATAATCGTTGACCATCGCCGTCGAGCGGAACCCAGAAGAACTCTCGTGTACCTCCATCACTGTTCGAGTTGCGTCGAATGAGGCCGCGTCGTCAGCAAACTACCATGCGGCTATGCAGGAAAGTGGGGTGACTTACAATTCACATTGATCAGGTAACAGACTTGGAGGAATGAGAATATCATCAAAGAATCCTAATGTGACTGTTTCGCAAATCCGATTCCTCTGCCTCGTCAGTTATTCCGTCTCAACAGCGATAAGACGAGGTGGTGGTAGTAAGGAGAGTGAATGGGGGGCTTACCTACTATTCCTTCTGGACTTTGACCTTTCACTTTCCCTAAAATCGCTTCTCCAACATACGGTCTGAACATGATTAGCCTGAATTCCGCTGAGATCAGGATTCCGTATTCAATCAGCTCAACGATCAGGGAGAAGAGGGAAGGGAGATTGGAGTGTTACTTTGGTAGTAAAAACAACCATCTCCATACAAAACTGCACCTTCTGTACAACTGAGAATATCCAACAAACTAATACATAACCCTACACCAGGTATCACCTATATTCCCTCACCCACCCGAATCTTCATCAATCTCTCAGAGCTTTCAAGAGAGAGAGAGGGGGAATTCTGAACCAACTTTGTTTGAATACCGTCTATGAATCTCTTCTTTGATGGCTTCTGCGGGAGGTTTAGCGAAATCTCGAGGTTCGACTTTGATCGTATCCTTATTGCGAGAGTTTGAGAGTGGGAAGAGAGGAGAGAGATCAAGGAATTTATCAGTGGATAGAAATGCGAGAAGGGGAGCGAGAAGGGATGGCTCACCTTTTGTATGCAATAGGTGAACATTTAGAAAGCTGCTCTAGTGGTGGGTTTGAAGCGAGGTGAGGAGAGAAGAATAAGAGTTTCATCTTTCAACTTTGGGACAAACCTCGCCAATCACTCTCGCAAGAGCACTCACATCTCTCAAGGACACCAGAGAACATCGAAGGATCAAGTCGCTCGTAGGAAAAGGAAGAAGAGATTTTGCGAATCCGCTTGATTTCGCATGATGCGAAAGAGCGAAAACTGCAGGCGAGTCTGTATAAAGGGTCTATTGCTACAGTGAATGACAACACACAATCAAACGATACACCGGAATCACCTTCACGAGGGATTCGGTCCCTCGCCTAAATCTGAATAACGAACTCTCCTCCTCTTCTTGATTCTGCCCTCTCCAACAGTCCCTCCTCGTTGACCCTCCATCCCGCTTCCTCCTCCGCTTCCTCCTCCTCAATCTCACTCGCTCCCTTCCCATCCCCAACAGGTCCCAACCACGACACGACTTGCTCCCAACATTTCTTACCAATCTGCATATGAACCCCTTTGCACACTCTTCGAACTAGATCACCCCTCTCATCTAGAGTGCGGAGACCTATGTAATCGTCTTGATAGAGAGGGAGGGAGGAGAGGGGGAGGGGTGAATAATTCGAAGTTGGAGAGGAGGACGAGGAGGCGTTGACGGGAAGAGTAAAGTGTGCTGAGGTAGAAGGGATCACCGTTTGATCGTCACTATCGAGTGAGAGTCGTTGTGTCTGAGTCAGCTGAGAGCGTAGAATAAGAAAGAACCTCGAAAGTTGAAACTCACGAGAATCTAAACAAGACTAATTTGTCCAACCTCTCGAAATTCTCCTTGTAAGTCTGATTCCTCTCCACTGACCCTGTGTCAGCCTGAGATAAACTCTGTCGATCCCCAACCCGTTCATTGTTCAAATCCCTCAAGAAACTCTCCCCGTTCAAGTATTTATCGAGTTCCTCGGAATTTTCATAATTGCGGAAATATTGGGCGGGGACGATGTTGTTTTGTGCGTAGGAGGAGTAGATGGACGAGTGGACGAGTGAGAGGTGCATGAGTCGACAAGGGGAGAAAATAGATGAATCGGGAGGACAAGGAGGGAGTGCAGAGATCCCCATCTGATCGAGTGGAGCGAGTAGGTCAGCATTGATACGAAGCAATATGCAGAGTAGTAGAGTGTAGAGTGTACTCACATGTTGACTTCCGAGCGTGATCAAATTTCTAACGTTCAATCCTCCTTTTCCCTTTCCTTCCCCACCACATCGTTCAATGACTCCCCTCAATAACTGACCACCTTGACTGAACCCGATCGCGTCAAATCGTCCACTCGGGTTCAAACTTTCGTCCATGATCTCTGGAATCGCTCGTAGTTGTTGACAAACTAACTCAATCTGTTGATTCGCATTTCCGAAGAATGTCGCTTTCCTACATTTTACTCTCCCAGCGCGAATCAGTAAGCTACGAGAGGAGAGAGAGAGTGGGGAAGGAGGAGGAGAAGCAGAAACTGACTGGTCTGAAGCGCCATCCATTCCAATTTTAACGATATGAACAAAGATTCCTTCGAGGTTGGGACGGGATTTGAGGTCTTGTTTGAGATCTATTAATCCCGGTGCATCGTATCTGTCTCCTAGACCATGCCAGATCTGTAAGAGAGAGAGAGAGATGAGCAAAAGAAGAGAAGTGGGGGGAGGGAAGCTAGAGGATGGGAGGAACTTACGACTACTGGGAGTGGGAAAGTATGAGGTGGAGAATGAGACCTGATAGTGTTTGAGGATGTAGAGGTGGAAGGAGGGAGTACGCTAGCTTGAGTGAGAAGAGAGAAACTAGAGATCGAAAGTAGAGCGACGACTGAAGCGAGTCGCATGGCGAGTTTGCGAGAGAGTAGACCGGACCTTGTCGAGTACTACAAGCTGTCTACTATTCGAACTGAGTGAGGTTGTCAAGTGTAAGAGACTGAAAGACTGAAAGACTGAAAGCGAGGTTGCGCCGATTCCTCTCTTACTCTCTTCTCCACTTTGACTCGAATAGCTCTACACCCACCTTGGAATGCTCAGAGGTCTACTCGGTCTAACCTGTCGCCCCTCTCGACCACCACATTGCTTCCCTCGTCACTCTATCGCTCATTCAACTCGATTCATCTCGAATCTTCAAACTCTACGCCCTTATCAAATAGAATGTGTCAACGCTGTACTATCTGAATTAGAAAGAGGTCAACATACTAGACTGAGTGTATCCGCACCGACTGGAAGCGGCAAAACTTCAATCTTTACTCATTTAATTTCACTCCTCCCTTCACTCAATCATCCAACTACAAACGAACTAGCGACGAGGGTACTCATCATTGTAAACTCGATACAACTCGCTCATCAAACTCATACAGCTATACAACGAGCCTACCCCGAATTAAGGCTCGAAATCGAACAAGGAACGAAACATCAAGCTTCAGGTCAAGCAGATGTCACGATCGCGACGTTTCAAACTTTGGCGAGACAGGGTGGGAAAAGGTTAGACAAGTTCGAGACGGAGTACTTCAAAGCGGTCATTGTAGACGAGGTTCGTTTTTCCCTTTTCGTAGAATTCTCGTCTTCGAGGGGACCATGATCTGAATCCCTTTGAATTGCCATATGTCTCTTGGTGTAATGAATCCGTTTAGGCTCATCATGCAGTAGCAAAATCTTACCTCTCAATCCTATCTCGATTCGATTCACAAATCTCCGATTCCCTCACTTCGAATTCCCCAACCCTCTTCAATTCCTCTCCTGCCGCATCCCCAATCACTTCCGCCTCATCTCTCTCCCGACCACGACACCCCCTCACTCCTTCGCACGCCCCGATTCCTCCAGATGAGGAAAGCTCAATCGCTATTCTACCTTCCTCCGCACCTCCACCGATCCTCATGAAACTCGACGACCTAGGAAGACCTCGAATACCGTTACTTGGATTCTCAGCTACCATGTCTCGAACGGATGGATTAGCTTTGGGAAAAGTATTTGAAAAAATCGTATGGCACGCAGAATGGCTAGATATGATCAAATCCAATTGGTACGCTTCCCACTTTCTGACTCTCGTACCGTGACTCGAGGTGTACTGATAGGAGGTGTGCTTGGGCTTAGGTTGAGTGAATTGAGGTTTACAACATTGAGGATCGAACCAAAGGATGGAATGAACTTGGATAACGTCGAGGTTTCGAGAGAGACTGGCGAGTTCTTGTTGGGGAGTCTAGCGAGAGAGGTCGATAGGGATGAAGTGAATGAGATTGCGGTCAAAACTTGGATCGAGAAAGCTTCAGGTAGCTTCCTTTCTTCCCCTGTTCACATCCGATCAACGAGTTCACTGATACTGAGTTATGATGTGAGTAGGTCGACGATCTACACTAGTATTCGCGATCTCGATCGCTCATATCTTGTCTCTCTCAAACACCTTTCGCAAGCATGGAATCGATGCGAAATTCGTTTATCAAGAAACGAGACCTGCCGAACGACAAGAGATCTACGAAGGGTTTCGGAGAGGTGATTTCAAGGTTCTAGTCAATTGCGGAATTTTGACTGAGGGAGGTACGTCAAACGCTTTTCTTGCTCTGCTCTCTGCTCTCAGCGAATACTCCTGCTGATTACGTTTCTCATCCTACATTCCTAGCCGACTTTCCAGCGATCGATTGTATCCTCCTCCTTCGACCGACTCGATCTCAGACCCTCTTCCTACAGATGTTGGGTCGAGGACTTCGACTCTCGCCAGAGACGGGAAAGAAAGATTGTCTCGTAATAGATCTCGTTGGAAGTGGTGGATCAGCTGGAGGCGTCGTCTGTACTCCAACTTTGTTCGGTGTCGATCCTGACGCTGATATCGAAAGTGAGTCTTCTCTATTCGGAAGCAGGGTGGATTCTCGCTAAATCATCTTTAGCTATTCAGGTCAATCCACTTCCGACTTGAGTCGCATGAAGGAAGAGCAACCGGCGCGGATCGAGGCATCTGTCGATACTACAGGACAGTCAGCGAGCTCGCAAGATATGCAGATCGAATACACCGAGTACAAGACTGCATTCGATTACGTCTCATCCGGCAGTGCACAAGACGATGGAGGAAGAGAAGGCGAATCTTTGCATATCAGTCGATTGAGCAAGTTGGCGTGGATCGGTTGTGGAGATGATACGTGGGTGCTCGAGTTACTCGGAATAGGTCACGTCAAAATTGTCAAGACAACAGATGGTGAGCTCAGTATCTCCCTTCTGGTATGGTTCCTCCTAACGCGCTACTGATATTCTGCTCGTCTCGAATTGTCTGCAGGCTTCACTGCTTCGCTATATCGCAAACTCCCACCTACTCCTTTCCACCATATCTCCCTCTCTCAAGCTCCTCCTTCACCCTACATGGCGCCTCGACTACTCGCACTACACTCGTCCCTCTCTCAGTTACTCAAATCAACTGATCGCTACTTGACGTCGAAACCAGAATTCGCTGCCCTGGGACTGGCGCGAAACGCACCTTGGCGGCGACGACCGGTTTCTCTCGCTCAGAGCAACTTCCTCCTCAAGAAGCTCAACCCGGCGGACTCGGGTGAACGCAAGATCGAAGGAATCTGGATCGGAAAGAAGATTGGGAGTTTGGTCAATGTAGACGAGTTGACAAAGGGTCAAGCATCGGATTTGATCAGTCGAACAAAACATGGAGGGATGGCGCATATTAAGAAGATGAAACGAGGGTTCGAGAAGGGTGTGAGGGAGAAGTTGAGAGTCGACGGAAAGAAGGAACGTGAGAGGTCAAAGAATCGACAAGTTGGGAGAATGTTACGGGAGGAGCTAGAAGGGATCGAAGAGCGGAAGCGATCTCGAGTATAGTATAGACTTCTTTATATGCTGTTGTTGTAAACACCTTAGCTGACATTTCGCAAAATCAATCTCTCGTTATTACTCTTCTCTCCCTCCTGCCTTCGTCCAGTTCGCTGCTATCGCCGAGATGTAGGCGTAGCTATTTTCCGTAGGTGGTCCTATCGGAGTAGTAAAGTCGTCAGCTTGGATCCACAATTTTTTCCTCCCATCTTCCTCATTCTCTCGTCCTTCAATTCGAATTCTACTTACCTGCACTCCAGAGGGGTTCCCCCGACGACCAGCCTACACGACATACAAATCACATATATTCCTCATCAGACATCAGCCATCGACTTCAAAATCAAACTTCAGAAGAAAAGTCCTCACTGCGAACGCAAAACGTTGCCGACGCTCTCGGTCAGCCTGTCTCTATCTAGCTTAGCAAATGATGACACTCACCTGTTCCAGATAAAGTTCATTGGCTCGGAAGGTACATTCGAAGTGAATCTTCCATATTCCTTCCCGTCGATTTCGAAGATCGTCTCGCCTTCCTTCCACTCGATGGAATAGTCGTGGAAGCTCTCTGTTGGGTCGAAGCCATAGGGAACAACTTCATTCACCATATCACCTCCTGACGACGAAGTTGGATGGTTCGTGAGCTGAACTCCCGGTCTGACTCCATCTCCTAGCCCCTCGGTGTAGTAGCTCGACAGTAGCTCAATATCGACTTCCAAAGTCGAGCCCTGCACTCGCGATTCGGTCAGCGAAAGCCAACGTGAGAAGACAGACGGAAAGAAGCAACTCACTCCATACCAGAAGATTCCGTGACATACACCAGGCACAGGAGAAGCGCGAAAGCGAGTTGTCACTCTACCATACAGGAACTTGTCCTTTGTCGCTAACTCAGAGCTCGACACTTCTCCGTCGCCGGTCTGTCCAACAACTTTCATTCGAATCGCTCCATCGACCCAGTCTGTATTCTCCTTGTGAAAGCCGTGCAATAGTGGTCCAATATTGACAGTGCCGTAGTCCGAGATCCACAGCCCGTTCTCGCTCAGGTAACCTTCGAGTTCATCCGCCGAGCTGAGACTTCCAAAATCGACGTTCAAATCGTTGCCAAAGAGGGGAGGTAGATCGGATCCTCCTCCTCCGGAAGACAACTCGGGAGTTGGTTTCGCTTGATCGGAAGAGGTCGGTTTCGCTGATCCTCCTCCGCCTTGAGTTTTTGACGATTGAATGGATTCGCCGCCTTCCTCTTTCGTGGTCGTTGGTCGAGGCTTGATCGTCTCCTGCGACTCCTCCTCTTCTTTGAGTCCTCCATCACCGCTCGAGTTAAGAATTGGGGAGGTCGTCGAGGGCTTCGAAACTGCCTGAGAATTGGTCGAAGATGGAGACATTTGTGATGATCCTGCCTCGAGCGCTCCGCCTTGATGAGTCAAAATGTAAACGGTTGCTCCGATGGCTGCAATGATGACCACGATGACCCCTCCAACGATCCACGGCACATTGCTTCTTCCTGCTGGTGCTGTTCGAGTGCGAGGTCTCAAAGGTCGATCACCTTCGTCGCTTGAGAATGAGTCGTCCGTTGTCAGGTATTCGTCGTCGTCTCGAACACTTTTGCTCATTGATCGAAGTAAGCGGAAAGAGAAAGACAGGAAGCGGCAAGAGAGGTGTGAGATAGAGGGGGTCAAAGAGCTTCTTGACCGCGGTCCTTGGCACTGATCACGAAGGGTCTGTCCACAAGTTCCAAACCGCGCAAGGCTTTGGGTGTAAGCCGTGGCAAGGATTCCGAAGGAAAGGCTGAGACAGGAGCACAAGGAGTAGGGCGAAATTGGAAGCGAATCGGAAGGGACAAACGACCAGAGCAAAGAGAACAGCATGGATTCTCACAGAGTCGGAGAGACTGTCACCCCTCCAACAATGATAGCCGTGAACGAGGTTTCTCGAATTGAAAATATCGATTTTGCAAAATCTACTTCGAGACTGTCCAATTCGCTGCTATTGCGCTGATTAGCATGTAGTTATCCTCGCGAGGCGGTCCTGCGCTCCAATTCTCGTCCCCATTGGCCCAGCTAAGGAAGAGAATGAGACTAAATGTTAGACAGAGTATGGAGAGTTCAGGCAAAAGTTCACTTACTTGTTCCAAATGAACTTCATTGGCTCACTAGGCACGTTCTCCTCAAGTCTCCCCACTTCTACGCCATCTACTTCAAAGATTGATACCCCTTCTTCCCACGAGATCGTATAGTCATGCCAATCTAGGGTCTGCGAAGGATGACAGAGAGGTCTTAGCGACTCGACATCCTTGGAAAGTCACAGTGGAACTCACAGGATCGAAACCATATGATACAACCATGTTCGTAGATTTACCTCCAGGCTTGAGGGATTGATTCGTCAATTGTAAACCAGGTTTGACGGCGTCTCCTAATCCTTCCGTATAATACGAGGACAACAGCTCGATATCGACCTCGAGATTATCGTTTGTGTAGAAGAATATACCTGTCGGGGTGGGAGAGCGAGAGCGAGATCAGCGGACGATATTCATCAAGAAGAGAACTGGCGAAATCCCTGCGAAGATCCAGAGCAAACTTGCCATGACAGGTTCCCGGCACCGGAGATGCTTTCATACGTGTTGTGACTCGACCATCTACACGTAGAGAGGATGTGAGCTGAGGCTGACGAAGTGAGGAGGTTGAGCAGGGAGAGGACATACAGAGAATGCTGTCAGTCGTCGCAAACTCTGCAGACTTGATGTCACCATCTCCGTCCTGTCCAGTCACTTTCAGCCGCAAGACGCCATCCTCCCAATTGATCTAGAAAAGAATCTGTATCAGAAGCGATTCTTAAGAAAACGAACGAGAACGAGATTCGACGACTCACATTCTCGCTCAGGAATGTGTGCGTGATGGGCTCCGAACCTATCTCATCTGTAGATACCCGTAGACCGTTCTCGCTGAGGAAAGAGCTGAGGTCATCCGCCGATTTGAGGGTGCTGAAATCGACCATCAAGTTTTCGCCGTAGAGACCACCGCCAGAGGAAGGAGGTTTTCCAGTCGACGGAGGAGTACTTACATACGAGTCTGACGTCTTCGATGGAACGGCGCTTGTTGATTCCTCATCACCTTCATTGGAGCATAAATCGCATTCGTCCTCTTCTTCGTCCTTCTCTTCGCTTCCGCCTTCATTCGATCCAGTTCCAGAAGTCGTCGTTGGCGTAGCAGTAGAAGGAGATGATCTACTCGGGGTCGAAACTGTTGAAGCGATGGCGGTAGGTGAAGATTCTCCTCCGATAAACTCTGAAACTCCTCCTTTGCGAGTAATGAAGTACGTCGTGGCAGCTATGGCCGCCAGCAGAATCACGACGATTCCGACTATCAGGTAAGGTTTTGAGCTTGCAGCTGGGGAGGAAGGAGAAGGGCGATGAGATTGCCTCGGCTGCCGTTCTTCCTCTTCGTCTGAAGATAGAGTCGAATCTGATGTGTAAGGATCGAGGTCGTCGTCATACTTTGAGCTGGATGGTGGCATGAGATGCCGGAGAATGTGGAGAGAGCGAGGAGGGAGGTGGAAAAGGGCGAGGGAGAAAGGAAAGAAAGGAAGCGATTGAAGTGAGCGGAAAAGCAGATACTGAGCTGGTCGAGTCGGTAACCGGGGGGGAGAAGAAGGGAGAGCGGAGAAGCATGAGGCCGGGAGAGAAGTCGAAAAGGTCCGACGTGTCCGCGGGTTTGAAGCAAGATCCGAGCGAGGCAGTCGAATGTGAGGCAAATCGAGCTGAACAAGCCTCTTCCTTGCACCTCCCAGCTATGCCTGTCCCTCCTTCAACTCCATCAACTTCCAGAACAACATCAATGTGACCCAAGCATCGTTCCCCGAATTGTGAAACCTCAGCTCGCCGCCCTCTTTCCCCCCTTTCGTTCTGTTCTTCGTCGAGTAACCTCCCAAGCCCTCCAGTTCTCGGTCGTGATCTGAAAGCGAGATTCCCAGTCTCTGCGCCGCATCTCCCAGTTTAGCTTGTTTCTTCTGCCGATTGAATCCTGCATAGAGGGTTTGAGTATCGAGTAACCATTTTCCTTTCATCGTTTGATCGAGGTACCCTTCTTCGTAATCTGGTGCAGGGAGAGGGGAAGTGCGAGCGAAGGATGATGTTGATAAGCCGAGGAGTTGGAGGGATTTAAGATCGGATCTAGAGTCGTGCAGGAGGAGGAAGACTGGAGAGGCAGGTCGAAGGAGCTCTTGTAAGAGGAAGTCGCATACTGAAGCGCTGGGAAGGGTCTCGGAGCGTCCAAAGTGGAAGTGCTGTAGGCGATAAAACGTCAATCGAAGGTTTCGAGGCAAGCGAGAGCAAAACGAACGTCTCGAGCATCCGGACAGAAACTCCCGTTTCGATGTTTAGCGTTCTCCTCGACCACTGCCCCATCATTCGACACGTCAGCTGTCAAGATCAGGATGCCCTTGGAAAGAAAGGAAGACGCAGCTTACCGAAATGTCGAGTTTCCATCGTTTCAAACTTTCCATCTTTCCAAGTGCTTTTCGCGAATCCAACCTCTGTCACTAAATCATGATTCCTCTCCCACGTCTCTATATCAATTGCGATAAACCTCGCCTCTCCCTTGTCCGTGTTCCCTCGAATGTGCTTGACGACCTCTTGAGCCCTCTCGAGTGAAGAGTATTGATGCATCGTCTCGAAGAAATCGTTCGACTCCTTCAATTGAGCGAATCTCTCCTGGACCGTCTCTTGATTCGGGAACCTCCATACTTTGACTCCTCCATCTCTTGCCAAGGTCGAGTAATCGTGAACGGCGGAAGGATTCCAGCTTGATTTCGTTCTACTCGGCCCCATCTTCTCTGCGAACCCATCTAGGAACACTTGACATTGCTCTCCACTCAAGAACAACTCGACCGGCTTGTCCTTTGCGAGTTGTCCTTCGTAGAGAGTGAGAGGGAAGGAACCGAGAGATGCTGCAAAGTTGTCCATCTGAACGTGAGCCTTGAAGTACTGTTGAGCTATTGGATCTCTCTTGGTCAAGGGGTTGTGGGTCCATGAGAAGAGGACGTATTTCAGCTGAGAAAGCGAAGTTGGCACAGTTCGGAGAGCAGAGGGATCGATTAGAGTGACGCCTGATGGAGGTGGAGGGACGCTAGGTCGTTGTGAGTTCATAACTGAGTGAATCTGAAGTGGATAGCAGGAGCAGATAGGGTAGAGTTCAAGGGAGAAAGAGCGAATTCGCCAACTTGAGTCTCCGACTCGTTTCTCGCTCCATCTTCACTTCGCGAAGCTTTGCATGACAAGTTACTGCTACTCGCAAAGCAAACGAGAAGCAGACTTCGTAGATACGAAAGTAGTACTTTTCCATTTTTTGAGAATCGCAAAAAAGAGTGAGAGAATCAACTTGTAAGGAATGTCTTCTAACGAAAGGAGCGGATGATATGAACGAAGGAAGTGTGTATGATACAGAGTACAAATATTAGGAGAAGCGGTTATCCAGAGTAGAAGTGTAAGGTGATGAAAAGAGGGAAGTGGGTCGATTAGGCGAGTAGTGCTCGAATGGTAGCTTCGAGTGCAAGATCGCCTTGAGTGTCGATAGTGTAGCGAACAGTCGAGCGACGGAAGCCATTGAACTGCGAAAGAGAATTGGCTGTCAGCTTGAAACATAGCGAGATGAAAAGAAGGGAAGGGTGTGCAAGCTTACTTGAGAAGCGGCACAGATGGTGTAAGCACCCATGTTGTCCCACCTCAACCAATCTCCTACTTGAAGCAAGTTGGTAGGGAGGACCGCCTTGGGCTGAACGCAATCGATCGAATCGCAAGTAGGACCCCAAATCGAACATTCTTCGAACACGGCACCTTCGGTAGGCGTCCTGGGAGTGATGTCGGTTTGTTGGAATTCGTCCGAGATGGTCAGAACGTGAGGGTAAACGATTTGGTGGTCGAACATGATCGAGTTGAAAGAGGAGTAAACTCCATCGTTGACGTAGTCTGTGAGAACAGGATAGGAATGAGAAGACTGGAGTATGGAGAAGAGATAAAGCAAAAGGAACATACACATAACGGTGGGCTTTGCCTCGTCTTCAGTCTCTGCCTCGTTGATCCCCTCCATCATACTCTCTTCATCGTTCGTCCCTTCCCTCGCTGCACGCTTGGCGATAATGTTCGTGGCCAACTCGAAAGCTCGGCAGACGTAGTAACGACCAGGTTCAGCAATGATCTTGATCCCTTCTTCGACGGGGAAGTGCGAGTCGATAGCTTTGCGAAGGACAGCGGCAATTTTCTCAAAGTTGTCATCCTCGAATCCTCCTCCAATGTCCAACAAATCAAAGTTGAACCCCTCCTCCTTGCCAACGTCGAATGCCCACCGAGCACGTCGAATAGCGTCGCCAAACAGGGAAGGATCCTTGCAACCACTTCCACAGTGGAACGAGATTCCGACGACATTGACTCCTAGCTTCTTCGCTTGTCGGAGTAAACCACGAACTTCGGAGAGAGGGGCACCAAACTTGAGGCCCAATCGACAGAGGGAGGAAGAGTCGTCAGTGAGGATTCGGAGAACCATTTTGGCTGAAGGGTGATGCTTCTTGATCTTGACCAGTTCGTCTCCGTTATCGAAAGTCATACAGTCAACGTTGTTCTTGGCGGCGTGGCGGATGAACGAAGCGGCTTTGCAAGGGTTGGCGTAAATGATGCGAGAGGGGGAAACCGATCCGGGCAAGTTGAGTACTGCAGCAATTTCTGGCTGGGAAGCACAGTCGAAGCCGAGGCCGAGAGCGGCCATGAGTCGAAGGACGTAAGGGTCGGGGTTGGACTTGACGGCTAAGGACAGTCGACCAAACGAGGTCAATTTTGAAAAACTTCAAAGGGAATTAGAAGAGATGGATTGGGCGTACCGAAGAAGGGAGTTACTCGTTCCCCTAGCTCTTTCATCCATCTCAAGTGCTGACGGTAAACCTCTGCCAAATCTGCGACGAAGAAAGCGTTCTCGCCGTGAGCCTCGCAGTTGTCGAGATCGATCTCTGCAAGCGCCGTCTTGAAGTTGTTCATGATCGAGCCTGAGAAGACGGGAGGGAGGAGCTCGGCAGTGTCCCTAGGAGAAGGTTGAGGAGCCGAGGGGGTGGGTCGGTTCAAAGGAGTAGGACGAGGTTGAGAGTGCGAGCCGAAGCTCTTGCGTTGAGGCTTGCCGGCGGTGATGGGGAACTTGGCGGCGGAAGAGGGGGAAAGGGAGAGCTGATGAGCGAAGGGGGAGCGAGAGAGTGGAGAGCAGGAGACGGGGAAGAAGGAAGAATCGGATTCTTGAGTAGAGTTGAATGGCTGAGTAGCCGCAGGAATGGCGATCGCGGTCATTTTTGGAGGGTTTATTGTCGAGTTGGTGTTGTCTAGGAGGATTCGATGGTAGATCCCGGAGAGTAATTGAGAGAGAGTGTGTTCGGTCTCAAAAAATATGAGTGGTGAAGGGAAGGAAGGATAGTCTATTTGGATTGCCTTTGTGTCGTGAAACAACTAGACAGGGACCTGTCGAGCAGGTAGACTTCTCTTTCTACAAGAGCGGGCCGCCCCCTATCAAGCAGAATCGAGTTGGAAACGAAACGTCAGATGAATTCAAATCGATTTTGAGAGGCAAAGAGTGAGAGAAAAAAAGGATGGGAGACTAACGAAGCCCCTTCTACTGGGTGTGCTGATGCGGCAAAGGACTTCCCCCCGAGAGGAAGTAACTTGCGGGTTTGAGGGAGGTAGTTAAAGCTTGCGATCCAAAGAGTGTGGAAGGAAGCCTTAAGGGGGTTTGCCTAGTGTTTCGCGCTTTGAAAGTCGCACGAAGGTGGTTAAGTGAGTGGAGAGTGTTAAGAGGTCGCCCTTGTTGGATGAGATGTCGAGATTTGAGTCTAGTGGACTCTTGAGGGAGAAGAGAGGAAAGACCGCAGATCTGATTTTTGCGAATTGGATTTATTTCATATACTATTGAATCATTTCAATTGCAATATCAACCTGAATACCGAAAAGCTAAATCTGCTCAAGCCGGTTCTCGCAACCAGTCTCGAAACTTCTCGGGGGACGGAAAGATCTCGACGAACGAACGATCAGCAGTCGAAGCGCATAAGGTAGCCGGGCGACGAATGGGACGCTCTCAACATCTCTCAGCAGAAACAGAATCAAGGAAAAGAAGTTTATTGCTACTAAAGGACTCGGGAAGAAAGACTAAACAGAAGGGATAAAGTTCGTTTAGACCTCAGCGAGCTCTCGGAGACGACGGACGGTACTACGAAGAGGAAGGGAGAAAATCAGCCGAGATGTTCGGGAGATTGAAAATGAAGAAATGAAAACTCACCTGCGGACAGTAGCGGCGGCGGTAGTAGAAACAGTCCAGGCACCTCCGGCGGTGGTCTTCTTGCAAGCCTTGCAGTGCCAGATACCGACAGCGGTACGCTTGACGGAGTCCTAAAACCAGACATAATTCGGTCAACTCGGATTCTCTCCTTTCCGAACGCTCTTCCTCTCTTCAACAGACATCTCCTCGTTCCCCGTTCCTCTCATCTCATCTTAAAAGCAGGACTGTAGACTAACCTTTCCGCAGAAGGTGCAGCTAAAACCGGGCAGATGCGAAATGTCAGCCTATTTCCTCACATGAAATATTTGGGAAATTCGTCAACTCACGTGTAGGTAGCGTGTTGAGTGATTTCCATCTTCTTAATGGACTTCCTCAACGTAGCACCATAACGCTATTCAAGAGAACCAAGCAAATGGTCGAGATGAGCCATGATCGACGATGCCGCTTCAAGGGAGAGAAATGCAACTTACGGTTCCGTACTTTCCGGTGACTCCGACCTTTTTGGTGCGCTTGGTCATCTTTGAAGGTTTGCAGATAGCGATGTGAGGCGAGGAGGTGGTGAAAGCGGGAAGGGGGAAGAGAAAGGAGGATCAAGATTCGAATTGGTTATCAAAGGCAGAGGGACGAGATTTCGATAGGGCGATGGGATCGAGATAGAGTTGTATGTTAGGTGATGTTGTACAGGTCGATCAGGAGTGTTGTTGTAGTGGGCGAGGTGAGATGAGTTTGAAATTTTGAGATTGAGATTTGAAGGATTGATTCGAGAGTAGGAGAGGGACAAGAGAGGGCGGGTCAGTCTCTGGATCTAGTTACAAGGGTCTACAGGATATTGTATGGGCTCACCTTTCCTGAATGGACCGAGAAAGAGAGAAGGACGGGGAGACAAGGAGTTTTTTCTCTCTCTCAAATCTCTCTCGAGTCTCTCTCTCACAAAATCGCTCTCCCTTCTCCTGTTCCGAGTCTACTCCATCTCACTCTCTCTCATCTTCTTCGTCTCTCCCGCTTCTCAAATGCCCAAACCTACTCGATTGCCCCGTATCTTCGTGGTTAGGCACGGCGAAACTGTTAGTCTCTTATATCCTCTCTCCACTTTTGGAGTGAAATCATCCAACTAAGATCCATCTTCCTCTCACGTACTTGTACAGGAATGGTCAATCTCTGGTCAACACGTAAGTCAAGGTAGCCTATGAACGAACGAGGAGAACGAAATAGCTCTGTCGACGTTGAAGCTGCTTCCTCGTCCTCCGAATTCGATTCGGTCATCTTCTATTCATCTTTCATTGACAAAGTTCGTTACTACACACAGACTGGATTGACCGACATCCCTCTCACGTCAAATGGAGAAGAAGTCGTGAGAGCATTAGGGAAACGAATTGCTGGACCTGGAAAAATCCTCGATCCGTCTCACTTGAAGCATGCGTTCGTATCTCCTCGTACGCGCGCTCGCAAGACGTTCGAACTGTTGTTCGAAAGTTGTCCTACCGGTACTCCTCAGTACTCGCTGGAAGACGGCGTCAGAGAATGGGATTATGGAGTCGCAGAGGGAAAAGTCACGAAAGATATCAAAGCGAAACTGGGTCAAGACTGGGACATTTGGACGAAAGGATGCCCAGAGGGGGAGTCTCCCCAAGAGATGACGGACCGTTGTGATGCCATGATCAAGAAGATTGTCGATTTGACCTCGTGAGTTGTACGCAAAGTTCATTCAAGTCGGATCGTTCAACTGACGAAACCTGCGATCTCACCTGCAGTGCTCATCACGGTGAAGAAGACTCAGAAGGACATGGAGACGTCCTCATTGTATCTGTGAGTACCTGAAATATCGACTTTGCTCATTCGCAACTGACGAAGATCGATCTCGTACAGCATGGCCATTTCTCGAGGTGCTTCTTGACTCGCTGGGCAGGTTTGAACCTCTCACAAGGTCGAATCTTTGTTGCAGATGCCGGAGCCATGTCGATTTGTGCGTAACCTCGTACTCTCAAGCCTAACAGAATCTTCGCTAACGCTCGTCGCTCGAAACAGGCGGTTTCCAACATCGTAACTTTGACGAGCGATCTCTCTTGGGTCTCAACCTATTCGGTTCGATCGAGACAGAGTGATTCGGACCTTTGGATTGTGTAGATAAAATTTTGTAGTTTGGGACTTGTCGAGTTTGACGTTGGAAGCATTTGCTCATTCTTCCTCACTCATACCTCGACCCTCAGATCCTCTTTACGCTGCATGCTCAAATTCTGGAAGTCTCCAAGGTTATCTCCGAATCCTTCTACAGCAACCTCTTCAACCTCACCTCGAGAACAAACGCCTCCATCAGTCAACCTCAACTCGAATTCAGCCTCGTCTCGACCTGCAAAGGCTACGCAAGATACGCCAGATGCTCAAATAGGGTTAGGTTTGAGTATGCCTGGGGTTGAGGGGTGGGCAGAACGAGGGGAACGCGAGAAAGATGAAAGGCTCGAGAATCATTCTGGTGGATTGGCGGTACCTCAGAGCAGTGAACGGGTCCATGTCAAGTCTGGGAGACGTAGCTCCGCCTCTCAAGTCGCGTTCGTGGAAGAGAAAGGGAGAGGGGAAACATCGAAAACAGGGGGGAGACTCGCTGCTCTCGCAGGAGAAGGAGGGAGAGGCGGAAGCCGCAGTGAACATAGGATCAGTCATGAACAGTCGACAGTCGCTCATCATCATCCTCAAGACGGAACTCGGGCGGTTTCACCAATGTCGTTCTCTCCTTCGACCGCAAGCACATTTCGCAATCCTTATGCGAGCATGTCAGCGCTATCTGAACGAGATCCGAATCAGATCTATGGTTAGTCAGCATTTCCGGCCCCCCAAGCTCTCGCGAAAGGAAACTAATATCGACTGAGATGCGAAATCGACGAACAGCTCCGACGACTTGGAGTGATATGGCGCATCAAGAATTGGTTGTCAATCTCTCAGCTCGGGAGAGAACGAGACAGGAGATCCTCTGGGAAGTCGTAGCGAGCGAAGAACGGTTCGTTCAGTTGCTCATTCATCTTTTTCTCTGTCGCTGAAGTTTTCGTCTTCCCTACCGATCTATAGTTACGTCGTCGAACTTCGTTCTCTCGTCGAATATTATGCGAATCCTCTACTTCATCCCCTACTATCGACCTCGCCAACGATTGCAAGCCCACCTCTTTCCTCGAAACTCTCTTCTCCAGCTTTCACCGTCGATTCGACCACGGCAGCTTCCGCTTCAACCTCTGAACTGCCCATTGCCGCCCGCTTCCTTCGCTCTTCACCTAGCTCGACATCGACTGCAAGCTTCGATCACCTTCCAGAAATCCCTCCCAACGAAACCCATCGAAGAAATTCTGCTTCTCCAAATCTCTCGCGAAATCACCATGGTTCAGAAGGCACAAACAGGTCACCTCAGCAGAAGGCCAATTCCCCATCGACCGTGACAGGTCGACTAGCTTCTTTCGCATTCGGTCGTTCCCGTCAATCGGTACCAGCACAATCGAAACCCTCAAAGCCATCGAAACAACCGCCTCCCCCTCTTCCGCCGATACCTGAAGCTCTACGAACAGTGCTCGAGTCGATCGTAGAGATGCTCAAGGGTCACGATGAATTGAGTGGTCGATTAAAAGAACAGTGGGCGAAAGCGTTTCCCCTTGTTCGGGGTCTCGCAGCAATCTGGAGTGATCAAGTGAGCCTTGAGTCCACAAATTGCTGCAACGAAGCGAAGCTGATACCTGATTGCACGTTCTACAGCCTTGGTTCCTTCAGACCTACGCAACTTACGTCGTTTCGATTGAAGAAGCTCTCGCTATCATCGGACCTCACCTGTCTACTCAGTCTCCACCAGCTCATTCTCACAATCCCTTCAAGTCAAGAGTGACAAAGTCCCAGGACAAGCTCGATCGGAGGTTCACTCAGTATCTCCAGCAGCTGGAGCGGGAAGCGGGAGAAGCGGGAGAGAGTAGTCTGAGTATTTGCCTCAGCAAGCCTTTGATGAGGTTATCGAAGCTCCCGTTGTTGATGCAAGCTTTGCTGTTTCATACTGGTAAGCCTCGGCCTCGCATTTCGTCCTTCTGTTACGCTGCTGATCTCGTACGAGCTGTTCCGTTTCCGGCAGATCCGACGACGCACGAATGGGAGAAGGCGAGTCAATCAATCTCGAGCATGTCGTGCTTTCGACTCAATTGCTGACGAGCTTGGTCTCATACAGACTCGAGCGATGGCTCTCGAAGTGGACGCTCTCGTTCGATCGATAGAAGACGAGAAGATCGAAGAAGACCTGCGAGAACGGGTAAGGCGCCCCTCTGACGACGTCCTGCGTTTCGAGAGACACTGACACATCAGCTTTCCCTCGACAGACTCGGGATGCTCTGGCTCGAATCGATGGCATCAACGATTGGGTAAGCTGAAATCCTCGACTCTCTTTGTGAAAATGTCTTTATTGACCACCTTAGCTTCTCCATAGGGTCTCATGGCTCCTCGAAGCTCTCGTATCCTCGTTTCCGAGACACCCGCTCCTTCAACCGCTGCAGCAACTTTCCCCTCTCGCAAATCAAGCCTGAAACGCTCGACTCGGAAAGCGTCGTCCACTGCTTCAAGTGTGCTCACGAAAGCTGGCAAAGCTGGAAACGAATGGCTAATCGAGTTCACCGACGTCGTCATTCGAGCATCGAAAATCGGCGAGACAAAGTGAGCATTTTCCTCATTCTTGGGTTGTTAGGGCGAGGTTGACTGACCAGCGAGTCGTGCTTCTCACAGTGTTCCCGGTAGCTTCTCTCGCGACAAGGAGAAGCAAGGTAAACAAGGAAAAACTCGCAAATCAGGTCCTCTTCGCAACACCTGTTCGTCAAACATTCTTCCAAAAGCTGATGAGGGCATCGAAGACTGACATTTAGGTACCGTGTGAATAGATCGTTTCATCCGGATCGAACGGTGGGAAAGCACGGAGCAAGCAGAGGCGAATTTGAACGAAATGAACGAGGCGAGAGCTATCGCATCGGAAGCTAGTGATGAGGAAGGAACCGTCAACTATGCCGAATCGAGGATGAGGTGAGCTGAATTTTTACCTCACCTCGATATGATCCGACTGAGCAAGGTATCGCTCTCTAGCTTCCGATATGACTCCGACGAGATACAACCGACTTCTCCTCGCGACTTCTCCTCAGCAAGGACGACAAAGAAGCTCCACTCGTCATCTCCACGGCTAGTAACGTCGCCAACGATGACGAACGCGAAGTTCGGAAGCCGACTGCGAGGTGGCTCAGAAGAAGCAGTTGGACTTCGCTCGACGACTCCCGCTAATCGACATCGATTCGACTCGCCTACTCTCAGCAGTAGTATCAAAGCGCAACCTGCATCAACTCTACCTATCCAAAGAACTAGTCAAAGGGCTACGAACGTCTCTGAAGTAGTCGACCAAACTCTACCCCTGCCTCCCGCTTCTTCTCCTTCGACGACGAATCCAGCAGTTGGCTCTCACGGGAAGGAAGAGTCGAGCTACAACCTATACAAAATGTGGTCCTCGACGGAAGAATAAAACCTTTCCCCCTCGTCTTTATACCCTTTTTTCGTTCTTTACCCAAACCTATTCTGTTTTGCAACTTATCGCATTCTATCATCCTCCTGAATCTCTCGGAATCCGTTCGCGAGAGCGATAAA